>WNGI01001203.1_pt1 | contig 33346 bp, 27 predicted proteins | sample 5400621 | NCBI WGS metagenome assembly WNGI01 (sample SAMN13153374, study PRJNA577476) | soil metagenome | isolation source: 20 cm soil or saprolite under Garry oak tree replicate 1 | place: USA:California | collected 2016-06-15
CACCTCGAGCAACGGCATGCGCGCAACGGGCGAAAAGAAATGCATCCCGATCACGCGTTCCGGCCGGCCGGCGGCCTCGGCGATGCGTGCGATCGGGATCGTCGAGGTGTTGGAGGCGAACACTGCGCCGTCCGGCGCCACGGCCTCCACTTCGCGCAGCACCTGCTGTTTCACGGCCAGGTCCTCGAACACCGCTTCCACGATGAGGTCCGCGCGCCCGAACCCGGTGTACGCCGCGTCCCCCGACAGGAGCGCCACGAGCCGCGCGTGCTCGTAGCGCGTGATCCGGCGCCGCTTGAGCCGCTCGTCCAGGATCTCCCGCGCCGCCACGAGTCCCTGCGCCACGCGCGGCAAGTCCGCGTCCTTCATGCGGACGTCCACGCCCGCCTGGAGCACCGCGGTGCCCGCGATCCCGGCCCCCATGAACCCCGCGCCCACAACCCCGAGGCGTCGCACCTCGGCCGGCTTGGGGGGGTTCTCGATCCCGAAGTCCTTCTTGAGCTGGGTCGTGGCGAAGAAAATCTGGACGAGCTTGCGGGAGACGTCGGTCACGGCGAGCTGGCCGAAGAGCTGCGCCTCGCGCTTCAGTCCCTCGGCCATCCCGTGCCGCAGCCCGTACTCCACGGCTTCGAGCGCAGCGAGCGGGGCCGGGTAGTTGCCCCGCGTCGTGGCGAGCACCTGGCGCCGGGCGGTGCGGAACACCAGACGCCGGCCGAGCGGATTGCCGTCGAGCAGCCACCCGGCGACGCCTCCGGACCGGCGACGTCGGGGCCGCCATCCGCCGGCCATCCTGCGCGCCGCCGCGAGCGTGATGTCCCGCAGGATCGGCGGCGGCACCAGCTCGTCAACGATCCCCAGGCGGAACGCCCGGGCCGCTGGCTCGGTCTTGCCAGCGAGGATGATGTCGAGCGCCGCGCGCGCGCCGATCAACCGCGGCAGCCGCTGGCAGCCCCCCGCCCCGGGGAGGATGCCCAGCTGGACCTCCGGCAACCCCAGCTGGGTCCTCGCGTGGTCCGTGGCAACGCGATAGTGGCAGGCGAGCGCGAACTCGAGGCCGCCGCCCAGGCAAGCCCCATGGATCCCTACGGCGACGGGCTTCGCAAATCGGGCCACCCGCTCGAGCATGTCCTGGCCACCGGCGGACAGACGCTCCGCGTCGGACGCCGTCGTGATCGCGACGAACTCCTCGATGTCCGCGCCCGCGATGAAGGCGTCCCGTTTCCCCGAGAAAATCGCCACCGCTTTGACCGCGGCGTCCCGGCCCAGTGCCTCGAAGGTGGCGATGAATTCTTCCTTGACGGCCTGAGTGATCTTATTCACGGGCTCGCCCGGGAGATCGAAGCTGACGACCGCGATCCCGTCGACAACCTCCCAGCTGAGCGCCGCAGCGGCCACTAGCGGCGCTCCAGCACCATGGCGAACCCCATCCCGCCCTGCGCGCAGATGGAGACGAGGCCGAACTGCACGTCGCGCCGCTTCATTTCGTTGGCGAGGGTCGTCACGACGCGGCCCCCGGTCGCCCCGAACGGATGACCGATCGCGATCGAGCCGCCCATCACGTTGATGATGTCCTCGTTGATCTCCCATCCCTTCGCGGCGAATCCCTGGAGGTTCGACAGGACCTGGGCCGCGAACGCCTCGTGGATCTCGATCAGGCCGAGGTCCTTCCATTCGATTCCGGCCCGCTCGAGCGCCTTGGGCACCGCCCACACGGGAGCCTGGAGCAGCTGCCAGCCGGGATCGACGGCGGCGACCGCATAGGATCGGATGAAGGCCACAGGCTCGTAGCCCAGCGACTGGGCGGCGTCCTCGCCCATGAGCAGCACCGCCGACGCCCCGTCAGTGAGCGGGGAAGAGTTCGCGGCAGTCACCGAGCCATAGCGCCGGTCGAACACGGGCTTCAGCTTCGCCATCTGCGCGAGCGAGGTGTCCCGGCGGATGCCGTTGTCTTCCGTGACGAGCGTCGCAAGCCACGGGACGAGCTCGGCCTTGAGCCGGCCATCCTCGGCGCCCCGTGCGGCGAGCTCGTGACTGCGCAGCGCCCAGCGGTCCTGCGCCTCGCGGGTGATGTGGTTCTCCTTGGCCATCTTCTCCGCCGATTGCCCCATCGTCTCGCCGGTGGACGGCTCGGCGATGGCGGGCGAGACGGGCACCAGGTCCCGCGGCCGGATCTTGCTGAAGGCACCCACCCTCCGCCCCAGGGTCTTCGCTTTACCCGCCTCCACCAGGATGTCGGCGAGGCGACGCGACGCCAGGATCGGGATGTCGGAGAGCGATTCCACGCCCCCCGCGATGACGATGTCGGCGTGCCCGAGAGCGATCTGGTCGTGGGCGGCAGAGATGGCCTGGGCGGCGGAGGCGCAGGCGCGGTTGAGCGAGTAGGCGGGGATCTCTTTCGGGAATTGCGGCAGGAGGCTGACTTCGCGCGCGACGTTCGGGACGAGCGGCGAGGGAACGACCTGTCCGAAGACGATCTCGTCCACCTTCCGCCCGTCGAGGTCGGTCCGCTCGAGCAGCTCACGCGCCGCATGGCGCGCGAGGTCCACCGCCCGTGCGTCTTTGAGGTCGGTCCCCGCCTTGCTGAACGGCGTGCGGTATCCCGCGATCACCGCAACGCGACGCCGTCCGTTCACCCCTGGCATTACATTCTCCCTCCCGGAGGACGCGCCCTGCAGGACGCGCCCGGCTCCGGGCGAAACCTACCATCGGGCCCAGCGCCGGGCCAAGACGAGGATTGTTGGGGACGGACGCCCCGTTTTCACAGCGCACGCGCGCCACCGCCCTCGCCGCGATGGCGGCGGAGCCCGTGGACCTGCTCGTCATCGGCGGCGGGATCACGGGCGCCGGCATCGCGCGCGACGCGGCGCTGCGCGGCATCCGCACGGCCCTCGTGGACAAGGGGGACTTCGGCGGCGCCACATCCTCCCGCTCGTCGCGTCTCATTCACGGCGGCCTGCGCTACCTCGAGCAGGGCGATCTCCACCTGGTCCGCGAAGCGAGCCGCGAGCGGCACGTGCTGCTCAACATCGCCCCGCACCTCGTCCGCCCCCTGCCGTTCCTGTTTCCGGTCTACCGCGGCGCGCGCGTGCCCGCATGGAAGCTGCGGGTGGGGATGTGGCTGTACGACGCGCTCGCCGGCTTCCTCAACACGCACCGGCACCGCTGGCTCGGCCGCAAGGGCGTCGCGCGGCTCGAGCCGAGGCTGCGGACCAAGGGACTCCAGGGCGCCGCGCTGTACTACGACGCGCAGGCGGACGACGCGCGGCTCGTACTCGCGACCGTGCGCAGCGCCGCGCAGGCCGGCGCGCTCGTCGCCAACTACGCCACGGCGACCAGCCTGCTCAAGTCGGACGGCGTGGTACGCGGCGCCGCGGTGCGCGACGGGCTCGACGGCCGGCCGTACACGGTGCGCGCGCTCGTGGTGGTGAATGCGACGGGTCCCTGGGTCGACGCGATCCGCGCGAGCGACGACCCCGGTGCCGGGCCGTTGCTGCGTCTCACCAAGGGCGCCCACGTGGCCGTGCCGCGCGCCCGCATCGGGCACACGCACGCCGTGACGCTCACCTCCCCCCTCGACGGCCGCGTGATGTTCGTCCTGCCGTGGGGCGACCTGAGCTACATCGGCACGACGGACACGGACGAGGCTGGCCCGCCCGACGACGTTCGCGCCACGGGCGCAGACGCCGTCTATCTGCTGCGCTCGGTCAACGCCTTGTTCCCGGATGCGCGGCTCGCCCCGCGCGACGTCGTCGCCACCTGGGCGGGGTTGCGACCGCTGCTGGCGCCGGAGCGGGAGGTCTCGGCCTCGCAGGTCTCGCGCGAACATCGCGTGGTCGAGGCGTCGAGCGGCCTCATCACCATCGCGGGCGGCAAGCTCACCACGTACCGCGTGATGGGACGCGATGTCGCGGACCGCGTGTCGCGGCGACTGCACGCCCTCGACGGCCGCCCCCTGCCCCGCCGACCGGCGACCGACCGCCTCCCGCTTCCCGGCGGCGAGACCGCCGACCTCGACGTCTTGATCGAAGCGCTGCGGGCGCGCGAGGTGTCCGCAACGCTCGCCGGGCACCTCGTGCGTCAGTACGGGAGCGAAGCGGCCGCGGTCGTCAACCTCGTGGACCGCGACCGCGCGCTCGGCAAGGCGATCGTCGCCGGACGTCCGGAGCTGTGGGCGGAAGTGGTGCACACCGTCGAGCGGGAGATGGCGGTGCGCCTGGGCGACGTTCTCATCCGACGCCTGCATCTCTTCTACGAGGATGCGTCGCACGGGAGCGCTGTGGCGGCGCCGGTGGCCACGCGCATGGCCGGGTTGCTGGATTGGGATGAGGCGCGGCGGGATGCGGAGGTGGCGAGCTACGCGGCCGAGGTGAAGCGGGCGCGCGAGTTCCTCAAGGAGGTCCCCAGGGCCAGCCAGGAGGTGTCGTAGCCGTCAGGCGGACCCGCGCAGCGAGCGCAGGTAGTCGCGCAGCACCAGGAACTTCTCGAACAGGGACACGCCCTTCCGCTTCCGTCCGAATTCCGCGAACAGCTCGCGCAGCCTGCCGCGGCGCGCGAGGTACACGCGGAACGTCTCGGCGAAGTCCTCCTGCGGATGAGTCGCGGCGTACGCCGTCACGTAGTTGGGAAGCGTGGTCGTGACCGCACGGCGCTCAACGTCCACCCATTTAGAGTCGGCCACGCGGTACGCCTTGCGCACTTCGCCGAAAGCGCGCCGGAACCGGCCGGTGCGCGTCAGCGACCAGTGGTGATACAGGAACGAGTGGCCCAGCTCGTGGAGGATCAGGCCCGTGAGCATGTTCCACGAGATCTCGTCGCGCGACCGCTTTCCGGTGACGTAGCGCCGCTCGATCTCGATGACCTTGGGCGTTCGGTGCGTCACGCCGGACACGCCCGGACGCAGCAGCACGCGGTAGTGCCAGTCCCTTATGCGCGAAACGATCAGGAGCTGGCGGACGCGGCGTAGCGCCTGCCCGATCAGGTCGCGCCCCGTCGCGTCCTCCCCGCACCAGGGGCACGCGTCCATCCAGTCGTCCACACCCCTGTTGCAGTGCGGGCACACGTTCTGGAACCGGTCGTCGCGCCAGCGCTGCCGGCGGCCGCACCACGGGCAATGGCGCATCGGGTACATGACGCCCCCGCCGCAGCCCCACTGGCAGCGCCGGTCGAAGCGGAACCCCTTGGGCGCCTTGAGCGGCTGGGGGCTCGAGTCCGCGTCGGCGATGTGCCGGCCGCACCAGGGACAGTACGAAAAGCTGTCCGACACCACCCAGCGGCAGTAGTAGCACTCGGCGCCGGTCAGCCGGGCCAGGTCGCGCCACTCGAGGCGCCGCCCGCAGTCGGGGCAGTAGGCCCAGTAGCGTTCGAGCTCGGCGCGGCAGCTCGGACAGCGCAGCTCGGGGGTCGGGACCTCGCGCCTACGCCGTGCCATGGTCCCGCTGCGACGCTTCATCGACGATGCGCTGCACGAATTCGGTGTAGCTCATCCCCGCCTTCTCGGCGGCGTTCGCCATCTCGTGCTCGTGGGCAATGAACGGATTGGGGTTCACCTCCAGGACGTACACCTGGTCGTCATGGGTCAACCGCAGGTCAATGCGCCCGTAGTCCTGGAGCCAGACGGCGTGAAACGCAGTCGTGCAGATTTCCGTGATCTTCGCGGTGACCGCGTCGGACAGCCCTTTCGCGAAGACGTTGCGGATGCGTTTACGCTTGCGATACTCCTCGTCCCACTTCGCCTTGTACGTCGCGATGCGGTGCTCCCCGGTCTCCGCCTCCCCGAACGTCATCTCGACGACTGGCAGCACCTCCACGGTGGCGTTGCCGAGCAAACCCACGTAGAGCTCCCGGCCTTCGATCAGCTCCTCCACGATCGCCGCCTGGGTGAACTTCTCGTGGATGAACTTCACCCGCTCCGAGAGGCTCTCGTCGTCCTCCACGACCGACGCCTGCGCGATGCCTACCGAGGCGTCTTCCAGCAGCGGCTTGACGATCAACGGGAAGCGCAGCTCGGACGGGCGGACCGGCTTCTCGCCGGGGTCGAACTCCGCAAATGCGGGCACCCGGATGTCGTGATACGCGAGGATCTTCTTCGTGAGCGACTTGTTGCGGGCCACGAGCAGCGCCGTGGGGGACGAACCCGTGTAGCGGTAGCCGTGCATGTCGAGGACCCCGGCGACGGCATACTCGTGCCGCGCGTGGCCGCGGAACCCCTCGCACCCGTTGAAGACGAGCTTCGGCTGGAACTCCGCCAGCCGGTCCAGCATCGGCGCGAGCTGCTCCTGTACGCCAATCAGACGCACCTCGTGGCCGTTGGCCAGCAGCGCCCGGGCGACATCGTATTCCGCCTCCTGGACCTTCGCCTCCACCTCCTTGCGGTAGTCGGCGTCTTCCCAGTCGGGGTGCAGCGTGTCGAACACGACGGCGATCTTCACGCGCGCACCCTCGCCATATCCTTCCCCACCGTGGTCAGGGCGATCAAGATCAGGAGGCCGCCCAACGCGCCCGCCGTGGGCAGCAGCAGCATCGCGGGGCGCAACCCGACGCGGTCGGAGAGGTACCCGATGAGCGGCGGAGCGATGGCGTCACCGGCGAGGTGCGAAAACAGCAGGTAGGCGCCGAGCACGGAGGCGCGCACCGCCGCGGGGACGACGTCCAGGATCACGGCCGAGAGCGGCCCGTTGTACCAGGTGTAGAGGAAAAAGGTGATGAACAGCAGGGGCACGAAGATACGCAGCTCGTCCACGAGCAGCAGGCCCACGCACACCGGGCCGCCCAGGACGAAGCCCGCGCCCGACACGAGCACGCGGCCACCGCTCCAGCGCTCAAGCAGCCGGTCCCCGACCTTGCCGCCGAACAGCGCGCCGAGCGCGCCGCCCGCGAGCCCCCAGACCCCAAACGCCCGGCCCACCGCGGCGACGGACAGTCCGTGCGTGCGCTCCATGAAGCTCGGCGCCCAGGCGATGAGCCCGTTGACGGCGAACGTGACGAGCGCGCCGCCCAGGAAGAGCCAGACCAGGGTCGGCGTGCGCAGCACGGTAGCCGCGGCGTGGACGAAGTCCTCGAACACGGTCGTGGCAACGTCGGACGCCTCGGAGGTGCGGCGCACGGCGATGGGCACGAGACGGATCACCGTCCACACGATCCCCACACTCACCGCCACCGCGAACACAGCGGTGTCGAGGTTGGGCGGCAGATCCTGGAACAAATCGAGGGTGCTGCTCGCGAGCGCTCCCGCGAGGGTGAGCACCACGAGCGGCGCGACGAGCCGAACCGCGCGGCGCACGCCGCGCTCGAGCCAGCCGCGGACGGTCGCGAGGAGCGGCGCGGGCGGACGCCGGGCGGGGTCCCGGAGCCGTGACGCGAGCGCCGCGAGGACGACGCCGGGCACGCCCATTGCCACGAACGCGGCGCGCCACCCGTAGCGGGCGGCGAGCACGCCGCCGAGCCAGATCCCCAGCACGCCGCCGAACGCCATGCCCACGGAGTACACGCCGATGGCGAAAGCGCGCCGCTTGCCGCGGTAGTACTCGGCGATCAGCGCCTGCGCGGCGGGCCCGTACCCCGCCTCGCCCACCCCCACGAGTGAGCGGATGACGAGCAGCTGCCAGAAGGAGCGGACCGTGGCGCCGAGCGCCGTGCACACGCTCCACAGCCCCACCCCGAACGCGATGACCGCCCTGCGCGACTTCAGGTCGCCTAACACGCCGAGCGGCAGGGCGGCAAGCGACAACACGATGACGTACGCGGACCCGACCCAGCCGAGCTGCTGGTCAGAGAGGATCAGCTCGCGCTTGATCGGCTCGAACAGCGCGAAGACGACGTTGCGATCGGTGTAGTTGAGCAGATTGATCAGCGTGAGCAGCGCGAGTGCGTAGGCCGCGTACGCACGCCCGCTGATCTCGCTCGAGGGGACGGCGGCTCTAGGCGGAGCGTCCGCCAGTCGCCGTCTCCGCGCGGGCGTCGCGGGCTGCCTTGGCCGCGTGATACTCCTGCGTGAGCCTGCGCATCATCGCGTCCCGCCGGTGGTACAACCGCCGCAAGCGGCGCGGCTTGCGACGCGCCAGCGCGTACGCCGTGACGAGCGGCAACGCGACCGTGTTGTCGAGGTAGCAGACGACGGTCCCAGGAAGCTGATCGGGATCGACTTTCCCCCAGCTCACCGCTTCCGCCGGTGTGGCGCCCGAGAGTCCACCCGTATCGGGCCGGGCGTCGGTGATCTGGAGGTAATAATCGTGCCCTTTCTCGCTGATGCCGAGCACCTCCTGGATCTGCGGCTCCGTCTGGAGCACGAAATTCTTGGGACTGCCGCCGCCGACGATCAGCACCCCGCTTTTGCCGCCCTCGGCCTTGGCGTCGAACACGATCGCGGACGTCTCGTTGACGTCGGCGCTCGGGTCGAAGCGGAGCCGGCTTCCCGCCAACGCCTGCTCGGCCACGTTCATTCCGATCGACGAGTCCCCGGGCGACGAGGTGTAGATCGGCACGCCGCAGTCGTGCGCCACGCCCAACAGCGACTTCCGCGAGATGCCGAGGGCCTTCTCGCGCTCCAGGATGTAGCCCCCCAGCAAGTAGTGGTATTCGGCGGTGCTCATGGGCCGCTGGAACTCGGGTGCCGCGGACACCTCGCGGATGTACGCGTCGGTCGACAGCAGCACCTCGTAGTCGAAGAAAATGTCGTAGATGCGCACCACCCCGTGCTCGCGCAGCTCCACGTCGTCCGCGAACGGGCTGCCCCGGTGCATCGTGAGCCCCAGGCCGAAATGCGCGTCATGATACAGGTTCGCGCCGGTGGACACGATCCAGTCCACGAACCCCGCCTCGATGAGCGGGATGATCGTGGACATGCCGAGCCCGGCGGGGGTCATCGCCCCCGTGAGGCTCATTCCGACCGTGACGTCCGGCTCGAGCATCCGCTCGCTGAACAGCCGGCAGCCCTCGCCCAACCGGCCCGCGTTGTAGGCGAGGAAGGCGTTGTCCACTAGCTCGGAGACCGTCTCCCGACCCGTGATCGGCTTGGGATCGATGCGCGCGCCGCGCAGGAAATCCTTCCGGGACACCATCGGTCAACCGTCCTCGCGCGTGGCGAAGTCGCCCGACTCCCTACCCCGACGGTCGCGCGCGGCGCGAATGGTATCGACCGCCTCTTTGGGGGAGTCGGTGATGGTGAACAGATCCAAATCGGTCGTCGAGATCTTTCCCTCGCCCGCCACGCGGTCGCGCAGCCACTCGGCCAAGCCCGCCCAATACGCCCCGCCGAACAACACGAGTGGGAAGTGCTTCACCTTGCCCGTTTGGATCAGCGTCAGCGCCTCGAACAGCTCGTCCAGTGTGCCGTAGCCACCGGGGAAGGCGATGAATGCCAGCGCGTACTTCACGAACATCGTCTTGCGCACGAAGAAGTAGCGGAAGTTGATCGCCCGCTCGACGTAGGGATTGATGTGTTGCTCGAAGGGCAGCTCGATGTTGCAGCCGATCGAGAGCCCGTTTCCCTCCTGGCAGCCGCGATTCGCGGCCTCCATGATGCCCGGCCCGCCGCCCGTGATGATGGGGAACCCCTCCTGCGCCAGCAGGCGGGCCGTCTCGATCGCCTTGTCGTAATACGGGTCACCCGCCTCGGTCCGGGCGGAGCCGAAGATCGTGACCGCGTGGTGAACGTCCGAGAGGGTGTCGAACCCCTCCACGAACTCCCCCATGATCCTGAGCACGCGCCACGAGTCGGTCTTCGTGAAGGCGCGCCGCTCACGAGGCAGCTGCGTGAGGAGACGCTCGTCCTCAGTGACGACGTTGCGTTGCGAGCCGCTCGAGCGCTGCGACATGGTCATCCCGCTCGGTGTCGAGGAAGGGACATAGGGGGTGAATATACAGTCCCGCATGTACATTCAACCTGACGATGCCGCCTTCCGGCACCTGGGCCGCGCTCTACCTGGGCCTCGCGTTGCGGGCGATCGTGAATCCCCGCCTCGCGGTGGACCTGCTGCGCCTCACCTGGAGTTTCCGGGCGCGCGATTGGTACCGGCGTGCGCCGTTCCTTCCGCTCCCGCCCCGTGAGTACACGCGCTGGCGCATGTTCACGGCCTACGGGGACGAGGACGCCGTCCCGCCCGTCGCCGACGTGATCCGGTTCGCTCGCTGGCGGCGCCAAGTAATGGGCCTGTGAAAGAGAAAGACGAGAACGACGTCGAGGAAAGGCGTCGCGCAGCGGCGTCGAGGAACGGCGTGGAGGTGAAGCGTCGGGCGATTGAGTTGGGGTTCGACGCGGTCGGGATCGCCACCCTGGAGCGAAACCCGAACGCTGCGGCGTTGGACCGGTGGCTCGCGGCGGGCTACGGGAGCACGATGACTTACCTGCATCGCCAGGCGGAAAAGCGGAAGGACCCGGGCCGCATCATGCCCGGCGCGCGAGTCGCCGTCGTCACGCTCACGAACTACTGCCATGGGACCGCGCCCGCTTCCGGGGCCGCACGCCGGGACAGGGCGAGGGTCGCTCAATACGCATGGTCCGGGGACTACCACCGCGTCCTCGGCGCCCGCCTCGCCCGCCTCGCCCACGCCATCGTTGACGCGGCTCCCGGAGCGAGGACGCGCTGCTACGTGGACGCGGGACCCGTGCCCGAGCGCGACCTCGCGCAGCGCGCCGGACTCGGCTGGATCGGCAAGAACACCATGCTCATCGATCCGCGCCGCGGCTCGTTCACGTTCATCGGCGTCGTGCTCACCGACGCCGACCTCGCACCCGATCTGCCGTTCGAGGCTGACCGCTGCGGCACCTGCCGCCGTTGCCTCGACGCGTGCCCGACCGAGGCCTTCGTCGCGCCGGGCGTGCTCGATGCCCGGCGCTGCATCTCGTATCTCACGATCGAGCACCGCGGAGAGTTCACGGAGCAAGAGCGGCCGCTCGTGGCGGAGTGGCTCTTCGGCTGCGACGTCTGTCAGGACGTGTGTCCCTGGAACATCAGCTTTGCGCGCCCCACCGCCGACGCGGAGCTCGCGCCGCGCGCCGAGCTGACCGAGCCGGACGTCGCGTCCCTTGCCGAAGTCGGAGCCGCCGAGTTCGAGCGCCGCTTTGGGGACACCCCCTTCGAGCGACCGGGCGCGGCCGGCATGCGGCGTAACGTCGCCGCCGTGCGAGCGAATATGAGAAGAGACAGTATAAAGACAGAGTAGCGGCACCGGAACGCACACCAAACGGGGAAGCCCTAGAGTTCGCGGGTCTCGCCGGGCGTGAGGATCCACAGCCGCTCCGAGTCGAGCCCGCGAGCGCGCCACGCGGTGCGCGTACGCTCGGGCGGCTCGTCCAGCAGCTCGTCGGTGAGCTTGAACGTGCCCCAGTGCATCGCGACCATCACCGCGGGGCGGCCTGCGACCGGCGGGCGTCCCCGCTCCAGGTCCCCGAACGCCTGCACCGCCTCCTCCGGGTTCTGATGCACCGAGCCCATCAGCCACCTGGGCTCGTACGCGCCGACGGGGAGCAGCGCCGCATGGAAGGGACCGAAGCGATCCGCGATCGCGGCGAATTCGGGATGGTAGGCCGTGTCACCCGCGAAGAACACCTGGCGCGCGGGCGCGGCCACGCTCCACCCGCACCACAATGTGCGGTTGCGGTCGCGCACGGACCGCGAGCTGAAATGGCGCGCGGGCGTGCACCCCACGGCGAGGGTGTCGTGCCGCGTCTCCTCCCACCAGTCCAGCTCGAGCACCTCGCGCGCGCCGCGCCGCCGCAGGAACGCCCCGAGGCCGAGGGGCGTGAGCCACCGGGCGGCGGGATACTGCGCAACCAGCCGCCGCACCGTACGATCGTCCAGATGATCGTAGTGGTTGTGGGACAACAGCACGAGATCGATCGGCGGCAGCGCATCGAACGGGACCGCGGCCGGCACGCGCCGCCGCGGTCCCGCAAACCACACCGGTGAGGCCCGCGCGCTCCAGATGGGATCGGTAAGCACGTTGACGCCTCCCACCTGGATGAGGAAGGTCGCGTGCCCGACCCACGTGAGCGTGAGGCGGTCGACGGGCGCGCGCGGGCTCGCGAACGCGGGCCGCGCGGTGGGGACCGGCCCGCGCTCGGGCTCGCGCGCCGGTGGGCGCGTAAAGCGGTCGATCAGTTGCCACTTCAGGACGCTGCGAAATCGGGGCGCCTCCCCTCCCCAGGGGTTGCGGAAGCCGCCTCCCGGCTGGTGATGTTTCTTGCTCACCGTCGGCCGCCCGCGAGTCGGGCCGCTTCCGGCCGCCGGCGCAGCGCCAACATCGCCACGACGCCGAGTGCGGGACCCGGCGCGAGGACCGCCATACTCCAGCGCCAGCCCCACCGCGCCGCGACCGCGGGGAGTACGTAGATGGTGACGCACGTGAGCAGAAACCCGAGGCTCGTCTGCAGGGTCAACGCCGTCCCCACGTACTCGCGGGGGGCGAGCTCGCTCACGGCGGCGGAGAACTGCGCCGAGTCCGCGACGATCGTCACGCCCCAGAGGACGAGTGCCGGCGACCGCATCGCTCCCGAGCCGCGCGCGCTCGCTCTGCGTCACGAACACGGCGAGCCACGTCCACATCGCATACAGCTCCCACATGTGACCCAGGTAACCGCAGTTCGCGAGCAGCACCGCGCGGTCCTTGAGGATCCGCGGCGCCGCCGTCCAGTCGAACGCGGGAGACGGCGCGGCGTACGGGCCGTCGCCTGGGACACGCAGCACGAGCAGCCCGCCCGCCAGCGCCGACCCGCCCGCCACTTCGAGCACGGCTCGCCAGTGCTCTACCGGGACCAGCGCCCGGACCAGATGGGGCGTCGCGGAGCCGACCGTGAGGGCGCCGACCACGATCCCGATCGCCCAGCCGCGCGCCTCGCGAAACCAGCCTGCCGCGATCTTCATCCCCGGCGGATACACGCCGGCGAGCGCGGCGCCAGTCGCGAACCGCAAGGCGATCGCAACCTGGGACGCGGAGGCTGCGGCGACACCGAAGGTCGCGAGCCCGGCGAGCGCCGCCGCCCCGGCCACGAGCCGCCGCGCCGACCAGCGATCCGCAAGCGTGAGGGCGGCGCTCGTCACGGCCCCGGCCACGAAGCCGAGCTGGACAGAAATCGTGAGCCACGCCGCACCCGTCCCCGTGAGCCGCCACATCCGAACCAGCGTGGGTGCCACCGCCGACGCACTGAACCAGGGGGCCATGGCGAGGAGCTCGGCCACCGCAAGCGCGGCGAGCACGCGCCGCGGACTCACAGACCGGTCGCGTGGTCGAGAAACGTCCAGGGGAGCTGGAACTTCGCGCTCACGTGCTCGGCCAGGGCTTTCACCCCCACGGTCTCCGTGGCGTAATGCCCCGCATAGATCACGTTCACGCCTAACTCCTCGGCGTCGAAAAACGTGTGATGTGAACCTTCCCCGGTGATGTACGTGTCGAGCCCGGCGGCCGCCGCCTGCGGGATCAAAGAGCCCCCTGCCCCGGTGACGATCCCCACGCGCTGGACGCGCTCGGGGCCGAACGCGAGCACTCGCGGCACTACGCCGAGCAGCGCGCCGATGCGCCGCCCCAGGACCTCGCGCTCCACACTCACCTCTCCCCACACACCGAGCTTGATGCCGTACTCCTCCCCAAACTCGCCGCGCAAGGCTACGGCCAGCGCCCTCGCGAGCACCGCGTTGTTCCCTACTTCGGGATGGCGATCGAGCGGGAGGTGGGCGCTGTACAGCGCGATGTTGTGTCGCACCAGCCCGGCGACGCGCCGGTAAAAGGGACCCGCGAGTGGGCGGAGCCCGCCCCAAAACAGCCCATGGTGCACGAGCAGCAACTCCGCGCCCTGGGTCGCCGCGAGACGCACCGTCGCCTCGCATACGTCGACGGCCGCGGCCATCCGTGTGACCGTTCCGGCGTTCTCGACTTGGAGGCCATTCAGGGCGTTCGGCGCGTCCGGTACGTCGCGGACCGACAGGTAGTGATCGAGGTAGCTCACCAGCTCCGACAGCTGCATGAGGCGCCCTTGGCGTGCAGTGTTAAGACATCATTCGCGCATCACGGGGAGATTCCCACACGGCCCATCTTGTTAACACCTTGCAGCACTTGAAGATACGCAATCCACATGAGTGAAACCTCCCCATGTGGATAATCGCGGTCGGATCAGCGGGATCCAGCTATGGCGGCCTCGGTCTCCTCGGCGGACGCCCCTTCGCCCATGCGGATGACGCCGTTGATCTCGCCGCCCTCATGCACGAGCAGGCGCTTGCTTGTAATGTCACCATGCACCACGCTAGCGGTCTGGATCTCCACCCGCTCGCCGGCCACGACGGTGCCGCGCACCTCGCCGCCGATGATCGCTTCGCGCGTGATCACATCGCCCTCCACTTCCCCGCCCTTTGCGACGAGCACCTGCCGGCCGGCGCGCACGGTACCGATCACCGTGCCTTCGATCTTCACCACGCCTTCGGCGGTGATGTCCCCCACGACACGCATCCCCGATCCAATGATCGACAGCGCGGCTTCGGATTCCGGGGCGCTGTGTCCCTTCTCGGTGAAGATGGCCATTTCATTTCTCCTCTTTCACCATAGTAAGCGGGTCGAGGGATTTGCCCTCGCGCCGGATCTCGAAGTGCAGGTGGGGAGCCGTCGAGCGCCCGGAGTTCCCGGAGAGCGCGATGACCTGACCTGCCTGCACGGAGTCGCCCTCGTGGACCAGCACCCGCGACGCGTGCCCGTACATCGTTTCATACCCGTCGCGATGCCGCAAGAGGACAAACATCCCATAATCGGAGTCCGCGCCCGCCGCCTCCACGACTCCCCCGCCGGCCGCCCGCACGCTGGACCCCACCGGGACCGCGATGTCGATCCCGGGATGCGACTCGGCCGGGTCATCCTGGCGCACCTGACCGCGCGTGACGAACCCGGAGACATCGAGCGGCCATTGCAGCGCCACGCCGGGCGCAGGGCGCGGCGGAGTGGCGGGCGCGGGGAGCGGGGCCGGCGTGTTGGCCGCGGGGGATGTGCCGAGCGCCGGAGTCGTCGTCGCGGCCGAGGGAGCGGAGGGCGCCGGGATAGGGCGCGACGCGGTCCCGGGCGGCCGGGCTTGCACGGCGACGGCACGCATCAAGTCGACGCTCGGGGTGGAAGATGCCGGCGTGCCCCGATTCTCGGGCGGCGAGCGCACGCCCAGCAGCTGGCGCAACTCCTGGTAGTTCGCCTCCGCGCGATTGAGCGCCGCGGCGAGCTGCTGCACGCGTGCGGTCTCCTGTCGCAGCCGCGCGACCTCTTGCTCCAGACCCGGAACGCGCGCGGCCGCGTGCGTGAGCGGCTCCGAGAACGCGAAGAACAGCACCACGAGCAACGCGATCACGACGGCCCCCCACTTCCCGGCCTCGAACGCCCAGACCGGCACGCGATACTGACGCGAGTTCAGATCGCCGTCGACATGCACGACGACGGTGACGCCCCGCGACTTCATCCGTCGAACGGGGCTCCGAGCAGGAGCTCGAGCAGGCGCGCGAGATCGTCGTTCGAATAGAAGGCGAGGTGGATCTGGCCCTTGCCCTTCGCGCGCAGCGTCACGCGCACGTCGGTGCCCAGCCGGCGCCGCAGCGCGTCCTCCACCCGCCGGACTTCCGGTGCCTGGCCCACCCCGCGCTTGAGCCGCGGACGCCGAATCGGCGCCCTGCCACCGCGCACGCGGTCTTCGATCTCGCGCACTGACAGCCCTTGTGCGACGGCCTCACGCGCGAGGGTGGTCGCCACATGGGGATCGTCGAGCGCCAGCAACGCGCGGCCGTGGCCAACCGACAGCTGGCCGGCGTGCAGCATGGCGAGCACGGCGGCCGGCAGTTTGAGCAGCCGCAGCGCGTTGGCCACGGTGGAGCGGTCGCGGCCCACCGCGTCGGCCACGTCCTGCTGCGCCAGGCTGAATTCCGCGATTAGCCGTTCGTAGCCCCGGGCTTCGTCCACCGGCGACAAGTCGTCGCGCTGGAGGTTCTCGATCAGGGCCAGGGTCAAGACGGTGCGGTCGTCCACCTCGCGCTTGACGGCGGGGATCCGCTCCCAGCCGAGTGCCTGGCAGGCGCGCAGGCGGCGCTCGCCCGCGATCAGCTCGAAGCCCGTACCGCCCGGTACGGGCCGCACGACCACGGGCTGGAGCAGCCCGGCCTGACGGATGGACGCCTTGAGCTCCTCCAACGCCTGCGGGTCGACGTCCTGGCGTGGCTGGAACGGGTTCGGCCGGATGTCGCTCGTGGCCAGCTCGACCAGGCTGCCGTCGCGCTCGGCCTCTTCGCGCGACGGACCGAGCAGGGCCTCGAGGCCCCGGCCGAGCCGGCGCCGTCCTGCGCTGACTTCGGTCATGCGGGCACCTCCGGCAGCCGTTCAACGGCGGGCGGGGCAGGGGAGTCGGCGTGCTCGACGCGGCGGATCAGCTCCTGCGCGACGGCGAGATAGCTGCGCGCCCCGACCGACTGCACGTCGTAGAGGATGATAGGCTTGCCAAAACTCGGCGCCTCGGCCAACCGCACGTTGCGCGGGATGGTGATGCCGAACATCCGTGGCCCGAAGTATTCCTTCGCTTCCTCAGCCACCTGTTTGCAGAGATTGAGACGGGCGTCGTACATCGTGAGCAGCACACCGTCGATGGCGAGGACGGCGTTGAAGTTTCGCTGCACCAGCTTGATCGTGTTCAGCAGCTGCGACAGCCCCTCGAGCGCGTAATACTCGCACTGGATCGGAATGACGACGCTGTCCGCCGCCGTCAGCATGTTCAGCGTGACGAGACCGAGCGACGGCGGGCAGTCGATGATGACGTACTGGTAGTCCTCGCGCAGGTCCTGCAGCGCCCGCCGCATGGCGGTCTCGCGCGCCGGCCGGCCCACGAGCTCGAGCTCGGCGCCGACCAGATCCTGCGTGGAGGGGATCAGATCGAGGCACGGAAAGTGGACGTGCGGGAATCGGCAGTCACCGAGCTTGCGCCCGTCCAGCAGCGCGTCGTACAGCGAGAAGCGAATGCGATCGCGCTCGATTCCCACGCCGCTCGTCGAGTTGGCTTGGGGATCCGCGTCGACGAGCAGCGTGCGGCGCTCCGCGGTCGCAAGGGAGGCCGCGAGGTTCACTGCGGTCGTGGTCTTGCCCACGCCGCCTTTTTGGTTGGCGATCGCTATGACGCGAGACATTTTATAAGTCTATATATTACAATTATTTACGCTGTCGCTGCTGTAACGTGGCTACGAATATAGCGCTAGGGCAGGGGACCGTAAAGGGGCGAAGTTTCACGTGAAACTCTCCGGTCCCAGCACTAACTGATTTCGATTCTGACTGTTACGCGACCCGTCGCCGCCAGCGCATCGTCTCCACCACCAGGTTGTGCAGGTCGCTCGGCGTCACCCCCGGAACCCGCGCGGCCTGTGCCAGCGATGCCGGGCGCACGCGATCCAGCTTCTGGCGCGCTTCGGTCGCCAGCGTCCGCAACTCGAGGTAGGGAAGGTCCGGTGGCAGTTGAAATGACGCCAGCTCGGCGAGGCGATCCGCCGCCTCCCGCTCCCGCGCCAGGTATCCCTCGTATTTGATCTCTACCTCGGCCGCCGCAATGACGTCGTCGGTCACGCCCACGCGTACACCAACCGCCTCGAACAGCGCCCGCAAGCCGATCCCCGGCCGGCGCGCCAGCACCGCCAGGGGCTCGGGCTCCGCTAGCGCCGCGCCGTCCGGTGCCAGCAGCGGCGCAGCCTGACTCGGCTGGATCGTCGTGGTCTGCGCCACCTCGAGCAGGCGCTCCTCGGCGCGCAGGCGGTGTTGGGCGGTCGCGAGCTCGGTCGTGCTCAGCAGGCCGAGCCGCTCCGCGAGCGGCACGAGTCGGCGCAGCGCGTTGTCCTGCCGCAGCAGCAGCCGGAACTCCGAGCGGGAGGTGAAAAGCCGGTATGGCTCGTCCACGCCCCGGGTCACCAGGTCGTCCACGAGCACGCCGATGTAGGCGTCGTCGCGTCCCAGCACGACCGGCTCCTGCTGCCGCAACCGCCGCACCGCGTTGATCCCGGCGACGATCCCCTGACCAGCGGCTTCCTCGTAACCAGTCGTGCCGTTGATCTGCCCCGCAAAAAAGAGGTGCTCGATCGCTTTCGTCTCGAGCCATGGGGCCAGCTGCGTGGGCGGGTAGTAGTCGTACTCGATCGCGTACCCTGGGCGCGTCAGCTTCGCTCGTTCGAGTCCGGGTACGGCCCGGAGCAGCTCGAGCTGCACTGAGACGGGCAGGGAAGTGGAGAGGCCGTTCAAGTACAGCTCGTGCGTGTCCAGTCCCTCGGGCTCGAGGAACACCTGGTGCCGCGCCGCGTCTGGAAACTTGACGATCTTGTCTTCGACCGAGGGGCAGTAGCGGGGGCCTCGCCCGCTGATGGCTCCGCCGTACATCGCCGATTCGTGCAGGTGGCGCAGGATGATCTCCTTCACCGCGGCGCCGGCCCAAGTGATCCAGCAAGGGAGCTGCCGCGGCAGGTCCACGCGCTCATAGAAGGAAAAGCGGTACCCGGTCCCGTCGCCGTCTTGGCGCTCCACTTTGGACCAATCGACGGTGCGCCCGTCCACACGGGGCGGGGTCCCGGTCTTGAAGCGTGACACTGTAAGTCCAAGTGACTCAATATGTTGAGCAATTGCGACGGCTGGCTGGTCCCCGGCTCTTCCAGCGGGGATCTGCGTGTCCGTCCCGAGGTGGATGCGCCCGCGCAGGAACGTCCCGGCGGTGATCACGACCGCCCGGCAGCTGAAGCGGCGTCCGTCGCCGAGCTCGACACCGCGCACCACGGTCCCGTCCGTGTCGAGGCGCGTCACCATTCCCTGCGTGAGCTGCAGCTTGTCGAATCCCTCGAGCATCGCGCGCACGGCACGCCGGTACAGCACCCGGTCGCACTGCGCCCGCGGCGCCCACACGGCCGGACCCTTGGACCGGTTGAGCATCCGAAACTGGATGGTCGCCCGATCGGTCGCGCGCCCCATAACCCCACCGAGCGCGTCGACTTCGCGTACCACGGTGCCCTTGGCGATGCCGCCGATCGCGGGATTGCAGCTCATCTGGCCGATGGTGTCGAGGTTGGACGTGACGAGGAGGGTCGTGGCGCCGAGGCGAGCGGACATCGCGGCGGCTTCGGTGCCGGCGTGGCCGGCGCCGACGATGATGACGTCATAGTCCATGGTCATAAGGAAAAGCTAGGGGATCAGGCAAGGCAAAAGCTAGACGGACAGACGGGCAGCGGGAGGGAGTTAAGAGGTCTTGGGGGATTTCTCCGTCACCTGCCCGATCTTTCTCATGAGCCCAAACAGCGTCTTGCTCGTCTCCGTTGCCAGGGCTTCGAGGCGGCCGAACTCAGCGGGCCGAACGTAGCCCACATCGCGGGCGATGCCCAACGCCGTTTCGACCTCTGCCAGAGATCCCCACGCAATGTCTAGGTAGCGGCGATACTCCTTGGAGCCCTTGCGCGTTGTACCTTCGGCGATGTTTAGCGGCACGCTGTAGCAGGCACGTCGAAGCTGGTCCGCCAGAACATTCTGCTCGTAATCAGGGAACGCCTGGGCAGCTTTAACGCACTCGACCGCCAGGCGCTGCGCGTGCTGCCAGGCCTTCAGCGTTTGATGATGGGGCATGATGCAGCAGGATAACCCGACTGGAGCGAGGGAGGTAACCATTCGGACGCCTCGCGTACCCGACCTACGCACTGATTCCTGTCCACCACTGTGCGTCTATCCGTCTAGTATTTGCATTTCCTTAGGTTGCTCTCACCCATCGTACTAGCTCCTTGAGGTTCGGCCGCTTCCCCGTCATCAGTATCCCGACTCGGTATATCCGTGCCGCAATCCACGTCACGAGGACCGTCCCGGCGACGAGCAGCGCCAGCGACGTCATCACCTCGAGCGCCGTAAGATTGCCCGCGGCCCAACGCGCGGGAGTCGCGATCGGGGACGTGAATGGGACAAGCGACAGCGTGACTGCGAGCCGTGACTCGGGGTTCGCCAGCGTAGCGAAGGAGCCGAAAAACGCGATCATGATCAGCACGGTGATGGGAACCTGGCTCTGCCGGGCCTCCTGCTCGGTGGAGCAGGTGGCCGCGACCGCCGCGAACATCGCCGAGTAGAGGAAGAACCCACCCAGGAAGAACGCGATGAATACCAGCGCCGTCGCCCCCGACACGTGCGGAACTTGGAAGACCTGACCGACCTCCTGGCCCCCGCCCGCCATCCGACTCACGAGCGACGCGCGTTGGCTGAGCAGCAGACGGCCGGACACTCCCCAGATCGCGAACTGCACCAGCGAGACCGCGCCCACGCCGAGCAGCTTGCCGAGCAGCAGCTGGAAGGGGCGCAGCGAGCTCACCAGGACCTCGACGATGCGGGAGGTCTTCTCCTCGATGACAGAGCCCATGACCTGAACGCCGTACAGCAGTAGTGAGATGTACAGGAGCAGCATCATGAAGTAGGCGAGGGAGAACGACTGGCCGGCGCTCTCTTCGGTGGTGCGGCCGCGCGTGATCTTCTTGGTCACGAGCGACACTCTGATCTGAGCCTTCGCCACGGTCGCGGGGTCCACGCCGGCGCGTTCCAGGCGCGCGCGCTCCGCCAGGCGACCGAGTGTCTCACGCAGCAGGCCGACGTCGTCGAGCGACGAAACGTTGGATGCCCGGTACTCCGCCGTACCGGTGTCGGTCACCGAATCCGACAGGATGAGAAAGCCGTCGATGTGCTTGAGGCCCACTTCGCGGGCCAGGGAGTCCTCCACGCCTGACCTGCCGGGGACGCGCCCCACGACGAAGAACCGCTGAGTGGAGTCGAGCCGTGCCGCGACCACGGCTCCGAACATCGTGGTCGTCCGGTCGACGACGACCACGCGCTTGACCCCGCCGCCGCTGGACATGAGGACCGGCATCAGGAAGACCGCAGCGAAGAACGCCGGCCCGAGCAGCGCCATGATCCAGAACGCCTTCCTCCGGACCCGTTCGACGAACTCGCGCCGCACCACGGCCCAGACCTTACGCACGCGCGGTCTCCACCTCCGCCCGCGCGGCGGCGTGCACGGCCTCCGGCCCCACCAGGTCGATGAAGATCTTGTTGAGCGACGGCTCCATCAGCTCGAAGCGTGAGAGCCGCGCGCCCGATGCGACGAGCCGCTGCAGGATGCGCTGCGCATCGGCCCCCGGGGCGAGCTCCAGCTCGGCGTATTGGCCGTAGTCGTCGACCTTTTTCACAAGTTGCTTGTCCCCAAAGACTTCCGGTGCCGCTCCGGCGCTGCCGTCGAACCCGATGACGAGATGGTGTCCACCATGTGTCCGCTTGATGTCGCTCAGGGGCCCATCCACCAGCTTCTGGCCACGGGCGATGATGCACAGCTCGTCACACAGTTTCTCGGCCTGCTCCATGATGTGCGTCGAGAACAGGATCGTCTTGCCGCGCCGGCGTAGATCCACCACGGTGTCTTTGATCACCTGGGCGTTCACGGGATCCAGCCCTGAGAACGGCTCGTCCAGAATCACGAGGTCGGGGTCGTGCAGCATCGTGGAGATGAACTGCACCTTCTGCTGCATCCCTTTCGACAGCTCATTGACGCGGCGCAGGCGCCAATCGGCGAGCCCGAGCCGATCGAGCCAGGCGAGCGCTGCGCTGCGCGCCGCCGCACGCGCCATTCCCTTGGCCTCGGCCAGGAACGCGAGCACATCGAGGACGCGCATCTTGGGGTACAGCCCCCGCTCCTCGGGCAGGTACCCGATGCGCGCGGCAAAGTCCCGACCCGACGCGCGCTCACCGAACAACCGCACGCTGCCGGTGTCCGGTTGAATCACGTCCATGATCATGCGAATCGATGTGGTCTTACCGGCGCCGTTTGGACCAAGGAGCCCGAAGATGATGCCCGGCGGGACGGCGAGCGACAGGCCGTCCACGGCGGTGTGGCCGGCGAAACGCTTCGTCACGCGGTCGAGCGCGACGACGGGAGGCGTCAGGGTCAGGACTTCACGGCGTCCTTCAGCGCGTTCCAGGGGAGCAGGGCGCATTTGACGCGCACCGGGAACTTGGAGACTCCGGCGAGCGCCCGCAGGTCGCCGAGCGCCTTGTCCTTCGCCGCGCCCTCGTCGCCGTGCATCATGGCGCTCATGCGATCGGCGAGCGCGAGGGCGTCGCTCAGGGGGCGCTGCTTCACGACTTGGGTCATCATGGAGGCGGCGGCTTGGCTGATCGAACACCCGCGGCCGATGAAACGCACGTCCGCGATGACGTCCCCTTCGACGCGCAGCTGCAAGTCGATTTCGTCGCCGCACAGCGGATTGTTCAATGCGACCGAGTGTGTGGGATGCTCGAGCACGCCCTTGTTGCGGGGGCGCCGGTAGTGGTCGAGGATCAGCTCCTGGTACAGCGCGGTGAGCGGCGGCTCAGGCCGGGACGTATCCAAACAGCGCTCCGGCCTTGGCGAGCGACGCACTGAGGGCGGCGACGTCGTCGCGGTCGTTATAGAGATAGAAGGAGGCCCGCGCCGTGGCGGCGACGTTCAGGCGGCGCATGAGCGGCTGGGCGCAGTGATGGCCGGCGCGGATGCAGACCCCGTCCTGGTCGAGAATGGTCGCGAGGTCGTGCGGATGGATGTCGCCGTACGTGAACGAGACCACGCCCGCCCGGTGGTCGCGCGGGCCGTATACGGTGACGCCCTCGATCTGGCTCAACTGCTCGATCGCCGCCTGTGCGAGCGCGACCTCGTGCTCGGCGATCCGGTCGAGGCCGACGCCCTCCAGGTAATCGATGGCGGCCGCGAGGCCGACCGCCCCTTCCACGTTCGGCGTCCCGGCCTCGAACTTGTGCGGCAGCTGGTTGTAGGTGGAATGATCGTCCCACACGCGCGAGATCATCTCGCCGCCGCCGTGGTAGGGCGGCATGGCATCGAGCAGCGCTGGCTTCGCGACGAGCGCCCCCGAGCCCATGGGGCCGAGCATCTTGTGGCCGGAGAGGGCGTAGAAATCGCAGTCGAGCTCCCGCACGTCCACCCGCAGGTGGGGTGTCGACTGGGCGCCGTCCACGAGCACGGCGGCACCGGCGGCGTGCGCGAGGCGGGCGAGCTGCGCTGCGGGGTTTACGGTGCCGAGCGCGTTCGACACGTACGGGAACGCGACGACCTTTGGGCGCCGCTCCAGCGCCCGGCCGAAATCCGACAGATCGACCCGTCCGTCCTCCGTGATCTCCACCATGCGGAGGCTCGCGCCTTTTTCCTGACACAGGATCTGCCACGGCACCAGGTTCGAGTGGTGATCCATCGCGGTCACCACGACCGTGTCGCCGGGACCGACGTTGGCGCGGCCGTAGGAGCCCGCGACGAGATTGATCGCCTCGGTCGTCCCGCGGGTGAATACCACACCCTCGGGCGCCCAGGCATTGACGAACCGTGCCACGCGCACGCGCGCCGCCTCGTATGCCTCGGTGGCTCGAATGGCCAGGTCGTACGCCCCGCGGTGCACGTTGGCATTGGTGGTGCGGTAGTAGTCGACGATGGCATCGAGCACGGCCTGCGGCTTCTGCGTGGTCGCGGCGTTGTCCAGGTACACGATCCGGCGCCCGTGCTCCTGCTGCTGCAGCAGTGGGAAGTCGGCGCGGATCCGGGGGGCGTCGAGCATTACGCCCCCGCCCCCCGTTCTCCCCTCCGCCCGCCCCTGACGCGGTCGGCCAGGCGGGCGCGGACCACCCGATCGAGCTCTTCCCGCACCCCGGCGTGTTGCATGCGGCCGAGGATCTCGGCGGCGAAGCCGTATGTCAACATCCCCGCCGCCGTTTCGCGCTCGAGGCCGCGGCTGCGGAGGTAGTAGAGCGCCGTTTCGTCGAGCGGGCCGACGGTGGAGCCGTGCGTGCACTTCACGTCGTCGGCGTAGATCTCGAGCTGGGGCTGGCTGTCGGCCCGGGCCTCGGCCGAGAGCAGCAGATTGTTGTTGGTCTGCTTGGAGTCGGTGCGCTGCGCGCCCGGCCGCACGATGATTCGGCCGTTGAAGACGCCGTGCGCCTGCTCGCCCAGCAAGCCGTTGAAGTATTCGTGGCTCGTGCAGTGCGGCTGTGCGTGATCGATCACGGTGTGATGGTCGGCGTGCTGGCGACCGCGCAGCAGGTAGAATCCGTTGAGGATCAGCTCGCCGCCCGTGCCGCCCAGCACGGCGCGGATGTCGTGCCGGGCGAGTCCCGCGCCGAGGGCAAGCGCATGGAGCCGGAGCACGCTGTCACGGCCCTGGCTCGCGTGGGTCACGGCGACCTGATACGCCTCCCGGCTCTCACGCTGAACACGATAATGCTCGAGTCGCGCCCCGTCGCCGAGCGCGATCTCGGTGACCGCGTTGGTCCAGTAGACACCGCCCTGCGGCGCGATGTAGCTCTCGATCACGGTCGCGCGCGCCCCGCGCTCCAGAATCACCAGACTGCGCGGGTAGGATACGGTCGGGTGCTCGGCCGCGGTCGTCGCGAACACGAGCTCGATCGGCCGCTCGAGCACCGCGCCGGCGGGAACGTGGATGAAGCCGCCGTCCGACAGAAACGCGGTGTTCAGGGCCGCGAACGGGCTCGCCTGATAGTCGGCGTGGCGCGCGAGGTGCTCGCGCGTGAGCTCGGCGTCCGTCGCGAGCGCGGCGCGCAAGCTCCCCGCCCGCAGGCCCGGCGGTAACCCGACGAGCGCAGAGAGCCCGGGCGCGAACGCGCCGTTTACGAACACCAGGCGGATCGCCTCCGGTCCGGCGAGCCCGAGCGGCAGGAGCGAGTCCGCCGTGAGCGCACCGCCATGACTCAGCGCGAACGCCGTCTCGGCGATCGGGGCGACGCTCGTGAACCGCCACTCCTCCTGCTTCATGGAGGGGAACCCCAACTCCGAGAACCGGGCCATCGCCCGCTCGCGAATCTCACGCAGCCACGGCGGCGAGGCGGCGGCGCCGTTGCGCGCGAACGCCGCGAAGGCGGCGATGTAGCGCTCCCGCACGTCCGCGGCGGGCGTCATCCCACCGCCGCCGCTTCGCGCAGCCAGTCGTAGCCCTTCTCTTCCAGCTCGAGGGCGAGCTCCTTGCTCCCCGACTTCACGATCCGCCCGCCCGCGAGCACGTGCACGAAATCGGGGGCAATATGCGTCAGGATCCGGTAGTAGTGCGTGACCAGCAGCGTGGCGTTGTCCGGCCGGCGCAGCTTGTCCACGGTCCGCGCCACCGTCTTGAGCGCGTCGATGTCGAGACCGGAGTCGGTCTCGTCCAGAACCGCGAGCTTTGGCTCGAGCACGGCCAGCTGGAGGATTTCGTTGCGCTTCTTCTCGCCGCCGGAGAACCCGTCGTTCACCGGCCGGCTCAGGTAGCTGTCGTCCCAGCCGATCACGGCGAGCTTGTCCGCCACCGCGTCCATGAACTCCACGGGGCCGAGCTCTTCCTGACCGCGGGCCTTGCGCAAGGCGTTCAGCGCCGCGCGGAGGAAGTAGGCGTTGGTGATGCCGCGAATCGCGACGGGATACTGAAACGCGAGGAACAGGCCCGCGCGCGCGCGCTCTTCCGGCTTGAGCGCGAGCAGGTCCTGACCCTCGTACCTTACCGACCCCGCGGTTACGGTGTAGGCGGGATGGCCGCCCAGCACCTGGGCCAGGGTGCTCTTGCCGGACCCGTTGGGCCCCATGATGGCGTGCACCTCGCCGGGCCGCACGTCGAGGTCCACGCCGCGGAGAATCTCCCGTCCCTCGGCCGACGCGTGCAGGTTTCTGACCTCGAGCAACGCCTTCACCCGACGCTCCCTTCGAGACTGATGCCGAGCAGGCGTTGCGCTTCGACCGCGAACTCCATCGGCAGCTCCTTGAAGACCTCCTTGCAGAAGCCGTTCACGATCATGTTCACGGCGTCTTCCGCGGAGAGGCCGCGCTGCTTGCAGTAGAAGATCTGGTCTTCGCCAATCTTGGACGTCGACGCCTCATGTTCCATGATCGCCGTGCTGTTGCGCACGTCGATGTAGGGGAACGTGTGGGCCCCGCACTGGTCGCCGATCAGCATCGAGTCGCACTGCGAATAGTTGCGGGCATGCTCGGCGCCCTTCAGGATCTTCACGAGGCCGCGGTAGGTGTTCTGCCCGCGCCCCGCGGAGATCCCCTTCGACACGATCGTGGAGCGCGTGTTCTTGCCGAGGTGGATCATCTTGGTGCCGGTGTCCGCCTGTTGACGGTTGTTGGTCACCGCCACCGAGTAGAACTCCCCGACCGAGTGGTCACCCTGGAGGATGCAGCCGGGATACTTCCAGGTGATCGCGGAGCCGGTCTCGACCTGGGTCCAGGAGATCTTCGAGTGCCGGCCCTGGGCCTTACCGCGCTTCGTCACGAAGTTGTAGATGCCGCCGCGCCCCGCTTCGTCCCCCGGGTACCAGTTCTGGATGGTGGAGTACTTGATTTCGGCGTCCTCGAGCGCGACGAGCTCCACGACCGCGGCATGGAGCTGGTGCTCGTCGCGGATCGGCGCCGAGCAGCCTTCCAGGTAGCTCACGTAGCTGCGCTCATCCGCCACGATCAGGGTACGCTCGAACTGACCCGTGGAGCTCGCGTTGATTCGGAAGTACGTGGAGAGCTCGAGCGGGCACCGCACGCCCTTGGGGATGTAGGCGAAGGAGCCATCGGTGAACACGGCCGAGTTGAGAGCCGCGAAGAAGTTGTCGTTCGCCGGCACCACCGACCCCAGATACTGACGGACGAGATCGGGGTACTCGCGGATCGCCTCCGAGATGGCGCAGAAGATGATGCCCTGCTTGGCGAGCGTCTCCCGGAAGGTGGTCCCGACTGACACGCTGTCGAACACGGCGTCCACCGCCACTCCCGCGAGGCGCTGCTGCTCCCCGAGCGGAATGCCCAGCTTCTCGAACGTTTCGAGCAACTTCGGGTCCACCTGGTCCAGGCTGTCCAGCTTGGGCCGCGCCTTAGGGGCGGCGTAGTAGCTGATCGCCTGATAGTCGATCGGCCCATAGGTCACGTTGGACCAATGGGGCTCCGTCATCTTCAGCCATTGGCGGTAGGCGTGCAGCCGCCACTCGAGCATCCATGCCGGCTCGCCCTTCTTCGCCGAGATGAGCCGGATGACGTCCTCGTTCAGACCGGGCGGGACGACATCCGCCTCGATGTCGGTCACGAACCCGTACTTGTAGGGCTGGAGTACTTGGGCTTGAATGCTTCCAGTCATGCTGCTCCTGCCCCCGAAGTCCTTTGCGGACTGCGAGTTGCGATGGGGTTCGGGTGGTGTCTTTGGGAATCCTAAGGGACTTACTCGGGATTGTCAATCAGCGGCGCCGCCCTCAGTAAATGTCGCGATTCACCTCCCGGATCAGGCGTTCGTAGTCCTCCGGCGTGTTCACGTCGTCCAGCACTGCCGGATCGTCCACGGCGACGATCGCGAGTCGATCCTCGTGGGCCTTCAAGACGGCGGCGGCTCCGTGGCGCGTGGCCAGTTCACTCGTCTCGAGCGCGGAGAACAAAGCTTCGTCCCAGATCACCGGGTGCCCGCGACGCCCGCCGAATGCCGGGACCACGGCTGGCGGTCGGCCGCGCCGGTACGCCTCGATCAGCCGCTCGCCAGTGGCAATGCGGACGTGCGGCAGATCGACGGGCCAGACGAGCACGCCTCCCGGCTGGACCGGCCGCAGCGCGGCGAGTGCACAGCGCAGCGATAGGATCGGGCCCCCCTCGACGTCGGGGTTCTCGACGACGATGCAGTCGGGGTCGGCCGCCAACAGCGGCCGCACCCGCGCTGCGTCCGGACCGAGCACGACCAGTCGGGGCTTCACGTCGAGCGCGGCGAGGGCCTCGACGATGCGGGTCACGAACGGGCGGCCACGGAAGTCGAGGAGAGCCTTGGGGATCCCCATTCGGGCCGAGCGTCCGGCCGCCAACACGACCCCGGCGAGGGACATGGCGCCCTACGTTACCGTGAGTTGCACTGGCACGCCAAACCCCCACATTTGCGGCCCATGGCAGTCCGCCGCATTCGCCAACTAGGGGACCCCGTGCTGCGGGTCCGTTGCGAGCCCGTCCTCGACTACAAATCCCCGGGGACTCGTCTCGTGGCCGACGACCTGCGCGACACCCTGCGGACCGCGCGCAAGCGGTACCGCATGGGGCGGGCGCTCGCGGCGCCCCAGATCGGGGCCCCGGTCCGTATCGTGTTCGTGGAGGTCGACAAGCAGCGCTGGACGATGGTGAACCCCGAAATCACCGACGTCGGCCCCGACGATTTCCTGGTGTGGGACGACTGTTTCTGTTTCCCCAATCTCCTGGTCCGCGTGACCCGCGCGTATCAGGCGATGCTCAACTACACTGACCTCAAGGGCAAGCCGCACGCCATGCCGCTCGAGGGCCCGATGGCGGAGCTGCTGCAGCATGAGGTCGACCACCTGGACGGGATCCTCGCGGTCGACCGGGCGACGGGCCTCGACCCTTTCTCCTTCCGGACCGAATGGGAGAAGGTGCACGACGTCGCCGAGCGCTACGGAACGCCCAAGCCCCGCGAGCTGCCCTGAGTCGTTCCCCTCCCACGGGCGGGCTGTTAGTTTGCAGATGACAGGGGTGCCCGCCCGGCTGAACGGGGGCGGGCTGAGATCACACCCTTCGGACCTGATCCGGGTAATGCCGGCGAGGGAAGTCATGAAGGAGCCACTCCGATGACCTGCGTAACCCAGATGCACAGAGCGCGCCGCGGGGAGATCAGCGACCAAATGCGGCGCGTGGCGGAGCGCGAAGCCCTAGCGCCCGAGCTGGTACGCGACGAGACCGCCCGGGGGCGGCTCGTGATCCCAGCGAATGTCCATCACCTCGGGCTCGGCCTCGACCCGATGGCGATCGGCGCCGTCGCCAAGGTCAAGATCAACGCCAACATCGGCAACTCCGCGGTCGAATCCAGCATCGAGCAGGAGCTGGAGAAACTGCATCACGCCGTCCACTACGGGGCGGACACCGTGATGGACCTCTCGACCGGCGGCAACATCGACGCGATCCGCGCGGCCATCCTCGCCGCGTCACCGGTTCCAGTGGGGACGGTGCCGATCTACCAGGCGGTCGCCGGAGTCAAGAGCGTGGAAGACCTCACGGCCGACGACCTCCTCGACATGATCGACCACCAGGCGGCGCAGGGCGTGGACTACGTCACGGTGCACTGCGGGATCCTGCGCGCCCACGTGCCCCTCGCGTTGGGCCGCGTCACGGGGATCGTGTCCCGCGGGGGCTCGCTGCTCGCCTATTGGATGATGCACCATCAGCGGGAGAACCCGCTGTACACGCACTTCGACCGCATTCTCGAGATCGCCCGCAAGTACGACGTCACCCTGTCCCTGGGCGACGGGCTGCGGCCCGGCTCACTCGCCGATGCGACGGACAAGGCGCAGCTCGCCGAGCTGGTCACCCTGGGCGAGCTGACCGAGCGCGCCTGGGCGCGGGACGTACAGGTGATGATTGAGGGACCGGGGCACATCCCCATGCACCAGATCGAAGTGAACGTGCGCTTCGAGAAGGAGCTGTGCCACGAAGCGCCGTTCTACACGCTGGGGCCGCTCGTGACGGACGTCGCGCCGGCGTACGACCACATCACGTCGGCCATCGGCGCCGCGATGATCGGCTGGTTCGGCGCCGACATGCTCTGCTACGTCACGCGCAAGGAGCACCTCGGGCTCCCGAACGCCGAGGAGGTGCGCGAGGGTGTCATCGCCTACAAGATCGCCGCCCATGCCGCCGACATCGCGCGGCGGCGCCCCCATGCCCGCGACCGGGACGACGCTCTGTCGCGCGCCCGATTCGCGTTCGACTGGAACGAGCAGTTCCGCCTGGCGCTCGACCCCGAACGCGCCCGCGAGCTGCACGATGAGTCACTCCCCGCCGAGTACTTCAAGTCGGCCGAGTTTTGCGCGATGTGCGGGCCCAAGTTTTGCTCGATGCACATTACTCGGGAGATCACGCGCAAATACGGTGAGGCGGGAAAGACAGACCAGGACGGAGACGTGTCGGCGCCGACGCGAGCGGCGGTTCCCGCCGGCTAGCGCTTGACGAAGAACTCGTAGGGCGCCGTCTCGAGTTCGTCTCCGAACCACCCGCCGCTATGCACGCGGATCAGGTACGTTCCACTTGGGGGCACGACAAAAGGACCTGGCGAGAAGTACTGTGGGGTGGAACCGATGACGCTCGCGCCGTGCCCGATCAGCACGGCTCCCGTCGCTGGGTCTATCACCTCGAGTGTAATCCCGCTACCGGGTGGGGGGATGGGGCTCGCCGTCAGTCGGTACCACGGGCTGAGCATCTCGCCTGGGGTGCCGGACGACGTGAACTCGTCGATGTCGCCGGCGGGGAAGATCGCTTCGCCTCGCACGGTGTCGCCAACCGTGTACGTCGCGGGCACGTTCTCCGGCGCGCGATTGATGGGGATCACGCGAAACGCGTATGCCCCAACGAATCGGAAGACTCCACCGCACGTAGCGTCGTAGCAGAACCGGAAGAAGCCGTCGGGTTCGTACACGGCGATACCGACCTCTCCGCTCGCGGGCACACGGAAGGGGCCCGTAAACCGGTCGCCGTAGACGACCGTCTCGCCCAAGTTGTCGCCTGTGATGGGATCGAAGATTCGCAGCCGCGGGTACAGGAAATCCGTCCGGCTCGAGTGGACGATGATGCCCAGGTCCTGGCCTGGTGAGGCAGTTACCATGTACTCGTCCCAGTCACCGGGGCTATCGATGGCCTCCGTTGTTACGGAATCCCCCGGCACCAGTGCGCTGCCCACGTGCTCGGGCGCTGCGCCCAGCGGCTCTACGGCCAGCCGGTAGGGGCCGCGCTCGGCAAGCACTCCCGCCCAGCCCGCCCCGCTCACGTCGATTTCGTACCAGCCTGTGGCAGGCAGATCGACCCGGAGGGTCTGGTGGTCCCCGAGCGCCGCCGCCGATGTCCCGCTGAATACGATCGAATAGCCGGTCGGGCCGGTGATGAACGCCTGGAATCCGCCGCCTGACGGGGCGGCCAGCCCCTGAAACGCGATGTTGACGTGCTGGCCGCGCACGCCGTGGAAGTGGAACACGTCCAGGTCGCCAGGGGGATCGATCGCCTCGCCGCTGACCGTGTCGCCGATCGCGAACGTGTCACGCGCCAGCTCCGGTGCGTAACTGAAGCTATAGAGCCAGATGCGATATGCGCCGCGCAAGATAGAGCGGTCTGCGTACTGGCTCGCGTCCACGCGGAGCGTGTACGTCCCCGGCGGCAGCAGCACGCGGCCGGCCGGGGTCCGTGCTCCTGCGGTGTAGAGAGTTACCGCGGTGACTGTAGCGCCCGTGGCCCGATTAACGAGATAGACCGAGAGACCCGTTCCCGTCGACTGCGACTCGAGCTCGGCGACCAGGTTGGCACCACTCGACTGGGGCACAGTGATCCGGAACTCGTCGACATCGCCCGGCAGGTCGATCCCTTCCCCGGCCAAGCTATCGCCGAACGCAAGCGTATCGGGGAGGCTCTCCGGCTTGCGATCGATGCGATACAGGAACAGCCGATACGCCCCGCGGTCATGATCGTTCCATGATTGCTCCCCGCTGACGCGGAGGCGGTACGTCCCGGCACTCGGCAGCGCGAAGCGACCCGTGACCTGCCGTAGCAAGCTGGTGTCCGTGCCGATGCTTTGCGCACTCCCCAGCACGACGCCGCTGTTATCCAGCACGTCTACCCGCAGCGTTGTCTCCGGCGATCCGTTCTGCGCCTGGAAGAACGCATTGAACTCGTCGCCGGCAGCCCCTGAGAACGTGAATTCGTCGATGTCCCCAGGCAAGTCGATCGCCTCCCCGGATATAGTGTCGCCCGGGGCGATTGCAGAAGGGATGTGTTCAGGCCGGCGATCGATCGGGTAGAGAAACAACCGGAACGACCCCGTGTCCGCGAGGAGCTCCGGCGCGTTCCCTTGAACGCGTACCGTGTATGCACCTGCTTGTGGCAAACGGAAGCGACCACTCGCGTGCGTGAAGAGCCCGGTGTCAGCGCCCGCACTCACGACCGCGCCCAACGTTGCCCCAGTGGCCGATGCCACCTCGAGGGTGAATGGCCGCGACGCCTGCAGGAAGGCGTTCAGCTCGTCGCCAGCCGCGCCCTGAAAGGCGAACTCGTCGACGTCGCCCGCGCGATCTATCGCCTCTCCACGGACCTCGGACCCGACGGACACGTTCGGCGACCGGTGCTCGGGGGACCGATGGATCAAGTACGACCAGAAACGATAGGCGCCCCGGTATCGCGGAAAGGGGCCGATCACGGAGCGGAACCTGAAACGGTAGTCTTGGGACGTGGGCAGCCGGAACCGGCCCGTACTGGTCAGCGCGGGGCTCCCCGCGGGGGCGAACACGGCCCCGAGCAGAGCGTTGGTCACCGAATCCAGGACCACGAGACCGACCGCTCCGGAACCCCTCGGCCCCAGGGCCTCCGCCACCGCGACAACCTCCTGCCCCGCTTGGCCAGTCATGACGAAATCGTCGTAGTCGAGGCCCGGGTCGATCGTCTCGCCCGTGACGGTATCGCCGATGAGAAACGTGGCCGGGACCAGCTCGGGGTCCGGGCTGGCACGGAACACGAGAAACTCAAAGCGAGCAGTCGTGTGTGATGGGTACGCGTGCACAGACACGACGTAGATGCCCCCAGTCGGTGCGACGAAACTCCCGGTGGAGAGGTCCGCAAGCGTTCCGGAAGCGGGCGTCCCGAAAACTCCCCCGACGACGGTCTGCCTTGCCGAATCCATTACGCTGAGGACGGCGGTACCTTCCAGTACTTGGAGGAACACAGCGTGCTCCCCTTCGATTGTCGTGAAGGAGTAGCGACGAAGAGTGTCGGCGCTGTCGACCGAAGCAGTGATCACCTGCCCGACAGGGACCCGCTCCCCGACGCCGACGGGGCCAGCGGGAGATTCGCACTCGCTCATCACAAGGACCCACAAAGCGATGCTGGCCGCCCGGCAGCACGGGCCGTTGAGCATCAGCGCTCTCCATTCGGCGACCAATCCGCTAGGGGCAAGGCGCGAGCCAGTGAAATGCGGCCTAGCTCAGCATCGCGCCGTTGCGTCCGTGCAACACGCCGGGGTCTGGCCGGCTTTTCACGCGGCGGGTGGAGTGGGCGCCGGGGGCACTTGAACAGGCCGCAACACGCGCGCGAGCGCCTTGAGCAAGTCACCTTCCGGCGTGCCCCCCTCCGATGCCTCGGCGAGGACGATCACGAACCGGCGGCGTAGCAGGGGATCGCGCATCGCCTGCGCGGCAAACTGGATCGTGAGCGGCAGGAACCAGCTCGCTTGCCTCGCCCCGGGTCCAGCGCGCGCCACGGCGGCGTATTGCTCGAACAGACTCAGCAGAAACGCGCCCTTCGATGGAAACTGCCGATAGATGGCACCCTTGGTGA
>WNGI01003751.1_pt1 | contig 33319 bp, 26 predicted proteins | sample 5400621 | NCBI WGS metagenome assembly WNGI01 (sample SAMN13153374, study PRJNA577476) | soil metagenome | isolation source: 20 cm soil or saprolite under Garry oak tree replicate 1 | place: USA:California | collected 2016-06-15
CGTGGGGATCCAGCGCGAGCGTCCAGACGCGATTCAGGAAGCGGAACACGCCACCGATGCCTGTCGGGCTCCATGGCCCGCCCTGGTCCCAGGGACCCATGAACATCAGGAACAGCCGGATCGTGTCGGCCCCGTATCGGCCAACGAGCGCATCGGGATCCTGCACGTTGCCACGCGACTTGCTCATGCGTTCGCCGTCAGAGCCCAGGATCTGGCCCTGGTTGAACAGCCGCCTGAAGGGTTCGTCTTCGTGGATGAGCCCGATGTCACGCATCGCCTTGGTGAAGAAGCGCGAGTACAGCAGGTGCATCACGGCGTGCTCCGCGCCACCCGTGCACTGGTCGACCGGGCACCATCGTTCGACGAGCGGCTTGTCGATGGGCGCATCGTTCGTGTGCGGCGACAGGTAGCGATACCAGTACCAGCTGCTGTCGACGAAGGTGTCCATCGTGTCCGTCTCCCGCCGGGCCGGTTCGCCGCAGCGCGGGCACGTGACGTTCAGGAACTCCGGGTGATTGAGCAGAGGATTCTCGCCCTTCGCGCCGTAGACGAAATCGTCCGGCAGCAAAACAGGGAGCTGCTCCTCGGGCACCGGCACGATGCCATCCCGGTCGCAGTAGATGACCGGGATTGGCGTGCCCCACGGCCTCTGCCGGCTGATCAGCCAGTCGCGGACGCGATACGTCACCGTCGGCCTGGCCTTGTCCTGCGACGCCAGCCACTCGACGATTTTCCGCCCACCTTCGTCAGCGGACGTCCCCGAGAAGCGGCCCGAGTTGACGAGGATCTCGCCCTCGGTGTGGGCGGCGTACGCGTCGTCCATCGGCGCATCGTCGGGCGTTCCGGGCGCGGCGACCACCCGCCGTATCGGCAGCCCGAACTTGCGGGCGAACTCGAAGTCGCGCTCGTCGTGGGCCGGCACGGCCATGATCGCGCCGGTTCCGTACGATGCCAACACGTAATCTGCGATCCAGATCGGGACCCGTTCGCCGTTGACCGGATTGATGGCATCGGCGCCGATCGGCACGCCCGTCTTCTCGCGCTCGGTCGACAGGCGTTCGATCTCCGTTTCCCGGCGCGTCTGGTACACGTATGAGTCGACGGCGGCCTTGCGGTCGGGGGCAGTCAGCCTCGCCACCAGAGGGTGCTCGGGCGCCAAGACCACGAACGTCGCCCCGAACAGCGTGTCAGGCCGCGTGGTAAATACGCGCACTTCGTCGCCGCCCGGCTGGTGGTCATCGGGCGCGACCGTGAACACGATCTCGGCGCCCTCCGAACGCCCGATCCAGTGCGTCTGCATCAGGCGGATCGGCTCGGGCCAGTCGATGCCATCGAACGCGAGCAGCTCGTCCGCGTACTTCGTCAGGCGGAAGAACCACTGCTCCAGGTCGCGCTTGATGACGGGCGTGCCGCACCGCCAGCAGACGCGGTTCGGGCCCTCGACCTGCTCGCGAGCCAGGACGACCTGGTCCTTGGGGCACCAGTCGACCGGAGCCATTGCTCGATAGGCCAGGCCGGCTTCCAGAAACTTCAGGAAGAACCACTGGTTCCAGCGGTAGTACTCGGGCTCGCTCGTGACGACCTCGGCGTCCCAGTCGAACGTGGCGCCCATGCTCCGAAATTGACGGCGCATCGTCTCGATGTTGCGCATCGTCCACTCTCGCGGGTGGACACCCGAAGTGATCGCGGCGTTCTCCGCGGGCAGGCCGAAGGCATCAAAGCCGATCGGCAGGAATACGTTGTCGCCGTGCATCCTGCGAAAACGCCCGAACGCGTCGGTCGGCGTGACGATGTACCAGTGGCCGATGTGCAGGTCGCCCGACGGGTACGGGTACATCGTCAATAGGTAGAACTTCGGGCGTGTCTTGTCGTGAAGGTCCGTGTGGTGGAGCCCAACCTCGGCCCACTTTGCCTGCCAGCGCGGCTCGGTCGCCACCGGGTCGTAGCGCTCGACCCGGTCCGCACGCGGACCCCGGGCGGGTGTTTCGGCGCTTCGTGTGTCCGTACGCTGATCTCGGGTGGTCGTCATCGCCCGCCTCTAGAAACTGAACCCCCCGCCGGCCCGGTGGGGGGTGGTGGAGCTACGGGGATTCGAACCCCGGACCTTCTGAATGCCATTCAGACGCTCTTCCAGCTGAGCTATAGCCCCGTCGATTGGTGCTCAACAGCGCTCGTCGGCGTTCGCCGGGCATTCTACCGGGTCGCCCGGGTTACGCACAGCGGCGTCGGGGAGCTAGCGGTCCGTAGGGTAGGTAATGTGCCCAATGGCACACGATGCGACCACAGCTCTATCGTCCCGGCTCCCCAGCGGGAATCTCGGGGTCGGAAGGATGGAGCAGATGGCGAAGCCACCAAGACGCGTTTCGGAGCCCGGCCGCGACAACCACACCTGGAATGATGAACGCGCCCAATTAGTCAGGACGCGTCTGGCCTATCTGCGGACCTATTCGGAGCAATTCCAGCGCCTGTTCGGGAAGTCACCGAGCGAGTCGGATCTGGAGCGGGCGGTCGAGCAGTACGAGCCCGATCAGGGTTTCCCAGACGCTAGCCCTTGAAAATAGCCTCCGCCGGTGCGTTGGAGCCAAGCCGCCGAGGCAAGCGACTGCTCGACTCGAACGAATCTGCCAGAGCGGAAAACTACCGCGATGCCGCTAGGGTCGTCACTGGGCCTTCTAACTCCAGCATCGGTGCTGCAAGCCCCCGAGCAGCCGTTTCGAACGCCCACGGGTCGCCGATGTTGACTGGCTACGACGACCAGGGCGTCCGCGGCTTCGGCTGGACTTCGCCATCGACTTCGACCGTGTCCACGCGCTCGTCGTAGAAACAGATCAGGTTCTCGATCTTCGGGCATTCGGGGATCGGGAACGGGTAGCTCCACGCGATGTCCGGCCGGGCCCGGTCGCCCAAGCGGAGGCTGTAGTGGACGGTTCGACCCTTGTAGGGACACTGGGTGACCGTGTCGGATTGGGTGAGGAGCTCCATCCGGACGTCCATGCGAGGCAGGTAGTAGCGAGTCGGGAGTCCCGTCTCGAACAGGAGGCGCGGACGGTGCGAGTCGGCGACCACCTCGCCGCCGACGACGACCCGGACGTGGCGTGAGCTGTTGAGGACGTCCACCCGGTGGTGCGGGTCACGCGGGTGGACGAAGACCTCGTCGTCTTCCTCGTACCAATGATCGAGGCGGCCCCAGTAGAAGGCAACATGCTCGCCGAGCCTGGGGGCCTCGGGTGGTGGCGCCTCGAATCGCCACGCCGCGTCCTCGATGAACCGGTCACCCAGGCGCAGGTGGTAGAAGGAGCGCTGGCCCAAGGTGGAATGCGACTCCTTCCTGTCTGACCGCTCCAACATATCGGCGCGGACATCGCGTAGCGGGAAGTAGTAGACAGGCAGGCCCAGCGTGACAGTCAGGAGCTGTTTTGAGTCGGCCACGACAACCCCGTCAACGACAGCCCTCACCCAGCGAGGACTGGGCTCGACGCGAATCTCCGCGCGCGATTGCGCCTGCTCTGCGGCCGCGATGAGTTGATCTTCGAGTGGCTTCTGGGCAATCACCTCGAACCTCCGGAAGCGAGTGGCCCACCTTACGTCTGAAGCGTCCAGAATGCACACCCGAGCCCAGGATCCGTTGAGCTGCTCGACCGGACGCTCCACATCGTCGTAGACGCGTGCCTGGGCGATCTTGCCCGTCCAACCCCGTTCGTACCTGCCACGCCCGCCACTTATCACAGCCAGTGGCCACTCCTTCCGCGGCGGGCGATGCGGCCGGGTGTGTCGCGACGTTCGGGGCCGACGGCTGCTTCCGCGAGCCATCCGGGCCGCCATACCACAGGTTGGACCAGCGTGATTCTCCTACGCGGCTGTCACCGAGCGTCGAGGTCGTCGGCTTGGCAGCTTGCTCGAGACGCTACTGGTGGTGTAGATTGTCAATGTGTCATTCAATGTCAGCGACGCACTGAGCAATACGTCAGCGTCACCTCGCCGCGGCAGGCTGGCGGACGCCCTCCTCGACGAGCTCCTGTCCTGGAACCCGCGCGAGTTCATCACCGCCTTCCGCCGATGGCATCGCGACTCGGTCAGCCTCATTCACCTCAACGTGCTGACGCTGCTCGATGCAGATGGACCCGATTCGATGAGCCACCTCGCCGACGCCCTCGAGGTCTCGGTGGCGAGCATGACCGGGATCGTCGATCGCATGGAGAAGCGCGGCCTGGTCGAACGCCGCCATGACGGCACCGATCGGCGTGTCGTGCTCGTCCATACCACCGGTGCCGGCCGCGATGTCTTCCTGGCAATCGATCGCCGTCGCCGGGAAGGCCTCGCCAAGATCCTCGAGCGGATTACCGAAGAGGATCTGGCGGCCCTGCTGCAGGGTCATCGCGCTTTGCGCGCCGCGCGAGCCGCGGTCGTCGGGCGGGCCGGCCCAGGCGAGGGGACGAAGGGGTCCGGGACGGTCGAACGACGCCCAGGCGCGTCCAAGACCGCGAGTGCAGCGAGCGAGCCCCACCGATGATCGCGCTGCTACGGACCTACCTGCGACCGTATGCCCGTCAGATCGGCCTGGTCCTGGTGCTCCTGCTGATCCAGTCGATCGGCAACCTGTACCTGCCGACGCTCAACGGCGACATCATCAACAACGGCGTCGCCAAGGGCAACAACGACTACATCATCAACACCGGCGCGTTCATGCTCGTGGTAACGCTGGCGCTCGGGGTGGCGTCGATCCTGGCGGTGTACGGGGGGGCCAGGACGGCGATGGGGTTCGGGCGCGACGTGCGCAGCGCGATCTTCCGGAAGGTCGAGAGCTTCAGCCAGGTCGAGGTCAACAGGTTCGGGCCGCCGTCGCTCATCACCCGCAATACGAACGACGTACAGCAGGTCCAGACGGTCGTGTTCATGGCTCTGACGCTGTTGATCGCAGCGCCAATCCTGATCGTCGGCGGAATCATCATGGCGATCCGCCAGGACGTGCCCCTATCAGGACTTCTGGTCGTCGTCCTGCCAATCATGGTCGTATTCATCGGAATCGTCATGTACCGGGCAATCCCCCTCTTTCGAGCGATGCAGGCCAAGCTCGATCGTATCAACCAGGTCATGCGCGAGACGCTGGCCGGGGTCCGGGTCATCCGCGCGTTCGTGCGAACGGGTCACGAGGAACGCCGCTTCGACGACTCCAGTCGGGACCTCTTCGAAACTTCGATCCGCGTCAACCGGCTGTTCGCAATGACGATCCCGGCCCATCGGCAACCTGACGGCCTTCCTCCAGTACCTGATGCAGATCCTGTTCTCGGTCCTGATGGCCGTGTTCATGTTCGTCTTCGTGCCCAGGGCGGCGGTGTCGGCGGGCCGCATCCAGGAAGTACTGGACACGGAGCCCTCCGTGCGCGACCCGGAGCGCCCCGTGGCGCTACCGGAGACCGACCGGATTGGTGGACGCGTATCGTTCCGCGACGTCGAGTTCGGCTATCCGGGCGCGGAGCAGCCCGTGCTTCGAGCCATCTCCTTCGAGGCTCGCCCCGGCGAGGTCACCGCGATCGTGGGCAGCACGGGGGCGGGCAAATCGACGCTCGTCAACCTGATCCCGCGCTTCTACGACGCCACGGGCGGCGCGGTCCTCGTCGACGGGGTCGACGTGCGCGACATGGACCGGGAGCACCTCTGGAAGCGGATGGGCGTCGTGCCCCAGAAGGCATTCCTGTTCAGCGGCACGGTGGCCAGCAACCTCCGCTTTGGGGACGAGGAGGCCACCGACGATGACCTGTGGCACGCCCTCCAGATCGCCCAGAGCCGCGACTTCGTGGAAGAGATGGAGGGCGGTCTCGATGCCCCGATCACGCAGGGCGGAACGAACGTCTCGGGAGGCCAGCGCCAGCGCCTGGCAATCGCTCGAGCGTTGGTGAAGAAGGCCGGGATCTTCATTTTCGATGACAGCTTCTCGTCGCTCGATTTCGGCACCGACGCGCGACTTCGAGCCGCGCTCGAGCGCGAGCTGGGATGGGCGACGGTGATCATCGTTGCCCAGCGCGTGGGCACGATCATGAATGCCGATCGCATCCTGGTCATGGATGCGGGGCGGATCGTCGGCAGCGGCACCCATACGGAGCTCCTCGAGAGCAGCGAGACGTATCGCGAGATCGTGTACTCGCAGCTGTCCGAGGCAGAGGCGGTCGCATGAGCGAGCGACCGGGCATCGGTAGGCCTCCTGGCGGAAACGGGGCGCGCCCGGGCGGAGCAGGCGTCTCCGGTCGACCCCTCGGCCCCGCGGGCCCGGGGGGCCCCGTTCGCGCGGTTGCTGCGCCAGCTGCGCCCCGAGGCCCCTCTGATCCTCTTCGTGGTTGCCCTGGCAGTCATCAGCGTGTCCTTCGCAGTGATCGGCCCCAAGATCCTGGGCAACGCGACGAACGACATTTTCTCGGGGGTCGTCAGCAAGAACCTGCCAGCTGGTGTCACGCAGGACCAGGCCGTCGCGGCCCTCAGGGCCCAGGGTGAGAACCAGCTCGCCGACATGCTCGCGAGCATGCATCTCACGCCCGGCCGGGGCGTCGACTTCGGGGCGCTCGCGCAGATCCTCTTGTTCCTTGCGGGGGTCTACATCCTGAGCTCGATCTTCAGCTGGATGCAGGCCTACATCATGGCCGGCGTCACCCAGCGGACGGTCTATCGGCTGCGCCAGGATGTCGATCGAAAGCTCGGGCGCCTGCCGCTTCGCTACTTCGACAGCCACCCCCGCGGCGACACCCTGAGTCGCGTCACCAACGACATCGACAACATCGGCCAGACGCTCCAGCAGAGCTTGACGCAGCTGATCACGTCACTCCTGACGGTCGTCGGCGTGCTGATCCTGATGTTGACCATCAGCCCCATCCTCGCCGTGCTCTCGCTGTTGGCCGTGCCGCTCTCGATCGTCGTAACCGTCCTCATCGCGAGCCGCTCGCAGAAACAGTTCGTCCGTCAGTGGGCATCGACCGGAGCGCTCAACGGCCACGTCGAGGAGATGCATACGGGCCACTCGATCGTCAAGGTCTTCGGGCGCCAGGAGGAGGCGATTGCCAAGTTCGAAGAGGAGAACGATCGGCTGTACCAGGCGAGCTACCGCGCACAGTTCATCTCGGGGATCATCCAGCCAGCGCTGAACTTCGTCGCCAACCTCAACTACGTGGCCATCGCCGTGATCGGCGGCTTGCGCGTGGCGGCGGGCCAGATGAGCCTGGGCGACGTCATCGCTTTCATCCAGTATTCGCGGCAGTTCACGTTCCCCATCGTCCAGACGGCAAGCATCGCCAACGTGCTGCAGTCGGCCGTCGCATCGGCGGAGCGGGTGTTCGAGCTGTTGGACGAGGCCGAGGAGGTCCCGGACCCAGTTCGTCCGCGCGTCCTCTCGGACGCCCGGGGTGCCGTCGCCTTCGAGAATGCGTCGTTTCGTTACGAGCCCGAGAAGCCGCTCATCGACGATCTGGATCTCGTCGCCGACGCCGGCCAGACCGTGGCGATCGTTGGCCCGACAGGCGCGGGCAAGACGACGCTCGTCAACCTGCTCATGCGCTTCTACGAGCTCGACGGAGGCCGCATCACGGTCGACGGCATCGATACCCGCGAGATGACTCGCGACAACCTGCGCCGCACGTTCGGCATGGTCCTCCAGGACACGTGGCTGTTCCACGGTACGATCGCCGACAACATCGGCTACGGGCGGGAGGAAGCCACCCGGGACGAGATCGTCGCCGCGGCCGAAGCGGCCCACGTCGACCACTTCGTGCGCACGCTGCCCGACGGCTACGACACGGTGATCGACGACGACGCGACGAACCTCTCGGCGGGCGAGAAGCAGCTGATGACGATCGCGCGGGCCTTCCTGGCCGATCCGCCGATCCTGATCCTCGACGAGGCGACGAGCTCGGTCGACACCCGAACCGAGGTCCTCATCCAGCGCGCGATGAACCGGCTCATGAAGAGCCGGACGACATTCGTGATCGCGCACCGGCTCTCGACGATCCGCGATGCGGACACGATCCTGGTCATGGACCGCGGTCAGATCATCGAGCAGGGCACGCACGAGGAGCTCCTCGCGCGGCGCGGGTTCTACTTCGACCTTTACAACAGCCAGTTCGCGGAGGCTCTGGCCGAGGCGGTCTGAGGGTCGGGATTTGGCCCCGATCAAGCGCGCTGATGACAAGGCGCCTGACGCGGTAGGCTCGGTATGGAGGTTGCCGCCATGTCAGCAAGCAAGGCCCCATCCGTTCTCGAAGCCGAACCCCTCTCTGACACGGAGCTCGAGCGAATCGATGCCTACTGGCGAGCGGCGAACTACCTCTCCGTCGGGCAGATCTACCTGCTCGACAACCCACTCCTGCGTGAGCCACTCCGGGCGGACCATATCAAGCCTCGCCTGCTGGGCCACTGGGGCACCACCCCGGGCCTGAACTTCATCTATGCGCACGCCAATCGAGCGATCAAGGCGCGTGACCTCGATGCCATCTATGTGATGGGACCCGGTCATGGCGGACCCGCAACGGTGGCGAATGCCTATCTCGAAGGGACGTATACGGAGGTCTACCCGAACATCACGCGGGACGAGCAGGGGCTGCGACGGCTCTTCCGACAGTTCTCGTTTCCGGGAGGGATTGGCAGCCACGTCACGCCGGAGACTCCTGGGTCCATTCACGAGGGCGGCGAGCTCGGATATGCCCTGACTCACGCTTCCGGTGCGGCCTTTGACAACCCCCAACTCGTCGTCTTCTGCGTGGTTGGCGACGGCGAGGCCGAGACCGGGCCCCTCGCGACGAGCTGGCATGCCAACAAGTTCGTCAACCCCACGACCGATGGAGCCGTCATTCCGATCCTGCATCTGAACGGCTACAAGATCGCCAACCCGACCGTGCTCGCCCGAATCCCCAAGGGGGAGCTGGAGGCCCTCTTCGACGGCTACGGGTATCGGGTCTACGTCGTGGATGGCAGTGATCCGCCGGTCGTCCACCAACGGATGGCAGCCGTGCTGGACCAGGTACTCGATGAGATCACGGCGATCCAGCGCGCGGCCCGCGCCGAGGGCGACCTGACCCGGCCACGGTGGCCGATGATCGTCCTTCGCACGCCCAAGGGCTGGACGGGCCCGAAGGAGGTCGACGGCCTCCCGGCGGAGGGAACATTCCGGTCGCACCAGGTCCCGATCGCCGATGTCCGCGACAAGCCGGAGCACCTCGAGCTTCTCGATCGCTGGATGCGCAGCTACCGGCCGGAGGAGCTGTTCGACGAACGCGGATCTCTTCGTCCGGAGCTTGCGGCGCTGCCTCCCACCGGGAACCGCCGGATGAGTGCCAATGCCCATGCCAACGGCGGCGTCCTGCTGCACGACCTGGCGTTGCCCGACTTTCGCGACTACGCGGTGGCCGTGGAGCATCCGGGTGGCAGCTTCAGCGAGGCCACCCGGGTGCTCGGGACCTTCCTGCGCGACGTCATCCGGCGCAACCCGGCGACGTTCCGGTTATTCGGCCCGGACGAGACGAACTCCAACCGGCTCAATGCGGTCTTCGAGGCGACCGATCGCGCGTGGGTCGCCGAGACCATCCCGGGCGACGACCACCTGGCCCCTGACGGGCGCGTCATGGAGGTCCTCTCCGAGCACCTGTGCGAAGGATGGCTCGAGGGCTACCTGCTCACCGGCCGACACGGCCTGTTCAACTGCTACGAGGCCTTCATCCACATCATCGACTCGATGTTCAACCAGCACGCCAAGTGGCTCAAGATGAGCCGCGAGATCCGGTGGCGCCGGCCCATCGCGTCGCTCAACTACCTGCTCACAAGCCACGTCTGGCGCCAGGACCACAACGGCTTCAGCCACCAGGACCCGGGCTTCATCGACCACGTCGCCAACAAGAAGGCGGAGGTCATTCGGATCTACCTGCCGCCGGATGCCAACTGCCTCCTGTCCGTGGCAGACCATTGCCTGCGCAGCCGCGACTATGTCAACGTGATCGTGGCCGGCAAGCAGCCTGCTCTCAACTATCTGTCGATGGACGAAGCCGTCCTCCACTGCACCCGCGGGATCGGAATCTGGGAATGGGCGAGCAACGACGACGGCAACCCGGACGTCGTGATGGCCTGTTGCGGCGACGTACCGACACTCGAGACGCTCGCCGCCGTGGATCTCCTGCGACAGCACCGGCCGGACCTCAAGATCCGGGTCGTCAACGTCGTCGACCTCATGCGCCTTCAGCCCGATACCGAGCATCCGCACGGCCTGCGCGACCGCGAGTTCGACACGCTCTTCACGACCGACCGGCCGGTGATCTTTGCCCACCACGGCTATCCCTGGCTGATTCACCGCCTGGCCTACAGGCGGACGAACCACGTCAACCTCCACGTCCGCGGTTACAAGGAAGAGGGGACGGTGACGACGCCGTTCGACATGGTGATGCGCAACGACCTCGATCGCTTCCATCTCGTCATGGACGTCATCGATCGGGTGGACAGATTGGGCTCATCGGCGGCCGAGCTCCGCCAGGACATGGCCGACCGGCGGGTCCTCGCGCGTGCGTACGCCGCTGAGCATGGCGAAGACTCGCCCGACGTGAGCGGCTGGACCTGGCCATCCTGAGCGGGCGAGAGCCGGGACCATGCGTGTCCTCGTCCTTAATGCCGGGTCGAGCTCGCTGAAGGCGAGCATCGTGGAGGACGGCGCCACGGTCGCTCGTGCCGAGCATTCCTTCGGTGCGGATGCCACCACGTCACCCGGCCAGCCAGCGGTCGTCCGCGATGTTCTGGCCTCCCTGGGTGGTGCCGGGGTGGGGGCGCAGACGATCGAAGCCGTCGGACATCGCGTGGTCCACGGCGGGGCGACCTTCAGCCAGCCCACGCTCCTCGACGAGCGGACCATGGCAGCGCTCGATGCGCTCGACGAGCTTGCGCCGCTTCACAACGCGGTCGCGGTCGCCACGATCCGCGCCGCGCAGGCCGCGCTTCCCGGCGTTCCCCACATTGCCTGCTTCGATACGGCCTTTCACGCGACTTTGCCCGAAGCCGCCGCCCGTTACCCGCTCCCGGAGAGCTGGAATGCAGATTGGGGAATCCGGCGCTTCGGGTTCCACGGGCTATCGGTGGCGTGGGCCGTTGAGAAGGCCGGCGAGCTCCTGGGGCGCCCGTCCAGGGAATTGGCACTCCTGGTCGCGCATCTCGGCAGTGGCTGTTCGGTGACAGCCGTTGCGGAAGGCAGCTCGGTGCAAACGTCGATGGGATTCACCCCGCTTGAGGGCCTGATGATGGGGACGCGCGCCGGCTCGATCGACCCAGGGATCCTGCTGTACCTCCTGCGCTCCCGACGGATCGGACTCGATGATCTGCACGGCGCCCTCGAGCACCGCTCCGGGCTCATGGGGGTCTCCGGGCTCGGTTCGGACGTACGCGCGCTCGAGGCTGCGGCAAGTGCCGGCGATCACCGGGCGGGCCTCGCCCTCGAGATGTTCATTGCCCGCGCGGCGGCGGGAATCGCCTCAGCGGCGGTCTCCCTCGACCGACTGGACGCACTCATCTTCACCGGTGGGATCGGCGAGCACGCGGGGCGAATCCGGGCGGCGATCGTAGACCGTCTGTCCATCATCGGATTCCCGCGGATCGAGCCAGAAGAGACTGGCGTGGATCGAGTCCTGGCTGAAGGCGACCTCGCGGCCCGGGCGGATCGCCTCCGGCCCGCCGTCCTTCGAATCGAGGCTCGCGAGGACCTCGTCATCGCGCATTCGGTCTTCGCCCTGCTGGCCGCGTGATTGACTCGGGGGCAGGGGCCCGCGACGATGGCGGAGTGACGCGCGAAGCGGGCCTCGGTCCGATCCCGGGCAGGCAGGACGCGTGACCCTTCCCGTACAGGTAGGTCCGGCCACCGTCACGATCAACCGCGATGACCGGGTTGTCGTCTGCCAGGCAGATGGTCGGATCGACGCGGACGGCGACGAGGGCTTCTTCGCCCGAGACACCCGGTTCATCTCCGGTTATGGGCTCTGGATCAACGGGCGGATGCCGGTCCTCCTGAACTCCTCGCCCGTCCAGTTCTTCTCGGCCCGGTTCGAGTTCACGAACGGTGTCTCCATCGACGAGGCCGGCTCGATCGAGCCGCACTCGATCTCGATCCGACTGGACCGCACCCTCGGCGGCGGCGTCCACGAGGATTACGACATCGTCAACTACGGCCGGCGGGTGGTGCGCCTGACGATCGAGATCGCGATCGAGTCGGACTTCGCCGACATCTTCGACGTAAAGCGGCATGCGATCGTGCGGCGCGGGGACCTGAACAGCCGCTGGTTTCGGTCACGTCGGGAGCTCCGCACGGCCTACACCAACCGCGACTTCCAGCGCGAGCTCGCGGTCGTCGTGGAGCGGGCGGACTCGCCGCCGCAGTTCGCGAATGGCCGTCTCGTGTTCGTCGCGACGATTCCTGCGAAAGGCGCCTGGCACACCTGCCTCAAATGGCTGCCGATCACGAGCAATGGCCGCCGGCCCTCGACCCTCGGATGCAATGCCGTGGCCGATGCTCTTCTCGACATCGGTGCAGCCAGGCTGCCGAGGGTGAGCATCGACACGCCGAACGAGACCGTACGGCACGCCTGGGTGCAGGCGGCCCGGGACATGGAGGCACTCCGCCTCGAAGATCCCACCTTCGAGCGTGGAGTCTTCATTCCGGCCGGCGGTGTTCCGTGGTTCATGACGCTCTTCGGTCGCGACGCCTTGATCGTGTCCATGCAGGGCATCACGGGCTACCCCGAATTCGCCTCGGGCGCCCTTCGCCGGCTGGCCGGGCTGCAGGCCACGGAGGATGATCCGGAACGGGACATGGAGCCGGGCAAGATCCCTCACGAGGTCCGTCACGGCGAGTTGGCCCAGCTCGGGATCCTTCCGTACACGCCCTACTACGGCACCCACGACGCGACGAGCCTGTACGTCATCGTGCTGTCCTACCTGTACCAGTGGCGCGGCGACAAGTCGATCCTCGCGCGCTACCTGCCCAACGTCGAGGCCGCCATGGCCTGGGTCGACCGGTATGGCGACCTCGATCACGATGGTTTCCAGGAATACCGAACGCGCTCCAGTCACGGAACATACAACCAGGGCTGGAAGGACGCGTGGGATGCCATCCCCGAGGCCGATGGCTCGGTCTCGGCGGTGCCGATCGCCCTCTGCGAACTCCAGGGCTACGCCTACGACGCCAAGCTGCGGCTGGGCGCCATCTACGACCTGCTGGATCGGCCGGAGGATGCCCAGCGGCTGCGGGCCGAAGCCAACGCCCTGTACGAGCGTTTCAACGACGCTTTCTGGTGGGAGAGCGAAGGGACGTACTACCTCGGGCTGAACGGGAAGAAGCGGCCGATTCAGACCGTTGCCTCGAATGCCGGCCACTGCCTGTCGAACGGGATCGTTCCGCCCGAGCGGGCCGAGCGGGTTGTCCGCCGATTGCTGGCCGACGACATGTGGTCGGGTTGGGGAATCCGGACGCTCTCCTCGGAGCACGTCGCCTATAACCCGTTCAGCTATCACACGGGCACCGTCTGGCCCCATGACAACGCCATGATTGCGGGCGGCTTCCGGCGCTATGGGTTCGAGGCGGAGGCGGCCCAGGTCGCGAAGGGAATGTTCGACGCGGCCGAGCGGTTCGTCGCGTATCGGCTGCCGGAGCTATTCGCGGGGCTGCCGCGGGCCCCCGGCAGCTTCCCTGTCCAGTACCTCGGAGCGAATGTTCCCCAGGCTTGGGCGGCGAGCGCGATCTTTCGCCTCGTCGCGATCCTGTGCGGGATCCACGCCTCCTCGAACGCCGCCGGTTCGACCCTATATGTCAATCCCGCGCTTCCGGACTGGCTGCCCGAGCTGACGATCGACAACCTGCGAGCGGGCGGCGGCTCGCTCTCGCTGCGGTTCCACGCCGCCGACGTGGAGATCCTCTCGAACACCAGCGGTTTCGACGTCGTCCACGGACCCGCGCCCCGACCGGCTGCTCCGGCATTCTCCCCTCCGCGGCGACACCGACGACGGTGAGAAGCTGACGCTCGGGTCGGGGGCAACCGTGGCCGCGATCAGTCGATCCGCTCGAGGAGGATCATGGGAATGACCCTGTCCGTCATCTTGGGGTATTCGCGGAACTCCGGTCGCTCTTCGGCATGCTGTTTCCACAGGCGATCGCGCTCCGCGCCGCTGGTGACCGTCGCGTGCGCCCTGAGCTTCTCGCCGCCGAGCTCGACGGTCACTTCCGGGTTTGCCTGCAGGTTGTAGTACCACGCGGGATTAGTCGGTGCCCCGCTCTTCGAGGCGGCGATGACGTACCGGTCGGCATCACGCGTGTAGGTCACGATCGCCGTCCGTTCCTGCCCTGTCCTCGCGCCTGTTGTGGTCAGGATCATGAGCGGCCTTCCGGCCATCGGGCCCGTTGTCACTGCGCCGTGAGATCGAATGTCGTCCATCAACATGCGCGTGAATTCCGCGTAGTCGCTGGTCATCCAACGTCTCCAGTTCAGTCAGCGATTTCTCGATGATTGCGGCCGCAATCATCGCACGACGACAGAATAATGCAGTTGGAAGTGCGAAACAGCTAGCGGGTGCAACGGATGAGGCAGGTGACAGCAGCAATCGATGCGATCAAGCGTGACGACGCCGAGCAGATGCGGGCGTTGCTCCGCGACGATCCGAGCCTGGCCGTGGCTCGAGCGGCCGACGGCCTCTCGGTACTGACCACGGCCGCGTATCACAGCCGCAAGACGATCGTGGAGCTGCTCCTTGCAACAGGTCCCCTTCTGGACATTTTCGAGGCAAGCACGGTCGGACGGGCGGATCGCGTTGGCGAGCTCCTCGACGAAGGCGTGTCACCAGCAACGGTCTCTCCGGATGGCTTCACACCGCTCCACCTCGCTGCGTTCTTCGGGCATCCGGAGACCGTCCGCCTTCTCCTCGATCGGGGCGCCGAGGTCGATCCCGTCAGTGACAACGACCTCCGCGTGAGGCCGCTCAACAGCGCAGCCGCGGGCGGGCACGGCAAGGTGGTCGGGCTGCTGCTGCAGCACGGAGCCGCGGTCGATGGGCCCGAAGGAGCGGGCTTCACGCCCCTCCATGTTGCTGCCGAGAACGGCGACGTCGAATCGGCACGCCTGCTTCTCGCCGCCGGCGCGAATCCCGAACGCCGCACGGACGACGGACGAACGGCTGCCGATATGGCATCAGAGCGCGGCCACACTGGAGTTCTCGTCCTGCTGCGCGAGTCACCAGCTGAGGAGGCCGCCGGGCAACACCGAGAGACCACCTCGTAGCGGGGCGGGCCTGCTACAGCGTCAGCTCGTCGCTCGCCTCTGGACGCGCGCCGATGGAGACCGGCTCGCCGGGGATCTCGCCCGGTGCCTCGCCCGGCGTGCTGCGCGTCCTTCGCACGCTGATCTCGACGATGTCACGCGCAAGGAGCAGGTCCAGGGTCCAGTCGATCGCGACCCGGATCCGGCGGTCGAGCGTGGGCAGGCGAAGCAGGTAGTAGCTTCGCCAGAGAAGCCAGCCCAGCAGACCGCTGACCTTGATCCCGAGGATGTCGCCCACCGCCTTGAACCGGCCGACCGAGACCAGCATGCCCAGCTGCCGATAGTCGAACGGCGTCTGGGCCTGACCTTCGAGGGCGGCGAGGACGTTGCGGGCGGCGTGCGGGCCCTCGCGCACGGCGTGCTGTGCCGTGGCAGGCATCGGTCGATCCGTGTTTGGATCGATGATCGAGGCGCAATCGCCGATCGCCCAGACGTCGGGAGCCCCAGGCAGTGAAAAGGTCGCGTCGGGCGCGAGCCAGCCGCGGCCGTCGCGCGCGGCCGGGATGCCCGCGAGCACCGGGTTGGGCGCGTTGCCAACGGTGCTGACGACCGTCGCCGAGTTGATGGAGGAATGGTCATCGAGCTCGACGCGGTCAACCTCGACACGGCGGACGCGGCGCCCGAGCCGAAGCTCGATTCCGGCGTTGCGCAGCTTCCTGGTGGTATAGCGTCCGAGCCGCGGCCCGAGCTCCGAGAGCACCATCGGGCGACTGTGGACGAGGACGACGCGCGGCCGGAGCTCGACGTCCCGGAAGCTGCGGGCAGCGAGCTCGAGGAGATCCTTGAGCTCGGCAGCCACCTCCACGCCGGTCGAGCCTCCGCCAACCACCACGAACGTCAGCAGCCGCTCTCTCCGGGCGGGGTCCGTCTCGATGCGCGCCTCCTCGAGCATGTCGAGCGCCCTGTTCCGCAGGTAGAAGGCATCGCCCAGCGTCCGCACGCCGACGCCGTGCTCGGCCATCCCGGGCACCGCGGCCAGGTCCGTGACGCTACCGAGGGCGATGATCAGCGCGTCGTAGCTGATCGTCGCTACGTCGCCGCTCCAGCGGCGGCGGAGGCCGACCTCTCGGCGCGTCACGTCGACGCTGTCGAGGTATCCGACCTCCACGGTGCCACCCGGCAGCATGCGCCTGAGCGGGACCACGACGTGTGTGGTCTCGATCGTCCCGGAGATGATGTCCGCAAGCAACGGCTGGAAGACGAAGTAGTTGTCCCGGTTGAGGAGAACGACCTCGTAGGCCTCATCCGCCTTGGCGCCGCGCGCGCCGACGAGACGCCGCCGGCGGCGCAGCTGCTTGACAAGCTCCTGGGCAGCGCTAACCCCGGCGAAGCCGCCACCGAGGACCACGATTCGACGCGTCATCCTTCCCGACGATGGTACGCGGGTCAGTCGATGGCCGCCGCAATGAGTGTCGCGTAGAGCCTGGCGCCAAGCGCTCGCGGGTGATAGCCGTCCTGCCAGAAGTATTCGGGGTGGCCGCTGCTCGCCGCATGCCAGTCGACCATGCGAGCGTTCGCATACTCCTGAATGCCCGCCGCGATCGCACGGTTGTTCGCGGATTCCCAGCTGCGCGGCACGCTGAGGTTGACCCAGATCACGAGCGGCACGGACGCCATCGCCTTCATGGCATCGTCGAAGAGGCCCGGTGTAAGCCGTCCGTTGCTTCCCAGATCCACGATGACGACGTCTCCCAGGTCGTTCGCCGCCGCGCGATGTCGCAGGACGGCCACGCCCTCACCGACCGAGCGACCGATCGCTGCGTCGACCGTCACGGGACCAACCTTCTGGGCCACGGCTTCATAGGCGGCAATCACCACCGAATCGCCGATCAGGACGATTCGTCGCGAGACAGGGCGGGTGTCCACCAGGAAGCGCGGCGAAACGGCGGTCCTGGATGTCGGCCCTCGACCGAGCACTCCGCCTGCAGGCCCCAGGCCGCTGGCGGCTGCCTGGCCTGGGCCCCTTCGGTCGACGGTTACCAGGCGGTCGATCGAATCCGCCGACAGGAAGGTCGGCCGCGCCGGAGCTGACGCCGTCGCTATTGGACCGGCCAGGATCATGACCGCTGCCGCAATGCTGCCGGCCCAGGCGAGCTTGGCGGCCAACGGTCGCCCTGTCGCCGGCTGATTGCTCGCGACAGACACGCCGCGATACCGGAATCGCGTTTCAACGAAGCGGAATGACAGCTCGGCCAGGGTCGCCGTCAGGACGAGTCGCAGCGCGAATGCCACGACCGGATCGAGCGGGATGTCCAGCCCCGGGCGGGTGACGCTGAAGACCGGCCAGTGCCAGAGATACACGCTGTACGAGCGTGTGCCCAGCCACCGAAGCGGCCCCAGGTCGAGGACCCCGACTCCGATGCGCCCGGCCGGATGGACGACCGCTGCGATGGCCACGGCCGTCGCAGCGGCCAGCAGGACGAGGCCCCCGTGAAAGAGGAAGGCATCCGACTCGTCCACCGCGAGCAGGAACCAGGCGATGACGGCCAGGCCGGCCAGCGCGACACCGTCGAGCACGACATGCACGAGAGGTTGCCAGCGCGGCGAGGTTGGCAGACAGGTCTCCCGTCCGGGTCGCGGCAGCCAGACGAAGGCAAGGGCGGCGCCGAGCAGGAGGCCCGTCAGGCGCGTGTCGGTGCCGTAATAGATCCTCGAGACGTCGCCCTCGGGCTGATACAGGACGCCCATCCACACGGCGGAGAGGAGTGCGCCACCGAGCGTGACGACGAAGAACACCCTCCGCCCGACGAGCCATAGCCCGGCGGCCAGCACGACCGGCCAGAACACGTAGAACTGCTCCTCGACTGCAAGCGACCAGAGGTGCAGCAACGGCGACTGCCGGTCGAGGTTGGCGAAATACGACTGCTGGCCGAGGACGAGGTACCAGTTCGTGACGTAGCCCATCGCCGCCAGCACGTCGACCCGCAGTTGGGCGAGCTGTCCTGGCAGCCACGCCAGCGCATACGCGAGCGTCGCCGCGAGCAGCACGAAGAGCGCCGGAAGCAGTCGCCGTGCCCGGCGGATCCAGAAGGCCCGCAGGTCGATCCGCCCATGCACACGCCACTCGTTGATGAGCAGGCCCGTAATGAGGTAGCCACTGATTACGAAGAAGACTTCGACGCCGAGGAATCCGCCCGGCAGCCAGTCGAGTCCCGAGTGGTACAGCAGCACGGCGAGGACGGCGATTGCGCGCAGGCCATCCAGGCCTGCGAGACGACCCAGACGCGAGGGGGATTCGAGCTCGGGTTCGGGCGCTTCGGCGCCGGGTTCGGGATCGATGCGAAGTCTGCGCTGGCCACGAACCGCGGCGGTCGGGGAAGCCGGGACCGGGACCGTCAGCCAACCCGAGCGCAGGCCCAGCTCCATTCAGTCGATCGACGACTCGTTTCCGACCAGTGTCCGCAACGCCCGACAATTATGCCCCGATGGGACCCGGATTCCTCGCCGATTCCGTCAACACGACGAGGTCGGCGTCGCCCGGGCGCACCGATTCGCGAGGGTCCTGGCCCGAAAGAACCAGCCAAGAGCCATGGCGGCTCCTCGACCGGTGCCCATAGCGTGTCGTCGGCTACATCGCGCCGCCGAGCTTGCTGGCCGGGAGCGCACACTTTCCGGGGGCCGGGAGCAGGGACCGGCGACGGGCACACCGTCGGTCCCCCCTCCCGGGACAAGAACCCTTGTTGCGTTGTGGCACCATTCGCCGCGATGTCTGGCCGCGCCCGCCCTCTGTCGACGGCTGCCCCCGGCACGATCGCGCCGGACCAACCCATTCCCTATTCGCTCCGCCGCTCGAGCCGGTCCCGGGGGATGCGTGTCACGGTCGATCCATGGGCTGGCGTCGTTGTGTCCGTGCCGCCGGTCAGCCGGCGCGGCTGGGCGCATCCCGAAACGCGGATCGAGGCGTTCCTCCGCGAGCGCGAGCGGTGGCTTCGCCGGCACCTCGACCGCTTCGCCCGAGAGCGCGCCGAGCTCACGGCACGGGGTCGGCTGGGCAACGGCGCGCTCGTTCGCTATCGCGGTGTGCTGCACGCGCTCCGAATCGAACCGGCGACGGGCGGGGTCAGGCGCTCGACGGTGACCCGCGAAGGAGGAGACCGGATCGACGAGCTGGTTGTCCGCATTGCCGTTGCTGACCGGCGCCCGATCCAGACCGTACTGACCGCATGTCTCCGTGAGCGGGCGCGCGCCGCCATCGATCGGTCGATCGCCAGCCACGCGCCCGCGCTCGGCGTGACTCCGGCCGCCATCAGTCTTCGTGACCCCCGGACCCGCTGGGGCAGCGCGTCGCGGCACGGCCGGCTCAGCTTCAGCTGGCGCCTCGTGTCGTGATCCACGAGCTTGCGCACCTGCGCGTGTTCGGGCGTGGACCACGGTTCTGGGATCTCGTTGCCGAACGTCGGCCGGACCACCGGGCATGGCGCCGCTGGCTGCACGTCCACTCGACCGAGCTCCACGGCATCCTGCGACCTGGCGGGAGGCTTCCCGAAGGAATACCACTCTCGCCCGACAACAGCGATCACGATCGCGCCATCGCTTGATCGAACCTGCCCTTTGGCCGACTCAGCCGGCGATTTCGGCCCGTTCCGTGAATGCGGCAGCGACGACGAGCGAGGCGACCAGCCAGGCGGTCACGGCGACGAGGGCGGTGCCCGGATCGAGCCGTTGGACGATCCCGCCGCCGCCTCCGGGATTGGTGTTGACGACGACTGCCATGGCCGCGTTGAAGGGCAGGTATTTGACGATGTCGGGCAGGAACAGGCTGGCAAACTGTTCCCCGAAATAGAGCCCGATCCCTGCTCCCACCCCGGCCAACTGACTGCGCGCGAGGGTGGCCACGGCAAAGCCGAAGGCCGCTTCCTCCACCATCGCAAACCACGATCGGCCGAGCTTATCGGGTAAGGCCCCGAGGCTTGCCGAGTCGGTCACGCCGTTCGTCGAAACACCCGCGAGCGTGGCCCCGACGAGGCCCATGAGGATCCCGATGCCGAACGCGACGAGCAGCCCGATGCCGATGAGCAGCGCCACGGAAGCAAACGTGAGGAGGACGTAGCCGCTCCGGCTCTCGCCGCGGGCGACGGCGTTCTTGAGCGTGCCCCAGCTCCATTCGGAACCAGCCACGGCCGCTCCATACACCAGCGAGATCAGGCCGCCGAGGCCCAGAATGAACGAAAGGATGAGGACGTAAGCACCCGGGAAGGTAACGAGCAGGAGAGCCTCGGCGCCGTTTGGCCGGGATCTGGCCGTCGCCCCGACGGCGACCAGGATCAGAGAGAGCAGGCCCGCCAGCAGCCCCAGCGAGACCAGGGTTGCGGGCCGGCGGACGAGCTTGCGCAGGCCGGCAATGAACAACCTCACGGCGAGCCCTTCGGACTGACGCCGGCCGCACCGAACGTCGGTCGCTCCCCATCGGCAGCGGGCGCGCCGCCGGTCAGTTCGAGGAAAACGGATTCGAGGTCGCTCTCCGCGGTCAGCTCCGACGCATAGATGCCTGCCTCGGCGAGGCTCCGATTGATCTCGGAGGCTCGACCCGCATCGGCCTCGACCGAGAGCCAGCCACTCTCCGCCGACTGCACGCTGACCTGCCCTGCGCCGAGCATTCCGGGCAGTATCGCGACGGCCCGGGCGACTTCCTCCGGCTTGATCCGGATGCGGACGATCGCCCCGCCGCTGAGGATGTCGTCGAGTGATCCCTCCCGGACCAGCCGGCCCGCGGCGATGATGCCGACCATGTCCGCCAGCTGCCGAACCTCACCCAGGATGTGGCTCGAGACGAACACCGTCTTGCCCATGCCGGCCAGATTTCGGAGGGTGTCGCGCATCGCGACGATGCCCGCAGGGTCGAGTCCGTTCGCCGGCTCGTCGAGAAGAAGCAGGCGAGGGTCACTGAGCAGCGCGGCAGCGATCCCGAGTCGTTGCTTCATGCCGAGCGAGTAGGTCGACACGCGGTCGCGCGCGCGGTCCATCAGGCCGACCAGGTCCAGCAGCTCGTCCACCTTGTTCGCCGGAGTCGAGGCCCCGGTCGCAGCGAGGGCTCGAAGGTTCTCGCGACCGGAAAGGTAGGGATAGAACGCGGGTGACTCGATGAGGGCTCCGATGTCGAAGAGCCGCCGGCGGTCCCGGCGCCCGAATGGCCGGCCGAGCAGCTCGATCGAACCGGTATCGGGATGGATCAGTCCCGTGAGCAGCCGCATGGTCGTCGTCTTGCCGGCACCATTCGGCCCCAGGAAGCCGTAGACGACGCCCTCAGGAACCGACAGATCGAGGCCGGCCAGCGCGACTCGGGAGCCATAGCGCTTGTGGAGTCCGTGGGTGGCGAGCGCAAGGCTTGCTGCAGCGGGACCCATCTGCCCCCTCTCGCCGATCTGGCCGCCGCGTTCCGCCAGGCTGGCCGCCGCGTTCCGCGTGGCTCGGTGTGGAAATGGTGGAGATGAGGGGACTCGAACCCCTGACCCCCGCGATGCGAACGCGGTGCTCTTCCAGCTGAGCTACATCCCCACCGGAGACGGCCAACGGGCCCGGTTCGGACGGCGCCGAGTGTAGCACGAGGGTCCTCGGCCTCCGCCTCGGGGGGATGCCGGCGGCCGTGTCCCGGCATGTAGCAATGGGGGAGCTGTTATCCGGTGATCGCGGCCTGGTGCGCGGTCTTTCGTCCCGATTCGTGCTTGCGCCGGCGCGGTTTGCGGGTTGAGGCCAGAGCCTTTTCTGGTTAGTAGTTCTCCGGTTGCTGGGCGGCAGGAAAGGCGTGCGGCGCCCTCCGCGGGACTAGCCCGGACGACCATATAGACCTTGACTAATCGAACAAATGTTCTATCATCGACAGATGGCGGATGCCTCGCCCGACGTCGCAACTGCGCTGGCTTTCCTCCGGGAGCGCTGGGGTGGGGCAGCTCCGGTCATCGGAGCCCTGGCGAGGGCACCCGAGCCATCACTCCTGCCCGACGAGCAGAGCACGGAACGCCTGGCCGACGAGGCTCACGTCGTTCGAACCGGCTTTCCGGCACTCGACGCGATCCTCGGACCAGGGGGCGTACCACGGCAGGCGAGCCTGGCGGTCCTCGGGGAGCATTCGAGCGGCAAGACCACCCTCGCCCTCCGTCTTGCTGCGGAGGCACAGGCTGCCGGCGGGATCGTTGCCTATCTCGATCTGGCGCGCAGCCTGGATCCCGTCGAAGCCGTTGCGCGAGGGGTGCAGCTCGAGTGGCTGGTCGTCCTCACGCCGACCGACCTGGATGAAGGGCTGGCGATGGCCGGCGCGCTCCTTCAAGCCCGGGCGGTGGACCTCCTCCTGATCGATCTGCCGGTAGGGCGCGGAGCCTCTGGCGGGCCTCGAAAGAGGGACCGACCTGGCATTCCCGAACGGCTCCATCGCCTGACGGCCCTCGCCCGACGGGCTGGCACGCTACTGGTAGTCCTCGAGCCTCCCGGTTTGCCGTCCGCAACGGCGGAGGCGCTGGCAGAGGCTGCCGGGCTCCGCCTCGAGCTCGCCCGGCGATCGTGGATCCGCCTGGGCCGGGACGTGATCGGGCAACGGACGGAGGTGGTGGTCGCTCGCAACCGTTTTGGCCCGCCGGGGCGGCGGACTGAGCTGCGAATCCTCTACGCGGAAGGCGGCGATCGGGACGCCTGTCTCGCTCGCGGCGATCTCCTCCGCGAGATTCCCGCCCCCGGCCGGATCGACGCCCCCGGTAACCACTCCATCGAGAAGTTCAAAGACCATGAGACTCCTCCACCTCTTCTGGCCCCATCTGCCCCTCCGTCTCGCCCGGTCGCACTGCGGGTCCTCGCGGTTCCCGAGCGGTCCGGTCATCCTGGGCGGCCAGCCCTGGACGGCTGGCTCGGTGCTCGACGCCAGCCCGGAGGCCGAGGCGCTCGGCGTCCGGCGCGGGATGGCGCTCGGCAGCGCACATCGGCTGGCGCCTGAGGCAGCCTTTCTCGATCACCATCCGGCAGCCGATGAGGCGGCCGTGGAAGCCGCCCTGGAGCGACTGGCGAGCTTCAGCCCCGGAGTCGCCGGGACCACCGACGTCGACGATGCCGCCTTCGGGCGCCTGGAGGTCCAGGTCGACGGCCTCGAGCGTCTGTGGGGACTGGAGCCGGTCCTCGTGGAGCGGATGGCGGCTGCTCTGGCGGATGTCCTGCCGGGTTCGCCTCGAGGGGGCATTGCAGGGACGCGCTTCGCGGCAATGATCGCGGCGACCGTGCGATCACCCGACACCCCGGGCCGTCGCCTCGTCGTGGTGTCCTCGGGTAGAGAAGCGGCCTTTCTTGCGCCGCTCCCGGCAGCCCTGCTGACCACCGATCCGGACGTTCGCGCTCGCCTCGCCCGGTTCGGTTTGCGGGATGTGGCTGCCATCGCCGGGTTGCCGCGGACCGCGCTGGTGGCGCGCTTTGGAATGGAGGGGGAGCGCCTTCATGCCCGGGCCCGCGGCGAGGAGACCGACCCGTTCCGACCACGTCGTACGCCCGAGCGCATGGCGCTCGCCCTACCCATCGACCCGCCCGTGGATGCTCTCGAGCCGCTGCGTTTCGTCCTCCACCGCCTGGCGGCAGCCCTGGGCGATCAGCTCCTGGCCCGTGGAGCGGCAACGGCCCGAGCGCACCTCCGCCTGGAGCTCGATCGTGCGTTCGCACCCGAGGACACCCCACCAGAGCAGGTCATCGCGCAGCGTCTGCCCGAGCCGACGGCGGAAGCCGAGGCGATCGAACGGCTGCTCTTCGCCCGCCTCGAGCGGACGCCGCCGCCCGCGCCGGTCGCCCGCCTGGAACTGGAGCTGGCCGAAGTCGAGCCGGCAGCCGGGCAGCAGCTCACGCTATTCGTGCCCCAGGCGGCCCGACTGACCCGGCTGGGATGGCAGCTCGCCCGCCTGGCATTGACGTTCGGAGAGGACCGGATCCGGACGGTCGAGCTCACGGACCCGGAGATGCCGCTGCCGGAACGGCGCTGGCACTGGCGGCCGGTCGCGTCCGGGGCGATCGAAGAAGGGAATGGCGGGTAATGACACGCCTGCTGCGGGAGCATCCCGTCATCGATCCCGAACTCGATTCGAACGGTCGCCTCGTTGCCATTCGCTGGGCTGGACGTCGCGAGCCGGTGGAGGTCTGCAACCAGTGGCGCGTCGAGGAGGGTTGGTGGCGAGAGCCGATCGCCCGCGACTACTTCAAGGTCGTCGGGCCGCACTGGCTGGCCCTCGTCTATCTCGACAGGGTTGACGGCAGTTGGCACCTGGAGCGCCTCTACGACTAAGGGATTGGCCGCTGATCCGACTCATGCCTGCGTTGCCGCCTGCGCCACCTCGCTTATCACCAGATGCGCTCGCTCGTGTGTTCGCCGGCGCCTTGGCCTGAGATCGGTCGAGCGCCGATCCCGTCATGGTTCCTCGAGTTGGACTCAGATGAGCGGGGATCCTGTCAGTGGACGGCGGGGGCAGCGAGGATGGATAGGCGAACAGGATCGCAAAGAAGCCGAGACGAGGAGGAGCGCTTCGAAGTCGCGCGGGTGCGTGTCCTGCATTGCCGCTGCGCCTTGTCCGGGCGCATCCAGTTTGGACGCCTCAGAGCCGCCGCCCGCCGGGGCGATGCTCCAGAGAAGCCGCTAGACGAAAGGACAGGCAGCAGCGAACAGGACTGACTCGATCGTGGTGCCGCCTTGGGGCACGAACGTGGCCTGGACGCGGCAGCTCGGCGATTGCCCGAGGGAGTGGACGATGATGCTGCCGTTCTCGAGTGGGCCCTCGGTACTCTGAGTCGAAAAGCCAGCTCGCGTCAGCGCCGTGGCCCACCAATTCGAGGCGGTTTTTGCGTCGGTCCGGATGGCAAGCGTCGCGCTGGCCGCACCTTCCCCAGTGTCGGTCGGCTCAGCCCCCGGGTATTCCGGGAACCCCGGCGGCAGCGCATCCCAGATCGTGCCCCAGTCAGTCATGGTCTGTCGCACCGCCGGGGACGGCGGCGGCGATGACTGCGCGGATGCGGCCGAGGTCGGCGTGCTCACGCTCGCTAGTTGGGTCGCGCCTGGCGATGACACGCTCGGGGACGGCACCGGCGTCGATGAGACCGAGCTTCCGCAACCCGCGCCGAACAGCGCGGTTGCGACGACCGCGAACGGGAGGATCAGATGTCGGGCGAGCCGGTCCCGACGCGTGCTCGAGGGGCAGCGGAAGGGCGGGATCCTCGACACGGCTACCTCTCGGTGATGCAATCGAGCGTCGGGCGATGGTACATGGCAGGACCCCGTCGCCCCGGGCGACGGGGTCCTGCAGCCCTTGCGCCCGCTCACCAGGCGCTCGGGCGGGTCGGCGATCGGCCTCGCAGCCGGTGCCGCCGTTTTCTCGCCCCGTGCCCCCAGGCGCGGGACGAAAGGGAGTTGTGACAGCTCAGGTCAAGATGGCCGAACGCTCGCCGTGGAGACAGCGGCAAGGACGGCCGGCAAGAGAACCAGGATCAACAGCACAGCCGCGGCGAGAAGTCCTATCGGTAGAGCGATGGAGGATGCCAGGGAGCGGGATCGCTGCATCACGGGCGTGAGACGTCACGCCGCTCGCCGATGTTTCGGGAAGTTGGGCCTCCGACCGTCGCCATTTAGTACGGCTGTCGGAAGGTACTCGTGGGACTTCTCCACGTCTGCGTCCTCGTCGTGAATGTCACGGTGACGCTGTACCTACCCGCCGGTAGCAGCGAGGCTCGGCCGAGAAGCGCGCCGCGCGTTACGTACCCGGTCTTCCTGCCTGGGTAGATCGTGACGGCCAGGTTTGCGTGGACGCGAGCGCGACCGTACCGGTCGCGGATAGTCCAGACCATCCGACCGGACTCGGGCACGTTCCCGGAGTTCCGGATCCGCCGCCACACGTCGGCATACACGTAGCCACGTCGGAGGGTGACGCCCGTGACGCTGCCCTGGACGGCGATGGAGTGAACCGGCGCATAGAACTTGGCCTGAATGACATTCCACAGATCGGAGTAGCCGCGGTCGTTGCCGAGCGTCCAGATTCCGATCCCAGCTAGCCCCGAAGCGATGGCAAAGTCATCCTTGGCTACCAGGCTCTGTGCATCCTCGAAGTACACCTCGCGGCAGGTCTTGTACTGGCCGTCCCAGTAGCTGTACCAGCCGCTGCCCTGGACGGTGTCCTCGTGGAGCGTCACGCCGGGGTGCGAAGCGAGCCAGTCCCGGGCGTAGCGATAGCTGACGCTCCAGACGTCCCCGTAGAGCGCCCGATTGGCCTGGACTGTGGCGTAGGGGCCGCTTCCCGTCACGGGCCAGTCGTAGCCGTACAAGCCTTCGCCGAGCAGGAGCTTCGAAGCGGGAGCGACCGTCAGGAACCGCGCGATGTGCTTTTTCACGGTCCTCGTGGTGTTGTCCAGCGGCGCGATGGGCCCCGCAGCAGTCGACCCCGACCAGCGGTAGTTGTAGGTCATCACGAAGAGCTGTTCGACATTGGGGACCAGCGCCCCTATGAGGATGTTAGATGCACCCGCCGACGTGGCATTGACGAGGATGGCGCCGGGGAACCAGGCCTTCATGGCGCTGTGGAAACGGCCGACGAAGGCTGCGTAGGCATCCTGAACCGAGGCCGGCACAGGCTCGAAGTCGAGGCTCGCGCCGTCAGCAGAACGACGCGCCATGAGGTCCAGCGCCTCGCCGATGAACCGGCTCTGGGCAGTGGCGCTGTTGAGGAATGTCGTCATCCTGGTGAGGCTGCCACTATCGAACAGCTGGAACGTCGGCATGACTCGCACGCCGGCGGCATGGGCGGCATTGGTCACCGCCACGGCGTTATCGGACAGGTAGGCGGTGTAGCCGCGCCATGCCGTGTCGAGGCTGCCGTCGGCCTTGATGCCTAGGCCGAAGAAGGCGATGGATGACAGCAGCTCGTAGCGGAGTTCGCCCGCGGTGTCAACGTCGAGGCGCCAGTAGGGCAGGTATCCGAAGACTTCACGGTTGAGGGGTCGGGCCTGGCGCACGAAGGGCTGAATTCCGGGGTCGACCGCTGTCGGCGAGGGGGCTGCCTGTGTGGCCGGGCTGGCCACGGCCGCACGCGCCAACGGCGATCCGGCGAGGATCGCGCCGTTCGGGAGGAGACCCAGGGAGAGCAGGACGGCCAGGAGAACCGGGAGCCGTCGACGGGGCCGGCGGACTTCGTTCGACATTCCGCAATGTGACCCTGAGAGCAGGGCCACGTCCATCCGTACGAAGGGGTCAATGCGACCCCGCCCCATCGAGCCACGTCCGTCGCACCGGAGCAAAATTAGAACTTATGTTCTATTATCTGTACGTCCGAGCCCGTGATGGGAACCCGAACATCGACGATGCCGGCAGCCTACGCCGAGCTCCACTGCCATAGCCACTTCTCGTTCCTGGACGGGGCCTCCTCAGCAGACGAGCTGGTCGAACGAGCGGTCGAGCTCGGCCTGTCCGGCCTCGCCATCACGGACCACCAGGGCCTGTACGGAGCTGTTCGTTTCATCTCAGCGGCGCAAGAGGCCGGTCTCCATCCTGTGATCGGTCTGGAGATCGAGCTGCTGGATGCAGCCGAACCAGACCCGTCCGGGCTGGTCACCCCGAAACGGCGGCGAGTTCGCCGCTTTGGCCTCCCCGAGCCCGACCGCGAGGCACCTCATGAAGGATCGCCTCGTCGCCCGCGAGCCGAGCGCGCCCGTCTCCCTGGCCACCGGGAGGCCATCCGGGAAGACCTGCGTGGCATCGGCATCGGCCAGCGCGGTCCGCATCTGGTCCTCATGGCGCGCGATGCCAGTGGCTATCGGAGCCTGTGCCGTCTCGTCTCGCGCGCGAACCTGGCCGGGACAAAGGGCGTGCCAAGGTTCAGCCACGCGCTCCTGCGCGAGCACAACGAGGGTGTCGTCGCCCTCTCGGGCTGCCGCGACGGCGAGATCGCCCGACGTCTCAGGGCTGGAGATCGTGAGGGTGCTCGGATGGTAGCCGAGGGATTCGCCGCGTTGTTCGGGCGGGCGGACGCACACGCACAAGGAGGGCCCCGGGGGATGGCCTCGGCCGGTTTCTTTCTCGAGCTCGAACACCATCTCCTGCCGGATGACGACTGGCTGGTCGCCGAAACAGCGCGCCTGGCCGAGGAGGTGGGTCTTCCTGTCGTCGTCACCAACGACGTCCATTACGCGCACCGGGCCGGGCGGGAGCTGCATGACGTCGTCACGGCGATCCGCCACGGCCGAACCCTCGACGGGCTGGCCGATCTGCGGGATCCGTCCCGGCGACGAGGCCACGATGTCAGGCGATCCGCGAACCGCCCGAGCGTGGGCGGAAGGACTGCGGACGGCCGGTGAGCTGGCGGCTGAATGCTCGGTCGAGCTCGGCTTCGAGCAGTACCGCTTCCCCGGTTTCGCGGTTCCCGACGGCGACACGCCATTGTCATACCTGGAGGGTCTGTGCCACGACGGCGCTCGCCGCCGCTACCACCCGATGACCTCGGCAGTTGTCCGGCAGCTGGCCCACGAGCTGTCCGTCATCGAGAAGACCGGCCTGGCCGAGTTCTTCCTCATTTGCTGGGACCTGATGCGCTTCGCGAAGCAACGTGGCATCCCGGCTCAGGGCCGGGGCAGCGCGGCCGACTCGATCGTGGCGTATGTACTCGGCATCACACGTGTCGATCCCATCCGCCACAACCTGCTCTTCGAACGGTTCATCAACGAGGGCCGGACGGCCTATCCGGATGTTGACATCGACTTCTCGGCGGCGCGACGTGAGGAGGTCATCCAGTACGTCTACGACAAATATGGCGAGGAGCACACCGGGATGGTCTGCAACCTCGTCACGTACCGGGCGCGGTCGGCGGTTCGCGAGGTCGGCTATGCGCTGGGCTTTCCGCGGCCGCTGGTGGACCGGGTGGCCAAGGCGCTCGAGACGTACGACTCGGTGATGGTCCGGCGCGACCTCGAGGCAGAAGGCGGGTTCGGGCAGTTCTTCGCACATCCCGGCGAACTCGGACCCCAGGGGCCGGAAGCCGTGGCCGGAGCGGCCGCCGAGGCTGGGGGGCGCGGCCTGGTCGATGAGATGGGCCGGCTCAATCATGGCCGTGGGGGACGGGAGAGGTCCCCAACCGACGGAAGCCAGAACGAAGCCCAGGCCGATTCCCGACGGTCAGTCAAGGGGGGACTGATATCTGGGGACTCTCCCGGATCCGGTGCCGAACATATCCCGGTCCGAACGGCGAGCGGCACAAACGGAGTCAGCGGACGCGATCATCTTCCGATTACCAGTCTTCCCCGGACTGGCCGTCAGGATCCGGGCTCACCGGGTCCAGTCGACCGCCTCGCCCCGGTGACCACGATCCGGGCGGGCCGATGGGACGACGAGGGCGGCCCGGGTGACTCGCCGGCCAGTGTCCACTGGCTTCGAAGCGGGCACGGCACCGGCTACCGGCCGGACGGCAACCGGACGGACTTGCCCGGCCTGGTTGGCGGCCGCCGGATCGACCCCGAATCGGGCGTTCTCATGCCGCCCGAGCGCCGCCACGACCCCGAGCATCCGGAGACGGACGGCCTCGGCAGGCCGTTCCACCGGGGGCCGGTTCGGGACCTTGTCGCTGCCGCCGAACCCTCCGAGGGCCGAGGCGACGCTCCTCCGAGTCATCGGCCCGAGGATTCGACGGTCGGTCTCTCTGACTGGGACCGCTGGCTGGAGATGTGCGCGCGGCTCGACGGCTTCCCGCGTCATCTGTCGATCCATTCGGGCGGCATGCTCGTGACCGCGGCGCCCCTGATCGACATCGCCCCACTCGAGCGGGCGACCATGCCCAAGCGCGTCGTGGTCCAGTTCGACAAGCGCGACGTCGAGACGCTCAAGCTGATCAAGCTCGACCTGCTGGGCCTGGGAATGCTGGCCGCGATGGACGAGGCGCTCCAGCTGATCGAGCACGACTGCGCGGTCTGCCTGGACCTCGACCGTCTGCCCGAGGAGATTCCCGAGGTCTTCGAAATGCTCCAGGCAGCCGACACCGTGGGCGTCTTCCAGGTCGAGAGCCGTGCCCAGATGCAGACACTCCCGAAGAGCCGCCCGGCCAGCCTGGACGACCTGGTCGTGGAGGTCGCGATCATCCGGCCCGGGCCGATCCAGGGCAACGCCGTCCACCCGTACCTGCGCCGGAAGCAGGGGCTCGAGCCGGTGATCTATCTGCATCCGTCCCTCGAGCCGGTCCTGCGCGACACGCTCGGGGTGATCCTCTACCAGGAGCAGGTCATGCGCATTGCCATCGAGGTGGGTGGCTTCTCACCAGCCGAGTCCGACGGCTTCCGTCGGGCGATGGGCACGTGGCGGTCGACGCGCGAGATGGAGAAGCTGCACCGGCAGTTCGTCGAGGGCTGCCTCCGCCAGCCGGGCATGACCGAGGAGATGGCCGAGGAGCTGTTCCGGCAGGTCGCCGCCTTCGCTAGTTTTGGATTTGCCAAGAGCCACGCGGCGGCGTTCGCCCGCACCGCCTACGAGTCCGCCTTCCTGAAGCTGTTCTATCCCGCCCAGCTCCTGGCCGGCCTCATCAATGCCCAGCCGATGGGCTTCTACCCGGTCGAGGTGCTCGCCAACGACACCAAGCGCCACGGGGTCGCCGTGCTGCCGGTCGACATCAACGCATCGAGCTACAAGACGACCACCGAATGGGTGGGCCGGCCGGGTTGGGCACTCGGGCAGGGCGACCATGGGCCGGGAGAGCCCATGCCGGAGAACGCCTCCATCGGGGCCCGACCCATGCCGGTGCGTTCTGCCGCCTGCGTGATCCCATCGTCCAAAGCGCGAGAGCGATGGGCGGCCGAGAGCGCGGTCGGCTATGGCGTGCGGCTCGGGCTCGGGCTCGTCAAGGGGATCGGCGAGGAGCAGGCCGAGCGGCTGGACGCGGAGCTGGCACGAGGCCCGTACGAAACGTTGAGCGAAGTGGTGGAGCGGACGGGCCTGTCGGAGGAGGTAGTCGAGCGGTTGATCCGGGCAGGAGCGCTCGACTCGCTTGGCCGCCCGCGGCGCGAGCTGCTCTGGCAGCTTCGCGAGGTGGCCGGTGCGACGAAAGGCCGCGTCGATGGTCGAGCGACTGGCGGAGCCCGGGCGGGCCGGCGGGCGGCGGGTCGCCCCGCGGATCTCCGCCTGCCGGCGACACCGGTCCCCCAGCTGCCGGCGATCACCGAAACCGAGCGGTTGGGCGATGCCTATGCGGTGGTCGGGATGGACGCTCGGCGTCAGGTGGTCGGGCTCTTCCGGGAGGCGCTGGTCAAGCTCGGCGCCCAGCCGAGCTCGGCGCTCGCGGTACGGCCACCGGGCCGGATCCGGCTGGGCGGGCTGGTGGTGACGCGCCAGCATCCGATGACCGCGCGCGGAACGGTCTTCCTGGCGCTCGAGGACGAAACCGGAATGGTCAACGTCACGCTCTGGCCGGATCGCTGGATGCGCTTCAGGGGAGTGGTTCGGCGCCACGCCCTGTTGCTGGTCGATGGGCAGCTGCAGCGCGAGGGCAACGTGGTCAACGTCGTCGCGGACGACGTGCGGTCACTCGTCGAAGAGGCTCGCCGCGTCGGAGGCCCAGAGGGTGCGCCCGGCGTTCGCCACATGGGTCATGCCGGCATGCGCCGGCTCGGTTGAGGCCGGCCGCTTCAGTCAGCGGCGGCGCGCCGTCGCCGGACGCTGCGACGGCCGCTCAGCCGAGCGTTGAGAACCACCGTGGCGGGCGCGTTCCTGCGCTCGCCGAGCGGCGCTCTGGTTCGAGACCCGCAGGAAACGGCGGTAGAACGCGGCGAACGACGCCACGAACGCCGAGAAGATGGGGAACACCACCAGGTAGTTGATCGCGAAATCGCGACGTTGGGCCGCCGTGATGGCCACGCCGGTTACCGGCACGACCAGGACGTACAGCGATGAGATGACCGCCGAGATGAGGCCGACGATCAAGCCCGCCAGCCACGACGCGCGTGGGGCCCAGATGCCGGCAAGGAAGGGGCCGGCCATCGGAGCCTGAAGCACGAACAGCGGAACGACGATTGAGAGCGGGCTCGCGAGGACCCCGGGAACGAAGACGGCAGCTCCGGCGGCGATCGTGAGCAGGCTCGGCGCCCAGACTGCCTTGTTGCGAATGAGCTCCGGCAGGTACCCGAGATCTGCACGCAGGTCGGGGCGACGAATGGAGCCACTGAAAGCTCCCAGCAGGCCAGGCCGAGCAGCCGGGGCGGTTCGCTCCGTCGAGGAGCGAGCCGGCGAACCATCAGCAACCCCCGCGTTGTCCAGGCTCGAGTCGTCCGTCGCATCCTCCGCTGCCTGGCTGGCGCGGTAGCGACGCCGGGCCTCGGCACGGTCGGTTCTCTTGGCGCGGGCCACGGCTCCTCCAGTTGGGGATCGGTCCGCGCATGGTAGTGGAGCAGCAGGTGTTCCGCTGGTAATCGAGCGCTAACCGGCGGGTGCGTTTTGGCGAATGGCGTTGCCAAGCCGGGGAGAGTGCTGCCTGTTACAACCTGCCCACCGCCGCCGCCCGTGCCCGCCGGGAGGTCACCTGAATGGATCGCGCCCGGCGGTCGGCCGCGCTGGCCACACTCCTCGTCTTCGGCATCTCGGCGATCGCACTCGCATCCTCGGGTGCCCCCGCATCTCAGGCTGCGTCTTCGGTGGCCTGGCCGATCTCCACCGGCCTCCTCCTTGCCGAGGTCGTCACGGGCGGCGCATCTGCGTCAGACGAATACGTCGAGATCACCAACGGGGGGTCCGTCGACGCGGATCTCGGCGGGATCGAGCTCGTTTACATCACGTCGAGTGGCGCCACCGTGACGCGAAAGGCAACGTGGTCGAGTCCGCGTCCACTCGGACCCGGTCAGCATCTGTTGGTCGCCAACGTATTGGGCGTCTACGCTCCAACCGCGGACGCCTCGTACAGCGGCGGTCTCGCCGCGACCGGCGGGGCGCTCGCCCTGCGCGTCGTCGGCGGAGCCCCGATCGATGCACTCGGCTGGGGGGATGCCACCAACGGATTCGTGGAAGGCACTGCCGCTCCGGCGCCGGCCGCCCGTTCGAGTAT
>WNGI01002013.1_pt1 | contig 33312 bp, 31 predicted proteins | sample 5400621 | NCBI WGS metagenome assembly WNGI01 (sample SAMN13153374, study PRJNA577476) | soil metagenome | isolation source: 20 cm soil or saprolite under Garry oak tree replicate 1 | place: USA:California | collected 2016-06-15
GCTCGGCGTGCGCCGGTTCATCCTCGATGACCAGCACGCGTAGCCGGCAGGTGTCGTTGAGGTCCGCTCCGGGGGGTCGACGCATCCTGCCTCCCCTAGCCCCCAACAGGCGGGGATCTATCTTGCCCCCTACATACCCCCAGGTGAAAGCCCATAGACCGGCGTTCGACGGCTCGATCAGACCGCGACTCTATCGATCCTTGGGGCCTCCACGACAGCGGCCGGCCGCCGTCCCTCTTCCAGAAATCTCCCGAACACCCGAGGGATGTGCCTGCGGCGGAGAACCCGACGGACAGGAGGAGGACGCCCCGAGACCCATTCGATGGCGGCCCCAAAGCAGGGTTTTGTCCCCTTGACGGGCGTTGTCGGTCAACAGTATCTTCCTGCTGCGACGCCCGCACTTGCGCGCTCGCGGGCGGAGGGTCCGAGGATCCGAGCCATGCCGGTAGCGTTCGTTCTGAGCATTGGCGGGGTGGATGGCGACTTTCAGGTCGGCGCCCTCCGGTACCTCCACAATCGCGGAATCATCCCCGATATCGTCTGCGACCTGGCTGGGGTTGAACAACAACAGCGATCTGTACGTCGACCAGCCCTGGCTGTCGAATCTTCCCGGCGAAGTCAGGGGGCTGTTGACTCAGAATCTGTTCAAAGCCGTGGGAGCCGTTGGGGTGCCGGGGTTGCTTCGGGCAGCCCTGGGATCGGGACCATTAGGAATCCCGGTCATCCTGCTGGGCGCGATCGTGACCCTTCGAAGCGTCAACCAGGTCAAGGGCGCCGTCAATCAATTCTTACAGCAAAATTCGACGGCCGATCCTTCTCCTCTCGAACGGCGAATGTTCGACGGCCTCAATCGCCCCACCGTTCCCACGTTTCCGCTGGGCACCCAGCTTCGGGTGGCGGTGACACAGCTTGAGGGCGGGCAACTGCGGTTCGTCAATGAGCATGGTCAGTTCATCGACCCTGATGAACACGGCAGGTTCAGCGATCCCTCGGAGGAGCCGGCGGTGGACCTGACCCAGGCTGTGCTCGCATCCGCGGCCATTCCGCTGTTCTTCCCACCGGTTCGGCTCAACCAGCATCACTACATCGATGGGGGGGCGCGAACGTTCCTGCCGGTCCAGGCGGCTCTTGATACCGGGGCGACGCGGGTCTTTGCGATCGCCGGGCCGGCGACCGGGGTCGTCACTCCATATCGCACGGGTGTGCCCGCGGTCGATGGCAGCGGGTTTGGGATGGTCTCAGGAAAAGTTGTCGGAATCGCGTATGACTCGATGCTGTTCAATGCCTTGAATCCCCCCGGTCATTTCGCGGTTCCGACGACCGTCATCCAGCGCACCCTCAAGAATCTCAGCCTGGGGATGAACGTCGAGCCCGGCCTGATCTGGATCGCGATGGGCTACGGGTACATGCGGGCCGCCGACGTGCTCCACGCCGCCGGAGATCCGGATCTGTCCACACGGCTCAGCGAGAACTCCGATGCCATTACCAACTTGAGGGTCGGCATCTGGGTGAATGAATACGGGGCCCACGGCCGACCGCTGCCCGAGTTTTTTGCCGGCGCGCTCCCAACCACTCCCCGAGGCGGATGGCTCGCCTCCGTCCGTTCGAAGAAACAGGCGCTCGCCGGCCTCATCATGGAACGGCTCTCCCTCTTCGGCAAGGTCCACCCTCACGTCGGCGTCTCACCCAATGCGGTGAGCTTTACGGACACCGTCATCGGCCGGGAGGCCTCGAGGGTGCTCATCGTACGAAACATGTCGGCCGGGCCTGTGCCTCCGGACGCGGCGAAGTGGTGGATGGGCTGGGAACGTCACCCCTGGCCCACGATGGCCCCGGATCCTTGGAGCGCTTCGCCGTCTGTGGCGCCTCCAACCGCCGTGTTGCCCACCACGAGCATCCACATCGACGTTCCGTCGGTGCATCCCCCGTTCCGGATCGGTCACGCCTTGGGCGGCCACCCCATCGGCGGGTCCCTCCCAGAAGGGGGCACGATCCCCATCAAGATCTCGTTCACCCCACACGGTGAGGATCTCGTGAACGAGACGCTGACAATTCACTCTGACGCCGGAAGCGCTCCTATTCGGTTGGCCGGGAGGGGGGTGCGACTGCGGCCGCCCAAAGCCGTGACGCGGGCCTGACGGCGGCCCGCCGGGACCGGCCGCCGGGCCTGCGAAGCGACCGCCGGCTGGGTGGCGCCCGGCGAGGCGGGACCCCGGCGCCCTCGGCCGGCGCAGGAGGGTCCCCTCTTCCCCGGGAAGCGGTGGGGCACTAAAATAGAGGAAGCGCACGTGGACCAGCCTGCTGTGGATGGGGTCGTGCACCAAGGAGGATGACCGCAATGGCCCGGGCCCGGGAAGAGACGCAGTCGGTGACGGTCAGCGAGGCGGAGATCGCCGTCCACTGGAAAGAGGAAAGCACCTATCAGCCCTCCGCAAAATTTATCGGCCAGGCCAACCTCACCGACCCGGGGATCATGGAACGGTTCAGCCTCGACCGCTTTCCGGAGTGCTTCCGCGAGTACGCCGATCTGCTCTCCTGGGATCAGTACTGGCACACCACGCTGGACACCACCGACGCGCCGTTCTGGAAGTGGTTCGTGGGCGGCAGGCTCAACGCGTGCTACAACTGCGTGGACCGGCACCTCGCGCAGTACAAGAACAAGGCCGCGTTCATCTTCGTCCCGGAGCCGGAGGACGACCCGCACGTGACCGTCACCTATCAAGACCTGTACACTCGGGTCAACGAGACGGCCGCGCTGCTGCGCGACTTCGCCGGGCTTCGGGCGGGCGACCGGGTGACGCTGCACCTGCCGATGACCCCGGAACTGCCGATCACGATGCTGGCGTGCGCGCGGCTGGGCGTCGTCCACTCGGTGGTCTTCGGCGGCTTCAGCGGCGAGGCGTGCGGCATCCGCATCGCCGACTCCGGCAGCCGCGTCCTGATCACCATGGACGGCTACTACAGGAACGGCAAGCTGCTGGACCACAAGGGGAACGCCGACATCGCCGTGGCCACGGCCGCGAAGGAAGGCCAGACGGTCGACAAGGTCCTGGTCTGGAGGCGCTTCCGGGACAAGCCGGCCACCTCCACCCCGATGGTCAAGGGCCGCGACTTCCTGATGAACGACCTCCTGCCAAAGTACACCGGGCAGCGCGTCGAGCCTGTCTCCATGGATGCGCTGGCGCCGCTCTTCCTCATGTATACGAGCGGGACGACGGGCCGGCCGAAGGGGTGCCAGCACGGGACCGGGGGCTACCTGGCCTACGTGGCGGGGACCTCGAAGTACATCCAGGACATTCACCCGACGGACGTCTACTGGTGCTTCGCCGACATCGGGTGGATCACGGGCCACTCCTATATCGTGTACGGACCGCTGGCCCTGGCCGCGACCGGCGTGCTCTATGAGGGGGTGCCGACGTACCCGGACGCCGGCCGGCCCTGGCGGATCGCCCAGCGCCTCGACGTGAACATCTTCCACACCTCGCCGACCACGATCCGCATGCTGCGCAAACTCGGGCCGGAGGAGCCTCAGAAATACCAGTACCACTTCAAGGCCATGACGACCGTGGGGGAGCCCATCGAGCCCGAGGCCTGGAAATGGTACTACACCGCCGTCGGCAAGGGCGAAGCGGTCATCACCGACACCTGGTGGCAGACGGAAAACGGCGGGTTCCTCTGCAGCACAAAGCCGGCGCTCGACCCCATGAAGCCCGGCAGCGCCGGCCCGGGCATGCCCGGGATCCACCCGGTGATCTACGATGAAGAGGGCCGCGAGATCCCCCGGGGATCGCTCAAGGCCGGCAACATCTGCATCCGCAACCCCTGGCCCGGCATCATGCAGACGATCTGGGGGGATCGCGACCGCTTCGTCAAGACGTACTACGCGAAGTACAACAAGAACCCCAAGAGCAAGGACTGGCGCGACTGGCCGTACTTCGCCGGCGACGGCGCCCTGCAGGCGGCCGACGGGTACTTCAGGATCCTGGGCCGGGTGGACGACGTCATCAACGTGGCGGGCCACCGGCTGGGGACCAAGGAGCTGGAATCCGCCTGCCTGACGGTGCCGGAGGTCGCGGAGGCCGCGGTGGTCCCGGTGGCGGATGAAGTGAAGGGACGGGTCCCGGAGGTGTACGTGTCGCTCAAACCGGGCGTCGCCCCGACCAAAGAGGTCAAGGACAAGATCGTCCACGCCATCGAGACCACGATCGGGAAGATCGCCCGGCCGAAGGACGTGCGCATCGTGCCGGACATGCCCAAGACCCGCTCGGGAAAGATCATGCGCCGGGTCCTGGCGGCGATCTCGAACACCATGGAGACCGGGGACGTGACGACCCTGGCCAACCCGGACGTCGTCGAGCAGATCCGGGAACTGGTGCAGGGCAAGGGGAAGGTCGCCGCCAAAGCAGGCCCGGAAGACATCAAGCGGTTCGGCGACGAGCGGTAGCGCGGGCGGCGAACGCGGGCGCGGCGCAGCGGCTCCAGGCCCGGCCGCGGGCCGCCGCCCAGGTCAGCCGCCGCCCAGGTACAGCGACTCCAACCCCACCAGTCGCTGCGTGATCAGCACCACGACCAGCGCCAAGACGATGCTGATCGTCCCGGCCGCGGCAGCCGTGGGGTCGAAGGCGAAGCGCAGGAAATCGAAAAGCTGGACCGCCAGCGGCGTCGCCCCGACCCCGCTCAGCAGCAGCGAGATATTGAACTCGTCGTAACTCGTCACAAAGGCGAAGATCGCCCCCGAGATGATCCCGCCCTTGATCAGCGGCAGCGTGACGCGCCAGAACGTCGTGCCGGCGCCCGCGCCCAGGTTGCGGGCCGCCTCCTCCAGGGTGCGGTCGAAGCGCACGAGCACCGCGCCGGTGATCAGAAAGACGTACGGAAGGCCGATCAGCGTGTGCCCGATGATCAACCCGAGCAGGCCGGTCCGGCGCCACCCGATGCCGTAGAAGAAGATCAGCAGCGCGATGCCGGTGACGATCCCGGGGACCGCCAGCGGCGAGATCAACAGCACCCGCAGCGCCTCCCGAACCCGTCCGCCGGACCGGACGAGCCAGAGGCTCGCCATCGTGCCCAGCACCGTGGCGATCGCCGTGACGATCGCGGCCAGTTCCAGGCTGAACGCCAGCGACCTGGTGAACGCGCGGCTCCGGCCGAACGCGACGAACCAGCGGACCGAGAACCCCTCAGGAGGAAACCGGAGGTACTCGCCCGAGTTAAAGGCCGAGATCACGACCACCGCGATCGGCGTCAGGAGGAAGACATAGACCAGCACGACGGAAAGGGTCAGCCACAGGCGCTCGCGCCCGATGGTCATGCCGGCGCGCTCCCAGCCCTCATGTGACGGGCCGGCTGATCCTGCCCAGCAGCCGGAGGTAGAGCCAGACCAGCGCGAGCGTGATCGCGAAGAAGAGGATGGCGAACGCGCTGCCGGCGGGCCAGTTGAACAGCTCGGTGATCGTGCGCACGACCAGAATGGGGACGGTGAGCACCGTGAACCCGCCGAGCAGCGACGGGATCACGTAGGAGCTGATCGCCAGGACGAACACCAGGACCGTGCCCGCGAGCACGCCCGGCAGGCTGAGCGGGAGCGTCACGCGCCAGAACGTCCGCCAGGCGCCCGCGCCGAGGGACCGCGCCTCCATTTCCAGTTCCGGGTCGATCCCCTGGATCGAGCTGGCCAGGGAGAGCACCATGAACGGGATGAAGACGTGGACCAGACCGATCAGCGTGCCGGTCTGATTGTACATGAGGGGCAGCCGCCCGAGCCCCAGCGCCCGCAGGCCCTGGTTGATCACCCCCGTGTCCTGCAGGAGAATGATCCACCCGTAGGTGCGGATCAGCACGCCGACGAGGAGCGGGGAAATCACCAGGATCATGAGGACGCCCTTGATCCGGCGCGATGCCCGGGCGAGGTGGTAGGCGACCGGATAGGACAGAACCAGGCTGAGGACCGTTGTGACCGCCCCGAGCCACAGGGTCCGCCAGACGACGCCCCACGTGAATGGATCGCGCACGACCCGCGCATAATTGCCGAGGGTCAGGACGCGCAAATACGGCGCTTGATGGCTGGGAGTGAAGAAGCTGATCAGGAGCAGATTGAGGTAGGGCAGGACAAAGAAGGCCAGCAGCACGCCGAGGGCGGGCGCGATGAGCCATCCCTGGCGCCATGCCCGGACGCGCGGGCGCGCCCGCGGGGAGGCCGCCGGAGCCGGCATGGAGGTCAGCCTCCCCCTCCCGGCAGCACCCATCCCGCGGCGGGCTGGAAGGACACGGTGACCTCGTCCTCCACCTGGTGCACGGCGGTGACCCCGCTCTGCACGCGGAGGACTGTCCCTCCGCCGACGTCCACCCGGTAGTCGAAGAGGCTGCCGAGGAAGGTGCGCTCGCGCACGATCCCCCCGAGGTGATTGGCGCCGTCGCCCGCCGCCGCGCGGCCGCTCCTAGCGAGCTCGATGGTCTCGGGCCGGAGGCTCAGCAGCGCGTCCATCCCGTCCCTGAGATCGGCGGGGCCGTGCGCCCGCAGCGGCCCGATGCTCGTCTCCAGAACGAGGCGGTCCGCGGACCGCGCCGTCACCCGTCCCGGGATCAGATTCGTCAGCCCGATGAACGAGGCGACCTGGACCGTGCGCGGCCGCCGGTACACCGCCTCAGGCGTGTCGAACTGCTGCAGCACCCCATCGATCAGCACGGCGACGCGGTCGGCGAGGACCAGCGCTTCCGCCTGGTCGTGGGTGACGTAGAGGGTCGTGATGTGAAACTCCCGCACGAGGGAGCGGATAAAGAAGCGCATCTCCTCGCGGAGCTTCGCGTCCAGGTTGGCCAGCGGCTCGTCGAGCAGGAGCACGCTCGGGTTGATCACGAGCGCGCGCGCGAGCGCGGTCCGCTGCTGTTGTCCGCCCGACAGCTGGCGCGGGTAGCGGTGGCCCAACCCCCCGAGCCCCACTCGCGCGAGGATCTCGTCCACGCGGGGGCCGATCGCGGCGCGCGGCAGCTTTCGCATCTGGAGGCCGAACGAGACGTTCTGGTGCACCGTGAGGTGGGGGAAGAGGGCGTAGTTCTGGAAGACCATGCCGCAGTTGCGCCCCTCGGGCGGAGCCTCCGTCACGTCCCGCTCCGCCAGGAGCACGCGGCCCTGCGTCGGGCTCTCGAACCCCGCGATCATGCGCAGGGTCGTGGTCTTCCCGCACCCCGACGGCCCCAGGAGGGCGACCAGCTCGCCGGAGGCGAGGGTGAGGGTCAGATCATGGACCGCGGCGACCGTGCCGAAACGCTTGGTCAGCCCCCGGAGGCTGATCTCAGCCATCGCCGGCGGGGCGGGTCGTCAGCAGCGCCCACTGAGCTGATGGTTCCAGGCGTCCGTCATTGCCTCGCGCGACCCGGAACTGTTCAGCCAGACGTAGTCCCAGCGCGGGATCTTGCCGAGCTGGTCCGGCGTCACCGGGATCAGCCTGGCGACCTCCGGGCTGATGCTCACCTGGCTGTTGGCGGGCGTCCAGTAGAACTTCTCCGCCCACTTCTTTTGCACCGGCGCGCTGAGCCAGTAATTGATGAACGCGTAGCCCAGGTCTTTGACCTTGCTGCCCGCGGTGACGTTCATGTCCTGCTCGAACATCCCGCAGTAGCCCTCCTTGGGCAGGACCCACGCCACCGGGAGACCCTTGGCTTTCATCAACGCCCAGTCCGGGGAGTCGATCATGCCTACCTCGACTTCGCCCTGCGTCATCATGGTCAGTTCGGTCCCGCTGAAGTCGACCTGCCGCGCCTGGCAGAGGTGCGCCGCGATCCAGTCGATCGCCGGCTTCCAGTTCTTGTAGTCTCCGCTGAGCGCCTGGGCCATCTTCATGATGTGCTGGGGCTCGCCCGAGTTGCCAATGCTGAAGATCGCCGTCTTGGTTCCGTACTTGCCCAGATCGAACCATGACCTCGGCGGGTCCTTCACCAGATCCGTGCGGTACGCGATCCCGAGGGGGCCGACGAGCCCCAGGACGCCGACGTCGTTGGGCTGGCGCAGCGCTTTGGGGACATACCTGAGGTTCGGCACCTTGTCCAGGGGCAGGGGGGTGAAGAACCCCTGCGCGCGCAGCTGCGCCAGATAGGTCTCGTTGGTGACAAAGATGTCGTACGGTGGATTGTCCTTGCCCGCCGCCTGCATCTTGGCAAACCAATTCTTGGAGAGCCCGATCGCGAGCTCGACCTTGGCCCCGGTCTCCGCCTCGAACTGGGGGACATGCTCGTCGATCATGAACTGCTGCCAGGTTCCGCCGAAGCTGGTGACGACGAGCGTTTGCCCCTTGAAATTCTGGGCGGGAGCGGCCGCGCCGGCCTCCCGGGGGCTCCCGAAAGCGATCGCGGCCGCCGAGGGCGCGCTCAGGCCGAGCACCAGCAGCCTGCGGATCGCCTCTCGACGGCTGAGCCGGCCGTCTCTCCACGCGGCCACGATTCTTCTCACCGCCGGGTCGTGCGCCGGTCTGTCCTCGCTCATGTGTCCGCCCCCCACGTCCTCCGAGACCTCTCTCCGGCCTCGATAGTTTGGCCTCTTCGGAGCATCCTCCTTCAGGACGCCGCGCCCTGGGCGCGCGAAGCGCGCACGGAGGTCCGGAGCCCTACCCCCGCAGCCCGGCGAAGAACTCGCGGAGCAGCGCGCCGCATTCGGCCTCGCGCACGCCCCCCACCACCTCGACGACGTGATTGAATCGGGAATCGCGCAGGACGTCCACGACGCTGCCGGCCGCCCCGGCCCTCGGATCGGACGCGCCATAGACCAGCCTGGGGACGCGGGCCTGCACCAGCGCCCCCGCGCACATCACGCACGGCTCCAAGGTGACGTAGAGGGTACACTCGAGAAGACGCCATCCCCCCACGACCCGGGCCGCCCGCCGGAGCGCCTCGGCCTCCGCGTGGGCTGTGGGATCCCGCAGACACTCCCGGCGATTGTGGCCGCGGGCGATCACGCGGCCCTCCCGGACCACGACCGCCCCGACCGGCACGTCGCCCAGGCCGCCCGCGGACGCCGCTTCCGCCAGGGCTTCGCCCATGAACGCCGCGTCGCTGCCGGCAGCCTCGTTCGGGACGGCGCCGCCACCGTCCGTCATCTTGGGGCGGTCACTCTTCCCCGGGGGGCAGCGGGGCGCCTTCGGCCGGAAGCCGCAGCCCCTCGAGCGCATTCAGAATCGCCGCCGCCGCCGCGGCGAGCTTGCGCGGACGGTCCGGGTCGACCAGTTCGTCCTCCTTGAGCATGATGCTCGACTGCACCCGGGCGCTGTAGACCGGTGCAGCGTCCTCGGTGGAAAAGTGCTGCTGCAGGCTGATGCTCGGCACGCCGGGGTCGTTGGAGACGGGCGCGATCGCCCGGCGCAGGCCCACCACGTCGGGGGGCACGAGGAGACGGTCCATCATGATCTCGGTGACCAGTTCGCCGAACACCTGGACTTCCTCGTGCACCGTTTTGGAAAACTCCACCCCCTCGTCGTACTCGGCGATGTGGCGGCCGAAAGACAGCGCGTCGACGAGGAACCGCAGTTCCGCCCACGGCCAGGCAAATGTCCGGGGGCTCTCCGTCGGCGGCTCGCCTTCCAGGTGCACGACGTACCGGTACTCGCGGCTCATGTGATCCACGTCGACCAGGAAGGCATAGCCGGAGACGACCAGGTGATTGTCTTCGAGCGCCTCGGTCAGCCGGCCGGCAAACTCGTGAAACGGGTCGTGGTAATCAAGCCGGCCCGACACGCGTCACCGATCTCCCGAGGAGGACGCACTGCCGGCACCGCGGGTCGCGGCGTCGCGCATCCCCTGCAGCTGGCCCTGGCAGGTCCGCAGGAGCAGGCGCGGCAGGCTGTCCATGAACATCGTCGCCCCGAGCGCCCGGTAGGTCCGCACGTCATCGGCAGTCAGGGCGAGGATCCCCACCGGGACCCCGGCCTCGCGGCCGGCGCCGAAGATCCTCCGGATCGCCGCCTGGACATCCGGATGCGACACCGCGCCGGTGTGCCCCAGGCTCTGGGAGAGGTCGGACGGTCCGACGAACAGCACGTCCACGCCGGGGGTCCGGGCGATCGCCTCGACGGCCTCGAGGCCTCGCCGGGTCTCGATCTGGAGCACGCTGATTGTGGAGGCGTTGCTGGCCTTGACGTGGTCCGGGAGCGGCACCTTCCCCCACCAAGCGGCCGCGGTCGCCCCCGCGAGGGACCGCGAGCCGGCCGGGGCGTACTTCGTGGCCGCCACCGCGGCGGCCGCCTGCTGCGGCGACTCGACCTGCGGGACCACCACCCCCACGCAGCCGACGTCGAGGGCCCGCAGGATCGTCTTGGGATGGTCCTCCGGCACGCGCGCCAGCGCCGGCACATTGACCGCGCGGCAGGCGCGCACGAGGCCTTCCAGGACGTGAGGGGTGACCGGACCGTGTTCCATGTCCAGCATGAGGAAATCATACCCGGCGAGCCCGGCGATCTCCGCGACCTCCGGCGACGGCAGCGGCATGATCGTGCCGAGCACCGGCTCGCCGCGCTGGAGCCGTTCCTTCAGGGAAGTGGCGGTCATCGCACGCTCCTCGAGCGGGGATACGCCGGAAGAGTTCCATCCGGACCGCCGAAATTCCCTTCCCGGTGCTCCAGTCTTCGCGTCGACCGGATGTGGCGCGGGGAAGCCTACGAATTGCCGATCAGCACCCCGGCGAGGAACACGAGCATCCCGCCCACGATGACTTGGAGGAACGAAAGCCAGAAGCTCATGGCGAAGTACCGGTTGCGGATGAACGCGATCGTCACCAGCTCGATGCCCACGACAAAGTAGGCGACCACGAGCGCGAGCTGCAGGTGCGGGATCAGGAACGGCAGCGCGTGCATCAGGCCGCCGATCAGCGTCGCCACCCCGGTGATCGTCCCCCGGACCGCGGGGTGCCCGCGGCCGGTGAGCTTCCCGGTGTCGGAGAGCGCCTCCGCGAAGCCCATGCTGATCCCGGCGCCCAGCGCGGCGGCCGCGCCGATCAGAAAAGCGGTGTGCGGATTGCGCGTCGCAAACGCGCTGGCGAACAGCGGCGCCAGGGTGGAGATCGACCCGTCCATCAGCCCCAGCAGCGCAGGCTGCACCACCTTGAGCAGGTACCCCGATCCCTGTGCCTCGTGGCTCCCCGCGAGGTCACCGGCCACCTGGCGGCCCGCTGCCATGACCTGTGCCCGGAGCCCTTCGGGAGCCGGCATCAGCGTCCTCCCTTGTGCTGTCTGTGATGTCGTGCTCGCTGGCAGCGGGGACAGAGGCCGTGCAGCTCGAACCTCACCGCGGACACTTGGAATCCCGCGCGGGCGGCCGCCCGCCGCTGGAGCGCCTCGAGCTCCCCGTCTGACACGTCGATGACCTGACCGCACCGGCCGCAGACCAGGTTGACGTGCACACCCGCCTGACCGTCGTAGCGGCGGACCGGGCCGCTCACTTCCTGCACCAGCCCCAGCCGGGCGAGCAGGTCGAGCGTGGTGTACACGGTCGCCGCGCTGATCCCGGGAAAGCGCCGGCGGACCTCCTCGTGGACCGCCGCCACGCTCGGGTGCGTCGTTCTTCCCACCACCGCCTGGTAGATCGCCATGCGCTGCGGGGTCAGCCGCCCCCCGAGGCCGGCGAGGCGGCGGCGGAGGTCGGCCCAGGGATCCCGGGGCGGTCCCCCGGCGCGGACCGCCGGGGCGGGCGCCGTCTGAATGCAGTCCTTATTAATAGCCATTATGGTTAAGAGCATACGGGCCGGGGCCGGCGCTGTCAAGCGAAACAGCGCGCGGCATCCCCCGAGACCACCCCGGCCGCCTCCCGCTGCATGCGCGCGGCCCCAACCCGCGGTTCACGCCGCGCGGGCACACCCGCCCGAGAGGGGCCGCTTCCGGCGAGCGCCAATACATCTCCCTGGAGGTGGTCTATGCGGCTCGTGACATTTGCGGCACGCGGCCAGACGAGACTGGGGGTCGAGGCGGGGGAGTGGATCATCGACCTCAACCGCGCTGCGCGGGCCCACTTCGTGGCCCGCGGCGCGTCGCGAGCGGGGGCGCAGGCATGGGCCCTGCTCCCGCCGGCGATGACGGCCTTCCTTGCCGGAGGCAGCGACGCGATGGCCGCGGCCAGGGACGTCACCGCGCGCCTGCAGGAAGCGCTCCGCGACCCCCGCGAAACGGCCCGTCTCGAGCGGGAGGGGGTGCTCTGGGCGCCGGGCGACATCGAGCGGCTGCCGCCCGTGCCGGCGCCGCCGAAGATCCTCTGCGTCGGGCGCAACTACGCTGAGCACGCGCGGGAGGGCGGCTCGGAGCCGCCGGAGCTGCCGATCTTCTTTGGCCGGTTTCCGCACAGCCTCCTCGCCCCGGGCGCGCCCTTCATCCTGCCCCGGGTGAGCCCCCAGGTCGACTTCGAGGGTGAGCTGGCCGCGGTCATCGGCTCGAGCGGGCGCGACATCCCCGAATCGCGCGCGCTCGACCACGTGGCCGGCTATACCATCTTCAATGACATCTCCATCCGGGACTACCAGCGCCGGACGACGCAGTGGATGATCGGCAAGAACTTCGACCGGAGCGGGCCGCTCGGTCCTGCGCTGGTCACCCGGGACGAGGTCCCGGACCCGCAGGCGCTCACGCTCACCGTGGACGTGAGCGGCGAGCGGATGCAGGAGGCACACACCGGGACCATGATCTTCTCCGTCGCCCACCTGATCGCGTACGTCTCCCAGGCGCTGACCCTGGAGCCGGGAGATCTCATCGCCACCGGGACCCCAAGCGGGGTGGGGTTTGCCCGGAAGCCGCCTCGCTGGCTGCGCGACGGCGACACGGTGCGCGTCTCGATCACCCGGCTCGGGGTGCTCGAGACCCCGATCCTGCCTGACCGGCGGAAGGGAGCGCGGTGATGCGCCCTCGGGCCGCCGCCCCCGCCGTCCGGAGCGCGGCGCTGATCGCCGCGTTCATCCTGGGACTCACGGCCGCGCCTCCTGCGTTCTCAGCGGCGGCGTTCACCCTCTCCAGCGCGGCTTTCGAGAACGGTGCCCGGATTCCGAACGTCCATACCTGCGCCGGCGCCGATCGCTCTCCGCCCCTCAGGTGGACGGGGACGCCGGCGGCGACGCGCTCCTACGTGCTCCTCGTCTCGGACCAGGACGCCCCCGGTGGAAATTTTGTGCACTGGTTAGTCTACGATCTCCCCGCCGCGTGGAAGGGCCTTCCGTCCGGCGTGGGGCCGATCCTCCGGATCGGCGGGCAGCGCGGAGGCAGGCAGGGCGTCAACGATTTGCGCCGGATCGGGTACGGGGGGCCGTGTCCGCCGCCCGGGCCGGTGCACCATTACGTGTTCACCCTCTACGCGCTCGATGTCGCGCAGCTGCCCGTGCCCTTTGCGGCGACCCCCGGCCTGGTCAAGCGCACGCTCCAGCGCCACATCCTGGCCACCGCCGTGTTGACCGGCCTGTTCAGCCGCTGACAGAGGAGAGCGGCCCGTGAACCGGATCGCGGTGCTCACAGGCGGTGGGGATGTGCCGGGCCTCAATGCCGCCATCCGGGCCGTGGTCAGGCGGGCCGGGGAGAAGGGGCTGGAGGTCATCGGCGTGCGGGACGGCTGGCGGGGGCTCATGGCCGACGACACGGTCCCGCTCTCGCGCGACGCCATCTCCGGGATCCTGCCGAAGGGCGGCACCATCCTGGGCACGTCCCGGACCAACCCGCTGCGCGAGGCGGATGGGATCGCCCGCATCAAAGCGACGCTCGCCCGCCGCGGCATCGATGCCATCGTCGCCATCGGCGGCGACGACACTCTGGGGGCGGCGTGCCACCTCAGCCATCAAGGGGTCGCGGTCGTCGGCATCCCCAAGACGATGGACAATGACGTGCGCGGCACCGATGTCACCATCGGATTCGACACCGCCGTCAACGCGGTCATGGACGCGGTCGACCGGCTGCACTCCACCACCGAGTCTCACCACCGCATCATGGTCGTGGAGGTGATGGGACGCGACGCCGGGTGGGTGGCGGCGGCCGGCGGGCTGGCCGGGGGGGCGGACGCCGTCCTCGTGCCCGAGGCTCCCTTCGATCTCGAAGAGGTCTGCGCCGCGCTCCGCCGGCGCCGGGCCACCGGACGGCGGTTCAGCATCGTGGTGGTCGCGGAAGGCGCCGTCCCCAAGGACGGCGGGACGCAGATCGTCCAGGACGCCCCGGTGGATGCGTTTGGCCACGCCCGCCTGGGAGGCATCGGCGCCGTCCTCGCCCGCGAGATCGAGCGGCGCCTGGAGGTCGAGACGCGCGCCACCGTGCTCGGTCACGTGCAGCGCGGCGGGTCGCCCTCGGCGTTCGACCGCATCCTCGCGACGCGATTCGGGGTCGCCGCCGTCGACGAGCTGGTCGCGGGGCGGACGGGCGTCATGGTGGCCCTGCGGGGGCCCGCGATCGTCACGACTCCGCTGGATGACGTCATCACAGGGACCCGCACCCTCGACCCCGCCATCGGCGCGCTGACGCGCCTGTTCTGGTAGGCCTCAGGGCGCCGCCGGCAGGGCCGGCCGCTGAATGCGCTCCTCCGGCGTGTCGATTTTGCTCACCCGCGTTCGACGTATCAGCGGAGCCCGCGTTCGGCGGGTCCGAACAGCCGGGTTCGACCCCGAACCCAAGAGGAGGCTCGACGATGCGATTCATGATCCTGGTCAAGGCCAACAAGAGATCGGAGGCGGGCGAGCTCCCCGATGAGAAGCTCCTGACCGACATGGGGAAATACAACGAAGACCTGGTGAAAGCCGGCGTGATGCTGGCGGGGGAAGGGCTCCACCCTAGTTCGAAAGGCGCGCGCGTCAGATTTTCCGGAGCGAAGCGGACGGTGATCAACGGCCCCTTCAGCGAATCAAAGGACCTGATCGCCGGCTTCTGGATCTTTCAGGTGAAATCGAAGGACGAGGCCATCGAATGGGTGAAGCGCGCTCCCAATCCGTTCCCCGGCGAGGAGTCGGAGATCGAGATTCGCCAGGTGTTCGAGGCGGACGATTTCGGTCCGGCGCTCACCCCAGAGCTCAGGGAACAAGAACGGCGCATCGGCTCGCAAATGAGTAAGAACGTGAAGCGGTAGAGGGACACATCACATCGGGGCTCGAGGTGGCCGCCGCCGCGGCATCCGGAACGCCTCGCGCGCCCGGATCCCGCCGCAGAGAGAGGTCGGGGCCCGGCCGAGCGGCCGGGCCCCAAGTTTCGCGAGCGAACGTTATGGACGGCTTCGGCGCGAGGCCGGACTAGCGGCGGGAGCGCCGCATGGCAAACATGCCCAGCATGCCGGTGCTGAGCAGCAGGATCGACCCCGGCTCCGGCACGGCCGCCGGCTCAAACGAAGCAACCGTCATCGTGCCGCCGTTGATCACGGACGCGTTGCCCAAGTCGAAATTCGTGGCATCCGTGCTGATGACAAGGACGTCTGACGTCTGTCCGGGTTGGAGCTTGGCGGCCACCGGCGGGTAGAAGCTGAATCCAACGACGTTGCCAGAGGTGCTGCGGTCCCCGAAGAGGGGATTGACGCTGCCATTCACAAACGGGCCCCCCAGGCTCCCCCCGTCGGTCCGGAACCCCAGCGCCGTCTGGAAGCCCGTGAAGCTCGTGTCCGTCACACGCGAAATCGGGTCACACACAGGCTGCCCGGCCCCACCGCAGTTCGACGATGTCAGATTGTTGCTCACCTGATAGTAGAAATCCAGCATCCCGCCCGATTCCCGATAGACGGCCGAGACCAGCGTGCCGGAATCGGTCCCCAGCGTGTCGACAAAAGGCACGCTGATCGAGGCGAGCAGGGTCCCCGGCGCCGAGCCGGGGAGGACAAGCAGGGGAATCACGGTGTCACCCGGGTTCGTCGGGAATGTGCCGATCAGTGTGGCAGAAGCGGTGGACACGCCGAAGATCCCAAACAGCACACCCGCGGCGGCCAGAATGCACAACGACTTGTAACGCCCCATGCGCGATCTCCCTTTCTCTCGCTAATGAATTTTGGAGAATCCGAACTGATCTTCCCACCAATAACTATGACCCCAGCTTCGGAGGGTGTCACTCCTTCCGAAGCAGGGTTCTTGGAAACTCCGCTGGGCTAGTCAGTCCATGTTATTCGTTCGTTATTCGTTCGAGGAATCAACCGGATGAGTTGGGGCCTGCCGGCCGTTTGCGGAGCGTGGCGCGTTTCGTTCAGGCGCCTGATACCCGGACGGCCACCACTTCGAGGTACTCGCTCGGCGCCACCAGGGTGGCGTCCCCGGACCGGTTCCCCCGGCGCATCAGATCCATCATCTCGCGCGAGAGGGCCTCCTGCCCGGAGGGATCCAGGGTTTCGAACGCTTTGATCGTCGGACCGAAGAACTTCCGGTTAAACTCCAGCCAACTTTCGACCGAGCGGTGGCGGAAGACGATGCGGCGCCTCGTCGCCCGGAGCGATGAGACGGCGCCGCCGAAGAGCTGGCGCAGGCGATCCTCGGTGCCCCAGAGCACCGGCGGCGTGGCACCCGCCGGAGGGGGCACGAAGCGGGCGACGGTGCGGAACATCTCGCCGATCAGGCTGTCGGGCGGCCAGGTCGCCAGGCCGATCTTGCCCCCAGGCCGGCACACCCGGAGGATCTCCCGAGCCGTCCGCTCCTGATCCGGCGCGAACATCGCGCCGAACGTGGACAAGACGACGTCGAACGAGGCATCGGGAAACCCCAGGGCATCGGCGTCCCCGACCTGAAAATCAATCGTCAGGCGCTCGGCGGCGGCGCGCTCTCGTCCCCGCTCCAGGAGCGCGGGAACGAAGTCGATGCCGGTCACCGTCCCGCCGCGGCGGGCGGCGGCCAACGCGGTGTTTCCGCTGCCGGTGGCGATGTCGAGCACCCGCTGCCCGGGATGAACGTCCACCGCCTCGCAGAGGAGCTCGCCCACGAGCAGCTGTTGGGTCGCGATCATCGAGAAATCCCCGGCCGCCCAGGTCTGCTGCTGACGGCGCTTCAGGGCGTCCAGATCCGCCATCAGCTCTTCCTCGCCCGGCCGTCCGGTCCGACCGCGACGCCGTACGCCGCGGCGCCCTCGGGGGTCACGTAGCCTTCGTCGAGGTCGGCCTGGACACGCTCGAGAGGCCGCTCGATCGGGGGACCGTACCCGCTCCCGCCCGCGATCTCGATCGTGGCGCGCTCGTCGCGACGGCGGAGCTCGGCCAGGCTGACCATCGCTCCGCCCTCCAGGACCGTGTCGCCGTCCGTGACGTACGCCCGCGCGCGCGAGCCCGCCGCGCCGCCGAACAGCCCGGACGGTGCCGTGAGCATGCCGTGGGGATGCAGGTCCACGAGCGCGGCGCGACCGTCGTCGCGCAGCTTGCGGACCCGAACGCGCTGGCCCAGGCCGCCGCGATGCCGGCCGGCGCCGCCGGAGTCGGGCCGGAACTCCTTGCACTCCACCACGAGCGGCGTCCGGCTCTCGAACATCTCCACGGAGACGTTCCCGGCCGAGGTGGGGTAGAGGAGCGCCGAGACCCCATCGCCGTGGGCGCCGGCGCCCTGGCCGCCGCCCTGGAAGAGGTGATCGTTGTACACGCGGCCGCCGGCGTCGACCCCGTAGGCGCCCATGCCCATCGGCAGCCCCGTGAACGCCTGCACGCGGTCGGGCAGCACCGGCGCCAGGGCTTTGAACACCGCCGGGCCGCAGTACCAGCCGGTCTGGGTGCGCTGGTTCACGGACGCCGGGTAGCGGCAGCTGAGCACCGAGCCCTCGGGCACCGTGACGTGCAGCGGGCGGAAGCAGCCGGCGTTCGACGGGATCTCCGGCGTGAGGATGGATTTCAGCACGTAGGTGGTGTGGGCGGCCGTATAGTGGTAGGTGCAGTTGATGCCCCCCCGGGGCAGCTGCGGGGGAGCGCCCGTCCAGTCCACGGTCAACTCGTCGCCGTGGATGGTGACCGCGCAGGGGAGGGTCAGCGGCTGCCCCAGCCCGTCGAACTCGACCTCGCTCCGATAGGTCCCTTCCGGCAGGGCGCGGATCGCCTCGCGCATCGCGCGCTCGGCGCGCTCCTGCACGACGTGCGCGAGCGGGGTCATCGACGCGAGATCGTATTCGTCCATGAAGGCGACGAGCCGGTCGGCGCCCACCTGGTTGCTGGACACCTGGGCCTGGATGTCGCCGAGCACCATCTCGCCCAGCCGCACGTTGGCCCGGATCATCGCCGCGAGGTCCTCGTTCAGCGCGCCGCCGCGGTAGAGCATGAGCGGCGGGATCTGCAGGCCCTCCTCGTAGATCTCGCGGGCGCTCATCGAGTCGCGGGTGCCCCCGATGTCTGAACAGTGCGCGATCGACCCCACGAGCCCCACGAGCGCGCCCCGCCGGAACACCGGGGTGACCGCCGCCAGGTCGTAGAGGTGGCCGGCGCAGATCCACGGGTCGTTCGTGACGAGGACGTCCCCGGGCCGGAGGGTGTCGCGCGGGAATACGGTCAGCAGCCGGCGCACCGCCAGCGGCAGGGTCAGGTTGAAGACCGGCATCGAGCGCGGCGAGTGCGCGATGGAGTGGGCGTCGGGATCGAACAGCTCGCAGCCGAAGTCCTGCGCCTCGCCGATGATCAGGCTGAACGCCGTCCGCCAGATCGTGATCCAGCACTCCTCCGCGATGTTGATCAGGCGGCTCCACATGATCCCGAGCGACACCGGGTCGAAGGCCGCGCTCACGCCTGACTCACCGCGATGACGAGATTGTGGTGCGCATCGACTTCCAGCGCATCCCCGGGCCCGACGACCGTTGTCGCCTCCCGTTCCTCCACGATCGCCGGCCCGGTCAGCGCCGCCCCCGGGCGGAGCCGGTACCGGTCGTACACCGGCACCTCGGCGAACCCCTCGGTCTCGGGGAAGTACGCGGGGCGGCGGACCCGCAGCGCATGCACCGCGCAGTCGCCGCGATCGACGGACGCGGCCGCCAGACGCACGCCCGGCCTGGGGCCGGTCACGAGGACGCGCCAGTTCAACACCTGGATCTGCCGGCCGGGCAAATAGATCCCGTAGAGCCGGCGGTACTCCGACTCGAACCGCTCGCCGAGCCCGGGAGCCGCCTGCGCCGTGAGCCGCCCGCCCGGCACCGGCACCGCGATGTCGTGAAACTGGCCGGCCAGGCGCATCTCGGCCCGCCGCACGGACGTAATCTGCGCCGGATCCACGCCGGCGTCCCTCAGCATGGCCCGGCCCCGCCCTTCCATCGTCCGGACCAGCGCGTCCACCGCCTCCCAGTCCAGCGACTCCAATGGGCCGGGGAGCGAGTGCACGAAGTCGAAACTGATCGGCGTGACGAGGAATCCCAGCGCGGACGCGGCCCCGGAGGCCGGCGGCACGATGAACTCGCGGAGGCGGAGGATGCGGGCCACCCGCGACGCGTGCGCCGGTCCCGCGCCGCCGAAGGCGAGCATCGCGTAGCGGCGCGGGTCCTGGCCGCGCTCGATCATGTAGACGCGCGCCGCGGCGGCCATGTTCTCGGACACGATCTGGTGGATCCCCCAGGCCGCGGCGACCCGGTCGAGCCCGGCCCGCGCGCCCACCTGCTCCACGGCCTCCTCGGCGGCCCGGCGGGAGAGGGACATCGTCCCGCCGAGGAAGTACTCGGGATCGAAGTAGCCGAGCACCAGGCAGGCATCGGTCACCGTGGGGTCGGTGCCGCCGAGCCCGTAGCAGGCGGGACCCGGAGACGCCCCGGCGCTGTGCGGCCCGACCTTCAGCAGCCCCAGCCGGTCGATCCACGCCACCGATCCCCCACCGGCCCCGATCTCCATCATGTCCACGACGGGGGCCTTCACCGGGAGGCCCGACCCGCGCTTGAACCGGTGCACCCGCGCCGCCTCGATCATCGGCGCGATCTCCGGCCGTCCGTCCCTCACCAGGCAAATCTTGGCCGTTGTCCCGCCCATGTCGAAGGCGGCGAGATCCCTCCGCCCCAGCCGCTCGCCGAAGAAGGCGGTCACGAGCGCCCCACCGGCCGGCCCGGATTCGAGGAGCCGGATCGGGAAGCGGCGGGCCGTGTCGGGGGTGGCGGTCCCGCCCGACGACTGCATCAAATAGAACCGGCCGGCAAAGCCCCGCTCCAGGAGCGCCGCCTCGAGCCGCCCGAGATAGCGGTCGACCAGGGGCTGCACGTAGGCGTTGCAGACGGTCGTGCAGGTCCGCTCCCATTCCCGGATCTCCGGGACCACGTCGCTGGAGAGCGAGACGCTCAACTCCGGGACCGCTTCCCGAACGGCCGCCAGCGCCGCCTGCTCGTGCGCCTGGTTCTTGTAGGCATGCAGCAGCGAGACGGCCAGCGACTCCACTCCCTGCGCCGCCAGCCGGCGGGCGGCGGCACGCACCTGTCCCCGATCGAGCGGGGTGAGCACCTCGCCGTCGCGGCTGATCCGTTCATCGATCTCGACCCGCCAGCGGCGGGGGACCAGCGGCGGCGGGAACTGCAGGAAGAGATCGTAGATGTCGTACCGCTGCTCCTTGCCCATCTCGAGGATATCCCGGAAGCCCCGGGTCGTCAGCAGCGCGGTGGGCGCGCCGGTGCGCTCGATGATCGCGTTGGTCACCAGGGTGGTGCCGTGCACGAGGGTCGAGAGGTCGCTCACGCCCACGCCGGCGAGCCGGCACAGGTCGACGAGCCCCCGAAGCGCTCCCTCCGCCGGGTCCGGCGTCGTGGTGAGGACCTTGTGCAGGCGAAGCTCCCCGGTCGTATCGTTGAGGAGGACGAAATCCGTGAAGGTGCCGCCGATGTCGAGGCCAACCCGAAATCCGCGCATTGAAGATCCTAACCTTTGTTCCACTCCTCGCTTCGATCGCCCTTTGGGCGTCCGCATTCTCTGGCCCCAGAGCCTATTCCTGTTACAGTTGGTCTCCCTCCCCAACGGCGCCTGCAGGAACGGCTTCCGCGGCTCCCGAACCATCACGCCCAAGCATCGCGAGACTTCAGTGGTGGCTGCTGCCCTCCGTGTCGGGAGGGCATCTCGAGCTCCGATCGATCCCGGGTGCGGAGCTCGCGTGTATTTCAAGGGGGGGAAGGATCATGGCGATCTACGTGGCGCTCCTCAACTGGACCGAGCAGGGCGTTCGGACCGTGAAGGACACGGTCAAGCGCGCCGACGCGTTCGGGGCCGCCGCCAAGAAAGCCGGCTGCACGGTCCGCGAGATCCTCTGGACCATGGGGCCGTACGACGCCGTGGGGATCTTCGAGGCGCCGGACGATCAGGTGGCGAGCCGGCTGGCCCTGTCCCTGGGCGTACAGGGGGCCGTCCGGTCGCTGACGATGCCCGCCTTTACGAAAGAAGACATGGGGAAGATCGTGGCCGGCCTGCCGAAATAGCGTCTGCCGAACTCGCGGGCACGTCCCCCGATTCGGGGGCAGTGAAGGGAGGAGTCAACTGATGCGGTCGCGCACGGTGCTGGAGTCTGCGCTCATCCTGCTGGTCGTCGCCGCTCTGGCCGGGAGCCTCGTCTTCTCGACCTCCGCCGCCCCCCGGCGCGGCGGGGTCCTGCGCGTGGCCGAGATCGGCGAACCGCTCACCCTGGATACGGTGGCCACGACCGCGGATCTCACGTCGATTATCACGCTGCCGATCTTCGAGGAGCTCTTCACCTTCGACGCCGGTTTCCGAGTCCAGCCGTTGCTCGCCGAATCGTACACCCAGAGCAAAGACGGGCTGACCTACACGTTCGTCCTGCGCAAGAACGTCACGTTCCACAACGGCAAGGAGATGACCGCCGAGGACGTCGTCGCCTCCCTCGAGCGCTGGGGGAAGGTGAGCCCTCGGGGCGCCTCTGTCTACAAAAAGGTGGAGTCCACCACGGCCTCAGACAAGTACACGGTCGCGTTGAAGCTGAAGGAACCGTTCGCCCCGCTGCTCTCGTTCATCGCCCTCCCGAACGGCGCCGCGGCGATCATGCCCAAGGAGGTCGTCGACTCGACCGGCACCGGGCCCCTCAAGCAGTACATCGGCACGGGCCCGTACAAGTTCGCCGAGTGGATTCCCGACCGGCACGTGAAGCTCGTCCGCTTCGACACCTATGCGGCGCGGTCGGAGGCGCCGAACGGGTACGCGGGCAGGCGCGAGGCGCTGGCGGACGAAGTGTTTTTCTACCCGGTTTCCCAGGTCGCCACCCGCATTGCCGGGGTGCAGAGCGGCGACTACGATCTCGCCGACGGCATCAACCAGGACGCGTACGCCCAGCTCGAAAAGGACCCCCGCGTCACCCCCGGGCTCATCAAGCCCGGCACGTTTCTGACCTTCTTCTTCAACAAGAAGCAGGGCATCATGGCCAATGAGAAACTTCGCCAGGCGGTCGAAGTCGCGCTCGACATGCAGCCCATCATGAAGGCCACATTTGGGAACCCCCAGTTGTACTCGTTGGGCCCGAGCATTTACCCGCAGGACACTCCCTGGTACACGACGGCGGGCTCCGCAATGTACAACGTCCACGACGGGGCGCGCGCCAAACAGCTGATGCAGGAAGCCGGCTACACCGGGGAGCCCGTCCGCTGGCTGACCACCCAGCAGTACGACTACATGTTCAAGAGCACGGTCGTCGCGGCCGCGCAGCTCCAGCACGCCGGGTTCAAGGTGGACATGCAGGTGCTGGAGTGGGCCGGCGTGCTCGACCACCGGGCCAAACCCGCCGACTACGACTTGTTCACGACCTCCCACGGGTTCGTGCCCGATCCGGCCCTGATCACCGTCTTCAACGCCGCGTATCCGGGCTGGTGGGATAGTCCCGAGAAGAACAAGTTGTTCGATGAGTTCAATCAGACCGCCGACCCGGCGGCGCGCGCCCGCTTCTGGCCCAGGCTCCAGGCCCTCCTGTACACGCAGGCTCCGCTGGTGCGGCCGGGGGAGTTCTACGGCGTGGTCCTGGCCTCCAAGGCGCTCCAGGGTTGGCACCCGTCGTACTGGCTGGTCGTCTGGAACCTCGCGGCGGTGAAATAGCGCATGCCGTAGGCCCGTGGTGCCGTATCTGACCGGGCGCCTGCTGGCGCTGGTCCCGGTCTTGCTCGTCGTCGCGGTGGTGGTGTTCCTGCTGATCCATCTCACGCCCGGGGACCCGGCGCGCGTGCTCCTCGGACAGGACGCCACCCCTGAACAGGTGCAGACCCTCCGGCACGCGCTGGGGCTGGACCGGCCGCTGGTCACCCAGTTCGTCCTCTGGCTGGGCCGCGCCCTCCGCGGCGACCTCGGCCTCTCGTTCTTCCAGCATGTCCCGGTCACCGGGGACATCCTGCAGCACTCCACCCCCACGATCATGCTCTCGCTGATGGCGATCTCCATCGCGCTGCTCATCGGGATTCCGGCGGGGGTGATCTCCGCGGTCTTCCGCAACTCCTGGCTGGACCAGGGCAGCCTGGCCCTGGCGATGCTCGGGGCCGCGGTGCCGAGCTTCTGGCTCGGCCTCTCCCTCATCGTGCTGTTCGCCGTCAACCTGGGGTGGCTGCCGTCCTCGGGGTACCGGGCGCCCGCCGAGGGCCTGGGGGTGAGTCTCCGCTACCTGCTCCTGCCCGCGCTGGCGCTGGGCCTGCCCAACAGTTCGCTGATCATCCGCTTCACCCGCAGCAGCCTCCTGGACGTCGTCGCCAACGACTACATCCGGACCGCGCGGGCCAAGGGGGTGGGCGAACGGACCGTGATCTTCCACCACGCGCTGCGGAACGCGCTGGTACCGATCCTCACCGTGGTCGGGCTCACCTTCGCGGCCCTGATGGGAGGGGCCGTCGTTACCGAGACCGTCTTCAGCCTCCCCGGGATCGGCCAGCTGGTGGTCTCCTCCGTCCTGCGCCGCGACTACCCGGTGATCCAGGGGGTCATCCTGATGGTGGCGACCATCTACGTGCTGATCAACCTCATGGTCGATCTGCTCTACTTCCTCATCGACCCACGGGTGAAGTACTGACACGCCCATGGCCCAGGAGACGTTGGCCTCCCGACGGATCGTCCGCGGCGCCCGGCGCGGAGCCGGCGGCCTCCTCTGGCGGATGGTGCGCCGGCGCCGGATCACCGGGGTCGGCGCGGCCCTGATCTTCGTCGCCATCGCGGGCGCGGCGGCGGCCCCGCTGCTCACCCCGTACGATCCGGTGGCCCTCAACGTCCCCGACCGGCTGCTGGGGCCGGGGCGGGCGCACCCCTTTGGAACGGACGAGTTCGGGCGGGATATCCTGAGCCGCACGCTGTACGGCGCGCGGTTGTCGCTGCTGGTCGGCGCCCTCGTCACGCTCCTCGCCACCGGCGCCGGGATCGTGGTGGGCCTCGTGTCCGGCGCGAGCCCGCGGGCCGACCGGGTCCTGATGCGTATCATGGACGGCATCATGGCGTTTCCCGACGTCCTGCTGGCGATCGGGCTGATGGCATCGCTCGGACCGAGCGTCCGCAATGTGATCCTGTCGCTCGGGTTCGTCTACACCCCGCGCATCGCCCGGGTCGTCCGGGCCGCCGTCCTCGTCGTCGTCCGGCAGGAGTACGTGGAGGCGGCGCGGGCCGTGGGAGCCTCGGGCGCGCGGATCCTGGCCCGGCACGTGCTCGTCAACTGCGCCTCCCCGGTGATCGTCCAGGCGACCTTCATCACCGCGTATGCGATGCTGGGAGAGGCCGCGCTCAGCTTTCTGGGGGTCGGCGTGCCGCCCACGATCCCGACCTGGGGCGGGATCATCAGCGCCGGACAGGTCTACTTGAGACAGGCGGCCTGGATCAGCATCTTCCCCGGGATGGCCATCATCCTGAGCGTGCTCGCCCTCAACCTGCTCGGCGACGGACTGAGGGACTTCCTGGATCCCCGGCTCCGGCACGCATGACCGGGAGCCCGCGCCGCGCGGCGTGGGCCGGACTTCGAGGACGATCAGGAGGCGGAAGGAGGGACGATCGTGGGCACGGTGCTGCTCCGCAACGGCAGGGCGTTCAACTTGGGAGGACTCGCCCACAATTCGCCGGTGGACATCGGGATCGACGGCGACGGCCGGGTGGTCGCGCCGGACCGCTACGACGGCCGGGAGGGGTTCGACACGGTCATCGACCTCAAAGGCGCGTGGGTGTCGCCCGCCTGGATCGACCTGCACGTGCACTGCTACTACGGCGGGACGTGGCTCTCCCTGAGGCCCGAACTGGTCGGCCCGGCCACCGGGGTCGGCCTCGCGGTCGACTGCGGCAGCGCCGGGGAGGCCAATTTTCACGGCCTCCGCGAGTTCATCATCGAGCCCTCGCCGTTTCCCATCCTCGCGTACCTGAACATCAGCACGATCGGTCTCGTCGCGGCCAACCGCGTCAGCGAGTTGATCGGCGATCCGGTCCTGGACCCGGACCGCACCGCCGCCTGCGTCGAGGCGAACCGGGATCTGATCCGAGGGATCAAGGTGCGGGCCAGCAGCCAGGTGGTTCGCGAGTGGGGGATGACCCCCGTGCGGGTCGCCAAGGCCCTCGCCCAGGCCGTCCATCTCCCGCTTGTGGTCCACATCGGCGAGGCGCCGCCGACGCTCGACGAGATCCTCGACATCCTGGACCCGGGCGACGTGATCACGCACTGCTTCACCGGCAAGATCACGACGGCCCTCAACCGCCACGAGCCGGTGTTCCGGCGGATGCAGACCATGGCGGCCGCGGGGCTCATTCTCGATACCGGGCACGGCCAGGGCAGCTTCCAGTATTCCACGGCCCGCTTCGCGATCGAGCGGGGCCTGCTGCCGGCCACAATCAGCACCGACCTCCACAATGGCAACGTGAACGGGCCCGTCTGGGACCTCCCCACCACCATGAGCAAGATGACCGCCGTCGGCATGTCGGCCGACGATGTCGTGGAGCGGGTCTCAGTGGCGCCGGCCCGCTTTCTCGGGCTCGAGGACTGGGGCCAGGCCGCGGCCGGAGCGCCCGCCCGCTTCACCGTGTTCGTGGTCCAGGACGGCGAGGAAGCACTGCCGGACTCCTACGGGAACTTAGAAAAGATCCGGACGTTCTTCGAGCCGCGCTACACCGTGATCGGCGCCGCGGTCACCGCGGCGGCCCGCAATGCCCGGCGAGCCCAGAGCGCCTCGATCGACTCGGGAGAGACGGATGTGCCCGCGCCGCGGCGCGCGCGGGAGACGCGTCCGCCGGCGAAGGCCCAGTGAAGGTCCGGAGCCCGCGAGAGGATGGCCGCACGCGGCGCAGAATTGGGCATGTACATCGGCGGTACACCTCGGAGACGATCCCACGAAGGACGGTGTCGACGCATGCGCGAGGATTTCCGGGATGAGCGCGTCTACGCACAGGCCAGAGCCGACGAATGGTTGTGGGCACGGGCGAAAGCCATGGGCATTTCCCGCAGGCGCCTGCTCGGCCTGCTGGCGGCCGGCGCGGGAGCGGCGGCGGGCCTCGGGCAGCTCGCCCGCGGCCGGACGGCCCGGGCAGCCCCGGCGACCGATCTCGTGGTCAAACCAACCCCCCCGGAATGGTTCAACGACTTCGGCAGCAACAAAGAAATGCGCTGGGAGGTCATGTACAACCGCGGCTACGAGGTCCCCAACGAGCTGTTCTTCGTCCGGGATCACAGCCGCACCGCTCGTGTGGACCAGGCCGCCTGGCGCCTGCGGGTGGAGGGCTCCGGGGTCGCGCATCCCCAGGAGTTCACGTACGATGACATCCTCGGGCTGCCCTCGGTGTCCGTGATGCGCTTCGTCGAGTGCGCCGGCAACGGCCGGAGCTTCTTTGAAGCCGCGTACGGCAAACGGGCGCAGGGCGGCCAGTGGCACCTCGGCGCCATCGGCGTCGCGGAGTGGACGGGCGTGCCGCTCCGCGAGGTCCTGGACCGCTGCGGGCTGCAGCGCACGGCCCGCGACGTCATGCCCGAGGGCGTTGACGAGCTCAAGGTGCGCCGGCCGATGCCGATCTCCAAGGCGATCGCCGACGACACCCTGCTGGTCTATGCGATGAACGGGCAGATCCTGCCGCCGGATCACGGATTCCCCCTGCGCATGCTGGTCCCCGGGTGGGTCGGGGTGGCCAACACCAAGTGGGTGGGACGGATCGAGGTGTCCGACGAACCGCTGTTCTCGCCCTGGAACACGGACAACTACGTCCTGATCGGTCCCGACTACGACCCCGACCCGCCGTCCAAGGGACCGCGGCTGACCTCCCAGGTCGTCAAGAGCGCCTTCGAGCTCGCCTGGGACGGCGAGGTGCGCGCGGGCCGGCGCCTCCTCCGCGGCCGGTCCTGGTCGGGGCAGGGCAAGATCACCAAGGTGGACATCAGCCTCAACAGCGGCAAGACGTGGCAGGCGGCAAACCTGAGGGAGCCGAATATCGCCCAGGCCTGGGTGCGCTGGGATCTCGTGTGGAACGCCACGCCGGGACGCTACGGGCTCATCGCGCGGGCCACCGACGATCGCGGCAACACCCAGCCCTTAAGAGTCCCGTTCAACGAGCAGGGGTATCTCTACGGCGGGATCGTCAGCCACCCGGTCAGCGTCACTTGATCGCCAGGCCTTCAATCGTCCGCCTGGCCGCCGGCGCCGCTGTGATGCTCGTCCTCGGGGGAGCGGCGCCGATGACGCGGCCGGGAGTCGCCGCCCAGAAAGCGGTGACGCTCGTCGCGAAGGAGTTCCTGTACGAGCCGCCGGAGGCGACGGCGGGAGCGGGAGAAGTCACGTTCGTCGTCAGGAACGAAGGGGCGATCGAGCACAACTTCATCCTCCAGGACGCGGCCCAGAAGAAGGTCGCCGAAATCGCCGTGATCGAGCCTGGCGCAAGCGCGGAGGTCAAGGGGACCGTGGCGCCCGGCACCTATACCATCGTCTGCACCTTCCCGGGCCACCGCCAGGCCGGGATGATCGCCACGTTGAAGGTCGCGCAGTAGCGCGCCGCCACCCCCGGCGTGGTGGCCCTGGGGGGCCGCTGCGCTACGCTGAGCCGGCCCGTCGCAGGCGGTAGAGCTTTCGGGTCTGGAAGATCTGCCCGATGTGGTACGATTCGTGCGCGGCCCCTCCCAACAGCAGCTGCGCGTGGCTGTACCGGCGGCGCTTCCGCGTGAGCTCGCCGGCGCTGAGACGGATCACGGCCCTGCGTAGATCGTCATGCAGCGCCGCCAGACCCGCGATCGCCTTCCGCAGCTCCGCGGGCGTCCGCCCCGCCGCGGGCCACGCCTGGTTTGTACTGGAGGACGTCCCCTGCACCCGCCGCACAATGTACCGCTTCCAGTGGGCGATATGATTGATCTGCTCCCAGACCGAGTGCCCGGCCGCCGGCTCCCAGATCGCCTCCTCCAGACGCAGCCCTCTGAGCGCCACGGTCAGCCCCGAGTGAGCCCAGTTCCTGCGGCCCGTTGTATCGTCCAGCAGCTGGAGGATCTCCCGCCGCAGCATCTCGCCTTCCGGGGGCGCATCGCCCGCGGGCCGGCCGCGTCTCACGGCTGCCTCCAGACCATCAGTTTGTCCACCCCGGACTCGGCGCCCCACACTTCGCCGGGCCGTCCGTTCAACTGGCGGACACCGGCCAAAGCCGTTGGAAATGGGAAGACGTCGAAATGCTCCCGTGCCGGGTCGAACCTCACCAACGCGTTGGACCCCCAATCGCTCAGCCAGACCGCGTCCCGGCCGTCCACGTACACCGCGTACGGCTGAGGCTGGGCGCCGGGCAGGCGCCATTCCCGCCACCGGTTCGTGGACGGATCGAAGCGCGCCAGGTTGCCGGCGTTCCATTCGGTCACCCAGAGGCGTCCCCGCGAGTCCGACCAGATCCGGCGCGCCCCTTGATGAGCGGTGGGCGGCTGCAGCACCGTAGCGGCGCCGGTTCCGGGATCGAGGCGGGCGATATAACTCCCGGCGAGGGACGCGAAGTAGAGCACGCCCTCCGGGGTTGCGGTCATCCCGTACGCGCCGGGCCCGCGCGGAGCCTCCCAGACCTCAACGCGCCCCGTGGCCGGCGTCACTCTCCCGTAGACGCCGCTCTGCCCCGTGAACCACAAGATCCCTCGGCGGTCGAACGCCTCGGTGTTGAGGTTGGCGGCAGCGCGCGCCGCCGGCAGCGAAAACCGCCGGATCGCGCCGGTGCCGGGGGCAACCCTGACAATGGCGTTCAAGCCGCCGTCGGTGACCCACGGCGCGCCGTCCGGACCCACGATGACGCCGTGCGGCGCGGACCCCTCCCCCAGTTTGACGTGGCGGATCCCGCCGGTTGCCGGGTCGAGCCGTCCGAGTTCCCCAGCGGTCTGCGCCGTGTACCAGACCGTCCCGTCGGGCGCCGGGGCGACGTCATGCGGGTGGGATCCGGGCGGCACGCGATACTCTCGAAAAGGCGACACCTCCCCCTGCGCGCGCAGGGGCGCGGCAGGAGAAGCGCGGACGGCCGCTCCGCCGAAGACGCCGGACCCCGGCAGATCACCGGCGCCGAGTCCGATCGCGGCCGCGGCAATAAGCGCCGCGGCGCGGCGGCCAATCAGGTGAGAGACTGCCCGTCCCATCGCTCCCATCCTCCCTTCACCGGAGGAGCCTCGATCGCCGCCGGTCCGCGTAGACCTTCCCGCCGGCTTGGCAGGTGGGGCAGTAGTACGTCTCCCGGTCTTCATAGTAGATCACCGCAATAGGTGTCCCGCACCGCGGGCACGGTTCCTTGCCGTGCCGGTGGACCCGCAGGAGGTGAAGCGGCTCCCGCATCGGGAGGGAACCGTTGTACTCCTTCCGGTGCGACGCGATCGCCCCCTCCAGCGTCGCCGTGATCGCATCATGCAGCCGGGCGACCTCGTCGCCGGTGAGGGTGGTGGTCATCGCCTGCGGGGACACCCGGGCCTCCCAGAGGATCTCGTCGGCGAACGTGTTGCCGATCCCGACAATGTACCGTTGCAGGATCAGAAAGCGTTTGATCTGCGTGCGTTCTTCCCGCAGCATGGCGGCCAGCGCCTCGCGCGAGAACTGGGGCGAGAGCGGCTCCATCCCAAGCGATGCCAGCGGCTCGCCGGCCCCCTCGCGCCCCGCGGGAAACAGCCAGACCGAAGCGGCCTTCTTGGGGCCCAACTCGACCATCCGCAGGTCGGTTCCATCGGCAAACGCGAAGGCGATCGCCAGATCCTTCGCCGTCCGCCCCTTCGTTCTGGGCCAGACTTGAAGACGTCCGTTGCGCCGAAGGTGCATGACGACGACCACTCCGCCGGTGAGGCGAAACACCAGGAGCTTCCCCCGGCGCTCGATCCCGGTGATCTGGCGGCCGATCAGGCCGGTGACCGGCGGGTCAAACGTCTTGAGGACCGACGCGCCCCGGACGAGCACGTCTTCGATCACGCGGCCCTCGACCAGCGGCCGCAGGTTCTCGGCAAGCACCGTGATGAACGGGAGTTCAGGCATTCTGCTGGGATATGCGCGGCGCCTTTGCGATCTTCCTACCGCGGACAGGAGGAGAAGGACCTGAAGCAGGCCGCGCGGACCTAGGACAACGCGGGGCTCATGCTGGCGTTGCTCGCGCGCGGCGTAATGGATCTCCGCTGGATGGCGACGGTGTCTGCCGTGATCGCTCTGGAGAAGTTAGGCCCGCGGCGTCGCGCGATGCCGGCTGAGGGCGGTTGTCCCCGGCTGCGAGAAGTCGTCTAGACGCCGCGCCTTGCCGTTACGGTTTTTCGACCGTTGAGAGAGGCAGGAGGCAGCCTTCGAGAAGGCCTGCGGAGTGGCGCGGGCCGCGGTCCGGTAGCCCCACGCGCCGGGCGAGCGGTCAGCGTGCCGTAATAAATTCGCGCACACCGCGTTGAGCAGAAGTCGTCCCCCTGCACGGCGGCTACCGAAGGCTTTGGACTCCCGCAGGCCTTGCACAGTTCCACAGCCATTCCCCTACCCTCATGTTTGTGTCGACAAGAAAAATGGGGGGCTGCATCCCCCCTTGCTCGCCCATCCATCCCCGCTTTTATCCGGTCTTGCCAACCGGCGGTGCACTGTCCCGATGCTCATTTAGTATGACACATTTTGTGCCATAAAGCAACGACTGCTGCCGCCAAACACTCGAGAGCCCGACCGGCAGAAGCCCGAAATGTGTGTTACGCTAGTACCCTACCTCCAAGCAACCGGAACCGAATCTCACCGGGCAGAAGCGTACGTCTAAGACCTATTGGGGAGTGATTCATGCGAAGAGAGCGAAGGCAGACGGGCAGTACGCGGGTCGCCAAACAGACCAAGATGGATTCGCTGCAGCCGCAGGTCGCCGTCCATCCGGGGCCGTACCCCTGGGACCGGTATATACAGGCGATCCAGAAGCCCTCCGGCAGGATGCTGCGCAGGTCCTTTGGAGCGAAATCCCTGAACCGGCAGAGCTAGATCTGGCGGACCCTGGGATGGAGTTTCTACCGCTGGGGCGCACCGGCATCAAGCTGTCTGCGATCGGGCTCGGCACCAACTCGTTTGGGGGACGCGCCGATCGCGACACTTCGATCGCCATCCTGCATCGGGCACTCGACGCTGGGATCACCCTGATCGACACGGCGAATATCTATACCGCGACCGCATCGGAGACGATCATCGGCGAAGGGCTGCGGGGGCGGCGCCACCAGGCCCTGATAGCGACCAAGGCGGGCTTGAAGATCGGCGAAGGCCCATACGACGCGGGGTCGTCACGCCTTCACCTCATGCGGGAACTCGAAGGAAGCCTGCGCCGCCTGCAAACCGACTACCTCGACCTCTACCAGATCCATACCTGGGATCCCGAGACGCCGCCCGAGGAGACAGCGCGGGCCCTCGACGACATGGTGCGGGCGGGCAAGGTGCGGTATATCGGAGCGTCCAACTACGCGGCCTGGCAGCTCTGCAAGGCGCTCTGGGTGAGCGACCGCCGCGGGTTCGTCCGCTTCGAATCCGTCCAGCCCAGCTACTCACTCGCCGACCGCGCCGTCGAGCGCGAACTGGTGCCGTTCTGCCGCGATCAGGGGATCGGCCTGATCGCCTTCTTCCCTCTGGCCGGAGGCATTTTGACGGGCAAGTACCGCCGGGGACAGGAACCTCCCAAGGGATCGCGCGCGGTGACCCAGCCCCACTTTGCGCGCCGGCTCAACGAACAGAGCTTGAGGCTGGCGGAAGAGGTCGCCGCCCTCGCGGGCGAGCTACACTGCACGTCATCGCAACTTTCGCTGGCCTGGCTGATCCGGCAGCCCGCGGTCGCCAGCGCCATCGCCGGGGCGACGTCGGTGGCTCAACTCGAGGAGAACCTGGGCGCCCTGAAGGTCAGGATTCCTGACGAGGTGCTCAATCGGCTCGACGAGATCAGCCGCCAGTTTATTTAGGCCCGATTAGACCCGCTTTATCCACTGCAGGAACTTCTTCACACCACTCTTCGCCCGCGCTTTTCGCGCTGCTTTCGACCGCAGATCATTTTTCCCACCGTAGAGGATCTTCATCGGGCCCGCGGCTGCCGTGTTCGGGCGGACAAGACTTACACGTCTTTCGCGGTCCGTGGCCCGCCTTCCGGATCCACCCGGCCGAGGCTGAACGTGCTTCTGCGGCTCAGAGCCTGCCTTGTGGGCCTGCTGGGATGCCGCCGATTTCGCCGGTGGCGCTGCCGGTCTAGTCTGAGGGGGCGCCTTAGGCTCGGCTTCCGCGGGCGCTGCCGACTTGGTTCGGAGCTGCTCCACTCGCCTCAGCCACGGAGGCGCATCAGATTTCGCCCGGCGAGGCTTGCCGGGTTTGCCCTGGGGGCGCTCCTCCGGCTTCAACTGTGACGGCGCTGCCGGCTTGGCTGGCGGGGACCCTGCAGACTTCGGCGGTGCCGGGGCCACCGGCTTGGCCTGCGGGGGCGCCGCCGGCCTCAGCTGTGACGCCGTTACCGGCTTGGCCTGCGGGGGCGCCGCCGGCTTCGGCTGTGGCGTCGTTACCGGCTTGGCCTGCTGGGATACCGCCGGCTTGGCCCACGAGGGCGCTGCCGGTTTTGTCTGCGGCGGTGTTCCCCGCTTGGCCCACGAGGGCACCGCCGGTTTTGTCTGTGGCGGCGTGACCGGCTTCGCAGGGGCCGCCGGCTTGGCCCATGAGGGCGCCGCCGGTTTCGCCTGCGGTGGCGTGGCCGGCTTCGCAGGGGCCGCCGGCTTGGCCCACGAGGGCGCCGCCGGTTGAGCCCACGGGGGTCCCGCCGGTTTCGCCTGCCGCGGCGTCAGCCGTTTGACCTTCGGGACTGCTTCCGGGTTGAATTGCGGAAACGCTGCCGGCTTGACCCGAGGGACCGGCGTCGGCGAAGTCCTCGGAGGCGTTACCTGTTCAACCTCCTCAACCGCCGCTGGTTCGTCCTCCGGAGCCGTTTCCGCCTCGTCTTCCGAAGTTGCTTCCAACTCGTACTCCGGAGCCGTTTCCGGCTCGTCCTCCGGAGCCGTTTCCGCCTCGTCTTCCGAAGTTGCTTCCAACTCGTACTCCG
>WNGI01000338.1_pt1 | contig 33303 bp, 29 predicted proteins | sample 5400621 | NCBI WGS metagenome assembly WNGI01 (sample SAMN13153374, study PRJNA577476) | soil metagenome | isolation source: 20 cm soil or saprolite under Garry oak tree replicate 1 | place: USA:California | collected 2016-06-15
TGGAGAGGTGGCCGAGTGGCTGAAGGCGGCGGTTTGCTAAACCGTTATAGGGCCTTAAAACCTTATCGGGGGTTCGAATCCCCCCCTCTCCGTCCCCGCTACGGAATCCTGATCGCTACACCCGCACGCGAGACCGCGACGAGCGCGCACGCCTCGGCGGCGAGTGCCATGCCGAGGATCCAGGGCCGCGCACGCCTGGGCGTCGCCGCCGCAACACCCAGCACCGCAAGCCCCGCGACAGCTGTGTAGGTATTCAACTGCCCGACGCTCGGGCGCCGCCCGAGAATGGGATTCGTCTCGACGTGGTCGCGCCAGCCGCCGGCCGCGAGGCGGCGAGTCTGCGCGGCGTCGATCAGGAGCGCAGCGGTGAACGCACTCGCCAAAGCGACCTCGCTCGGTCGCCACGACACACGGAGCGGCGCGGTGCCGGCGAGCCGGAGCTGCGGGAACGGAGGCGGGAGAGAGCTCGATGCGACCGGCCACGCCGCGGCGTGGTAGGTCGTCACCCGCTGCCCAACGGCCGGGGAGCAAAGCACCGCGGAGAGGGCGGCGACGTACAGGATGACGGCGCGCGTTCGTGCCATGTTGCCCACGCGGCCGCAAGGCGGGTGCCACGCGCTTGCGCACGGCGACAGCCCAACTGCCGACCCATGCCGTCGCTGGTATGTTACACTCCCGTATGACTGTCCGCGTCCGCTTCGCGCCATCTCCGACCGGCTATCTCCACGTCGGCGGCGCCCGCACTGCCCTCTTCAACTGGCTTTTCGCCCGCAAAGAGGGCGGCAAGTTCCTGCTCCGCATCGAGGATACCGACAAGGCGCGTTCCACCGACGAAAACACCAAGGTCATCCTGGACGGCCTCACCTGGCTCGGCCTCGATTGGGACGAGCCCCCAATCTTCCAGGGCGCGCGCCTCGCCCGCCACCAGCAAGTCGCCGATCAGCTCCTCAAGCAAGGAAAGGCCTATATGGAGGAGGACGCGATCCGGCTGCGCGTCCCACCGGGTGAGCTGTCGTGGGAGGATGCGGTGCACGGGCGCATCAGTTTCAAAGGTGAGGATATTCGCGATTTTGTGATTTTGCGGTCGGATCGTTCCCCGTTGTACAACTTTGCCGTGGTCGTCGACGACATCGACATGCACGTTACGCACGTGATCCGCGGCGACGATCACATTTCCAACACCCCCAAACAGCTCGCGGTCTATCGGGCGCTCGGTGCTGTGACCCCAATTTTTGGTCACGTGCCGATGATCCACGGACCCGACGGCAAAAAACTCTCCAAGCGACATGGCGCGACCGCTGTCGGAGACTACCAACACCTAGGTATTCTCCCAGAGGCAATGCGTAACTTTCTCGCGTTGCTTGGATGGAGTCCGGGCGGCGATCGCGAGATCATGAGCAAAGAGGAATTGCTGAGCTTCTTCTCGCTCGACGGCATTTTGAAAAAGCCGGCCGTCTTCGATACGACAAAGCTCGAGTGGATGAATGGGCAATACCTCTCGGCGAAGTCCGCCGAGGAGCTGTATCCGCTCGTGCACCCCGAGCTGGCGCAGCTCGGCGTCGACGGCAAGAAGGATGCGGTGCTGCAGGCGATCGCCGTCGTAAAGACCCGCTCGCGCACGACGCTCGATGTCGCCCGGCAGGTCGCCGTACGGCTCGACGGCAAGTTGGTGCAGCTCGACGAGAAGGCGCAAAAAGAAATCGCCAAGGATCCGACGGGGTATCACGCGGCGCTCGCGGCCAGTGTGATCGCGTTGAAAAATGCACCCCACTGGACGCCACAGGGTCTCGAGCAGGTGTTGCGCGATTTGGCGGATGAGCGCAATGTGGCAGCGGGGAAAATCTTTCAACCAATCCGGATCGCGTTGACCGGTGGAACGGTGTCGGAACCTGTGAACGAGCTGCTGTCGGTCGTCGGCAAAGAGGCGGCGCTGCACCGCCTCGAGGCTGCGTCTCTCTCATGAGGAGGCTCGCTTGCGCCTGTTTGGTGCGATCGCAGGGTGCGTCACCTGCGCCCTGTCTGTTGGAGTCGCCGATGTAGCCTCGTGCCAGTCCGTCCTCGAGCGGCCGCCCAATCTCTCCGGCGGCTGGCTCGGCGCACGCGGCACGCTGCAGTTCAATTTCGTGCACCGATTCGGAGTGGGCGCCGCCCCGCTCCGCAAAGTCACGAATTCGCCGACGTTCCTCCTCGCCTATCAGCTTCCCCTTCCCCTCCTCATCGGTTTCAACTACGCGACATCGTCCGACGTGGCGGCCGCGTTCCCGAACGAGTGGGAAGGATTCGTGCGCTACGGCCAGCGTGGTATTGCCGGCCAGGCGGGCTACAATCAGGCGGCCGAGAGCTTCGACGCGGAACTGACGGCCGCGCGCGCCGTCGGCCGGCTGCGGCTCATGGCCGTGGGACGCCTGCTCTCGAACGGTTATCACAGCGATACCACCCGCTACGCGGTTGGCGGCGGCGCGGTCCTGCGACTGAACCGTTGGTTCGCCCTGGCCGGCGACGTCGCGACGCTCCTCGACAAGCGCGCAGGTGAGGAGACCGCCTGGGGCGCTGGTTTGCAGATCGCCATCCCCTATTCGCCGCACACGTTCTCGCTGCAGGTCACCAACACCAACACGGCGACGCTTCAGGGCGCCTCACGCGGCATCGATCGCGTGCGCGGCGGGTTTGAGTTCACCATTCCGTTCACGTTGAGCCGGTACTTCGGGCGGCGAGGTGAGACGGCGGCGAAGAACGGCGGCGGCGAAGGGGCGGCGAATGTGGCGAACGCGACCCGTGCAGAGATGCGGACGATGACGTTCGCACCGAACCGGATCGAAATCGCCGCAGGGACCACGATCGTCTGGACCAACAGCGATCCTCTGGTTCACACGATCACCGCCGACGACAAGTCGTGGGACTCCGGCGCCATCGAGCCCGGTAAAACGTGGAGTCACACGTTCACCCAGCCGGGCGAGTACGCCTTCCACTGCACGCCGCATCCGTTCATGAAAGCCGTCGTGGTGGTGAGGTGACCCATGACCCCAACGTGTAAAGCCCTCTGTCTGCTCGTTGGCGCGATCACCGGCAGCGCCGTAGTCGTCGCCTGCTTCTCCGACCGTGGGGCGGGGCCGACGGTCAACACCGCGGCGGAATGTCAAGTCCCGGTGACCGTCATCGACTCGATGCATTACATCGTCGCGATTCACAATTTCACGTTCCTGCCCGATTCGCTCGCTGTTCCGGTCGGTGCGACTGTCACATGGGTCAATTGTGAAACGCCACCGCAGGAACCACACACAACGACATCCGACAACGCGCTGTGGGATTCCCCGGCGCTGAGTCCGGGCGATCGCTTCTCACACAAATTCGCGGCGCAGGGCGCATTTCCTTATCACTGCACGCCGCATCCCTTCATGATTGGGAAGGTCGTCGTCCAATAACCCTCAGCCGCCTGTGAGGAGGGCGGGTTCGGTTCCGAGGCTTTGTGCGGTATCACCTGCAATTTACTGTCTAAGGAGGATTGATATGCACGTATCACGAGCACTGGCGATGTTTGCCGTTTCACTGATCGGCGCCGCCTGCAGTGATAACAACACGGGCATTCCGGCGGGGCTGGAGGTCTACAAGGCCACCCTCAACGGCGCGAATGAACGGCCGACGCCCGTGACGTCGACCGCCACGGCCGAGGCGCTCATCACGGTGCTGGGAAAAGAGATCAGCTGGAAGGTCGACATCAAATCCGCAATCGACAGCGTGACCATCGGACATATTCACCGTGGTGTCGCGGACTCGGCTGGTAACGTCGTTCAGAACCTGTCACCGACCCCGACCGGCGTCGCCTTCACGGGCACCGTCGCCAACGGGGCCGCCATCCCACCCGATAGCGTCATCGCACTCATGCGAGCTGGAAAAGCCTACGTGAACATCCACACCAAGAAATACCCAGCTGGCGAAATCCGTGGCCAACTGGTGAAGCAGTAGTCGGCGTGGTAGGGGCGCAGCATGCTGCGCCCCTACAGCTAATACCGGACGATCCTTCCTGATTTCATCACAAAACTCACGCGCCGCAGCGCGGTGATGTCGTGCAACGGGTCGCCATCCACCGCGATGATGTCGGCGTCGAGCCCCGGCGCGATCGCGCCGATCCGGTCCGCAAGTCCCAGGGCCTCGGCGTTGAGCGACGTCGCCGCCATAATCGCGTGCATCGGCGCCTCACCCGCGCGCTCGACCCGGCAAATCAGATCCTCGGCGTTATGGCCGTCCGCTCCGGCGACGGCGTCAGTGCCGTACACCACCTTCAGCCCGGGCGTCGCGAGCGCCATGCGAATATCCGCCGCCGCGAGCGGCAACGCTCGCTCCATGGCCGCGAAGCCGGAGTCGGTATAGTTGCCGATCCCCAGGTAACGCGAGCGGTTGTCGAGATAGTTGCGGAACACGAGCGCGCATTGCGGATCGAAGTACGTCCCGCGCGCGGCCATGAGCGAGAGCACCTCCTGCGTCACGAAAATGCCGTGCTCGACCTCCGTGCAACCGGCGAGCGTCGCGGCGCGCACCGCCGCCGCGCTGTGGGCGTGCACCAGCGTGCGGAGGCCGAGCGCTTTGGCTTCGCCGCACATCGCGACGAGCTGCGAGTCGGACATCGTCTGCTGGCCGCCCTCGCGGATACTCGCCGAAGCGAAGATCTTGATGAGATCGGCCCCCTGAGCTTTGCGCTGCCGTACGAGCGCGCGCAGCGAGTCGGGGCTGAGGCTTCGATCGACCAGCGGATCGAGCGAGGTGAGAATACGCGGCCCCGGCAGCCCCTGCGTGGCGATCCAGTCCCGCAGGTCCAGATCGCTGCGCGATCCCACGCTCTGAATCGTCGTGAAACCCGCCATGAGCGTGGCATAGGCGTTCGCCGCCATCGCGAGCGCGGACTGTGCGGGTGTGTCGCCGTCGTCAGATGTATGGAGCCGGTTCTTCCGGTTGAAGTACCAGACTGGGTGGGCGTGCGCGTCGATCAGTCCCGGCACAACGGTGCGGTCGCCCAGGTCCACGAGGCGCGCACCGGCCGGCACAGGTCCGCGCGGGGCGATGCGCACGATGCGACTTCCCACGACTACGATGTCGACGTTGTGCTGGGTGCCGCCTCGGCCGTCCAAAACGTTCGCGGCGCGGATGACGAGAGTATCCTGAGCTGAGAGCGGCGCGCCGATGGTGATGAGACCGAGTAAGAGCGCTCGTCGAGTTCGTTTCCCGTGTCCTGAAGGACCGGCTTCAGCCGACGGAATCATTTGTCGCTCGCTGCCGAGGTCCTCGTGAATTGCGACGCCGGCCGTTTCCCCAACCGGTACAGCAGCAGCGCGGCGCGCTCGGTCTGCATCGCCAGCGTCTTGAGGTCCACGCGCTCGCCCGGCGCGTGGCTTCCACTCCCCAATGCGCCGAGCCCGTCGAGCCCGTCGATCAACGGCGCGACGAAGGAAATGTCTCCGGCGCCGCGCCGGCCGGGATCGAGCGCGGCCACAGCGCCGTAGCCCAGCGCCTCGCTTGCGGAGTCGTAGACCGCGAGCAGCCGGGCGTTGCCCGGCGTGGGCGACATCGCGGGATACTCGTCGCGGAACACGATGGTGGCGTCCGTGCCGGGGAGGTGCTGCGCGACGATGGCGCGCATCCGCTCGCGGGTGCGCTGCAATTGCTCGTCGGAGATGAAGCGCAGATCGCCGTGCGCGACGGCGTGCGAGGGCACGATGTTGAGCTTGCTCGATGCGGTTCCGCTGATCGCCACGGTGTCGTAGCTGACGTCGGTCCCGCCGACGATCGTGGCGGCGTTGAACGTGAGGTACTGCTCGCCGACGAGCTGCGTGCGGAAGGCATCGAGGATCCGCGCCACTTCGTAAATCGCGCCGTACCCGGCGCCCTCTCCAAACACGCCGGAGGAATGCGCCTGGCGGCCGGTCGCGATCACGCGCCACGCGCTGGCGCCGCGGCGCGCGACAGTCGCATCGGCGCGGTTGCCGGCCTCAAACGCGAGCGCGATGTCGCTCTGCTTGGCGGCATCGATCAGCGCGCGGCGCGCAGCGGCGAGCGGCTCGCCGGGGTGCTCCTCGTCGCCGGTGAAGACGATCGTGATGTTGAGATCGCGCAGGATGCCCGCCTGCTGCAGTGCCTTGAGGGCGTAGAGAATCACCACGTCCCCGCCCTTCATGTCGGCACCACCCACCGCGCGCGCGGTCGAATCTTCGCGCACGAAGTTCGGGCCGGTGGGCTCCACGACGGTATCGAGATGGCCGATCAGCAGAAACCGCACGGCCCCGGGCTTACCGCGATGCTCGGCGACCAGATGGCCCGCCCGCCCGACGGCATCGGGCACCGCGACCCAGCTCGTCTTGAAGCCCAACGAGTCGAGCGACACGCGAAACACGGCGCCGACTTTGCGCACGCCCTCGAGATTCAGCGTGCTGCTCGGGACGTCGACGACCCGTTGCAGGTAGCCGATTTGTTGCTCACGCGCGGCGGTGATGCTCGCACGCAGGCGCTGTTCAGCGCGGTCGAGGGACTGCGCTCTGAGTCCGGTGACGAGGGTCAGGATCGGAACAGTGGCGAGGAGTCTTCGCAACGTTTTTCTCGTAGCCTCCGCGGAGGCAAACGTTTGTGTCGAAATGGCTTGGCTCCCGGCAGCGGGGTTCGGCGCTTGACGGGACGGTTGGAGATTCCCATACATGGTACGGCAGGGCAAGCGCGCCCCACCCTGCGGGAGGATCTGACAATGTCTGGGCTCGAGCAATGGGCGCGCATCAAACCTGACCTGAACTACCGCCTGCGCCGCGGCGCGTGGTATCGGGTGCTTCGATCCAATCTCACCGACGCCGTCGTGGAAGTAGAACACCGGGACGTCACGGTCCCGCTGGCAGTGCTGCAAGTCGAGTCCGCTCGACCAGACCGGTGGACCGTCGTCTCGCTGCCTCGAGACGCAGTCGATATCCCGTTCAGCTGGGGATCGCGCTACGGGGTGTGCCCTGGGTGCAGCGCCCGCGCGCCACTGGTCGAACGTGTCGCGACGATGCGCTGTGAAGCGTGCGGCGGAGAGTTCACGGTGGGCTGGTCGGAGCGCTACTTCACCTAAGGAACCGCTTTGACCGTATCCTGCGCCCGGCGCCGCTCATCGGCGTCGCGCTCGGCTTGCTTGCGCTCGCGCAGCTCGCGCACGTAGCGGCGGAATTGCGCCAGCGACTGCGCGCGCGCCGCCGCCTGCATGATGTCCGCGCGCATGTAGTCGAGCTGACGCTGCCGCATCGCCTCATCGAAATTGCCCTGCGGCAGCATGTTGCCCAGCAACGCCAGCACCGCCGTCGGAATCTTGACCCCCGCGACATGGATGTACGCCGAGTCGATGCCCCACTCCGGTTTGTTCGGCGTGCCGCCGATCGTCCACGACGGACGCCGGCGCTCACGCTGCTCCTGGTCGAGGATCTGATTGAGAGAATCCACCATCGCCTTGAGTCGCTGGACCGCCGCGGTGCGCTGCGCGGCGGTATCGCCGTAGATGGCGTCCGCCACCCCCGCCGGCAGCCCGGGCCGGGGGCTCACCCACAGCCGGCCGTCGCCGACCTGAGGAGCTGGCGCCACGCGGCTCGCATTCGGATCATACGCCGGCATGGTTGGTGCCGTATCGGGCGGCGAAGGGGCGGCGGGGGGCGGCGAAGGGGCGGCGACAGGCGGTGCCGGAGTCTCGCGCCGTGTCGTCCGAAGCGTCGGCCCCTTGGCACGCGCTGCGCGCGTGCCCGGCAGGTACACGATCGAATTACCAGCTGGCTCCGGCTCCATGACGACGTACGTCGTCTTGCGCCACGGCGCCTGCCAGTCAACCGTGAAGATCAGCACGACGGCGATCACGTGAATCGCCGCGGTGATCAGCCACGCTGGGCCGATCGGCAGGCGCGCTACTTGACGGTCAAACAGTGGCGAGGACCTTTCCCAGTCGTTCAGTCGCTTCGATAAGCCGAGGCGTTGGCACGGTTAACGCGATGCGGAAAAATCCTTCCGCACCCGCACCAAACGCACTCCCCGGCAATGTCACTACGCCGACGTCCTCAAGCGCGCGCTTCTGGAATGCAGCCGACGCGAGTCCGTCCGGCAACGGTATCCACACGTACAGCGTCGCCCGCGGGGTCTCCACCTCGAATCCATTGGCGCGCAGCGCCGGCAGAATCGCATCGCGCCGCTCTTTGAATTGTGCCGCATAGCCCGACGCGATCCGCTCGGCCTGCTTCATCACTTCGGCGCCGGCAGCCTGCACCGCCAGGAACGCGCCGGTGTCCACGTAGTTCTTGACGCGCGCCAGCGCCGCGATCCGGTCCGCACGCCCCACGGCCCAGCCGAGCCGCCAGCCCGTCATGCAGAAGCTCTTGGAAAGTGAATGAAACTCCACGGCGACGTCCATCGCCCCGGGGATCTCGAAAATCGACGGCGCGACGTAGCCGTCGAACGTGATCTCACAGTACGGATTGTCGTACGCGAGGACGAGATCGTGCTTTCGGCACGCCGCGATGACGCGTTCCAAATACTCGCGCGGCGCAACGGCGGCAGTGGGGTTATTCGGATAGTTCAGGTAGAGGAGTTTGGCGCGCTTCAATACATCGGCCGGGATCCCGTCCAGCTCGAGCAGGAAATCGCTACGCGGCGTCAGGTTGTAGAGATACGGCTCGGCGTCCGCGAGTACGGTTCCGCCATGATAGACGGCGTACCCTGGCACCGGCACAATGGCGAGGTCGCCCGGATTCAGCACCGCCGTCGCAAGGTGCGCGATGCCCTCCTTGGAGCCGAGCAACGGATGCAGCTCCTTGAAGGGATCGACCGAGACGCCGAAGCGTCGCTGCATGTATGCCGCCGCAGCCTCGCGGAACGCCGGCAGGCCGAGCTGAAATGCATAGCGGCTCATCGCCGGGTCCTGCAGCGCGCGCGTCAGCGCCTTGACCGCGACCTCGGGCGGCGGAAAATCGGCATCCCCCGCCCCGACATCGATGAGATCCACGCCCTGCTCGATCAGCCGGCGCTTGATCGCCGGCAACTCGGCCATCGGATATGTGGGCAATTGTGCAACGCGTCGGCTAAAGCTCATGGCTGGAAATCTAGCTCCAAGAAAGCGGCGTGCCGATGCTGTGCATCGCGAAGAATTCCTCCAGTTCGCGCCGGACATCCGGCCAGTTGCCGATGGACCTCGAGGCGGGGGGCAGCCCTTCCAGCATGCTCGCGCCATACCGCTTCGTGACGACCCGCCGATCCAATAGGACAACCGCGCCGACATCCGATTTGGTTCGTATCAGCCTGCCGAAGCCCTGTTTCAACTTGAGGGCCGCAAGCGGAACGAGATAGTGGGTGAAGCCGTCCACGCCCGCTGCGGTGAGACGCTCCAGCCGGGCGGCGGTTAGCGGCTCGCTGGGCACTTTGAAAGGAAGCTTGGCCAGTATCAGCACCCGCAGCGCCCGTCCGGGGACGTCCACACCTTCCCAGAACGAGTCCGTTCCGAGCAGAATCGCCGACCCCGCATCGCGAAAGCGGCGCAGCAGCTGGTCGCGTTGCCCCTCGCCTTGCACCAACAGCGGCCAGCGCGCAGCGACGGCGCCACGGATCGCGTCGGCCGTGCGGCGCAGCTGGCCGTGGCTCGTGAACAGGGCAAAGATCCCGCCGTCGGACGCGTGGGCCAGATCGAGCAGCACCCGCGCGACGGCTGCCCCGTGGCCAGACTCGTCGTCGCGCGGCTCGGGGATGTCGGTCGGGATCCCAAACACGCATTGCGCGCCGAAATCGAACGGCGAGGGCAGGATCTCCCGTATCGTCACGCGCGATGGCGGCAGCGAGAGGCCAAGCCGCTCTTCGAGGAATGTGAATTCGCCGCCTGCCGCCAGTGTGGCGCTCGTCAGGATGACCGTCTCGACGCGATCGAACAGCGCTTCCTTGAGCACGGGCGCGAGATCGAGCGGTACGGCGGACAGCGTGAGGTTCGGCGTACGTCGACCGCGCCGTTCCATCCAGCGCACGGCCGCTCCGGCGGGCGGCCGGTAACCGACCGGCTGCAACGTCGCTTTCAGTCCCTCCGCCGCGCTGTCGAGCCGTCGCACGACCCCGCGCAGCTCGCCGATGAGCCGGGTGCGCATCTCCGCGGGATCGTCGATCGAGAGCCGGTCGGCGATCGTTTCGACGCCCTCGCGCAGCTTGCTGAACGCGATGAGCAGATTGTCCAGGGCGACGTCGAGTCCTTCGCGCCACACGGTGTCGCCCGCAAACGCATCGGTGAGTCGCAGGACCGGCGCGGCGGCCGGTTCTGCATCCAAGCGGAGCGCGAGGCGCCCGAACAGCTCGTCGGCCCACCGGCGCGCGGCGCTCAGCGCGTCGAGGACCGTGCGCCCGAGCAGGTCGCGGCTCGCCGCGCCGAGCAGGTCGTCATGACTGCTGAGCTCCGCCGCCAGCGTTGGGAGGAGCCCGCGACCGTTGCGCTCGAGCCGGCCCAGCAACCGCTGGACACCCAGCATACTGACCTGCATCCCGAGATGCTGCGCTGCGACGTCTTCGAGATGGTGCGCTTCGTCGAGCACCAGGCGACGGTACGGCGGCAGCACGGCGGCTTCTTGCCAGTTGTCGGAGGCGATGCGCACCGCGAGGTCGGACGCCAGCAGGTGGTGATTGACGACCACGACGTCGGCTTCAGCAGCTCGGCGTCTCGCCGCAAACACGAAGCAGCGATCGAAATGCGGGCACTTGAGACGTGTGCACAAATCCGACTCGGCCGCCACCGCGTCCCACACGTCATTGGACGGCTCTTCGACCAGATCCGACAGACTGCCGTCCGCGGTGCGCGACGCCCAGCCCGCAATCGCCTCGAGCTCGGCCCCGCGCCCGTCGTCAAACAGCGACTCCTGCCCCGCGCGCGCCTGCTCCAGGCGCGAGAGGCAGAGATAGTTCCGCCACCCCTTGAGCAGGGCAAACGTGACTGTCCGATCGCCTGTCGAAAACGCGCGCGACAGGATCGGCAGGTCTTTGCCGACGAGCTGCTCCTGGAGATTGATCGTGTTCGTGGAGACGACGGTGCGCTCGCCGTTGAGGCGCGCCCACTCGATCGCGGGCACGAGATACGCGAACGACTTGCCGACGCCGGTCCCGGCTTCGAGCAGCGCAATGCCGCCGTCATTGTAGACGTCGGCGATGTAAGCGGCCATGTCACGCTGGCCGGGGCGATCCTCGAACGCCGCGGTGCCAAGCACGCGAGCCACGGGTCCGGATTCGGTGAGCAGGTTGGCGATGTCGAGAGCATCGAGACGCCGGAGGGCGCGCGCGCGGGGGCATTCGACGACGACGTAGAGTGTCGAGACGTCGTTGTTGACGATCCCGAAGCCGACGCCTTCATCGTGCAGCCGCGCCGCGACGTGCAGGTCGGCGCCCGAGGGCTCGAGCAAGCCGCTGGGATGATTGTGGAGCAGCATCTCGCCCTTCTGAGCCACGCCGGGCAGGGCGAGCACCGCGTCGATCGTGCCGCGTGCCACGACGCGCGCGTCCGCCAGCGTGCCGTTGGGATCGGCGCGCACGACGAACGACACTTCGCGCCCGTGCGCCGCGGCGATCTCCTCCTGCAGCAGAGTGCGCGCGGCCGCCGTCAGGCGCTCGACGCTCACGTCTTGAGTTCTTTCTTCTTCGCTGCGGGAAACAGGACGTTGTTCAAGATCAGGCGATAGCCCGGCGAATGCGGATGCAGCGAGAGATCGGTCGGCGGGTCGCCGATCTGGTGCTGCGGATCTTCGGGATCATGACCGCCAAAGAAGGTCCATGTCCCCTTCCCCAGATCTCCATGGATGTACTTCACCCACGGCGCGCCCTCTTCGTCGGCAAGGATCGTCACGCCCGGCTTCAGGTGCGTTCGCGTAAACGAGGTCGTGAGACCGTAGAAGTCGGGGATCACCTGGCGGTGGTTTTGCACGAGCATGGTGGGCACCGGGTCGATCTTGGCGCTGAAATTGAAGAGCTTGAACGCGCCCAGCGGCTGGCGCCGCGCGCCGCCGTTCACCTGGTGGCCGTCGATGTCCGAAAAACTGGCGACCAGCGGATTGGTCTCGATATGTGCGCCGGTGAATGCGAAGCTCTTCGCCCAATCGAGCTTGGCATCGGCATCGGGATCGATCGGAGTGCCGTCGGCGAAGGTCGCCGCGATATCGACTTTCTCCGCCGCCAGCGCGAGATCGATCGTCTCGGTCGCCGTGCACATCGCGAACAGGAATCCGCCATTCTCGACGTACCCGCGGATCCCGCGCGCCACCGCCTTCTTGAGATCGGGAACGGTCGCGAACCCGAGCCGTCGCGCCATGTCCGTGTTGCGTTGCACCATCTCGGCGAGCCAGGACATGCCGGAGTAGATGAGGAAGAACTTCGAGTACTGGCCTGTGAAGTCTTCGTGGTGCAAATGCAGCCAGTCGAAGTCCTTCAGCGAGCCGTTCGTGACTTCCGCGTCCCAGATTTTCGTGAACGAGATGCCGGCGTACTGCAGCGACATCGTCACCGCGTCGTCCCAGGGGGCCGCATTGGGCGGCGCGTACACGGCGACCTTCGGCGCCTTCTCGAGCGGGACCGCGTCCATGTTGTTGGCTTCGATTTCGCCGCGCACCGCCGTCATCGCGCTGTCGACCGGCTCGGTCCGAATGCCGTTTAGGGCCGCGTCGCGCCGCAGCGCGTCGAGGTCGGGAATCAGAAACGATCCGCCGCGATAGTTGAGCAGCCACTCCGCCTTGAGGCCGGCCTGGATGGCTCGGTAGGTCAGACCGTAGGCCTTGAGGTGGTCGGTTTGGGCGTCGTCCATCGGAATCAACAGCGACGGAATGACGGAAGGACGGAACGTCGGAAGGGACGACGATAGGCGGGCACCTACCGTCATTCCGACATACCGTCCTACCGTCGCCACAAACTCTCGCCGCTTCATGACTTCGGGATCGCGCCCTTCGCGCGCTCCAACACACGGCGAGCCTCGGGGACAAACGCGCTGCTCGGATACGTCAGGATCAGATGCTCGAGGTGCGGAATCGCTTCGGCGTTCTGGCCGCGGCGCACGAGCAGGCGCGCCCATTCGAGCTCCGCGGCCGCGGGTGCGGCCCCTTCACCGCCGGCGCGGACGACTTCATCGAAGAGTGCCGTCGCCGTCTGCGCCTGGTCCCCCCCCTTACCCGCGGCGACCTGCCCCGCGAGCAACAGGACCTCGAGCCGCCCACCCTGCTCCGGCAACTTCCCCCCGGCACGACGCAGCGCGTTGATCGCCGCCACGGAGTCGCCACGCGCCAGCGTGAGCAGTGCCGCGCCCAGCTCGGGACTCGACTCCTGCGGAATGCGCTGCAGCATCGCCATCATCGCCGTGCGTTCCGTGGCGGCGGCGCGGTCGGTCGCATACGGACCCGCAAGGCGAAAGTCCTCCAGCGCCGCTCTCAGATTGCCGCGGTAAAGCACGATCCAGCCGCGCTGCGCGACTGCCGCAACACTGGAGTCCTCTCCCAAGACCGTCTCCGCACGATCCAGCTCGCCGCGTGCGACGCGCGCCTGCGACAACGCGAGCCGCAATGCCGCGCGGTCGTCAGCCGTGATGGACGTGCGCGCCGCCGTGAGGCGTTCCTCCGCGACGTCGAGCTGTCCGTCGGCGATCAGCACCTGGAGCAGCGCAGCCTCGGCGACGGCGTGAGCTTCGGCGGGCGCCGTGGAATCCGTCGTCAGTCCCTCGAGCACACGACGCGCCGCAACCTTGTCGCCGGCCTCGAGCAGCTCGCGGACAGCCTCGGCGCGCGCGCGCGACGCTTGCTGCCAGGGCACCAGGTCGGCCCAGCGCGCCAGCGCCACTCCGCGTGCGCGATGGCCTGCGGCCGTCGTCAAAACCCCCGCCAGATCGGCGAACCGCCGCAGCGCGTCCGGTGTCTCGCTGTCGCCAAGCGTGGACTCCATCGCGGCCCAGGCCGCCGTCGGTTGCGCCCACGTCAGCAAGAGTTCCGCGCCCAGCCGTCGCGCTCGCGCAGAAACACCGGGCGCGGTCAGCACGCGCGCCACACGATCGTGCACGGCGGCCGGGGCGTCGGCGAGCTGGCTTTCCGCCGTGGGGCCGATGTCGGGGGACCGCGTTACGGCGCGGCCCCACTCCGCAGCGGCCGCTTCCCAATTCCCGGTGCGTTGCTCGAGCTGTGCCAGCTCGATCGCCAGGGTGCCGTCGCCGCCGAGGGTCCGGCGACCGACGAGAAAGGCCCGTCGCGCTTCGTCCCACATCCGGTGATCAGCGAGCGCCTGTCCCCACTCGCGATAGGGCTGTTCGCTTTGCGGGGCGGTCGCCGCCCAGCGACGCGCAATCGTCTCCAGGGAGTCGAGCTGATTCAGCGCCGCATACACACGGAGCTCGAGACTGCGCAGTGCCGCACTCTCGGGCAGCCGCCCGCGCGCGTTCTGCACGAGCGGCAAGAGCTCGGGCATCCGATTGAGGACGAACAGCGTACGCTCGAGGCCGAGGAGGGCCGGCAGGTTGGTCGGATCGCCGCGCACGGTGGTGAGATAGACGGAGGCCGCGTCGGCGTAGCGGCCGCTGCGTTCTAATTCGAAGCCTGGACCTATTGCCTGACCCCGGGCGGTCCGCCCGGGGTCAGCCGACAACACGAGCACCAGGCTCGTGACGATCGCCCAGCTACGGCTTCTGTTCATTCAACCGGCGGAAGTACTCGAGGACCATGCGCCGCTGCTCGGGCGTGAGTCCCGTCAACTCGTCCCACGTCGGGTAACGGACTTTCGGACCTGTGCCGGTTGCACCAGGGAGTAATGCCGCGGGAATGTGGACGCTGTCGGCAGCGCTGGCCGAGCGGCTCGTCCGATCCTTCTGCTCATCCGGCTCCTCGCCCTGGAGGCTGCGGCCGGCGTCGAGCAGTTTGCGATAGAGGCGTTCCTGGCGCGCGATCGTTCGGGCGTCGAGTCGTCCCGCCTCGAGCTGGCGGGCGAGCTCCCGAGCTTCCTGCGCCAGCGCACCCGCGGCACTGGCATCACCGCCCGCCTGGAGGCGTTCCAACTGCTCGGCGAGCGCGCGCTGGCGGCCGGCGAGCTCGCGCAAGCGCTGCATGGCATCACCGCCCGCGCCCATCATCGGCAACAGGCCCTGCGCGTCACCATTCATCCCCTGCTGCTCTTGCGCCATGCGTGCGAGCTGCTCCATCGCCTCCTGGAATCCCGACCCCGACTGCGCGCCGGCGACCCGCTGCGCCGTGCGCACCAACGCATGCGCGGTGGCGTTGAGCGCGTCGAGCGCCTGCTCGGCGAACGGGGCGGCGGTGGCGGGATTGGGATCGCCCTGCTCGAGCTGCTCGCGCGCCAGTTTCATCTGATTCTGCGCGTAGCCGAGGGCCGCCTCGAGCTGCGGCGACACGAGCGCGTGCCGACCAGCGGCGGCACCGATCTCCTGTTCGATCGCGTGCGTGCCTTCCTCAATGGCCCCCTGCCGGGCGCGTGTCGCGGCATCCGCTTCGCCGTCACGCAGCGCAGCGGCGACTTCCTCCTGCCGACGCGCCAGCGCGGCCGTTTCGGCCAGCGCGCGATTCAGCGCATCAAGCGTCTCCTGTCGCCAGGCAGAGGTCAGTGAGTCGCGTCGCTGGCGGAGCTCGTCAGGCAGCTGCGCCAGCGAGTCCGCCGCTTCCTGTCCGGACGTCCGAGCGCCGCGCGCGTCGCGCTGGTTGGCGGCGGCGGCGGCCTCCTGCATGGCCCGTTGGGCGCGGCGCGCCGCCGCCTGCGACTGCGCGAGCGGCACCGTCTGCCCCGCGCGCTCTACACCACGGGCGAGCGAATCGGCGGCCGTAGCCAGCTCGCGCTCCGCGGCGGCCGCCGCGGAGTCGGGGTGCGGCGCGTCCTGCTTCGTCCATTCGGTCTGGCGGCGTTGCAGATCCTCGGCGTCCTTGGCGAGCGACGCGAGCTCGCCCTCGATCGCCGCACGCTTGAACAGCTCCTCGCTCCGCTCGAGCTCGCGGCGCAGCTGCTGCTGTGCTTCGGCCAGACGTTGCAGCGCCTGCCGTGTGGCTTCCGGATCGAGACGCGCGAGCGCCTCCTGCAGCTCGCGCAGCCGCTGCTCGAGCTCCGGCGTGAGGGCGCGTTGCAGCAGCTCCTGCACCTCGCGCAACCGATTCTGGAACGCGCTGTCATCCAAGCCGGCCGCCTGCGCGGCACGCGCGATCTCCTCTACAGCCTGCGCCAGCTCTTGGACCCGCTGCGACATCGCAGCCTGATCGCGCGCGATCTCTTCGGCGCGCTGCGTCGATTGGAACGACATCGCGCCTTGCTGCTGCTGGTTGCTCCCCCCCGGGCGCACTCCTGCCCGCCCGTCGGCATCACGGTTCCGTTCCTCGGCAAGATCCCGCGTTCGATCGCTCAACTCTCGCTGCGCGGCGGAGACCGACTCGGCCGCGCTCGTCACTGCCTGTGCGGCGGCCCGCGCCTGTGCACGGAGCTCTTCCATGCTGGGAAGCCGCAGCGCGATCTCGGCGCTGCGCCCGACGTGAGGCGTTGGGGCGTTGTCGAGCGCTTCGACGTAGAGCCGCAGCGTATCGCCGGGCAGGAGGCCGCGGTGCTCGGCGTCGAGCCGCCCCTGCACGATCGCGCGATCACCCACGCCGGTGACATCGAGCGACTCGCGCACCGCTTCGCCGATCCTGCCGGTGCGACTCACGCGCCAGCTCACAACCGACAAGCGCGAGATCCCATGATCATCACGCACATCGGCGACGAGCTGCTGATGCAGAGAAATCGGCAACGTCGTGTCGCGTCCTGGCACAGGTACGGTGACGACGGGTGCGGAATCGGGCACGATCAGGACCTGCAGCTCGGGCGTGGCGCCTTCCAACGGCGAGCCGTCACTGCTCCGCGCCTCAAGCCGCCATGTGCCGCTGACCGTAGGCATAAAGCGGCCCTCGATGCGCGTTCGGGTTACGCGCAATGGCTCGACGCGCGCTGCGAGCGTCCAGGCGGCGCCCGCGAGCGGCACACTCGCCGTGCCGCTGGTGAGCACCGTCGTCCCCGCGGGCAGCGGAATCACGTCGCCGCCAACCAGCAGCGGCTCGTCGGAGCGCCCCAGATATGAAGGAAAGCGCGCCGTCAGACCCAGATCCGCCAGAAAGGCGGGCAGCGCCACATCGACCTTGATTTCGCCACTGGAACGTCCGCCGCTCGCGGCCTTGAGGTACAGATCGGACTCGATCGGCCCGACGTGATGGACGACGTGACCGTCCGCATCGAGCGACAGGAGCCTGGCTCTCCACGATTCACCCGGTCCGCGGGTCCAGAGCGTCACGCGTGTCGCGCCAGGCACCGTGATGGTGGCGGTCACACTGCCTCCGCGACGTACGGTTCGGCGATCAACGACCAGCCGCACAGGCGCCCGCGCGTCGCGCCAGGTGCGCAGCGGGTGCCAGAATGCCGCGGCGCGACCCGACGCCGGGGAACCGGCGAGAAAGAGGAGCACGCCCATGAGTGCGACACCGGCGCCGGCCGCCACGTGTCGGTACGTCGCCCGCCGCAACACGCCGCTCACGCTCGGCGCGGCGAGCGAAACCGCGGCGGCGGCGCGCGTATCGGCGGCGAGCAGCAACGCGGGGCTCGATCCGGCACCTTTGGCAGCGGTGGGGCTTACGACTCCGACGATGCTTCCCCCCCGCCCCCCCCGTTCGATGAGCCTGGCCAACACGGGCGCCGCCGCCGCACGCCGCGTCCACCGCAGCGCCCAGATCGCGCCGGCGGCGCTCGCGACAACGAGCGCCCACGCGAGCGTCACTCCCGAGACGGCGGGCGCCAGCGCGAGGCCGAGTGCGGCGGCGGCCAGCGCCGCGCCGAGGCCACCCAGCACCACGGCGAGCGCGCGCGCGCGAACGTGGGGAGCCCCCAGACGACGCAGCCGGCGCCCTGTCTCGGTCATTTCGTCCCGCTTACGGCGTAGGTGAACAGGTTCACGCCCATGCGCAACGCCGCCTCGTGCAGCTCTGGAGGATCATGATGCACCGTCGAGTCTTCCCATCCGTCCCCAAGGTCGGACTGGTAGGAATAGTATACGACAAGGCGGTCCCCCAAAAAAACACCGAATCCCTGGGCGGGCAGCCCGTCGTGCTCGTGGATCTTGGGAATGCCCTTCGGAAACGAGTAAACCAGGTTGTAAATCGGGTGCGTCAACGGCACTTCCACCATCGGGTGGTCCGGAAAAACGCGCGCGATCTCCCGTCGGAAGGATTTGTCCATCCCGTAATTGTCATCGGCGTGCAGGAAGCCGCCCTGCTCCAGATAGCGGCGCAGGGTGCGCAGCTCGACATCGGAGAAGTGCACGTTCCCATGGCCGGTCATATAGATGTAAGGGACGTCCCAGAGCTCCGGCCCGGTCAGGGTCACGACACGCTCGCGGTCTGCGACGGGGAGGGTCGTGCGCGCACGCAACGCGGCCAGCAGATTGGGGAGGCTCGACGGGTTCGCGTACCAGTCGCCGCCGCCGTCGTAGTGGAGGCGGCCGATGGTTAAAGACGTGCGTGGTGCGTCGTGCGTCGTGCGTGGTGCGAAAAACAGCACTAGAACCAGGAGAAACGATTTCATAGTTCGTTGACCAATCGATATGCACTGTTTCGGGAAATTCCTGTCTCCTCCACCAAACGGTCAGCTACATCCTTGCGTGACATTCCTTCGGCGAGCAGAGCCTTGGCGCGTGCAGCCGGATCGGGCGGCCGATCCTCGACCCGCTCCTTGCCCGTCCCGGAAAGCACTACCGTAACCTCACCTCGAACGGGGGCATCAGCATAGTGCTCCGACAATTCCTGCAACGTCCCCGCACGCGTTTCCTCAAACACTTTGGTCAACTCCCGAGAGACGGCGACCCGGCGTTCCGGACCACAAACCTCGAGGAGATCGGCGAGCAGTTGCGTGACGCGATTGGGGGCCTCGAAGATCACGACGGTCCATTCACTTTGGGCGGCGGTCAAAAGGAAACGGCGGCGGTCGCCCCCTTTGCGGGGGAGAAACCCGAGAAACAAATAGCGGTCACCACTGATCCCTGATACGGCGACACTGGCCGCGACTGCATTCGGACCAGGGATCGTGACGACCTGAATCCCTCGCTCTCGCGCCGCAGCCACGAGTGCCACCCCCGGATCGCTGATGGCCGGCGTGCCGGCATCGGTGATGAGGGCGACGTCTCGCCCGTCTGTAAGGATGCGCAGGATGCGCTCGAGGGCGCGATCCGAGGAGTGCTCGTGGAAGCTGATCAGCTCGGCTTTCGAGCCGGCGTGATGGAGGAGCGGTTTGCTATGACGCGTGTCCTCGGCGGCGACCACCGCCACGCGTTTCAGTGTGTCGGCGGCGCGCGGCGAGAGGTCGCCGAGGTTTCCGAGGGGCGTCGCAACCACGTAGAGGGTGCCGGCCACGTCACCACGTCACCCGCCAGGGGAGTTTGCCGTAAAAGCCGGCGGCCTGCAGCACGTAGCGATGCTCGCGCGTCGCATCCTTCAGCACCTTGGTGGCTGTTCCCGGCATCATCACCTCCGCGCCCTCGAGCAGCTGGAGCGCCCAGTCCGTCAACGCACTCGACAACTCCTCGGGCCGCACGACGCCATCGGGGGTGTCCGTGCCGCGCGGGACGCTGAGCAGCGCGAGCGCCTGATGCGTATCGACGATGGCCGCGGTCACCTTTTGCGCGCGGCGCTTCGCCTCGCCGGGAAATTCTCGTTCCACCGCGTCCACGATCCGCCAATAGAGCTCGCGATAGGTGTTGACCAGTGCCGTCGCCGCCTGCGCGGGCAGGTCGTCGGCTCCCGCAAACGTTCCCGCGGACATCGCCGGCGCGCCCCCCGGGCCGGGGTCGAAGAGTGACTCGAGGTAGCGGGCAGGTGGCAGGTTCTCCGGCTTGTCGCAGAAATGCCCGGTCAGGTACTTCCCGTGATCGAATTTGAGATAGGAGACCCGACCGTTGGAAATCAGTTCCAGCACCCCAGTCACCTTCTCCTGCTGCAACAGCGGAAAGAATTTCTCCGGTTGATTGACGTCAATGACGCGCGCCTGATAGCCGCCGGCGCAGGATGTGTACATCCACGCCAGCTGTTCCATGGGCGCGGCACAATACTCCAGGTCGCCGCGCTCGACTTCGGTGCGCATGCGTTTCAACGCATCGGTGATCGTGATGACTTGACGTCCGGCGGTGGAGAGCGAGGCGGCGTTGACCGCCTCGCCTTTGCGGAAAAACAGCAGCACACATTCATCCGGGAGATGCGCCGCGAGATAGCCGTCGATGCGCCCGTCGCGGTCGCGCTTGGCGTACGCCAGCAAATTCTCGAGATGAATGAACGCGAGCCGGGTGCGATGAATAAGCCGGTTGACCTGCGGAAACTGCAGATCCGCGAGGCGAACCGGCGAATTCGTCAGGCGAGCGGTGCTCGCGCGCATCATCCTCCGCGGAGGAAGCTACGACAGGTGCTGTTCGATCTTTTGCTCGAACGCCTGCGACGGATAGGCCCCCACCAGGGTATCCACGTGGCGTCCGTCCTTGAAGAATAGAATACTCGGAATCGAGCGGACGTTAAAGCGCATCGCCGTCGCCTGATTGGCGTCCACGTCCACTTTCACGATTTTCACCCTGCCATTGTACTTGCCGGCCAACTGATCCATGATCGGCGCGACCATGTGGCACGGCCCGCACCAGGTCGCCCAAAAGTCCACGACGGCGAGCCCCTTGTGCTGCTCGACTTCCGCCTGGAATGTGGCGTCCGTGATGGCGGCGGGATGCTTCACGTCTTCCATAACCCTACACGCTCCCTCGATAAACGTTAGCTTGCGTTTCTATGAACCCGTCGGTTGCGCACGTCGGCATCGCGGTCACCAAGATCTCCGACGCGCTGCGTTTTTACCGCGACGTCCTGGGACTCGCCCCGGGACAGCCGGAGTCGGCCGATGGCGCGACGATCGTCAGCCTGCCGTTCGGCGACAGCGCCGTCGAGCTGCTCGAGCCGAAGGATCCCGCGAGTCCCGTGGCGAAATTCATCGCCAAACGCGGGCCGGGCATCCATCACATCTGCTACCGCGTCTCGGACCTGGATGCCACGCTCGCGCTGGCCCGCGCGGCGGGCTACCAACTGATCGATGAGACGCCCCGGCGCGGAGCCGCCGGACGGCGAATCGCTTTTCTGCACCCCAAGTCCACGAACGGCATTCTGTTGGAGCTCACCGAGTAGGTGTGCAACGCCCACTATCAGGGCTTGGTTCCCGTCGTCTCCGGTGGACACCGCCCCGTCGGGTTGCCGGCACTCTCGAGATGCACGTCGTACACCAACCAACCCCCGCTGTGTGTGCGCACCACCTCGATCGGCAACACATGGTTGCAATTGCTGCGCTGCAGCTCCACGCGATACGTCCGCCGGTCGTCGTGCCCCGGAACCAGCAGCGGGCCTTCGATGATCCGATACCCGGAATTATCCAGATACTTCTGGATCACCGTGAGCCGCTGCTGCAGCGCGCGGGAGTTCATATTGTTCACCGCGGGCCCACGCTCCGTGCCCCACAGCTCACCCATACGTTTCTGATCGTTGGCTTTCACGGCCGTGAGGAACTGGCTGATCGACTCGTTCATCGACTGCGGGACCGGCGTGCCCAGGCCGGGGTTGTGGCCGCAGGCGCTGCCAGCAAGCCAGAAGAGCGCAAGTGCGAGCCGTCGCTTCACGAGACACGACCTGTGGTCGAGGTGACCCGAAGGTAAGACACCATGCGTCTCTACGTCAACATTGATCACGTCGCAACGATTCGCGAAGCGCGCAAGACCGACGAACCCGACCCCGTCCCGGCGGCGGCCGCCGCCGAACGGGGCGGCGCCGATGGGATCACGGTGCATCTGCGCGAGGACCGCCGCCACATTCAGGACGCCGACGTCCACGCGCTCGCGCGCAGCGTGCGCACCGTGCTCAATCTCGAGCTGGGCGCAAACGCCGATATCGTCCGGCTCGCCACACGCATCAAACCCTTCCAGGCGACGCTGGTGCCGGAAAAGCGGCAGGAGATCACGACCGAGGGAGGACTCGCCCTGCGGAAAGGCGATCGCCGGCTGCAGGCGGCGATTGCCAAGCTCCAGGAGGCAGGAATCCGGGTCAGCCTGTTTATTGATCCGTCATTGAAGACGATCGATGTCGCGCGCGCGCTCGGCGTCCCCGCCATCGAACTGCACACGGGACGTTACGCCCACGGCTGGCGACGCAGCGATGCCGCGTTGAAAGAGCTACAACGCGCCGCCGCGCATGCAAAACAGATAGGGCTCGCAGTTCATGCAGGCCACGGCCTCACCTATCAGAATGTCCAGCCCGTCGCCGCCATCCCCGAGATCGAAGAGCTCAACATCGGCCACTCGATCGTGAGCAACGCGGTGTTTTGGGGCATGGAAGAGGCCGTCCGCCGCATGGCCCAGCTCGTGAAGGCCGGACGACGCACGAGTGACACGTCGTCCGGCATGTGACCGCCGCCTAGTACACGCTACTGGTGGCGGACCCCACGATGATGTTCCCAATCGTCTGGTAGCCGATCACGCCACCGAACAGATTGAGGACCGGCTGCTGCAATACCACGTGAATCATGTTGACGGTAATGCCGCCGCTCGTCGGAATCTGCTCGTTCAGCACCACAAATCCGGTGCCGGGCAGGTTCACGCGCGTGTTCGGCGCGGGGTCGTCCAGTGCCACGCCATTCACGACGAGGCTCGCGAGACTCGAACCCTCGGCGTTGGCGTTCTCGGCGGTACTGCTCGCCATGGCGACGACGCCATCGGCGGTGATCAGCCCGTTCAAAATGTTTACGGCACCAAGCGTAGCCGTGCTCACGGCGCCGGAGCCGTCCGTGAGGTCGCCGTTCACGATCGCAAAGGCGTTCTGCGCCGTCACCAAATCGGCGACCGTGACGTCGTTCGCCTGATCCGTTGCCATCATCTCCCCGGCCGGCAGGACCGCTGCCGGCGATGTCTGATTGACGGCCGGCGTACTCACGGAGACACCGTAGGCCGAAGCCCGCGGAGTCGCCCGCATTTGGGCTGCGAGGGAGCCCGACGTCCATGTTAGGGGCAGCACAAGTCCCGCGAAGCGGATCGCCGCCCGGATGCTCTCGTTTTTCATCGTATCCTCCTTGAGCTTCAGGGCTCGCTAGTGGGTTGGATGGAACTGCCGGTTTCCACCCGTCAGCGTGCACGACGGCTCCGCCGGCGGTAAGTCCGGATCGGGACACATCACCGCATAGTCCCCCACCCCGTCGATGGGCTCGTTAACTCTGATGGCGAAGCCATCATGGCCGACGCCCGGTTCGCCGTTGTCACAGTCCCAAACTTCAAAGTCCAGATCCTCTTGCCCGGTGTTCTGCACGCGCAGCTTCCCGCCCCAGTGCACGGCGCCATCGCTGCAGTCGGTGTCGACAGCCAGCTCCGCGAACGTGACCGCTGTGGCGTGGAGGTTGAGCGGAGACCCGTTGACATTCATCTCCGGCCGGTGGTCGACCCACTCCAGGGCACCCTTGTCCGCCACGCAAACGCCATTCTCATCGAGCTGACCGGACGCGATGACGTGCGCACCGAACGTTTCGTACTCGTGGCTGGCGGGAGGATTCTTGTCGGCCGTGCCCGGCGGGTAATCGATGCGGCCCCCACCGGTCATCTTCAGGGGTTGACACTGAAATACAAAGAAGTGAAACCGCGGCGCGCCCATGGTCGGAGCCAGTGCTTGGCGGTTTGCCTCGCAGCTCGCGGCGATGAGTGCGATCGCTCCAATCGCCGTGACGCCGGCGAGCGATCTTAGGGGCGACATGACGCTTCCCTCCTTGAGTGTGGACTCGGCACAAAGCCGAATCCCCAGGAAGGCAAGCGTTATGCCCCCTCATGCACGGATGCAGAGTCTTCCGTTACAAGGAGTTGGAAAACGTAGCGGCGCTGCCATAGCGCGCGCCCGCAGCAGCGTTGTGGGGCCATGGCAATGCTGCGCCGACACGACCATCCGATAGCTAATCCGTCCCGCGCTTGTGCTTTCGCAGCGCCCCCGTCGCGGCATCGATCCGGGCGATGTAGTCACGCACCGCCTCCCCAGACTCACGGCGTGGTAAGACGAAGTGCCGATCATCGGGCTGCGCGCTCTTGAGATCGTCAACCATCAGATCGCCGCCGTGCGCCTCGACCGCCGCCTCGAAGCGCTCCACGGCCGACAGCAGATCCGCCACCGCATCAGGTGCATCGGCACTGCTCACCATGATGCCGCGGCTGCGCAGGCGATCGGCCACTTCAGCGACCACGCCGGCACGTTCGTCGTCCGGGTTGCGGGGCTGGCTTGGGGGGCGCGGGGGGCGCGGGGGGCGCGGGGGGCGCGGGGGGCGCCGGGGGGGGCTCATGCGATTCTCGCCTGTTCGGGGAATGGGGAACATGGACTTGCATGCGGCGCGACGGTAGGGAGCCGGCGGTACGGAAATTTATTACCTTGGGGGCCGATGACGACGCCTTCGCCCACCCCCCTGGGCATGTCGGATTTCTTCGCGCTCGAAGCGGGCGAATACCTCGACCGCCTCGACGCCCTGCTGCAGGCAGCGGCGCCGCCGGCCGCCGATGAGCTGGTGCGCCTGGCGCGCGCGCTGCGCGGCAGCGCCCTGATGGCAAATCAGCAACCGATCGCCCGCGCCGCCGGTGGCTTCGAAGCGCTCGCGCGTGGCGTACGCGAGGGACGGCGGCCGTGGGATCCTGCGACCAAGCAAATCGCCACGCGCGCCGTCGATGATCTCAAGATCTTCGTCCGCAAGGCGGCCACGTGGAACGAGGCGGACACGGCGAAGGCCGAGGCGTTGGCCAGCCAGCTCGAGCAATGGGGCGGCCGGCCGTCGGCACAGGTCCGCGCGGCCGAGGCGCTGGGGCTCGATGCCGGCGCGCGCGCGTTCGTAGCGCGCGAGGGAGCCGCGATCGCGAGCGCGCTCGATCGCGCGGGTCGGGCGCTGCGGACCAATCCGATGGCGCACGATCCGCTGCAGCATGTGCTGAAGGCGCTCCAACCGCTGCGCGGGCTCGCGGCGCTGAACGACCTGCCGCCGCTGCCCGATCTCCTCGAGGGTATCGAGCAAACGGTCGGCGAGGTGAGCCGCGCGAGCGGGGCGCCGCCGGCGGGGATCGGCGATACGATCGCGGAGCTGTTTCAGATGGCGGCGACGTCGATCGCGCACGCGGCGCGCGAGGTCGCCGAGCGCGGCCGGCCCGATCCGGAGAGTGCGGAGTTCCGGAGATTCGCCGCGCTGCTCGTGCGGTTCATGCAGAGCGAGCCCGACATCGTCCCGATCGAGAACGTCGCAACCATCGTGCGGCGCGGCACACCGCCAGCGGGAGAGAGTGCACGTCCGGCCACGCTCGGACGGCTGGAGCTGGTGAGCCACGGCGAGCATTTGCGCCAGGCCGCGGACTCGCTCGAACGCGCGCCCAGCGCGACCCAGCGCGAGCTGCGCGCGCATACGCTCGCCGGCACATTCCGCGCGCTGGGCTCGGCGGGGGAAGGTGCCGTGGCGGAGCGCGTCGCTGAATTCGCGCAGGCAGCGCGCGACGCGGTCATGAGCGGCCTCGCCGTCAATCAGCCGACGCTATTCGCGGCGGAGCTGCGCAGGGCCGGGGAAATCCTCTCGGCCTCGAGCGCCGGTGACGAGACCGCGACCGCTGCCGCGCTCGCGGCCGTAACGCTCGCCGTCCGGCGACTGGGCGGGGCGGCGGGGGCGGAGCCAGCGCGCCCTGCGCCGGCTCCCGGACCTCCCAGGGCCCCCGTGCCGCCACCACCACCGACCACTCCTGCGGAGCGCGCGCCACCCCGCGTGTCTGGAGCAACACGCGCGCCGAGTCTGCAGGCGCGGCAGCCGCCGATTGGTGCGGAGTCAGCGACCGACATTGTGGGGACCTGGACGCGTTATCAGCAACTGGTCGCGGCCGGGGTCGGACCGGCGTCGCTGGAAGAGTTGATAGCCGGAACCGTGGTCCATCGGCCCCGGGGGAACGGTAGCGAGCCCGTCGACATCCGCACCCTGCTCTACAAAGGCGCTCGCGCCCGCGAGCGTGTTCAGGAGCTGCGTGAAGCCGCTAAGCGTGCCAGCGGCGACGCGCTCCGCGCGATCATCGACGAAGTCTGCGATCTCGTTGTCCTCGCCATCGAGCCCGAGTAGACCACACGGCGGGCGCAGAGGGTGGGCCTGGTTGATCGGGCTTGCCTTCAGTGCGGCCTTGTTGGTGTGGGTGCTTTATCGGATCGATCCACGGAAGGTGTGGACGTCTGCGCAACACGCTAACGGGTGGCTGCTCCTCCTGACGGTGGGCCTCGCAACATTGACGTTTCCGGTGCGCACGATTCGCTGGCGGCTGATCCTGCGCGATGCCAACGGCGAGCGGTTCCGGTTCACGCCACTGTGGTACGCCACGGCGATCGGGTTCATGGCAAACAACCTCCTGCCCGCGCGGGCGGGCGAAGTCGCGCGCGCGTACGTCGCCTCCGGCCAGCTGCCGGTGCGCTTCACCACCGCGCTGGGTTCGATCGCCGTGGAGCGCGTGTTCGACGCGCTCGTCATGCTGGGGTTGATGGCGGTCGCGATCGCGGCCCCGTCGTTCCCGGCGCACGCGCAAGTCGGTGGGCGCTCAGTCTCGACGATTGCCGCGTCAACCGCGGTGCTGTTCGGCGCGTTCCTCGTGATCGCACTCCTCATCGCGAATCGTCCGGCTCCCTGGCTCGTGCTGGTCGACCGCGTCGCGCGGCGCGTGCTGCCGGTGCGCGCCGCGGACCGCCTGGTGCGCGCCGCGGATGGAGTCGTCGAAGGGCTCGCGGTGCTGAAGAGCCCGGCGCGATTCGCGGGCGTGGTGTTCTGGTCCCTCGTGCAGTGGATCATCAACGCGGCGGCGTTTGCAATCTGTTTTCGCGCCTTCGGGCTCGCCGTCCCGCCCGAGGCCGCACTGCTGCTGCAAGGCATCATCGGCTTCGGCGTCGCCATTCCCTCGACGCCCAGTTTCCTCGGCGTCTTCGAAGCCGCGACGCTCGTGACGTTGCAACTGTACGGCGTGGACTCGAATCTCGCCGTGAGCTACGCGCTGACCTATCATGTGACGACATTCCTGCCGATCACCCTGCTCGGGTTGTGGTCGCTCTCGCGCCTGCATATCCGGCTGCGCGAGCTCAGCAGGGCCGCCAAGGAGGGAACGGCGTGAGCAGCGCGGTGCGGATCGCGGCACACGCCAAGGTCAACCTCTTTCTCCGGATCCTGGCGCGCGAGACCTCCGGCTTCCATCAGATCGAAACCGCTTTCGCGCTGCTGGACCTCGCGGATGAGCTCGTCGTGCGGCGGATCGAGTCCGGCGTGACGCTCGAGATCGACGGACCCGACCTCGGTCCGAGCGAGGACAATCTCGCGGTGCGCGCCGCGCGGGCGGTGCTCGAGGCGACGGGCAACCGCTTCGGCGTCGCCGTGAAGCTCACGAAGCGCATTCCGGTGCGCGCCGGGCTGGGGGGCGGCTCGAGCGATGCCGCCGCCGCGTTGCACGCCGTGAACGCGCTCGCCGGACACGCGGTGCCGCGGCAGGAGCTGCTGCACTTTGCCACGCGACTCGGCGCGGATGTGGCGTTCTTCACCGCCGGCGCGCCGCTGGCGGTGGCGTGGGGCCGCGGCGAGCGCCACTTCCGCGTCCCTGCCCCGCCATCGTGTCCGGCACTGATTGCGGTTCCCCCGCCGGCGATGCAGGTGGCGACGCCGGATGCCTATGCCTGGTGGGACGAGCAGAATCGCGCGCCGGCGTCACGCGGGCCAGTCACGCTCGATGCGGACGCGCTGAGCACCTGGGGCAGCATCGGACGTCTTGGCGGCAACGACTTCGAGCCGGTGGTCTTCGCAAAGTACCCGGAGCTGCGCGCGCTATATGAGCGCCTGGCCGAGACGGGGCCGATCTGGGTGCGCCTGTGCGGATCAGGAAGCGCGGTGGCCGCCGTCTATAAGAAGGAAAGCGAGCGTGACGACGCCAAGCAGCGGCTGGGAACGACACGGCAAGAGTTGATCGCAACGGCGACGCGAGCAACGCCACCATCGCCACCCGAGACGATCAGCTCATAGCTTGTGGCGCCGTCCGAAGCGAAACGGTGGCGGAGAGGCGCCATCGGGCAAGTGCGCGAGTTTGTCGTAGCCGCCGGAGCGGGCGCCCGCAACATCGCGCAGGACATCGACCAGCCGCGCGCGGCAGCTCTCGAGGCCTGCGATCTGTTCCTCCAAAAACCCCAGGCGCTCGCGCAGAATCTCCACGAGGCGCGTCGACGCGACGGGACGATCGGCGTCGCGGAGAAAGATGATTTCCTTGATGTCACCGATCGTGAGGCCACAGTTTTGGAGCTGGCGCACGAGCCGGATCCGGTCCAACGTGCTCACGTCATAGATGCGTTGGTGGCTCTGCGTTCGTCCGGGTTTAGCCAACAGACCTGATCGCTCGTAGAACCGGATCGCGTCGCGTGTCACGCCACTGCGTGATGCGACGTCACCAATTCGTAAACGTTCCATGCACGTGAATCCTATACTTCGCCGACTGACCAGCATCAACCAATTGTCGGAATTAGTTCCAAAGGACGAGCTTTTGACGAGCCACGCCTGACGCGATAGCATTGGCCTTCCCCTTTCCTCGGGAGACCAACCTGATGTCGCGCGCTCTGTTTGCGTTCGCGCTGCTCGCCGTCGTGCCGGATTCCCTCATCGCCCAAACTGATACGTCCAATGCCGAGTGGCCACCGCTCAAGGTCGTCGACGTGCGCTGGATCGATACGACTGCCTCGGCCTGCGTGGACTTCTCACAGTTCGCCAACGGCGCCTGGCTGGCGCACGACACGATCCCGGCGGCGTACTCGTCGTCCGGGGTCACGCGCGACATGAGCGATCGCAACGAGCTCGTCGTGCGCTCGGTGCTGGAAGACGCCGCTGCCCGTCGCAGCAGCTTCCGACCCGATAGCACGCCCCGCAAACTGGGGACGTTCTACGCCACATGCATGGACTCCACCGCGATCGAGGCCGCCGGAATCGCCCCGATTCGCCCGTGGCTTCGCGCCATCGATTCGATCACGACGCGGACACGCCTGCTGCCGGAGATTGCCACACTGCAGGTTCGCGGCGTCAACGTCGCCTTTCGGTACTCGCCCGACGTCGATACGCACGACGCGGCGCACTATATCACCTGGCTCTACCAGGGCGGACTGGGGCTGCCCGATCGGGACTACTATTTCGCTGCGGGGGCCGCCGCGGACTCGACCCGGCAGGCGTTCGTGACCCACGTCGCCAAGATGTTTCGTCTCGCGGGTCAGGATTCGGCCACGGCCGCGGCTGCGGCGTCGCAAGTGATGGGGCTCGAAACGTCGTTGGCCCAGGCGTCGATGACGCGCGTCGACCGGCGCGATCCCGCCAAGACAGACCATCCGATGAGCGTCGGGCAGCTGACGGCGCTTGCGCCGCGGGTCGGATGGCCGCGCTACTTCCGCGCCATCGGGTTGAGCGCGCCGGTGCACAAGGTGAATGTCGCCCAGCCGGACTTCGTGCATCGCGTGGACTCGCTGCTGCACGCGACGCCGGTCGCCACGTGGCGGGCGTACCTCAAGTATCACGCGATCGCCTCGGCAGCGCCGTGGCTGAGCACACCGTTCGTACAAGAGGACTTTGCGTTCCGGTCCAGATTCAGCGGCGCGAAAGCGCTGCTGCCCCGCTGGAAGCGGTGTCTGCGCGAGGCGGATGGCGACCTCGGCGAGGCACTCGGCCAGGCGTACGTCGCCAAGACGTTCCCACCTGAGGCGCGCGCCCGCGCGCGCGCCGTGATCGACGACATTCGCGCGGCGTTTCACGATCGGTTGCTGCACCTCACCTGGATGTCGGATGCGACGCGCGCCCAGGCGCTCGACAAGCTGTCGCGCATGGGTGAGAAGGTCGGGTATCCCGACCGGTGGCGGGACTATTCCCGGCTGCGGGTATCCGCGGGACCGTTCGTCCTGAACGTCGCGCGGGCGAACGCGTTCGAGTGGCAGCGCACGGTGAACCGGCCGGGGACGCCCGTCGATACGACCGAATGGGGCATCACGGTCCCCACTGTCAACGCGTATTACGATCCGACGAAGAACGAGATGGTGTTTCCGGCCGGCGCGCTCATGCCACAGACGTTCGATGCGAGCGCGGACGACGGCGCGAACTACGGCTCCCTGGGCGGCAGCTGGGCCGGTCACGAGCTGACGCACGGCTTCGATGACGAAGGCCGGCACTACGACGCCGCGGGCAACCTGCGCGACTGGTGGCAGCCGTCGGATTCGACGCACTTCGTCGAACAGGCCACGCTCGTGGAACGTCAATTCAACGAGTACATCCAGGTCGACACCTTCCACGTGAACGGCAAGCTCACGGAGGGTGAGAACATCGCTGACTGGGGCGGGCTGCTCACGGCCTACGACGCCCTGGAGAACCGATTGGCGCGATCCGGGCGTCCGGGCCTCATCGCGGGCTATACGCCGGAGCAGCGGTACTTCATTGCGTACGCCCAGAGCTGGCGGGTCCACGACCGGCCCGAGCAGCTCCGCACGCGCGTCACCGTGGATCCGCACGCACCGGAGCAGTGGCGCGTCAACGGGCCGCTGTCGAACATTCCGGCGTTCGCGCGGGCGTTCGGCTGTAAGGCCGGGGATCCGATGGTGCGGCCGACGGACAAGGTTCCGAGTATCTGGTAATTTCACCAACGGGATGGAGGTCTCCACGATGCGCGTGTTAGGACGCTCGGTGCTGGTGCTGATGGCCGGCCTGCTGCTCGCCGCCACACCGGCTTCCCCACCCGGGGACACGCTGCGAGGGTTCACGCTGGAATCGTCTAAAGCGGAACGGGATTGGGAGACGAAGTTCCGCGCCGTCCCGTCCACCGACTCGCTGCGGTCCTACATGCGGCGGCTGTCCGCGCGTCCGCACCACGTCGGTTCACCGTACGATCGCGACAACGCCGAGTGGATCCTCGCCAAGTTCAAGAGCTTCGGGCTGGACGCGCACATCGAGACCTTCGACGTGCTGTTCCCCACGCCCATCGAGCGTGTCGTCGAGCTCGTGGCCCCGACCAAATTCGTCGCGCAGTTGCGCGAGCCTCCGGTGGCCGGGGACCTCACGTCGGCGCAGCAAAGCGAGCAGCTCCCCACGTACAACGCCTACTCGATCGACGGCGACGTCACGGCGCCGCTGGTGTATGTGAACTACGGCGTCCCGGCCGATTACGACCGGCTCGAGCGGCTGGGGATCTCCGTGAAAGGCGCGATCGTGATCGCGCGGTACTTCGGCTCCTGGCGCGGTATCAAGCCGAAGGTCGCTGCCGAACACGGCGCCATCGGCTGCCTTATCTACTCCGATCCGCGCGACGACGGCTACGTGCAAGGCGACACCTACCCTCGCGGGCCGTGGCGTCCCCGTTTCGGCGTGCAGCGCGGCAGCGTCATGGAGATGGAAGTGTATCCGGGCGACCCACTCACTCCAGGCGTCGGGGCGACGAAGGACGCGAAGCGCCTCCCGCTCGCTGAAGCACACACGCTCACCAAGATCCCCGTGCTGCCGATTTCGTACGCCGACGCGCAACCCTTGCTCGCAGCGATCGGCGGGCCCGTGGCTCCCGATGAGTGGCGCGGCGGTCTGGGCATCACGTATCACGTGGGACCCGGACCCGCCCGGGTGCACCTGCGGGTCAAGTCCGACTGGAGCTTGAAAACGCTGCGCGATGTGATCGCGCGCATCCCCGGCAGCACAGCGCCTGATGAGTGGGTGATCCGCGGCAATCACCACGACGCCTGGGTCAACGGCGCGGAGGACCCGATCTCAGGTCAGTCGCCACTACTCGAAGAGGCGCGCGCCCTGGGCGAGCTGCTCAAGCAGGGATGGAAACCCCGCCGCACGATCATCTACGCGGCGTGGGACGGCGAGGAACCGGCCTTGCTCGGCTCCACGGAGTGGGTCGAGGCGCACGCGGACGAGCTGGCGGCCAAAGCGGTCGCGTACCTGAATACCGATTCGAACGGTCGCGGCTACCTCGGGATGGCCGGCTCGCACTCGTTACAGCGCTTCATCAACGACGTGGCCCGGGACATCGAAGACCCTGAGACGAAGCTCAGTGTCTGGAAGCGCACGGAGCTGCGCGCCATCGCCGACGCGTCCACGGCCGAGCGCCGCCGCGAGATTCGCACCGAGCCCGATCTCCGGATCGACGCGCTCGGCTCGGGATCGGACTTTTCGCCGTTCCTCCAGCACGTCGGCATCGCTTCGCTGAATCTGGGCTACGGCGGCGAGGACGGTGGGGGCATCTATCACTCGATTTACGATGACTTCGCCTGGTACACGAGGTTCGACGACACCTCGTTCGTGTACGGACGTGCCCTCGCGCAGACGGTCGGCACCGCGGTGCTCCGGCTCGCCGATGCCGAGGTCCTCCCGTACGAGTTCACGGGCTTCGCCGAGACGGTGGGGCGCTACGCCAAGGAGGTCGAGAAGTTGTTGCAGGACGAGCAGGAGCAGACGGCGGAGCGCAATCGCGAACTGGATGAAGGGATGTTCGCCGCGACCGCCGATCCATGGGAGCGGTCGGTGCCGCCGCCCCGACAGGACCCGCCGCCGCACCTCGATTTCTCGCCGCTCGCCAACGCGGTGGATTCGCTCGCGCGCGCGGCCGACCGGTACGAGAAGGCGTTCGGCCGCGCGCAGGCGAGCGGCACCGCGTTCGCGCAGTCCGGCGCGGCGGCGCTCAATGCGATACTGATCCACACCGAGCGCGCGCTCACGGTTGCGCCGGGCCTACCGCGACGCCCCTGGTTCCACCATGCAGTCTACGCGCCGGGTTTCTACACGGGCTACGGCGTCAAAACGCTCCCGGGCGTGCGGGAGGCGATCGAGCAGCGCAACTGGAAGGAAGCGGACGCGCAGATCGCGATCGCGGCGGGCGCGCTCAGCGCGGAGGGGGACGTGCTCGGCCGCGCCGCGGCGCGCCTGGAACAGCTCGCCCCCTGATCAGAGGTGCCGAGCATCTGGTAAACAGCGAAAAGGGGGGCAGAGCGTTGCTGCCCCCCTGCCCTAGTCGCCCCCTCCTCTTGTTAGTGCCCGGTCAATTTGCGTTGACGCGAGCGTGGAATTCGCGCGGCGGCGAGCCGCGCACTCGGGCGCTCCCGCGGGCGGCCTCCTCTTTGGATCACGGCTGCACGTACTGATACAGCGACCCGATCCGCCGCACGCGATAGAAGAACGGCAGCGCCTGCCCATTCAGCGTCAGCCGGCCTTGCCAGACCACCTGCC
>WNGI01000465.1_pt1 | contig 33289 bp, 28 predicted proteins | sample 5400621 | NCBI WGS metagenome assembly WNGI01 (sample SAMN13153374, study PRJNA577476) | soil metagenome | isolation source: 20 cm soil or saprolite under Garry oak tree replicate 1 | place: USA:California | collected 2016-06-15
CTGACGATCCCGATGACCTCGCCCTTCAGGTTGAACATGGGCCCGCCCGAGTTACTGGCGTCGATGGTGGCATCAGCCTGGAAGAACTCGGCGAGGGGCATGGTCCGGTACGCCGTGTTGGGCGCCCACCGAGCGCTGATGGAGCCGACGCTGAGCGAGTAGGAGGGGGCGCCCACGATGAGGACCTTGTCCCTGACCTGGACCGTGTTGGAGTCGGCCATCGGGGACACGATCGAGCCCAGCGGCACCCGGTCGAGCTGCAACAGGGCCAGATCGGCGGCGGCCGGCTCTGAGGTCACCACCCGGGCCGAAACCTTCACGCCGCCCGGGAACTCCACGGAGATCTCATCCATGCCGTGCACCAGGTAGGCCGCGGTGAGCACCAGGCCGTCCCGGGAGATGAGGACGCCTGAGCCCCTCTCGATGATGCGCGTCTGGCTCCCCGACATTGCGTCGCGACCCTGTGCCCGGATCGCCAGCACCGACGGCGCAACCTTCTGGAACACCTGCTGGAACGCCTGAGCCTCGGCCGGGGGGACCTCCCCGGCGTGCGCCGAGACGACGCGAGCGACGAGGTAGAACACGATGAGCCACGCAACCATCCACGCAACCTTGGCAGCTCGAGACGTCCTCACCATACCCAGCCCCCCGTGGCGATCGCGAATCGTTTCGACACCCGGGAGACTACGGTTTCGAGAGCGAGCGGACTACTGGCAGAAATACCATTCGCAGAGCTGGAAAACCGACAGGGAGATCGGGCGTCAGAGACCCCCGTAACTCTTGTAGAATCGGCCCGGCCGGCTGCGCTTGTCGGTCAACAAGGATCGCGGCGCTCGAGCGCACGTCCAGAACATTGAGCAGAAGAGCCGGATGGAGTGGGAGACCGCGGCTCCATGAGCTGATGGCGTCGATCACGCTGTCACCCGTGGCGGGTGCGCGAGCGGCCGGAGCCAGCGGGCGCCCGGCCGGAGCCAGCGGGGGCGCACCCGGAGCCAGCAGGGACGCATGATGTCACGTGCCGCCAGCGGTTTCGCCCTGGTCGTCAGCGGTTCCGTCCTGCTGGGCTGGCAGTTTGATCTCCCAATTCTGAGGAGCATCCTGCCGGGACGGGCAGCCATGAGCCCGCTGACCGCGGTCACGTTCGTGCTGATCGCGACTGCGTTGTGGCTGGAGACCGAGTCGTCGGGCGGCCATCGGCCGATCCGGTGGCTGGCACGGGCCGCGGCCAGCCTCGCGCTCCTCGTCGGACTCGTCACGGTCTTCGGATATGACCTGGGGGAGAACCTCAGCCTCGATCAGTCGCGGTTCCTTGATCGACTGGGAACGGACGGGATCGAACCCCACACTGGCCTCTGCTTCGTTCTCCTGAGCGCCGCTCTGCTATTGCTCGACTCGGAGAGCCGACCGAGAGTCTGGCCTGCGCAGTTCATCCTCCTGATATCGGCGGTGATTTCGCTGACCTCTCTGCTCGGCTACGCCTACGGCGCCGAGGCCGGGTACGGTCTCGCCCGCTATATTCCCGTGGCGTTACCGACCGCCGCGACGTTCTTCGTGCTCTCCGTCGGTACCCTGTGGGCGCGGCCTGGTCGCGGCCTCGTGGCCGTCGTGACGGCCGATGATCAGGGAGGCGTTCTGGCGAGGCGCCTGTTGCCGGCCGCCATTCTGGTCCCGGCCTTCCTCGGCTGGCTGAGGCTCGTCGCTGAACATCGAGGACTGCTCTCGACCGAGCTCGGAATCGCGATCATGGTGGTGGTCAGCGCCGTTCTATTGACCGCCCTCATTGTGGCGACCTGCCAATCGCTGCACCGCGTGGACCTGATACGCAAGGCCGGCGAACGTCGCCTCGCGACTCAGTACGCGACCACCGCCATCCTCGGCCGCGCGTCGAGTCTGTCGGAGGCGCTCCCCCAGATTCTCGAGGCGATCGGCAAGAACCTGGATTGGAGCCTGGCTATTCACTGGAGCTTCGATGCTGAACAGCACGTGCTGCAGTGCGCAGACACGTGGATGGCGCCGTCCGGGACAGGACAGGCACTCGCCGACCAGAGTCGTCGCATGACGTTCCCGAATGGCGTGGGCCTTCCTGGACGCATCTGGAGCTCAGGACGGTCCGCGTGGATCGTTGACGTCGTACGGGACACGAACTTTCCCCGAGCCCCGAGCGCGACAGTTGATGGGCTTCACGGCGCGTTCGGGTTTCCCGTTGTGGGCCCCAGCGGATTTCTGGGCGTCATGGAGTTCTTCAGCACGGAGATCCGTGAACCTGACGACGCGCTCCTCGAGATGTTCGATGCGGTCGGGCGGCAGATCGGACAGTTCATCGAACGGACAATCGCGCAAGCCGAGCTGGAGCGGGCCAGGCGGGCGGCCGAGGCCGGCCGGCTGCTCCAGGCCCAGGAGAACGAAGCCCGGCGGATCGCGCGTGAGCTGCACGACGACCTGGGCCAGGGCCTGGCGCTCCTGACGGTGAAGATGGATCTCCTGCGCCAGAAGCCTCCGGAGGCAGCGGACCAGCTCGGCGCACGGATGCAAGAGCTGTTGGCCCACGTCAGGCACCTGTCGTCGTCCGTGCACGACCTGTCACACCAGCTCCATCCGTCGAAGCTGGAGCAGCTCGGACTCGTGGCAGCGATCGGCGGCCTCTGCCGGGAGCTGACTCATCACCACGGCCTCAAGATCGAGTTCACCCACGATCAGATGCCGGCAGCCATCTCACCGGATACGGCTTTGTGCCTATATCGCATCGCGCAAGAGGGGTTGCAAAATGCCATCAAGCACAGTGGCGCCCAGCAGGCCGAGGTCGCGCTCAATGGGGCTGCGGACGCGATCTCCTTGCGGATCGTGGATCACGGGCGTGGGTTCGACCCCCGGCAGCTCCACGGCAGGAGTGGGCTCGGGCTCGTCAGCATGCGCGAGCGAGTGCGTTTTCTCGGAGGCGAGATCGCGATCGACTCACCGCCGTCGGGCGGTACGCGACTCTACGTCCGTGTCCCTCTGAGGGAAATCGTGAGGGAAACCGCGCCGCCGCGAACGGGATGAGACGCACGTGAAGCGACACAAACCGTGAGCAGAAGCGGATGGAGGGCGAGACGGTGGCTCCCTGAGCTGATGGCGTTGATGACGCTGTCGGCCTTCCTGCTCCTCTGCCCCTGCGCGGGAGCGGTCGCCGCGGCGGACGTCAGGACCGTGGTGGTGCTCTACCCGGAACAGGCGGACGGCCGGCCGGCGAATGAGCTGACCGATCAGAGCATCCGCACGGCATTCGCTGCCGGCGCCCCCGAGCGGATCCAGACCCGCAACGAATACCTCGAACTCTCACGCTTCCAGGGCGCTGAGGGACGGAAGGCTCTGGCCGGGTTCCTCCGGAAGAAATACGCGGGCGAAACGATCGATCTCGTCATGTCCGTCCTCGGCCCCTCGCTGGAGTTCGCGCTGGAGTATCGCGATCAGATCTTTCCGGGTGTGCCCATCGTGTTCATGGACGTCGACGAGCAGGAAGTGCAGAAGCACAAGCTGCCGGCCGACGTCATCGGCGTTCCGGTCAAGCTCGACCCGGAGGTCACGCTCGAGGTCGCCCTCCGCTTCCATCCAAAAACCCGACGGGTCTTCGTCCCGTACGAAGGCAGGATCGAGTTCGTGTACTTGTCGGGGCTGGCGATGGACGATCTCCTGAAGCGGGTGGCCACTCTTCCCGACGGCAGCATCGTCCTCTACCTCCCCGTGTCTCGTGATGCCACCGGTAAGATCTTCATTCCAGCCGAAGCGCTCAAGCTCGTGGCCGCGGCCTCGAATGCTCCCATCTACGGCTTCGCCGACTCCTTCATGGGCCGCGGGATCGTTGGTGGTCACGTGCTGAGCTTCGAGATGGAGGGCAAGCACGGGGCCGGCCTTGCCTTGCGCATTCTGGCTGGCGAACGACCCGAGCAGATCTCCGTGACGGGCGTCAGCCCGAACGTGGCCATGTTCGACTGGCGTCAGCTGCGGCGTTGGGGCATCAACACGGCGAGCCTGCCGCCGGGCAGTGATGTCCGCTTCCGGGAGCCGAGCCTCTGGGATCTGTACCACTGGCACATCATCAGTGCCATTGGGGTCTTCGCCCTCCAGACGGGGCTGATCGTTGCGCTCCTCGCACAAAGGGCGAGCCGCAGACGGGCGGACAAGCAGTACTGGCAGGTGATCGAGACGGCTCCCAATGGGATGCTCATGGCCGGACCTGACGGCGTCATCACCATGGCCAACGCCCATGCGGAGAAGCTCTTCGGCTACCCCAGGAAAGAGCTGGTGGGGCAATCCGTGGAGATGCTGGTGCCGGATCGCTTTCGGACGCAGCACGCTGCTCATCGGGAGCGATTTTCCGCCTCGCCCGAGGTCCGTCTCATGGGGGAAGGCCGGGAGCTCTTCGGGCGGCGCAAAGACGGAAGCGAGTTCCCGGTGGAGATCGCGCTGAGCCCGGCCCAGCCCAGCACCAGGCCGCTCGTCCTGGCCACGATCGCGGATATCAGCCTGCGCAAGCAGGCAGAAGAAGGGCTCCGCCGGAGCCAGATGGAGCTGCGGATACTCACCGGCCGATTGCTCCAGGCCAGGGAGAACGAAGCCCGGCGGATCGCGCGCGAGCTACACGACGACCTGGGCCAAGGTCTGGCGCTCCTGACCGTCAAGATGGATCTCCTCCGCCAGAAGCCCCCGGAGGCGGGCCAGTTCGGCGCACGGACGCAGGAGTTGTTGGCCGAGGTCAAACACCTGTCGTCGTCCGTGCACAACCTGTCGCACCAGCTCCATCCGTCGAAGCTGGAGCAGCTCGGACTCGTGGCGACGATCGGCGATCTCTGCAGGGAGCTGGCTCATGACCACGGCCTCAAGATCGAGTTCAGACACGATCAGATGCCGCCAGCGATCTCACCGGATGCGGCCGTGTGCCTCTATCGCATCGCCCAGGAGGGATTGCGAAATGCCATCAAGCACAGCGGCGCCCAGCAGGCCGAGGTCGCGCTGAGTGGGACTGCGGACGCGATCTACTTGCGGATCATTGATCATGGGCGTGGGTTCGACCCCGGGCAGGTCCAGGGCAAGAGTGGGCTCGGGCTCGTCAGCATGCGTGAGCGGGTGCGTCCTCTCGGCGGTGAGATCGCGATCGACTCGCAACCGTCGCGCGGCACCCAGCTCCACGTCCGTGTCCCTCTGAGAGAAACCACGGAGACACCAACGGTATGATACGCGCGTGAAGCGCCCGCGCGTCCTGCTGGCCGACGACCACCGGCTGCTCCGGGAGGCGTTCGTCAAACTGCTCGAGCCCGATTGCGATGTGGTGGGAGCGGTGACGGATGGCCGCGCGCTGCTCGAGGCGGCCCCAAAGCTCCGGCCGGACGTCGTCGTGTTGGACATCGCCATGCCCCTGCTCAACGGCCTGGACGCCGCCCGTCAGCTCAAGCGCCTGATGCCGGAGGTCAAGGTGATCTTCCTGACCGTGAGTGAAGATCCCGAGCTCGCGGCCGAAGCCTTTCGGGCTGGCGCGTCGGGCTTCTTGCTCAAGAACTCGGCGGCCTCCGAGCTTCTCCAGGCGATTGCCGACGTCATCCAGGGGCGTTCGTACGTCACGCCGCTGGCCACGCGGAACATGGTGGACAATCTCCTGCACCAACCCGAATCGGGGAAGGCGCCTCGCGAGCTGAGCCTGCGCCAGCGGGAGGTGCTGCAACTGCTGGCCGAGGGACGAACGATGAAGGAGGTCGCCGGCATCCTCAAGATCACCGCAAGGACCGTCGCGTTCCACAAATACAGCATGATGGAAGATCTCGGCATCAAATCCAGCGCCGAGCTGGTCCAGTTCGCCATCAAGAAGCGCATCGTCTCTCTGTAGCTCCCGCTCGGCCTCGCGCCCCGTCCGCCCTCTGGCGGCTGTCAGTTTTGCCAGGTAGCCTTTTCGGCCCAGAAACGATTACGCTCCACGTGATGCCATTACCGCGCGTTGGGTCCTCGAATGGACCAGGATCGAGGGCCGTCCGTATGAGCGTACTCTTGGCCGATGACCATGGTGACTTCCTCGCTGCCGTCGCTCGACATCTCGAACCGCATTTCGAGGTGCTCAAGACCGTTGGCAACGGGCAGGCGCTGGTGGACGAAGCCGCCCGGCTCGAGCCCGACGTGGTCGTGCTCGACATCTCCATGCCCGTGCTGAACGGCATCGAGGCAGCCAGGAAACTCAAGGCGACGGGTTCCTCGGCGAGGATCGTATTCTTGACCGTGCACGCGGACCCGGACTACGTGAATGCTGCGTTCGGAACCGGGGCCCTGGGTTATGTCCTCAAGTCCGAGCTCGCGTCGGACCTGCTGCCCTGCCTCAAGGAAGCCCTGGTCGGCCGATCTTTCGTTTCTCCCTCCATCGCACGGTAAGGGTCCTCCTGGTCACTGGATGACGTGATCGGCGCGGAGAAGTAACGACTGCGGGATGGTCAGCCCGAGTGACTTCGCACGTCGAACTTCCTCGGCTGCTCGATGGGGAGATCGCCCGGCTTCGTGCCCCTGAGGATCCGGTCGACGTAGCTGTCGGCGCGAGAGAACATTTCGGGGACGTTTGGCGAGTAGGAGAGCAGCCCCCCAACCTCGACGAACTCGCGCGCGCCGTACATCGCGGGCAGCCGATTCTTCGCCGCGAACTCGACCACGCGGCTTCGCTGAGAGACGAGCAGCACATCCGGCTGCACCAACAGGCCGTCGGAACGGAGGCGGCCGATCTCCATGAAGGCGCCGTCGAAGTCTTCAGGCGCACGCACCTCGACGCGCTGGAGCTCGACCCGAAATGTCTGGGCGCCGATCTCGACGGACCGAATGTAGAGCGAGAAGAATGGATTGTTCGGGTTCACGAGATGCCCCAGGCGAGCCGCCTTCGGCGCGACTTCCTTGAACAGCTCCAATCGCTTCGCGACGGTTTCGGGCGTCACATCGAACGCCAACCCTGTGATGTTGCCACCCGGCCGAGCCAGACTCGTGACCAGTCCTGCCTCGAGAGGACCGGCGACCCCGACAAAGACGATGGGAATCGTCGTCGTGACCTTCGCGGCGGCAAAGCTCGCGTGCGTGCCTCCCGTCACGATGACGTCCACGTTGAGTCGGGCCAACTCGGCCGGCCTTCCGCCGGTCGCCACTCGACGGTCACGTTCTTCCCCTCGCGGTACCCGAGCTCGCGCAGGCCTAGCCCGGCCAGGAACGATCGCCGGTGCATGACACCTCCACCGAGCGGACGGGTGGGACCGCGCAAGATTAGGACGTGAGGATAGGGCGTCAAGGCGGGCACGATTTCCCGTGGGTGTATCGTGATCGCGTCGGCTGAGCCGGCTGAAGGCGACGCGTGATGACATGACAGAGATGTACCCCGAACGCCGCGACCAGATGTTCCCCAAGTTGACGCAGGCTCAAATCGCTCGGATCTCCGGCGTCGGCGAGCGCCGCAAGGTCCGCTCGGGCGAGGTGCTGTTCGAGCTCGGCGAGCAAAACACCCGCTTCTTCGTGGTCATCGAGGGCGCCATCGAAATCGTCCGCCCCGTCGACGGGCGTGAAGAGCGGATCACGGTGCTCGGTCCCGGGGAATTCACGGGCGAGATCAACATGCTGTCCGCGCGCCGGAACCTCGTGCGCGCTCGGGCGCTCGACGACGGATCCATCGTCGTGGTCGATCGCGAGCACCTGCGCGCTCTCGTGCAGCGGGACTTCGAGCTCAGCGAGATCCTCATGCGCGCCTTCATTTTGCGGCGCGTGGCGCTCATCGCCCAGGGCGGCAGCGGCCTGGTGCTCATCGGCTCTCGGCATTCTCGACGCACCCTGGAAATCCGGGAGTTCCTGAGCCGTAACGGTCAGCCCTTCACCTACCACGAGCTGGAGAGCGAGCCGGACGTGCAGGCACTCCTCGATCGCTTCGAGGTCGGGGTCGGCGACGTGCCGGTGATCGTGTGCGAGACGGGCCAGGTCTTGAGGAATCCCACGATCGAGACCCTGGCCACCGGACTCGGGTTGAGCCGCGAAATCGATGCCTCGGCGACGAGAGACGTCATCATCGTTGGCGCGGGGCCTGCGGGGCTGGCGGCCGCGGTCTACGCCGCGTCGGAGGGCCTCGACGTGTTGGTGCTCGAGAATTCCGCGCCCGGCGGCCAGGCCGGCTCCAGTTCTCGCATCGAGAACTATCTCGGATTTCCCACCGGCGTTTCTGGTCTCGAGCTCGCCGGACGCGCCCTCACGCAGGCCGAGAAGTTCGGCGCTGAGGTGGCCATCGCCCGCGGCGCCGTCGGCCTCGACTGCACGGCGAAGCCCTACACGGTACGGCTCGCGACCGGCGAGGCCGTGCGAACGAGAACCGTGGTCATCGCCAGTGGCGCGAGGTACCGGAAACCGACCCTGGCGGAGCTCTCGCGCTTCGAGGGCGCCGGGGTCATGTACAGCGCGACCCACGTCGAGGCGCAGCTCTGCAAAGGAGAGGAGATCGCCATCGTCGGAGGCGGAAACTCTGCCGGACAGGCGGCGGTCTTTCTCTCGCAGAGCTCGGCCGAAGTTCACATGCTGGTACGAGGCCCGGGGCTCGCGGACAGCATGTCGCGCTACCTCATTCAGCGAATCGAAGACTGCTCGAACGTCGTGCTGCGAGCGCGCACGCAGGTCGACGCGCTCGAGGGGACCGGCGGCCTCGAGCGGGTCCGATGGCGCGAGCTCGACACCGGACGGTCGCAGACGCGGCCGATCCGTCATCTGTTCTTGATGACGGGCGCCGACCCGAACACGAGCTGGCTCAAAGGATGCGTGGCGCTCGACGACAAGAACTTCGTCAAGACCGGCGCTGATCTCAACCCCGCCGAGCTCGAGGAAGCGCGATGGCCGCTCGCCCGGCGACCTGATCTGCTCGAGACGAGCCGACCCGGCGTCTTCGCGGTCGGAGACGTGAGGTCTGGCAGCGTCAAGCGTGTGGCGTCGGCGGTGGGCGAGGGATCGGTGTGCGTCCAGCTCATCCACCGGGCCCTTCGCGAGCTATGAGGTGGAGATTCCTCCGTGGGCCTTTGGCCACGCGTAACGTGCAGTGATCTGAAAAACGGGCAGTTACGTCACGCCGCCGGAAGCACGAGAAGATCACGGTGCGAAGGGGACGACACAGCGGCACATGAATTGCTCTACGAACTAGCATGATTGGAACACTACTGCTCGTGCTCCTGATCCTGATGCTGGTCGGCTCGGTTCCGGCGTGGCCCCACAGTCGGAGCTGGGGTTACTACCCGAGCGGTGGTCTGGGACTGGTCGTACTGGTGCTGGTCATCCTGCTGCTGACCGGGCGTATCTGACCGGCAACGAGGCGCCAGGGCCACCTTTCGGTCCTGACGACCTGAACCCCACCACGGCTGACGCTTCCCCGCCCTCACCTTGCACGGTCTGGGCGCGACAGCAGCCACCAGTACCACACGATCGACAGCACGAGCCCGAGCAGCATTGCTCCCACGAACGCGATGACGACGAGCCACCATGAGCCGCAGATCATTGCTCTAACGGTATCCCACGGCGCAAGGCTCATCGCCGATTGACGCTCCCACGCTGACGCCCTAAAGTCCCCGCGTCCCATCCGTGCTGACACCAGGAGATGCCGATGAGATGGCTCCCCCGACTTGCCCTGGCCCTGACAGCGCTCCTCGTCCTTCCCGCGGCGGCGATCGGGCAGGGGACGCGTCCGCCGATCAAGATCGGCCTCTTGCTGCCCTACACCGGCGTGATCGCCGTCAACGGCCAGGAGACGACCAGGGGCATCGAGTTCTTCCTGTCCAAGATCGGCAACAAAGCGGGCGGGCGCGAGATCCAGCTCCTCAAGGAAGACGACGAGGCCAAACCGGACGTGGGCCAGACCAAGATCCGCAAGCTGGTGGAGCGGGACAAGGTGGACGTCCTCGTCGGCCCGGTCCACAGCGGCGTCGCGCTGGCCATCCGCGATTACGTCCACGCGCAGGGCATTCCGCTGATCGTCCCGGTCGCGTTCACTCGCGACCTCACCGCTCCGGCCAAGGCGAGTCCGTGGATCTTCCGCGTGGTCGAGACGAGCGATCAGGGCAACTTCCCGATGGGGACCTGGGTCTTCAAGAAGACGCCGTACCGGAAGATGGTCGTCATCGCGTCGGACTTCGTGGCCGGGCGCCACTCGGCCGAGGCGTTCACGGCGGCGTTCAAGGCGGCCGGCGGAGAGGTCGTGAAGGAGATCTACGCGCCGCTCAACACCCCCGACTTCGCTCCATACGTCGCGCAGGTGGCGGCTCTCTCCGCCGACGCGGTCTATGCCTGGTTCGCCGGCGCGGACTCGATCCGCTTCGTGAGGGCCTACAAAGAATACGGCCTCGCCGGAAAGCTTCCGCTCCTCGCCTACAACACGCTGGTCGACGACGTGCTGCTTCCCACGCTCGGCGACGCCGCGCTCGGAGTCGTCAGCGTCGGCCATTACAGCGCCGCGCTCGATACGCCGGAGAACCGGGCCTTCGTCCGGGAGTACGAGGCGAAGTACAACGCGTGGCCCACGCGCTATGCGGAGCTCGGCTACGTGTCGGGCCAGCTCATCGGCGCGGCGCTCGAGACACTCAAAGGCGAGACAGGTGATCGCGCCGCCGTCCGAGACGCGATTCGGAATGCCGCGACGGCGATTCATCCTCCGCGCGGGCCGATCCGGTTCGACCGGTACCAGCAGGTCGTCACCGACGTCTACGTGATGAGGGTCGAGCGCCAGGGCAATCGGCTGGTCAACGCGATCGTCGATCGCATCCCGGGCACGTCCCAGGAAGAGAGCTGGAAGTGGTGGAACAAATGAAAATCTACGCGTTCGACCTGATGCCGTGGCCGTACCTCGACGAAGCGTCGTACTACCCCGATTCCAACGGGCTGTTCGATCCGCTCCGCGCCCAGCAGGTGTACGCGGAGCACCTGGACCAGATGGTGATGTACGAGGAGTACGGGTTCGACGCCATCGGAATCAACGAGCACCACGCCAAACCCTACGGCCTGATGCCGTCCCCGAATCTCGTCGCGGCCGCGCTCAGTCAGCGCACGCGTCGCATCAAGATCGCGATCCTCGGTAACCTGCCCGCGCTTCACGACAATCCGGTCCGGCTGGCCGAAGAGATCGCGATGCTCGACTGCATGTCGGGCGGCCGCATCATCTCCGGATTCGTGCGCGGGGTGCCCCAGGAGTACCTGGCGCTGAGCGGCTCGCTCGACGATGCGAGGGAGCGGTTACGCGAGGCGTGGGATCTGATCGTCAAGGCGTGGACTACCCGCGAGCCCTTCGACTGGCGCGGGAAGCACTTCAGATACGATCGGGTCTCGATCTGGCCCCGGCCGATCCAGCAGCCACATCCGCCGATCGTCCTTCCCGCCGACAGCGACGAGGGGCTGGAAACCGCGGCCAGCCGTCGGGTGCCGACCGGCGCCGCGTACCGATCGCTCACGCGCACGAAGGAGATCTTCGAGCGCTACCGAGGGTTCGCCCGGCAGCACGGATGGACGCCCGGGCCCGAGCACTTCCATCTGCTACGCCACGTCTACGTCGCGGAGACGAATGCACGGGCGCGCGAGGAAGCCGAGCCGCACCTGGACTACTTCTGGCGAAAGCTCCTGAGCTACCACCGGGGCTCGATGAAGCTGCTCGGCCTGAGTTCCCGGCCGCGACCCGCCATCGTGGAGCTGCCCGAGCAGATTCACTTCCACGATTTCGACTTCGACCTGACCCAGAAGCACGGACTCACCTTCGTCGGTGACCCGGAGTACGTCATCCACGAGATCCGGGCCCACATGCAGGAGCTGGGCGCCGGGGTCCTGATGGGGCTGTTCCAGTTCGGCAGCATGCCGCACGCGCTGGCGAAAAAGAACATCGAGCTGTTCGCGACGAAGGTGCTACCCGCGCTGAAGCGAGACTGAGCAGACGATGAAGGGGCAGACGGCGCTGGTCACCGGCGCCTCGCGGGGGCTGGGACGAGCCATCGCCGTACGCCTCGCGCGTGAGGGCGCCGCAGTGTGCGTCAACTTCCTCACCAATGAGGCCGACGCGGACCGGGTCGTCGACGAGATCCGGGGCGCCGGCGGTCGTGCCGTGGCCGTGCGCACGGACGTGGGGGATCCGGCGGCCGTCCGGCGCATGGTGGAGCGCGTCGGGGCGGAGCTCTCTCCGATCAGTATCCTGGTGAACAACGCAGGCCTGTCGGTGCGTGGGACGCTGGAGACCTTCGAGAGCGCTGACCTCGAGCGCATGCGCCGCACGAACGTCGATGGCCTCATCCACATGACTCGGGCCGTCATCCCTGGGATGAGAGAGCGCCGGTACGGGCGCATCGTCAACATCACCTCCATCGCGGCCCACGGCACCAGCCTGCCCGGGACGACGTTCTATGCTGCCACCAAGGCCGCGGTCATCACGCTCACGCGGCGCTTCGCCATGGAGCTCGGTGCCCACGGCATCACGGTCAATGCGGTCGCGCCGGGCTTCTTCCCCACCGACATGTCCCGTCGCAACGTGGAGCAGCTCGCGACGGCCGTCAAGCAGATCAGCGAGCGCACGATGGTGGGCCGCGTCGGCCACCCGGACGACATCGCGCACGCCGTCGCCTTTCTCGCTGCGCCGGAGTCGAGCTTCGTCACCGCGCAGGTCCTCACCGTGGACGGCGGCCGCATGGACTACATCGGTCATCCCTGATCGCGGTCACCCGATGCGTGACCACCGACCGCGTCAGCGGCGGCCCGAGGATCGCGACTCACGAGGCAACGTTGGCCTCGATGGCCGGACGCACGCCAGCCACCTGGCCGCGTGGCATGACGAGGTGACGACAGACGACTAGATGCGGGCGCTCAGACGTTCCGGCGCGGCGCCGCGTTCGCGGCGGTCTGCGTGGGCCGCCCGGCCACGCTCGCGATGATGGTCGTGAGCTCGCCGGGATCCACCGGCTTCGGCACGTGCATGCTGTAGCCCGCCGTCAGCGAGGCCATCCGATCCTGCACGCGTCCGTACGCGGTCAGGGCAACGGCCGGCGTATGACCTCCGCGCTCACGGTCCAGCGCCCGCACCTTCTTGATCAGCGAATAGCCGTCCTCGCCCGGCATCTCGATGTCCGACACGAGGACGTGCGGCCGCCACTGAGGCAGCACCTCCAGCGCCTCGGTTGCCGAGCGACAGGTCCGGACGCTTGCCCCGGCGCCCTTGAGCATGGCCGCCGCGAGCTCGAGGGCGTCCGAATCATCGTCGACCACCAGCACGCGAAGATCATCGAGACGCGCGCCTTCTGGTAACGCGTCCATCGACGAAGCGGTCGGATGAGACTGCGGCGCGGGGAGCCGGGCGATCGTGACCGGCAGCTTGACCACGAATGTCGAGCCCTGCCCCCTGCCGGCACTGTGGGCGACGACGCTGCCCCCGTGCAGCTCGACGAGGTGTTTGACGAGGGCCAGACCGAGTCCGAGGCCCGCGTGCGCTCTCGTGCTCGAGCTGTCCGCCTGCCGAAAGCGCTCGAAGATGTACGGCAAGATCTCCGGGGTGATGCCCTGTCCCGTATCGCTCACCACGATCTCGACGTGCGAGTTGACGAACTGCAGATGCACCTGGACCCGGCCGCCCTTCGGGGTGAACTTCACCGCGTTCGCGAGCAAGTTCCAGACGACTTGCTGGAGCCGGGACGGATCGCCGATGGCCGGCCCCGCCCGAGGGTCGAGCACTTTCTGGAGCCGGATCTCTTTCGCCTCGGCGGCCGGCCGGACGGCATCGAGCGCGCCGTCGATCACGGCGTGGAGATCGACCGGCCGGACGTCGAGGCGCATCTTCCCCGTGATGACACGAGAGACGTCGAGGAGGTCGTCGATCAACTGCACCTGGGCGTTGGCGTTCCTGAGAATCGCGTCCAGCGCCCGCTCCGCCCCGTCCTCGTGGAGCCGCCCCGACCGCAACATGCGAGCCCACCCGTACACGGCATTGAGTGGCGTGCGGAGCTCGTGCGAGAGGACCGCCAGGAATTGGTCCTTGGCCCGGCCCGCCTCCTCCGCCACTCCCCGCGCTTCCTGCTCCTTGCGCAGGAGCTCCTCGCGCTGGGCGGCGGCCGTGACCAGGGCGTCCGAGACGTCGCGGATTTCTTGAATCGAGGTGGTGGGCGGCTTCAACTCCTCTCCGCGCCCCAAGGCCTGGGCAGCGGCACGGAGCTGGCTGATCGGCTGATTGATGCTGCGCGCGACCCATAATGCCGCGAACGTGCCGAGCGCGACGGACAGGAGGACGCCGCCCGCGTAGGTTGCGAGTGAGCGCAACGCGGCGCCCTCGATGAGCGCGGCGGGGATGCCGGGCGCGGCCGACCAGCCACTGTCCTTGAGCCTGCTGTACGAGGCGTAGATCCGGTCGCCCTCGAGGCTGAAGGTCATGCCGAATCCCTCGTCCGCGCCACTGGCCATCAGCTTCTGCAGCGTGACGGCGGCCTGCCCGCCCAGATTTTCCGGGTGAGCACGGGAGCGGGCCACCCGCAGGCCGTTCGCGTCGAAGATGGATATGACCCAGTCACTCGGTACCTGCTGGCGTTTGACGACGTCGAGGATTTCCTCGGGCTTGACGACAGCCGTCAGGACATAGCGCAACTCGCCGTTGCGAAGCACCGGCACCCGCACCGGAAAGAGCAAGCTGCCGTCGAGGCCTTTGGCGAGGTTGCCCACCGCGGGCGCCCGAGTCAGGACCACGGTGTCGAAGCTCCGTGGTTCGGCCAAAGGCTGGGGCGCCGGCGACGCAAAGCGGGTGTCCATCAGACGATTGCCTGCCGGATCGGCGAGCAGCACCGCGGCCCAATTGGGCTGCGTTTTTAGAACTCGTTGGGCCCGCTCCCGGAAGCCCGAGGTGTCGTTCCGGTCGAGCGCGGCGGTCGTCGCGAGCGCCTCGAGAACGGAGGTCGAGCTGCGGAGCTCGGCGTCGACAGCGGTCGCCAGCGCACGAGCCAGCTCGAGACCGACGCGTTCAGCCTGGACCTGTTGCTGCCGCAGCAACAGATAGAATCCGATCGCCGACATCGCGGCAATCGGCACGATGCCGGCGGCGGCGAGCGCGAGGAGTCTTCGGCGCAGGGGAATACCCGGCATTCGCTATGCCCTTCGCATGGTCCTTGACGGTCGGTGATGACGAAAGAGGGGAGCGGCCTGAGAAAAGTTTCCCCCTATGGGTTGAGCACCGTCGGCGACACTATCGCACGGTTCTGCAGGGTCGCAAGACCAGGCGTGAGCGCGACGAAGCCTCTACGCCGCGATTGGAAGGGAGGCCTCGCCGGCGGGAGGGAGGGCGGGTAGGGCGGCAGCGCCGACGATCCGCCGCTTCGTCGCCGGGCACAGCGGTGCCAGGACGAGATCGTGAAGGTCGAGCAACTGTTCGATGGTAAGACGATCCACATTTTCGGCGACATCTTGGAGCCAGGCGCCCGAATCGAGCCGCATGAAATTCCTCCTGGTGCTTTCGATCTGGCCGGCCACCAGGCCAACCGCCAAGAAGCTGAGCAAAGCGCGGGCCAAGAAACGACGTTTCGGCCCGCTCATGGCGAAGATCGTGTGCAAGAGTTTTCCTATGCGCTGCGTTTGACGCCTTCCGGTCGAGGCCCTACAGTCCCGCCGTCCCTCTCGGGAGGCACTGTGAACGCTCGTGTGATTGGCCGGCGGCTGACCGAACCCTCGTTCGCCTTCCTGCTCAACGTGCCGGCCCTGCTCGCGATCGTCCTGCTGGTCGGCTATCCGATCGTCTATTCGGCCTGGCTCAGCCTCCATCACTACAATCTGAAGCGCCCGCGCCTCTTTCGCTTCGTCGGACTCGAGAACTATGTCGGGATCCTCCGCTCGGAGGAATTCTGGAGCGCGCTCCAGGTGACGCTGCTCTTCACCGCACTGGGCGTCGTCATCGTCGTCGTCCTCGCTACGCTGATCGCCCTCCTGCTCAACGAATCGTTCCCGGCGCGCGGCCTCGTCAGGACGCTCGTGCTGATACCGTGGGCCATCCCGCCCGTCGTCAACGGCCTGATGTGGCAATGGATCTACGACGCCAAGGTGGGCGCGCTGAACGGGCTCCTCGTGAGCCTCGGCTTGCTCGCGGGATACCGTGGCTGGCTCTCGGACCCGACGAGCGCACTGCTCGCTCTGGTGACGGCGCACGTGTGGAACGCGCTGCCGCTCGCCGTGATCCTGCTGCTGGCCGCCCTTCAGAGCATTCCGGCGGAGCTCTACGACGCGGGCCACGTGGATGGCTCGGCCGGCTGGCGGCTCTTCCGGCACGTCACCTTGCCGTGGCTGGCCCAGCCGCTCCTCGTCGTCCTGATCCTCCAGACCATGCTCGCCGTTCGTGTCTTCGATCTCATCTACGTGCTGACGGCGGGCGGGCCCGGGACGGCGACGACCACGCTGGTCTGGCAAACGTATCTCACGACGTTCGACAGCCTCGACTTCGGCCTCGGCAATGCCTACGCCTATACGGTCAGCCTGATCACCCTGGGGCTGGCGCTCCTCTATTTCCATCTGCTCTACGGCCGAGGGGAATTCGAGGCGTGAAGAGCGGGAAGCGGCGGCGTCGTACGCTGTGGCTCACGGTGGCCGGTGTGCTGGTCGCCGCGTATTTCCTCGCCCCGTTCTCCTGGCTCGTGCTGACGAGCTTCATGCACGAGTCAGACGCCATGGCCGTGCCGCCGCGATGGCTGCCGGACCGGCCCACGCTCGTCAACTACGCCACGTTCGCCGCGCCGGGCGGGACGCGCTCGATCGTGGGAAGCCGCGCCGCCGAGAACACGATGCCGAGCATCGTGAACTCGCTCGTGGCCGCCACCGGCACCGCTGCGTTGAACCTCGCGCTCGGGATCCTGGCCGGCTACAGTTTTGCGCGGCTGCGCTTCCCCGGGCGCAGCACGTTGCTCTTCCTCTATCTCGGCTCACGCATGGTCCCGGGCATCGCGCTCATCGTTCCGCTCTACCTCGTCATCAAGACCCTGGGCCTCCTCGACAGCCTGCTGGCCCTGGTGATGACCTACCTCACGTTCACGCTGCCGTTCACCATCTGGCTGCTCAAGAGCTACTTCCAGGGGATCCCGCGCGAGCTCGAAGAGGCCGCCCTCGTCGATGGCTGCGGCCGCGCCCGCATGATGCTGCGTGTGCTGCTGCCCGCCGCCGCACCCGGCCTCGTCGCGGCCGCGATGTTCGCCTTCATGACCGCCTGGAACGACTATCTGTTCGCCGTGATCCTCACCTCCAGCATGGCTGCCAAGACCGTCCCGGTCGTCGTCGCGGGCTTCGCCACCGACGTGACGACCGAGCGGACGCTCATGGCGGCCGGCGGCGTCCTCGCCGTCGTCCCGCCGCTGGTCCTCGCGTTTCTCTTCCAGCGGCTCATCGTCCAGGGGCTCGTCTCGGGCGCGGTCAAGGGATGAGCCCGCCTCGAAAGGAGTCGACCATGTCCCTCGCGATGTCTCGCCGCCGCTTCGTTGCTGCTGGCGCGCTCGGCCTGGCCACCGCCGCCGCTCCCCGCGCGGCCCGCGCCCAGACCGTCGTGCGCTTCTCGGGCTGGGCGTTCGAGCCCCAGGTCGTCGAGGCCAACGTCAAGCGCTTCATGGAGCAGAACCCGGACGTCAAGGTGGAGTACACGCCGCTCGACCTCCAGCTCTACAACGAGAAGATGGTCGCCCTGTTCAACGCCGGGACCCAGCCGGACGCGTACTACGTCCGCGACATCAACCTCGGGGCCTGGGTCGAGGCCGGCTGGGTTCAGCCGATCGACGGCCTTCCGGGACTGGCCGAGCTCGACCGCGACATCTTCCCGTTCAACCGGGAGGCGCTCGCGTACAAGGGCAAGCAGTACGGCACGCCCTATTACGGGGACATCTACGTCTACATGTACGACCGGAAGCTCGCGCAGAAGGCCGGCGTCGACAAAGCGCCGGTCACGCTCGAGCAGCTCAAGCAGGCGGCGCTCGCCGTCAAGAAGGCGGGCCTGGCCGACTATCCGATCCTCAAGGGATTCAAGACGAACGTGGACGGCCTCAGCGAGTTCTGGTCGATGGTCTTCGCATCCGGCGGCCAGCTCTTCGACGAAGAGCTGACTCCCCTCTATCCGGACAAGGACAAGACCGCGCTCGGCGCCCTCGAGTGGCTGGTCCAGGCCATCCACGACTGGAAGATCCTCGACCCCAAGGGGCTCGAGCTGGACGAGACTCAGGCGCGCGACGTCTTCGTCAACGGCCAGGGCGTGTTCACCTCGAACGTCGGCAACGTGCTGCCGCGCGCGAACAATCCGAAGCTCAGCAAGCGCGCCGGCGACATTGCGGCGACCCGGTTCCCGGGCCTGGCCGACGTGGGCAAGGGCCCGATGGGTTGGACGCGCCTCTACTGCCTGGACGCCAAGACCAGGGTGAAGGACGGCGCGTGGCGCCTCATCTACTACATGGGTGGCAAGGACAAGACCGGAACCTATTACACGGCCAAGGACTGGTACCGGAAGTACGGCGTCGGCTACGCATTCATGTCGCTCGACCGCGATCCTGAGATGATCAAGGTCCACAAGGACGCCGGCTGGGACCTCGAGGTGCGGAGCCAGCAGTACGCGAAGGCCCAGAGCCGGACGAACGTGAAGGCGCCCTGGTACAACGAGTGGGACCGCTTCACGCAGCAGCAGATCCAGAATGCGCTCATCAAGAAGGCGAGCCCGCGCGACGCCTTGACCGCGTCGGCCAACAAGGCGCGCGACCTCAAGAAGCAGTGGAGCTGAGCGGATCGACACGGCCGTGCTCTTCGGTACGTGGCTCGATCAGCAACTCGTGGCCTTCGCCGTCGTGGCTGGCGTGCTGACGGTCATTCCCGGTGCTGACATGGCTCTCGTCGCGCACAGCGTGCTCTCGCGCGGTCGGCGGGCCGGATACGTCACGAGCGTCGGAGCCTGCACCGGGCTGTGGGTGCACGCGATGGCGTCAGCGCTTGGTCTTTCCGCCATTCTCATGACGTCGGCGGAGCTGTTCTCAGCGGTGAAGGCGGCAGGCGCGCTCTATCTGGTCGTGCTCGGCGTGCTGTCGCTCCGCCGTGCGCTCACGTCGGCCTCGGGCGCCCTCGTCGCCACGGCGACTTCACAGGACACGCGGCGAGCATTCGTCCGGGGATTCCTCTCCAACGTCCTCAATCCCAAGGTTGCGCTGTTCTATCTCACGCTCTTGCCGCAGTTCGTCCGGCCGGAGGACAACGTGCTCGCGCGCTCACTCGTGCTCGCGGGTGTGCACGTGGTCATCGGGTTGGTCTGGCTCGTCTCGTACGCCTATTTCTTCAGCCGCGTCAGCGACGTTCTCCGACGCCCCCGCATGCGTCGTGCCCTCGAGGGCGTGACGGGAGCGCTGCTCATCGGATTCGGCGGGCGACTGGCGTGCGAGCGCCGCTGAGACGACTCGCGGCTGGCTCCGCGGCGGCTTCACTCCGATCGGCTTGGCTCTGATCGAGCTCCGGTGCACACGCGCCGAGCTTCGGCGACGTCAACGGCGGGCTGCGTCGCGATTCGTTCCTGCAGCGCCGGATGCGTGCTCAGCCAGCCGCCACTGCTACCGCCCGATCGCTGCTGGAGCGTTTCCAGCGCATAGCGCAACGACCATTCGGGCTTGCCCGCGTCCCGCAGGATCTTGACCGCGAGCTGATCCGCCTCGGATTCCTGACTGCGGCTATACGCGTTCAGGCCGAGACTGGCCGCACCCTGCACCAGGTAACCGGCGCCAGGGACGAAGAGTCCGGCCGCCGTCCCCAGGACGGTGCCGACCACGTTCGTCGCGTCCGACGTCCTCGCGATCGTCTCGGGGTGCTTGAGAATGTCGTGAGCGATCTCGTGGGCCGCGATTCCGATGAGCAGACATCGGTCGCCCGTGGCGACGACTCCAAGCGTGACGTAGAAGTGATGATTCCCGGCCGCCGCCGCATTCAGGCCGTCGCTCTTGTGAAGCGCCACGTAGACGGTGTGGGGGTCGAGGCCCCCGCTTTGCGCCAGATCGCGGAAGACGGCAGGGACATCACCCTCGGCGTCGACGACGGGCGTCTTGGCAGCCTTGCGGATCGTCTCCTGGAACTGTGCTTGCTTGGTCGAGGCGCATCCAGCAGCCACGACGACAACGGCGACGGCTCCTGCAAGAACGCCCCACGTCCGCATGCATCGACTATAGAGCAATCCCGGTCGGGGTCGGCGATCACTCCGCCATCGACGTCGACATGACGACGTGCACCGGCTGACCAGCGATGACACTTTTGGCAATCGGCGAAGCCGTGACGACACGCATCGGATCATCGTGGACTCGGATCGTCGGCTAAGCCGGCGATCTTTCTAATACTCGCGAATGGCACCCCGTGTGCACCCACCGGCGAACCGACGATGGGCAAGCCGGCCTCTTCTTTTGATGTGCGGTAGTAAGCGAATCACCGAGGGGAGGTGACCTTATGGCTGATAAGCCGAAGGAACAGCCGAAGCCGTGGCAGAGCAGGCCAGGCCAGCCGCAGCCGCCCAAGAAGTAACGACGACCTGGTGGGGCGCTCCGGTGATCCTGGCCGGAGCGCCCATGTCAGGAGCGAATCGCGCCCTCCGCCGCAAGCCTCCGCGGACGTGCCGACTGAGCAGCTCGCGTCGTTCGATCGTGTAGCTGGGGATGTAAGGACTGTGAAGCGTTCTCGAGCCGAGTGAGGCTACGCGGCCCTCTTCTTCTTCACGCCGTGAGTCGCCGACAGATGCCGTCCGAGATGAACGGGACGCGCAAAGCGACGAGCGCACCGTGGGCACTTGAGGGTCCGCCGCCGCCGCCCTTTCATCGGAGTTGCCTTTTGCGACGCCCTCGTCACGGTCATGTTGCTCGTGCCAAGACTCCGCGCGATTTCTGTCAGGAATCTGAGCTCGGTCTCCGACGCAGTCTGTCGTGCTTTCAACAATGAACGAAGCATCCCGGCAAGATTGGCTGGCATGAACGCAGGGCTCCTTGGACGTGAGGTAGTTACGGACGCAGTCCATTCATACCGCCGATTGGGGGCTATTTCAATGCTCTACGAGCCCGCGGGCCAATTGGCTAGACACCCCCCGTCACGTCGATGGTCACGCCGGTGACGAAATCGGCGTCGTGCGAGGCCAGGAAGCAGATGACGCGCGCCTGGTCGCGCGCCTCGGCGACGCGACGCAGCGGCGTGCGAGCGATCTCCTCCGCCTGCTCGGCAGCCCGGCGTTGCTCCCAGCGCGGCCGAATGCGTTCGGTAAGGGTGAGGCTGGGCGCAATGGCGTTGACGTTGACGCCGTACGGCCCCAACTCGTGGGCGAGCTTCCGCGTGAAGGCGATGATCCCACCCTTGGCGGCAGCATAGGCGCTACTGCTGCTCGCGCTCAGGCCACGCCCGGCCACCGATGAGATGTTCACGACCTTGCCGCTGCGTTGCCGCTTCATCACCGGCGCTACCGCGTGGCAGAAGAGGAATGTCCCGTCGAGATTGAAGGCAATGAGCCGCTGCCACTCGGCGAGCGTCAATTCGTCGACGGCGGCCCCGGGCTGCGAGATGATCGTGCTCCCGCCGACCGCGTTCACGAGGATGTCGATGCGACCGTGCTCGCGGATCACGCCGTCGACGACGTCCTGCACATTGGCGGCGTCGAGGGCATCGGCGCGACGCCCATGCGCGCGGCCGCCAGTGTCGCGTATGCCGGCCATCGCCTTGTCGAGCCGCCCCTGATCGGTGTCGACGCCCACCACGATGCCGCCCTCACTGCCGATGATCTCGGCCGTGGCCTTTCCGATCCCGCTCGCTGCAGCCGTGATCACCGCCACCTGATCTCGGAATCTCATCGTCATCTCCTCGCCTGGCGCGACCGTCACCGCGGCTGGCCGACGTCTTATCACAACGCGAGCGGGGCCGCAGGCGCGACGGGGTGCGGCGACCCGCAACCCGGTTGACACCCTCCGTGCGGTGACTACACTCGCTTCGCCGATCGGCTCAGCGTGTGCAGTGCCATGGCCGACGCAGAATCGACGGAATCGAGATGCCTGACCCCAGCCCACGACGACCGGACACCGACCCGCAACGATACGTCGGCCAGCCGCTCAAACGGTTGGAAGATCCCAAGCTCATCACCGGCGCGGGGCAGTACGTCGAGGACCTCAAGCTTCCCGGGCTGACGTACCTGGCGTTCCTTCGAAGCCCGCATGCTCACGCGCGCGTCACTGCGATTCGGATCGAGGCGGCTCAGAAAGCGCCCGGAGTGGTCCGAGTCGTCACCGCGAAGGACCTCGGTCCCCTTCGACCGACGCCGTACATGGTCGTTCTGCCCGGGCTGAAGGCATTTCCGTATCAGTACCTCGCGGACGGAGTCGTCGACTCGACCGGCGTGCCGGTGGCGGCGATCGTCGCCGAGAGTCCGTCCCTCGCTCGCGACGCGGCCGACCTGATCGAGGTCGAGTACGAATCCTTGCCGGCGGTCTCCGACCCCGAGCGTGCGCTTGGGCCCGGGGCTCCGCTCGTCCATCCCGAATTCGGCACCAATCAGGCATTCAGCTTCCCGATGAAGGGCGGGGACGTGAACGCGGCGTTCGCTCGGGCGGCTCACGTCGCCAGGGTCCGTGTCGAGCACAATCGCCTCGCGGGAGTGCCGATGGAGCCGCGGGGCGTGGTCGCCCGCTACGACGCCGGAACCGGCGAGCTCACGCTCTGGCTGACGACGCAGAATCCGTTCACGACGCGCGCCGACCTCGCCTCGGTCCTCGACTACCCGGAGCACAAGCTTCGTCTGGTCGCCCTCGATGTCGGAGGGGGGTTCGGCGTGAAGGGGCCGCTCTATCGCGAGGAGGTGATCGCCGCCGTTCTCGCGCGGCAGCTCGGGCGACCCGTTCAATGGATGTCCACGCGGAACGAGGACCTGCTCACCACGCACCACGGCCGCGCGACGGTCACCGAGGCCGAGGCTGCAGTGACCAGCGATGGCGAGATCATCGGCCTCAGAGCGAAAGCGATCTTCGATCTCGGCGCCCACCTGCTCTCGCTGTCGATCGTCCCGACCATGTCGAACTCGATCCATGTCCTCGGCCCGTACCGCATCCAGAATGCCGAGCTCCTCAGCGTCGGCGTGTACACGAACACGGGGCCGACGGGTCCCTATCGCGGATCGGGGCGGCCCGTGGGCGTCTACCTCATCGAGCGCGTGATGGACGAGGCCGCTCGGCTCACCGGGCTCGACCCGGTCGAGATTCGCCGTCGCAACTTCATCCCGTCCGACGCATTCCCGTATCGCACGGCGTTCGGGACTCCCTACGATTCGGGCAACTACGCGAGAGCGCTCGATCGCGCGCTGGAGCTGGCCGACTACGGAGCGCTCCGTCGCCAGCAGGCCGAGAAGCGCCAGCGCGGGGACATCATGGGGATCGGCGTCGCCACCTACGTCGAATCGACCAACGTGCTCGGCTGGGAGAGCGGCGTCGTGCGGGTGGAGCGGACCGGAAAGGTCACCGCGATCACGGGATCGAGCCCGCACGGGCAGGGGCACGAGACGACGTTCGCCCAGATCGTCGCCGATCATCTCGGCGTCGCCTACGAGGACGTGATCGTGCGCCATGGCGACACGCTCGGAGCGCCCCAGGCCATCGGGACGTTCGGAAGCCGGAGCGCCGGGCTCGGCGGCAGCGCGCTCGCGCGGGCCGCGATCGAGATGCGCGAGAAGGGACAACGGCTGGCGGCGAGGCTCCTCGAGGCGAGCCCCAAGGACCTCCAGCCCGTGCGCGGCGGCTTTCAGGTGAAGGGCGTGCCCGAGCGGATGATCGGCTGGAACCGCATCGCCGAATTCGCACATCGAGGCATGGGCCTGCCGCCCGAGGAGACTCCGGGGCTCGAAGCCACGGTGTTCTTTCGACAGGACCTGCCCGCCTTCGCCTTCGGCGCCGGCATCGCCGTGGTGAGCGTGGATCGCGAAACCGGGCGGGTGCGGCTCGAACGTCTGGTCGCGGTGGACGACTGTGGCAACGCGATCAACCCCCTGCTGGTCGACGGTCAGATCGTGGGAGCCCTGGCTCAGGGCATCGGCCAGGCGCTGCTCGAGCACGTCGTGTACGGCGAACAGGGGGAGTTGATCACGGGAACGTTCATGGAATATGCGCTGCCCCGCGCCGACGACATGCCCGCGCTGGTCCTCGATCGCACCGTCACGCCGTCACCGCTGAATCCACTCGGAGCGAAGGGCGTCGGCGAGGGCGGCGCCTGTGTCGCGCCGCCGGCGATCGTGAACGCCGTCGTGGACGCGCTCTCGCCCTTCGGGATTCGTCACGTCGATTCGCCGCTGACGTCCGAGAAGATCTGGCGCGCGATCCACCAGCGCTGACGCCCAGCCACCGACCCGACAACGTCCCGACCCGCAACGCGGGTCTATAATCACCGCCGCCGTCTCAGCGAGCCGAGAGGGGAGAGACATGTCGAAGTCGAAGCGCGACATCGTCGCCAACGTCGCCCGTCTGCGTGAGCACATGGATCGCCACCGCCTGGCCGCGGTCGTGGCACGCTCGGGCCAGAACTTCACCTATCTGTCCGGCCTGGCGTATCCGGGGACACTGGCGCGTCACCTCGATCTCCCCGACTCCGTGCGCGGAATCCTGCTCGTGTGGCCGCGGAACGGTGAGCCGGTCGTCGTGCTGAACAAGATCGCCGAAGGCCTCACGCGGCGCGACTCGTGGGTCGAGCGGATCGAGGTGTACGACGCCTACTCGGAGTCGCCGTACCACCGTTTGGCGCAGGTCCTCGAGAGCCTCGGGCTCGGCCGCGAGCGCGTGGGGTTCGAGAAGAACTACGTCAGCGCCGCGCACTGGGACGAGGTGCAGCGCGAGCTACCGCAGATGCAGATGGTCGACTGCGCCGCGATGATGGACGAGGTGCGCTGGGTCAAGACGGAAGGGGAGATCCGCCTGCTGAAGAAGGGCGCCGATCTCCTCGACGACGCGTACCTCGAGGTCTTTCCCACCATTCGACCCGGTGAAACCGAGCGGGCCGTCCACAGCCGGCTCATCGCGAGCTGCCTGCGCCGCGGCGCCAACTGGGCCCACGGCATCCTGAACTCGAGCCGGAACCTGATCCCGTACGCCGGCGAGAGCGACAACACGTGGCAGAAGGGCGACGTCGTGCGCACGGATTACGTCGCGTACGTCGACGGCTACCCCGGCCACCAGTCGCGGAACGCCGTGCTCGGCCCGCCGAGCGCCGATCAGCTCCGCGACTATCGCATCACCCGCGAGATCTACGGCCTGACGATCGACCGCTGCCGGCCGGGCGTGTCCGCGGGCGAGGTCTACGAATTCGTCGTGAAGGAGTTCGCCAAGCACGGCTGGTCGTACACGAGCCAGCTCGCCGGCCACGGCGTCGGCTGCTGGTGGCACCAGCAGGAGCCGGTGATCTCGCGCGGCAACAAGTTCGTGCTCGAGGAAGGCATGGTGCTCGCGCTCGAGCCGGCCCGGGAGTACTACCACATCCAGGACATGATCGTGGTGCGCGCGGGCGCGCCGCAGCTCATCTCGGACAAGTTCGCGACCGATCAGATGTTCGTGGTCGGCTAGGAGCGACGACGGGTATGGCCGATACGGGCGACTGGAAGAAGATCGTCGCGGGCATCAGCGACGAGCAGGTCTTGAAGCTCGAGCAAGCCGCCATCCGCATACCGAGCACGACGTTCGAGGAGGGCGCGCTCGCCGATCATCTCGCCAACCGCATGTCCGACATCGGCCTCGACGTCGAGATGATGGAGGTCACCCACTGGGCCAAGCCCGGCAAGACGACGCGCCAGCCGATCGCGCGCCTCCGGGGAACGGGCGGCGGGCCGAGCCTCATGCTGAACGGCCACATGGATCCCGGCGTGGAGATGAGTGGCTGGAGCGTGGATCCGTACGGCGCCAAGTTCGAGGACGGCTGGGTGTGGGGAATGGGCGCCCACGACGACAAGGGCGGCGTCGTGGCCGCCATCTGCGCCGTCGAAGCGATCGTCCGCTCGGGTGTCCGTCTCCGCGGCGACGTCGTCGTCTGCCCCGTGGTGGCGCACAAGCTCGGCGGCGCGGGCACGCGCGCGCTCATGAAGAAGGGTGTGCGCACCGACCTCGCCATCAACATGGAGCACTCGGCCAACACCATCGCCAACGTCTGCGTCGGCATCGTCATGGTCCGCATCAAGACGAAGAGCCCCGAGCTGTTCTTCCGGTACAGCCAGGAGGCGAAGGCTCAGTACATGAACCCGATCGAGCAGCAGGCCGAGATCATGCGGCGCATCGGGCCGAGCCTCGATCCGATCCGGCCCGGCGGCTGGCTGCGCTTCACGCCGCACCCCGATCTCCCGGGATTTCCGACGCACACGTTCGACACGATGCACAAAGAGCACTACTACCAGAAGAGCTACACCGGGATGTCGAGCCGCGAGTGCGAGATGATCTTCCAGCTCCGCACGGTGCCGGGCCAGACGCTCGAGACGGTGCGCGACGACGTGCAGCGCCTGCTCGCCGACATCAAGAAGGATCATCCCGCGTTCGACGCCGAGATGACGATTCCCGCCAACGGCATGGAGGACGGGTGGTTCCAGGATCCGATGGAGGTGAAGCCGGATCATCGTCTGGTGACGTCGCTCGCCGAGGGCCAGCGGCTCGCCACCGGCGCGCCGGCCGTGGTCGGTGGCTGGGGACGCCTCGGCAACGTCGGGGACGGCAACATCCTCATGTCCCACGGCATCCCCACCGTGCAATACGGTGCGGGCGACATCCGGATCTACAAGGAGTGGCCGACGCCGGACGAGCGTGTGCCGCTCCGGGACCTCGTCACCGCCGCGAACGCAATCGCCTACGCGACGCACCGGCTCTGCGCGTGAGGAGACGACCATGACCACGACCGTCGCGATCCTGCTGCTCCTTCTCACCCCGCTGGTGGCGCACGCCCAGCCGAAGCCCGGGGGCAAGATCGTCTTCGCCGCCCGGCAGGACATCGACACGCTCGACCCGCACATCACGAATCGCGCGGCGACGCGCAAGATCCTGATCCAGTTCACGGACACGCTGACGGTGATCAATCCCAAGGACGGCAAGGTCGGGCCGGGCCTCGCCGAGTCGTGGGACGTCGCGCGTGACGGCAAGAGCTACACGTTCCGGCTCCGCAAGAACGTGAAGTTCCACGACGGCACACCGTTCGACGCCACCGCAGTCAAGGCGACGTTCGATCGGATCCAGGAGCCGCTCGGCGCGCCCGGCGTCGCCCGCGCCTTCCTCGGGCCCTACGACGGAGCGGACGTCATCGACGCCCAGACCGTCCGGATCCGGTTCAAGCAGCCGTACGCGCCGTTCCTGAGAATGGTCGCGCTCTCGCCGCTCGCGCCCGTCTCGCCGACGGCGGTGGAGAAGATGGGGCAGGACTTCTCTCGTCGCCCCGTCGGCACCGGCCCGTTCATGGTCAAGGAGTGGGTGCCGAAGAGCCACGTGACGCTCGTGCGGAATCCTGACTACGCCTGGCCGCCCGCGTCCGCCGCGCATCGCGGCCCCGCCTATCTCGAAGAGATCACGTGGCGCTTCGTGCCCGAGGCGACCACGCGCACGGCCGTGCTCCAGACCGGCGAGGCGAACGTCGCCGAGGACCTTTCGTACGCCGACGTGGCCGCGCTCGAGCGCAATCCGGACCTCCGGATCCTGCGCGGCGTCCCCGCGGGCACGCCGTGGACGATCTTTCCCAACGTCCAGCGCTTCCCGACGAACGATCCGGCGGTGCGCAGGGCGCTCCATTACGCGATCAACAAGGACGCGATCGTGAAGGTCGTCTTCCACGGCCAGAGCCACGCCTCGGGCTCGCTGATCCAACCGCCCACGCCGGGCTACGTGGCCGTGGCGAAGGAGCTCTTCCCGTACGATCCCGGGCGCGCCCGCAAGATCCTCGACGACGCCGGCTGGAAACCGGGGAGCGACGGCATCCGGGTGAAGGACGGCAAGCGGCTGGAGATCCTCTGGATCTTCGGCACCAACAACGGCTACGAGGAGATGGCGCCGCTCGTCCAGGGCATGGCGCGCGAGGTGGGCATCGACGTCCAGTTGCGCGAGCAGCCCCGCGTGCAGATGTACGAGGCGTGGCGCAAGGGCGAGCACGGGATCGGTGAGCTGAACTGGTGGTTCCCCGATCCCTCGATCCTCGCCACGAACTTCCACACGAGCCGGCTGCAGGCCTTCAACCCGCCGCGGCTGTCCGATCCCGAGGTCGACAAGCTGCTCGACCAGGCCGGTATGGCGGTGGAAGAGGGCCCGCGGATGGAGCTCTACAAGAAGGCCCAGCGCGTGCTGCTCGAGATGGGCGCCGGCATCCCGCTCGTCGATCAGGTGACGGTCGTGGGCGTCCGCAAGGACGTCGCGGGCTACGCGTTCAACGTAGTGACGTTCCCGGTCCTCTACGACGTCAGCCTGACGAGGTAGCGCTCGCTGCTCACGTTCATCCGGCGCCGCGTGTTGCTCTCGGTGCCGGTGGTCGTCGGCGTGTCGGTGGTCGTCTTCTCGATCATCCACGTGCTCCCCGGCGACCCCGTCCTCGCGATCCTGAGCGGCGCCAACGCCACCCCCGAGCAGGAGCGAGCGCTGCGCACGCAGCTCCGGCTCGACGATCCGCTCGTCGTGCAATACGTGCGATTTCTCGGCCGCGCCCTCGTCGGGGACTTCGGGCGCTCGATCTTCTCGGGACGGCCGGTCATCGAGGAGATCGGCGACCAGCTTCCGAGCACGCTCGAGCTCGCCGGCACCGCGATCGTCATCGCCGTCGTCGTCGGGGTCGCGCTGGGCCTCCTCGCGGCGGTCCGGCGCGACACCTGGATCGATCGTACCGCGATGCTGGTCGCCCTCGGCGGTGTGTCGATGCCGAGCTTCTGGCTCGGCCTGCTGCTGATCTTGATCTTCTCGCTGCAGCTCGGCTGGCTGCCCGCGACCGGCCAGGGCGGCCTGAGCCGCCTGATCCTGCCCGCGGCCACCATCGGGCTCAACTACTCGGCGGTCATCGCGCGCCTCGTCCGCTCGAGCCTGCTCGACGTGCTGAACAACAATTACATCTCGACGGCGCGGGCCAAGGGCCTGTCGGAGTGGGGCGTCACGCTGAAGCACGCGCTCGGCAACGCGCTGATTCCCGTCACCACGATCATCGGCGTCCAGCTCGGCAACCTGCTCGCCGGCACGATCATCGTGGAGACGGTCTTCTCGCGCCGGGGCATGGGCCGGCTCGCCGTGACGGCCGTGCTCGACAAGGACTATCCGCTCATCCAGGGCGTCGTGCTCGTGAGCGCCCTCGGCTACGTGCTCACCAATCTCCTGGTGGACGTCTCGTACTCGGCCCTGGATCCACGCATTCGCCACCGGGACGTCGCCGAGGCGTGATGCTGGCCCGCTTGCTGCGCCGGCGCAAGACCGCCCTGGTCGGCGCCATCGTCCTTGCCGTCATCGGGCTGGCGGCACTCTTCGCGCCGGCGCTGGTGCCCTACGATCCGCTCCAGGTGAAGCCGGCCGAGGCGTTGTCGCCGCCGACGCTGCGCCATCCCTTCGGCACCGATCAGTACGGCCGCGACATCCTCAGTCGCGCGATCATGGGCGCTCGCCTCTCGCTGCTCACCGGCCTGGGCGCCGTCGCGGTCGCGCTCGTCGCGGGCGTGGTCGTCGGCCTCTCCTGCGGCGTCATCGGCGGCTGGACGGATCTCCTCGTGATGCGCCTCGTCGACATCATGATGGCGTTCCCCGGCACCCTCATGGCGCTCGTCGTCGTCGCCGTGCTCGGGCAGGGCACGGTGAACGTCATGCTGGCCGTGGGCGTGTCCCTGGTCCCGACGTTCGTGCGGCTCGTGCGCGGTGACGTGCTGTCCGTGAGGGAAAACGTCTACGTCGAGGCGGCGCGGGCGCTCGGCTGCTGGCCGACCCGCGTGGCCGTTCAGCACGTGCTGCCCAACGTCGTGGCGCCGATCATCGTGCTCTCCACGGTGGCCATCGCCTGGTCGATCATCCTCGGCGCGTCGCTGAGCTTCCTGGGCCTCGGCCCGCGCCCTCCGATCCCCGAGTGGGGCATCGACCTGAGCAACGGCAGGAATTACCTGTTGCGCGCGTGGTGGATCTCGTCCGTGCCTGGCTTCTGCATCATGCTGACGGTCGTCGCCGTCAACCTGGTCGGCGATGCGCTGCGCGACGAGCTCGACCCGCGGCTTCGGGCGCTCGCGAACCTATGACTTCCATCGCCGTCGACGAGCGGCGTCGGTGCTAGACTCCGGCGCCATGACCGACGCGCGCCTTCCTCTCGATGGCATCCGGGTGCTCGAGCTGGCTCAGGTGGTGGCCGGCCCGTTCTGCGGCACGCTCATGGCCGAGTTCGGCGCCGAGGTGATCAAGACCGAGATGCCGGGCCGCGGCGACGACCTGCGGCGCCTCGGCCCGTCGGAGGGCGACTGCTCGTACTGGTTCGCCGTGGACAACCGCAACAAGAAGCTCATGACGCTCGATCTCCACGCCGCGAAGGGACAGGACATCGTGCGCCGGCTCGTCGCCCACTGCGACGTCGTCCTCGAGAACTTCCGCCCCGGCGTGCTCGAGCGCTGGGGACTCGGCTGGGAGGCGCTCCACGCGATCAACCCGCGTCTGGTGATGGCGCGGATCACCGCCTTCGGCCAGACGGGGCCGCTCAACCAGGGCCCGGGCTACGCGGCGATCGCCTCGGCCTTCGGCGGCACCTGGTACGTCAACGGCCACGCCGATCGGCCGCCGGCGCGGCCGACGCCGGTGTATCCCGACTACATGACGGGGTTGTTCACGGCGTTCGGCGTGCTGGCCGCGTTGCGCCACCGCGACGCGACCGGCGAAGGCCAGTGGATCGACGCCGCGCTCTACGAATCGGCGTTTCGCGTCATGGAGTACACGACCACGCTCTACGGCCGCCAGCACGTCGTCCGCGAGCGCGGTGAGCTCCAGCACGCGGGCTGGCCGGGCGGCGCGTTTCGGACGCTCGACGACAAGTGGATCGTCTTCACGGCACCGGCGCAGCACCTGTTCGAGCGGCTCTGCACGATGATCGACCAGCCCGACCTTCCTCGCGATCCGCGGTTCGCCGGCGCGACGGAGCGGCCGAAGCACATCGGCGTGATCGTCGACCTCATGCGGCAGTGGTTCGCGGCGCGACCGGCCGAGAAGGCACTGGCCGAGCTCACGGGTCACGACATCCCGCACTCGCCGATCATGAGCATGGCCGACATCTTCGCCGACCCGCACTATCGCGCGCGCGGGACGATCATCGACGTCCCCGCCGAGGGTATGGGCACGCTGCCGCAGCCCACCGTCGTGCCGCGACTCTCGCGCACGCCCGGGCGGGTGACGCACGCCGGAGCGAGGCTCGGCCGTCACACCGACGAGATCCTGTCCGGGCTGCTCGGTTTGACGGACGGCGAGATCGCGACGTTGCACGCCGAGGGTGTTGTCTAGCCTGAATTATTCGCGAACGATGAAAGACAAGAGCCACCGAGCCACTCGCAGGTGCTATAGAAGCGGTGTCTGGACGCTTCGAGGCACTCAAACGAGGAGGCTCGATGGCCACAGCCTGTATAGCGCAAGTCACGTTCCGATTCGAGCCGAAAGGCAAGCCGGTCGTCGCCGCGTTCGACATCCCCGACGCCAGCTCGGACGGTGGCCTGGTCTTGCTGAGGGGGATCGACACCCAACTCGGGCTGACCAAGCGCCTGGCCGCGTGTGTGGACGACGAGCGCCAAGCGGCGAAAGTCCGGCATGGGATGCTCGAATTGGTCCGGCAGCGCGTGTTCGGGCTCGCGGCGGGTTACGCCGACTGCAACGACGCCGCGCGGCTGGCGGACGACGTCATCCACAAGCTTGTGGTCGGCCGCGATCCGATCGCGGGCCCCGCCCTCGCCTCGCAGCCGACGCTCTCGCGCTTCGAGAACGCCGTGGGCCGCCGGACATTGATCGCGATGGGGCACGTGCTGGCCGACACCGTGATCGAGCACCATCGGCGGCGGCTCAAGGGCCGGGCCACGCGAATCACGATCGACCTCGATCCCACCGACGATCCCACGCACGGTCAGCAGGAGTTCACGTTCTTCAACGGGCACTACGACACGTGGTGCTACGTGCCGGTCGTGGCCACGGTGACCTTCAACGACGAAGCCGAACAATTTGCCGTGGCGGCCGTACTCCGACCCGGCAACGCGCCCGCGCAGCGCGGGGCGCGCGGCCTCTTGCGCCGGCTGCTCCATCAGCTCCGGACCGCCTTTCCCGACGCCGTGCTTCGCGTCCGGCTGGACGGTGGCTTTGCGAGCGCCAAACTGTTCGCCGTCCTGGAGCGGGAGCACGTCGAGTACGTCGTGGCGATGGCCAGCAACGTGCGGCTGGAGAAGCGGGCGCGCCGCCTGATGGGCAAGGCCCGCGTACGCTCCCGAGAGAGTGGCCAGACCGAACACCTCTATGGGGCGACGTGGTACGCCGCTCGGACGTGGAAGCGGCGGCGCCGGGTGATCATCAAGGCCGAGGTCGTCCGCCATCCCGGCCGCGCGCCCAAGAACAATCCGCGCTTCGTGGTGACCAACCTCGGGGACGACCCGGAGACCGTCTACCAGCTCTACTGCCAGCGCGGCGACGTCGAGAACCGGCTCAAGGAACTGCATCACGGGCTGGAGATGGATCGGACCAGTTGCTCGCGCTTTTTGCCCAACCAGGTCCGGGTCCTGCTCACGCTCGCGGCGTACATCCTGTTCCAGGAGCTGCGCCGGCGCGCGGCCGGCACCGCCTGCGCCGAGGCCCAGGTCACGACCTTGCGCGAGCGCCTGCTCAAGCTCGCCGTATGGGTCGAAGGCTCGGTGCGACGAATCGTATTGCACCTGCCCATGACCTTCCCGTGGCTGTCGACGTGGCGGCAGCTTGCTCATGCGGTCGGCGCCACTCGATAACGTCCCCGGCACACGCGATCCGCAGCATGCTCGCCGGAGCGGTCTCGCTGCGGAGTAGAGCCCATGTCGCGGGCAGCGGTGCCGCGGCGCCACGACAGGCACCGTTCTCGCCACCGTCGCCCCGATCCGTTTCTCGACGGCCCGAGACACGCCGCCTGGGCGCTCGGAGAGCCGTCGATCGCGCTGTGCCTGTCACTCATGAATAATCCAGGCTAGTGAGGCTGAAGGAACGGGATCTTCACGAACAACGTGAAGCCGTTGACGGTGAGCAGCGCGCCGAGGATGGCGAGCGCCCCGGAGACGGCGACCATCGGGCGCGACACCGACAGGATCGCCACCGAGGCGCACACG
>WNGI01003705.1_pt1 | contig 33242 bp, 29 predicted proteins | sample 5400621 | NCBI WGS metagenome assembly WNGI01 (sample SAMN13153374, study PRJNA577476) | soil metagenome | isolation source: 20 cm soil or saprolite under Garry oak tree replicate 1 | place: USA:California | collected 2016-06-15
CTCTACACCTCGGGTACGACGGGGCATCCGAAGGGCGCCGAACTCACCCACGCCAACCTGCGGCTCAACATCGAGAGTGTGATCGGCCCCGACCTGTTCGACCTCACCGAGGAAGACGTCATCTTCGGCGGGCTGCCGCTGTTTCACGCCTTCGGGCAGACCTGCGCGCTGAACGCCGCGGTGTCGGCGGGGGCCTGCCTGACCCTGCTGCCCCGTTTCGACCCGGGCAAGGTGCTCGAGATCATCCAGCGGGACCGGGTGACGGTCTTCGACGGGGTGCCGACGATGTACGCGGCGCTGCTCGGCCATCCGGACCGATCCCGCTACGACGTCGGCAGCCTGCGCATGTGCGTGTCCGGCGGCGCGGCGATGCCGGTGGAGGTCATGCGCGCGTTCGAGCAGGCGTTCGGGTGCATCGTGCTGGAGGGGTACGGCCTGTCGGAGACGTCCCCGGTGGCCTCCTTCAACCACCCGGGCCGCGAGCGCAAGGCGGGCTCGATCGGCACCCCGATCGCCGGGGTGGAGATGCGGGTGGCCGACGACGACGGCAACGAGCTCCCGCAGGGCGACGTGGGGGAGATCCTCATCCAGGGCCACAACGTCATGAAGGGCTACTGGAACAGGCCCGAGGCGACCCTGGACGCCATCCGGGCCGGCTGGTTCCACACCGGCGATGTGGGCAGGGTCGACGAGGACGGTTACTTCTTCATCGTCGACCGCAAGAAGGACCTGATCATCCGCGGCGGCTACAACGTCTACCCGCGGGAGGTCGAGGAGGTCCTCTACGAGCATCCGGCCATCGCCGAGGCGGCGGTCATCGGGGTGCCGCATCCCCAGCTGGGCGAGGAGGTCGGCGCGGCGGTCGCGCTGAAGCCAGGGGCGCAAGCGACCCCCGAAGAGATCCGCGACTACGTCAAGGGACAGATCGCGGCGTACAAATACCCGCGGCTGGTGTGGTTCCTCGACGTGCTGCCCAAGGGGCCGACGGGAAAGATTCTCAAGCGGGAGATCACGCCGCCGGCGGCTCAGGCCTGAGCCGGCCGGAGCACCGGCGACTCGCCGAGCCATCCCCACCCGCCGAGCATCCGCGCCGCTCCGCCAGCCAGATCACGGTGTTGATCTCGTAGATCACCGGCTGCGCCGGCCACCCCGTCACGGGCCGGCCTCCGGCGCACCGGGCTGATCCGCCGGGCGGAGCGCCTCGCGGCTGGCGGTGAGCCAGTCCTGGGGGCCGATCACGTGGAACAGGGTCGCGGTCACCGCGGCCAGCCCAGTCCAGCCGGTCTGGTGGCTGGCGCCGAGGCCGGCTCCATTGTCGCCGTGGAAGTACTCGTGGAACAGCAACAGGTTCCGCCAATGCGGGTCGGTCTGGAACGTGGTCTGCCCGCCGTACACCGGCCGGCGGCCGGTCTCGTCCTGGAGGAAGATGCGGGTCAGCCGGGCCGCGATGTCTTCGGCGACCTGGTAGAGGTTCAGCTGCCGGCCGGACCCGGTCGGGCATTCGACGGTGAACTCGTCGCCGTGGTAGGCGTGCAGGTTGAGCAGGGCCCGGATCAGCAGCAGGTTGGTCGGGAACCACACCGGCCCGCGCCAGTTGGAGTTCCCGCCGAACATGCCGGTGTCGGACTCGGCGGGCAGGTAGCCGACCCGGTACTCCTGCCCGTGTACCCAGAACGAGTACGGGTGGTCGGCATGGTAGCGGGACAGCGAGCGGATGCCGTATGGGCTGAGGAACTCCTCCTCGTCCAGCATCCGGGTCAGGATCCGGCGCAGCCGGTCCTCGCCGAACAGCGCGAACAGGTGCCCCCCGGCGGCGCCGGGACGGAGCTGCGGCTGCGAGGAGACGGTGGCCTGCACGGCGGGATGCCGTTCGACGAACTCCCTGGCCCCGGCGACCAGTTGTGGGAACCGGCGGTCGGCCCAGCCGCCGACCACCGTGGTCGCGGCGAGCGGGAGCAGCCCGACCAGGGAGCGGACCTTCAGCCGGGTCGCGGTGCCGTCCGGCAGCCGCAGCAGGTCGTAGAAGAAACCGTCCTGCTCGTCCCACAGGCTGTCGTTGTCCGCCCCGATGCGGTTCAAGGCGACGGCGATCCAGGCGAAGTGTTCGGACAGCGTCTGCGCCTGCTCGACGTACACCGGGTCCTCGGTGGCCAGCTCGACCGCTATCTCCAGCAGGTGCTGGCAGTACAGCGCCATCCAGGCGGTGCCGTCGGCCTGGTCCAGGCGCCCGCCGGTCGGCAGCGGCGCGCTGCGGTCGAACACCCCGATGTTGTCCAGCCCGAGGAAACCGCCCTGGAAGACGCTGCGGCCGTCCGGGTCCTTGCGGTTCAGCCACCAGGTGAAGTTGGTCATCAGCTTCTGGAACGCGTTCTGCAGGAACGCCCGGTCGGCCCGCCCGGTACGCAGCCTCTCCAGCTCGTACACGAACAGCGTCGCCCAGGCGTGCACCGGCGGGTTGACGTCCCCGAAGTTCCACTCGTACGCCGGGATCTGCCCGTTCGGGTGCAGGTACAGCCGGCGCAGCAGCAGACCCAGCTGGTCCTTGGCGAACGCCATGTCCACCATGGACAGCGCGACCGTGTGGAAGGCCAGGTCCCAGGCCGCGAACCACGGGTACTCCCACGTGTCCGGCATCGAGATGACCTCTCCGGCGACCAGGTGGTACCAGCCGCTGTTCCGCACCCGCGGATCGGCGGCGAGCGGGTCCACGCCGTGCTCGGCCAGCCAGCGCTCGACGTCGTAGCCGTAGTACTGCTTGCTCCACAGCATCCCGGCCAGCGCCTGCCGGACCACCCGCCGCTCGTCCTCGCTCATCCCGGGCGCGGTGATGCCGGCGTAGAACTCGTCGGCCTCGGCCCGGCGCCGCGCCATCACCTCCTCGAAGCCCGGGCCGAACGGCCCGGCAAGCTCCGCGTCGGTCAGCCGCAGCCGCACCACGGCGCTGCCCCCGCCGGCGACCGCCAGCACGTGGTGGGCCGCGGCCTTCGTGCCGGTCCGGTTCGGGTTCACCGCGCCGGCCTCCCCGTGCACCACGTGCCGGTCGATCCCGTCCTTGACATACGGCGAGCCGTTCGCGGTGCCGAAGACCCGCTCGTTGTTCGTCTCGTTCTCGCAGAACAGCACCGGCACCTCGCCGGCGCAGTACAGCCACCGGCGACCCAGCTCCGCGTGCTCGGCCCGGACCACCGCCGACCCTGGCTCGCCGGCGACCTGCCGCAGGCTGGGCACGGCGGCCCCGCCCGCCCACGACCAGGTGTGCCGGAACCACAGCGTCGGCAGCAGGTGCAGGCTCGCCTCGTCCGGCCCCCGGTTGTGCACGGTGATCTCGACCAGCAGATCCTCCGGCGCCGCCTTGGCGTACTCGACGACCACGTCGAAGTACCGGTCCTCGGCGAATACGCCGGTGTCCAGCAGCTCGTACTCGAAGTCGCCGCGGCCACGCGCCCGGTTCGCCGCCACCAGCTCGGCGTACGGGTAGGCCGCCTGCGGATACTTGTACAGGAACTTCAGGTACGAATGGGTCGGCGTGCTGTCCAGGTAGAAGTAGTACTCCTTCACGTCCTCGCCATGGTTCCCCTCGCCGTTGGTCAGCCCGAACAACCGCTCCTTCAGCACCGGGTCCCGGCCGTTCCACAACGCCAGCGCGAAACACAGCCGCTGCCGGTCGTCGCTGACGCCCGCGATGCCGTCCTCGCCCCACCGGTACGCCCGTGACCGCGCCTGGTCATGGCTGAAGTACGACCAGGCGTCCCCATCGCCGCTGTAGTCCTCCCGGACGGTGCCCCACTGCCGCTCGCTCAGGTACGGACCCCACCGCCGCCACGGCACCCCCGACTCGTCGGCCTCGGCCAACCGTCGCCGCTCCGCGTCCCGGCCCGAGCTCGGAACAGACATCAGATCGCTTCTGACCCGTCGCCGGTGAGGAAGACGGCGGTCCGTAGCCGCAGCCCGTCGGCGTCGACGTACCGGATGCCGGTGTCGTCAGGCGAACGCGCCGACACCGGTGATGTCCTTGCCGACGATGAGCGTCTGGATGGTCTCGGTGCCCTCGAAGGTGTGGATGGCCTCCATGTCGGCCATGTGCCGGACCACGTGGAAGTCCAGCAGGATGCCGTTGCCGCCGAGCAGATCGCGGGCCTCCGCGACGACCTGGCGGGCCTTGCGGGTGTTGTTCATCTTGGCCAGCGCGGCGATGGTGTCGGTCAGCCGGCCCTCCTCGATGAGCCGGCCGAGCCGCAGGCAGTACAGCTGCATCGAGCAGATCTCGGCGAGCATCTTGACCAGCCGGTCCTGCACGATCTGGAACCGGACCAGCGGCTTGCCGAACTGGACGCGCTGTGCCGCGTAGCCGGCGGCGATCTCGTAGGCGGCGGTGGCGTGCCCGAGGGCCGCCCAGGCGACCGTGTTGCGGGTGCCGGCGAGCACCCGGCCGGCGTCCTTGAACGTGCGGGCGGCCGGCAGCCGGTTCTCCTCCGGGACTCGCATGTCGGTGAGGGTGATCTCGGCCTGCCAGACGGCCCGCAGCGACGCCTTGTGCTCGATGCGCCGGGCGTCGTAGCCCGGCGTGCCCTTCTCGACCAGGAATCCCTTGACCTGCCCGTCGGCCTGGTCGCGGGCCCACACCACGACGACGTCGGCGAGGGTGCCGTTGCCGATCCACTTCTTGTGGCCGTTGAGCAGCCAGAAGTCGCCATCGCGGCGGGCCGAGCTCTCCAGCGCGATCGAGTCCGAGCCGTGGTCGGGTTCGGTGAGCGCGAACGCGCCGAGCTTGTCCAGGCTGGCCATGCCCGGCAGCCAGCGCTGCTTCTGCTCCTCCGAGCCGAGCATCGCGATCGACTGCATGGCCAGGCCGGCCTGCACCCCGAGGAACGTGCCGAGGCTGCCGTCGCCGCGGTTGAGCTCCAGATGGATCAGCCCCCGGCCGATCGGGCTCATCGGCGGGCAGCCGTAGCCGTCGATGCCGTCGCCGACGATGCCCAACTTGGCCATCTTCTCGATCAGCGGCCAGGGGAACTCGGCCCGCTCCCAGTACTGGTTGATGACCGGCAGCACCTCGTCGTCGACGAAGTCCCGGGTGCGCCGCCAGTAGTCGCGTTCCTCGGAGGTGAGCTGGTCGGCGATGCGGAAGTAATCGGTGCCGAGCGAGCGGCCGATGCCGTCGTACACGGGAACATCTCCGGACACGGGATCACCTCGCGGGTCAGGGGTCGAACACGTAGGTACCGGGAGCGTCCACCAGGGGTGCCAGCCCGCCGCCGCCGAGTCGGCGGGGTGCCGACTTCGACCCGCCGCCGTGATCGGTGAGCCAGCCGACGAAGTCCGGCCACCAGCTGTCCGGATGCGTCTGCGCGCCGGCCAGCCACTCGCCCGGCTCGGCCGGGCTGTTCTTGTTCGTCTGGTAGCTCGCCTTGGCGTTGCCGGGTGGGTTGACCAGGGCTGCGATGTGCCCGCTGGTGGACAGCACGAAGCGGCTGGTGCCGCCGAGGAGCTGGGTGCTGCGGTAGCAGTTCTGCCACGGAGTCAGGTGGTCGGCGATGCCGGCGATGATGTAGGAGTCGACATCGACGGCGGACAGGTCGACCGGGACGCCCAGGACCTTGGCCTCGCCCGGCCTGAGGACCCGGTTGTCCATGGCCAGGTCGATGAAGTCGGCGTGCAGGGCGGCGGTCATCCGGGTGGTGTCGTTGTTCCAGAACAGCACGTCGAACGCCGGCGGCTTGCGGCCGAGCAGGTAGTCGTTGACCCAGTAGTTCCAGACGAGGTCGCCCGGGCGCAGCCAGGCGAACACCTCGGCCAGGGACCGGCCGTCGAGGTAGCCGCGGCGGCGCGAGGCGGCGGTGGCGGCGGCGGCCAGCCGCCGGTCCATCAGTGCGGCGCCCAGCCCAGCGCGCTCGTTGTCGAGGACAGTCACCGCCAGCGCGAACGCGGCGAGCCGGCCGAGCTTGCCGGTGCCGGCGAGGTAGCCGGCGGCAAGGCTGGCGATGATGCCGCCGGAGCACAGTCCGAGCAGGACCGTGTGGGGGGTGTGACAGATGCGTTCGGCTGCGTCGAGCGCTTCGAGCACGGCCTGCACGTAGGCGTCCAGACCCCAACCGGCATGCTCGGCGTTCGGGTTGCGCCAGGACATGATGAGGACCTGCTGGCCCGAGCCGACCAGGTGCTCGATGAGGCTGCGGCCGGGCGCGAGGTCGACCGCGTAGTACTTGTTGATCGTTGGAGGCACGATCAGCAGCGGGGTCTTGCGTACGGTGTCGGTCTGCGGCCGGTACTGGATCAGCTCGAACGCCGCCGTGCGGAGCACCACGGCGCCGGGACTGACGGCGATGTTGCGGCCCAGCTCGAACACTGATGTGTCCACCATGGACGGTGTGCGCGGCGGGCTGGCCATGTCCCGGGCGAGGTTGACCCCGCCGCGCAGCAGGCTCAGCCCGGCGGTGTCGATGGCGGCCTTCGCCGACGCGGGGTTGACGAACGGCATGTTGCTGGGGGCGGCCGCCTCGACGAGGTTGTCCATCAGGAAACGCACTCGCTGGTCGTCCCGCCAGTCCAGATCGGCGTCGGCGACGAGCTGCTGGACGGTCTGACCCGCCGCCAGGTAGGCCTGCAGGAGACGGCGCAGGATCGGGTTCTCCGCCCAGGCCGGGTCGGTGAACCTGCGGTCCCGGCGGGAAGGCGCCAGCGTCGACGTGCCGGCGCCGACCCGGGCGAGCTCGCCGGCCAGCCCGGCCAGCCGCCGGGCTGTGGCGCGCGGGCGCCCGGCGAGCCGCGCCGCGAAGGTGGCGGTCGACAGGTTCGGGGCGAAGCGGCGCATCGGTCCGAGCGCGGCGTCGACGAGCAGCGTGTCCAGCGGCGCCGCCTGGTCGGCGGCCGCGTCCAGGTCCGGTGTCTCGCTGCCGCCCGCGCTGCTGGTCATGAGCGTCCTCTCCCGCCGGCGAACGCGACGTACCAGTCCACCACGTCCGGGTTGGCGACGGTAGCGCGGTTGATCGCCTTCTCCTCGGGCACGCCCTGCAGCAGCCGCTTGATCGGCACCTCGCGCTTCTTGCCGCTGATGGTCATCGGCACCCCCGGTGCCTCGACGATCTCGTCCGGGACGTGCCGGGGCGAGACCTGCTCGCGGATGGGCAATTGGCGCGTCGACCCGCTGGTCGTCATGGCGGCTCCCCTCCCACCTCCGGGTGACCTGACCGTACGGCTGCCGGTTGGGCCGGCCATCGTTCGGCGAGCACAAGCCGCGTCCAGATGTTGGTGCTCGCGGCCCGATGGCCCGCAGCGCCGACCGACCTAGCGTCAGGACGCACCGAGCGGTGCGCGCGCTCCGCTAACACCCTGTCACCCGGCCACCCCGCCGTACGATGACTCGGTGGACGCCGCCAGTCACGCCGCCGAGCAGCGGCTGTCGGCTGTCGCGTCAGTCGTCAACGTCCGGGTCGTCGAGGTCAGCGACGACGTGCGGGAGCACCTGACCCAGACGATTCCAGAGCTGCGAGGCGACGAGCAGGTGGTCAACCTGCTCACGGCCAGCGTCGAGGCGAACGTCACGACGGTGCTGCACATCCTCGAGCTCGACATCGTCCCGGAGCAGGTCGAGCCGCCTGCCGCCGCGGTCGAGTACGCCAGGAGGCTCGCCCAGCGCGACATGCCGCTGCACGCGCTGGTCCGTGCCTACCGGGTCGGCCACGGCCGGTTCCTGCGCTGGTGCTTGGACGAGGTGGCCCGGCAGCTCCCGGACGGTCCGGCAGCCACGGCGGTCATCGGTCGGATGCTCGACCTGAGCTTCCGGTACATCGACCGGGTCAGCGAACGCATGATCATCGCCTACCAGCAGGAGCGGGACCGCTGGCTGCTCACCCAGACCGCCGCCCGAGCCGCGCGGGTCAGGACGCTGCTGGCCGAGGACCGTACAGATGTCGACGCGGCGGAGCGCACCGTGGGTTACCCATTGCGCCAGCACCATCTCGGCCTGGTGTCCTGGATACCCGAACCGACCCACGGCGGCGAGGGCCTGGCCCGGCTGGACCGGCTCAGCCTAGGGCTCGCCGAGGCGCTCGGCAGTCGGGGCCGGCCGCTGTTCGTCCCGTGCGACGAGTCCGTGGCCTGGTCGTGGCTGCCGAGGGGCAGCCACGCCGAGGTCGCCTACGACCTGCTGCGGAAGACGGTCGAGGACCACGATCCCAGCGCCCGGATCGCGGTCGGCGAGCCGGCGGCCGGCGTGACGGGGTTCCGGCAGACGCACCGGCAGGCACTGCGGGCGCAGGACGTGGCGAACGTGGCCCGTCCGCAGGCACGCGCCACCACCTTCGCCGAGGTGGGCCCAGTCGCGCTGCTGTTGCCCGATCTGGACGCCACCCGCGGCTGGGTGTGGCAGATCCTCGGCCGTCTCGCCGACGACGACGAGCCCCGGCGGCGGCTGCGGGAGACGCTGCGGGTCTTCCTCACCACCGGCAACAGTTTCGCCACCACCGCCGAGCGTCTCGTGCTGCACCGGAACACCGTCCAGTACCGGGTGCGCAAGGCGGAGGAGGCCATCGGCCACCCGATCCAGGACCAGCGGGCCGACCTCGAGCTGGCGCTGCGGGTCTGTCAGATCCTGGGCTCCGCGGTGCTCCGGCCACCCTCGGCCTGAGGGCCGGAGCACCGGGATCGTTCGCCCAGCACAACCTGCGGCCGGGTCTTGGTGCTCGCGATCCGATGGCCGCGGCCGCCGCCGCGCCTACCGTCGGGATCGATCCACACACTCCGAGGAGGCGCACCATGCTCAAGCCTGTGCCATCGTTTCGTCAGGCCCGCCGCGCCGGCTCGAGCCTGAGGGCCGACATGATGTCGACCTTCGCACTCGGCCAAATGCAGGTCAGACGGTCGGGGTACGGTGCGATGCAACTCGCCCGTCCATATGCCTTTGGGGCGCCACCTGACCGGGCATCGGCCATCGGCGTGCTCCAGGCCGCGGTAGCCGCCGCCGTCAATCACCGCTTTTATTCCGATCTGCCCCCGGCCATGCCCCGTGACGGTGGTCGATTCCGATGACGACGCCAGCCCTGGTCGGCAGGATCGACGAGCTTCGGGCTCTGACCGAGCTCGTCGATCGGGCACGCAATCGAGGTGGCTCCCTCGTCCTGGTTGGCGAGGCGGGAGTCGGCAAGTCCGGTCTGATCCGGGCCGCGGCCCAGCATGCCCGGCACGCCGGCCTGCGGGTTCTGGAAGGCGTCGGCGTCGAGGCCGAAGCGCGGCTGCCGTTCGCCGGCCTGCACCAGCTGCTGCGTCCCCTGCTGTCGGCTGGCTGCGAGCTTCCGGCGGTCCAGCGGCGCGCGCTGCTGTCGGCGTTCGGTGCCGAGGACGGCCCGCCAGCCGAACCGTTTATGATCACCCTCGCGGCGCTGAGTCTGCTGACTAACGCCGCGGTGGAGCGCCCGGTGGCGGTCTTCGTCGACGACGTGCAGTGGCTCGACCAGGGCACCCAGGACGTGCTGGCGTTCGTCGCCCGCCGGGTCGGCAGCGACCCGGTCATCATCGTGGGTTCTGTCCGCACCGGATACTCCGGACCCTTCCTGACCGCCGGGCTGCCGGAACTGCAGGTTCTGGGGCTCGACGACGCGTCCGCTCGGCAGGTCCTGGCCCGACACGGCGACCACCTGAGCCACGCCGACCGGGAACGGATACTGCGTGCGGCGCTCGGCAACCCGCTCGCGCTGGTCGAGCTGCCCGCCGCCTGGCCGTCGGCCGCCGAGCCCGGGGTGGACCTGATCCCGCCGTTCCTGCGGTTGACCGCGCGGCTGGAGCGGGCGTTCGCCGGTCGGGTCGCCGAGCTGCCCGCGGCCACCCGGGACGCCGTGCTGGTCGCCGCGGTCGACTCGGTCGACGAGCTACCGGAGATCCTCGCCGGCGCGTCGGTGCTGGCCGGGCGGCAGCTTCGCGTCGACGTGCTGGAGAGCGCGACCGCGGCCGGGCTGCTGCGCTTCGACACGGTGCGGGTGCACTTCCGGCACCCGCTGGTGCGCTCCGCGGTGCTTCAGTCCGAGACCGTCGCCCGCTGGCAGGCCGCCAACGCCGCTTTGGCCGCGGTACTGGCCAACGAGCCGTACCGGCGCACCTGGCATCGGGCGCAGTCGATCGTCGGACCGGACGACGAGGTCGCCGACGAGCTGGAGGCCAGCCACCGCGTCTCGCTGCGCCGCGGCTCGGTCACCACCGCCATCTGGGCGCTGGAACGCGCCGCGCAGCTGACCACCGACCCGGCCAGACGAGGCCGGCGGCTGCTGCTGGCCGCCGAGCACGCGTTCGGCTTAGGCCGGGCCGACATGGTCGACCGGCTGCTCACCGCGGCATCTCGCACCCCGCTGTCCGACTTGGACACGGCTCGGATGGAGTGGCTCCGGGAGATCTTCCACGACGGCGTGCCCGGCGACGCCGCCCGCATCCTGCAGCTGTGCGACATCGCCGCTCGGTCGATGGCCGCCGACGACGCCGACCTCGCGCTCAACCTGCTGCTGGGCGCGGCCCTGCGGTGCTGGTGGGCCGACGCCGGCCCGGCCGCCCGGGCCCGGGTGGTCCAGGTCACTCGGCAGCTGCGCGGCGTCCAGGACGATCCCCGCTACGTCGCGACGCTGGCCGTCGCCGAGCCGGTGCTCGAGGCCCGTACGGTCATCGACCTGCTGTCCCGCATCGTCATCGAGAACGTCGCCGACGCGAACGCGCTGCGGCTGCTCGGAGCGGCCGCGCACGCGGTCGGCGAGCCGGCGCGCGCAGTCGACTTCCTGGAACGGTCGGAGACGAAACTGCGCGAACAGGGCCGGCTCGGCCTGCTCTCCCACGTGCTGGCGATGCAGATACTGGACCGCATCGAGCTCGGCGACTGGGACCGGGCAGAGGCGCTCGCCGAGGAGAGCCGGCGCCTCGCCCAACAGACCGGCCAGCCGATCTGGGCCACCGGCACCCTGCTCGTGCACACCATGGTCATCGCGCTGCGCGGCGACAACTCCCGGGCGCAGTCACAGGCCACCGACGCCGAACACGCCGCGCACGAGCTCCGGCTGACCGACCTGCTGGCCTGCGTCCAGCTCGCCCGAGGCCTCGGCTGGCTCGGCGCCGGCCAGCACACGGAGGCCTACCAGGCGCTGCGCCGGCTGTTCGACCCCGCCGACCCGAGCTTCCACCAAACGGAACGGTTCCGCGGGGTGATGTTCCTGGCCGAGGCCGCGGTCCGCGCCGAGCGCCGCGACGACGCCCGGGCCGTCATCGCCGACCTGGAGGAGGTGGCCCGCACCACACCGTCAGCCACCCTGCGGGTCCAGCTGTCCTACGCCCGGGCCGTGCTCGCCGACGACGAGAACGCCGAGCGGAACTACCTCGCCGCCCTCGGCGAGGACCTGGTCCGCTGGCCGTGGACCAAGGCCCGGCTCGAACTGGCCTACGGCAGCTGGCTGCGCCGGCAGCGCCGGGTCGCCGAGTCGCGGGCACCGCTGCGGGCCGCGCTGACCACCTTCGACCTCATCCGCGCCACCGGCTGGGCCGAGCAGGCCCGCGCCGAACTGCGGGCCACCGGGGAACGCCTCGCCACCGGGGAAGGGTACGCACGCGACCGCTCCGCGGCCGAGACGCTCTCCGCGCAGGAGCTGCAGATCGCCCGGCTCGCCGCGCAGGGACTGTCCAACAAGGAGATTGGACAGCGGCTGTTCCTCTCGCCCCGTACCATCGGCTCGCACCTGTACCGCATCTTCCCCAAGCTCAACATCAGCTCCCGCACCCAGCTCGCCTCCCTCATCGACGCGGCGTGATCGCCGCCGACACGCCATCGCCCTAGCCCTCGGGTTGGCCCCGCGCTGGGGTGCCCGGAGCAGGACGATCGACCGGGGATGGACGGTGATGTGGTCGCCGGCGGTGAGCTGGCCGGGGGTATGGATGCCGGACGGGGCGTAGGTGTCGATCACCGGGTCCCAGGTCTGGTCGGCGCGGATGGCGGGGACGGTGAATCTGGTGAAGTCGGTGATCCCGGCCCCCGGGCCGCGACTGCCGGTGGAGGGCGTGTGGCGAGCCCGCCACCGGCATCCGGCGGGTCAGGAGCGAACGGCCTGTTCCGCCGCGTCGGCGTCGGCGCGTGCGAGCATGGCGTCGAGGACGGCGTACTCGGCCTCCTCGACAGCGGAGTAGGCGAGGTCGATCGCGAAGAAGGCGTAGTCCTCGGCGTCCTGCGCATCGCGCTCGGTGACCTTGGCGTCGTGGCGGGTCCTGCGCGCGTCCATCTGCTGCCGCACCTGCGCGACGTGCTCGGTCCAGGACCGCTGGATGCCATCGCCCCATGCCTCCACCCGGCCGGCCTGGGCGGCGGATCCGCTCCGGAGCTTCTCCGCCGACGTCTGGGTCGCCTGCCGGGCCTGCTGGACGTCCTCCTCGATGCGGTCCCGTGCCTTCGTCTTGGCCGCCGCGGCGCGGTCTTCGGCTTCCTTGGCGCGTACGGCCAGCCGCGACAACTCATCTGATAGTGCCATTGTCATCTCCTCGGGTCGGGTCGACGTGGTGGAGGGTAGGCAGCCGCGGCAGGGCCCGGCATCCCGGAATTCCCTAGTCCGAGCGACCGACTAGGGAGTTCGGGGATTCGAGCGGCCGCCGGTCGCTCCTACCTTTGCGGCGACATCGCGAGCACGCCGGTGGGCTCGCAGAAGGAGGCGTCACGATGGCCGACGCAGCGCTGCAACGCAACGTCGTCGAGGAGCTGCTTTGGGACCCGAAGGTCGACAGCGAATCGATCGCCGTGTCCGCGGACGACCACGGCGCGGTCACCCTTCGCGGCACGGTCGGCAGCCTGCGGCAGAAGCGGGAAGCGAAGAAGGCTGCCGAACGCGTCTGGGGCGTCACCAGCGTCACGAACGAGCTGGACGTCCGCCTGCTCACCGAGCACCGCCGTGCGGACGCCGACCTGCGCGGCGACGTCCTTCAGGCGCTCATGCTCGACGCGATCGTGCCGGCGACGATCGAGGCGAGCGTGAAGGACGGCGTGGTGACGCTGACCGGGAGCGCCGAGCGGTACTTCCAGCTCGAGGAGGCCGAGTTCGTCGCCGGCAACGTCCGGGGAGTGGCCGGCGTCGAGAACGACGTCGACCTGGTCGGGCCCACTCCGCGGCCGGACGACGTCGAGCGCGCCATCGAGGCGGCCCTGGAACGTGATGCCAAGCTGGACGCGGACAACATCGTCGTCGCCAGCTCGAACGGCACGGTGACGCTGCGCGGCAGCGTCCGCTCCTGGTCCGAACGCGACGCCGCGGTCGCCGCGGCCTGGGCGACCCCCGGCGTTCGGGCCGTCGACGATCGCCTCACCCTGTCGTACTGAGGCCCAACTCCGTGACCGGGCCGGTGGGACACTCAGTGGCCTGGGCCGATCGTGGTCAGGTCGGCTCCACGGGGCGGCGGGTAGGCGTGGAACGAGCGCAGGTCGGCCAACTGGATGGCGCGGCTGATGGACTGACCGTGTCGGCAGTCGATGACTCGCAGGAGGTCCCGATGCGCAGCATCCAGGTCGACGAGGCCGGCGGACGGCCGTGACCACACGGCGTTTCCGCTGGGCGCCACCCCTGGTCCGGACGGCACGAACTTCGCAGTTGTTTCCGCAGGCGATGGTGTGCTGCTGTGCCTGTTCGACGCCGACGGCACCGAGACGCGGGTCCCGCTGCCGGAGCGGGACGGCGAGGTGTGGCACGGGTTCGTGCCCGGGGTGCGCCCCGGCCGGGCCTACGGGTACCGGGTCGCCGGCCCGTACGAGCCGCGCCGGGGCGTGCGCTGCAATCCGGCGAAGCTGCTGCTCGACCCGTACGCCCGGGCCATCCACGGCGCGGTGCGGTTCGGGCCGGAGGTGCTCGGGTACGCGCTGGACGATTCTGAGGCGGCCAGCACGCTGGACTCTGCCGGGCACGTCCCGCGCAGCCTGGTGGTCGACGCCGCCGCCGACCGGGGCCAGCCGCCCCGGCCGCCCCGGCCCCGGCGGAGCTACGCCGACACGGTCGTCTACGAGGTGCACGTCAAGGGCTTCACCGCGGCCCACCCGGCGCTGCCGGAGGAGCTTCGGGGCACCTTCGCCGGCCTGGTCCACGACGCCCCGCTGGCACATCTGACCAACCTCGGGGTGACCGCGGTCGAGTTGCTGCCGGTGCAGCACAGCGTGCCGGAGGCGTTCCTGCTCGACCGGGGGCTGACCAACTACTGGGGCTACAACACCATCGGGTACTTCGCGCCGCACGCCGGCTACTCCGCGGCGGTCCGGGCCGGACGGCCGGGCGGGCAGGTGGCCGAGTTCCAGGCGATGGTCGACACCCTGCACGGCGCCGGCCTCGAGGTGATCCTCGACGTGGTGTTCAACCACACGGCCGAGGGTGACCACCGCGGCCCGACGCTGTGCCACCGCGGGCTGCACAACCCGGCCTACTACCGGCTCGATCCCACCGACCCGCGGCTGTACCTGGACACCACCGGCACCGGCAACTCGATCAACGCGGGCAGCCCGGTCACCCTGCAGCTGATCATGGATTCACTGCGGTACTGGCTGACCGTGATGGGCGTCGACGGGTTCCGCTTCGACCTGGCGCCCACGCTGGCCCGCCAGGAGGGCGGCTTCGACCAGCTCTCGGCATTCTTCGACCTGGTGTCGCAGGACCCGGTGGTCTCCCAGGCCAAGCTCATCGCCGAGCCGTGGGACGTCGGACGGGCGGACTCCTACGACCTGGGCCGGTTCCCTCCACTGTGGAGCGAATGGAACGGCCGGTACCGGGACGTGATGCGCGACTTCTGGCGCAGCCACGACGGCCTGCTCGGCAAGTTCGCCGCCCGGTTCGCCGGCTCGGCCGACCTGTACAGCGCGGCAGGGCGGCGGCCCACCGCCTCGGTCAACCTCGTCACCGTGCACGACGGGTTCACCCTGGCCGACCTGGTGTCCTACGACGCCAAGCACAACGAGGGCAACGGCGAGGCCAACCGGGACGGCACCGACGACAACCGGTCGTGGAACTGCGGAGCCGAGGGCCCCACCACCGACCCCGACGTCCTCGCCCTGCGGGCCCGGCAGCGCCGTGCCCTGCTCACCACTCTGCTGCTCTCCTTCGGGGTGCCGATGCTCCTCGGCGGCGACGAGATCGGCCGCACCCAGCGGGGTAACAACAACGCCTACTGCCAGGACAACGCGATCAGCTGGTTCGACTGGTCCGCTGTGGACGAGCAGCTGACCGGCTTCACCAGGAGGCTGATCGGACTGCGCCGGGCCCACCCGGTGTTCCGCCGCCGCCGGTTCCTCACCGGCGTCGAGGCCGCCGAACTGGGCTGGTACACCCCGGGCGGGACGCCGATGACGCCGGCCGACTGGAACTACCCGGGGGCCCGGAGCGTGGCCGTCTACCTCGACGGCGCCGACGACCCCGACCGCGCCGCGGACGGCACGCCGCTCACCGACGACGACTTCCTGGTGCTGGTCAACGCCTGGTGGGAGCCGCTGGACTTCGTGGTCCCCGCCGTCCGCGCCGACCAGACCTGGCAGCCGGCCGTCGACACCTACGTACCGTCCGGCCGGGCCGCACCCGGACAGCTCACCGCCGGCGACCGCGTCACCGTCCGCCCCCGGTCGATCGTCCTGCTCCAGTCGGGCCGGCGCGGGAGCCAACCCTGACCGGACCGGCCGTGCCGCCGGGGCGGCACCCGTACTGTGGGGTTCCGATCGGCCGGTGAGACCCGATCTCCTCGGAGTAGAGGCCCAGATGTTTGGCGAGGGAGTTCGGGGATTCGAGCGGCGGCCGATGGCTCCTACCGTTGCGGCAACACCGCACGGCCGGGGCGGTCGCACAGGGAGGACGTCACGATGACCGACGCACCGTTGTACGAAAACGTCCCGAACGACTTGGACATCCAGCTCTTCAGCGAACACCGCCGTGCCGACGCGGACGTGCGCGCCGACGTCGTGCAGGCGCTCATGCTCGACGCGGTCGTGCCGACCACCATCCGGGCGAGCGTCAAAGACGGCTTCGTCACCCTGACCGGCACCGCCGACCGGGAGTCCCAGCGCAGGCAGGCTGCGTTCGTCGCCGGGACCATCATGGGGGTGACCGGCGTCGAGAACGAGGTCGACCTCGTCGGGCCCGTCCCCAGCTCGCAGGACATCGAGCAGTCGATCAGGGAGGTGCTGGGACGGGACGCCAGCGTGGACGCGGACAACATCGTCGTCGCCACCTCCCCCGGCGCCGTGACGCTCAGCGGGACCGTTCGCTCCTGGTCCGAACGCAACTCCGCGGTCGCCGCCGCCTGGGCAGCCGCTGGCGTTCGGACCGTCCACGACCACCTCGCCGTCTCCCAGTGACCAACCGGAAAGAGCCGTTCCATGACCGGGCTGGCCGGCGCAGGCGCCGGCCCCGACCCGGACTCGAGGCCCGAGCCGGGGCACGCCGGGGCCGGCAACGGAGTCGGAGCGGCGGCTGTCGTGGCCGCCGCTCGCCTACCGGGTGCGGACGACGCTCGCCGTCGTGGCCACGCTGGTCGTGGTCGCTCACATCGAATTCAGCTACGATGTCGATCCGTCGAACGTGACCTTCCTCGTCCTGCAGGCGCTGGACCGTTACGCGCTGGTTCATGACGACAGCGACGTCGCGGTGAACACCAGCGAACGCGCATGGGATGCGACCGCCGATGGTGGCAGTCATCGACGGAGTCGGATGACTCAAGCCGGCACGGCACGAAGGCACCTAGCCTTCAGGGCGACGGTACGCGGCCCACCCCGGAGTCGCGCAGACCCGGAATGGAGACCCTCCATGGTCAAGTCGATGTCTTCCTCGCTGCTGTGGCGAGGGTTGCTCGCGGTCGTCGTCGGGGTGGTGTCGGTCGCCTGGCCGAACATCACCGTCGGCGCGTTCGTCATCCTGTTCGCCGTCTACGCGTTCCTGGCCGCGGGCACCGACACCGTCCGCGCGTTCAGCAGCGACCGGGCCGGGCCGGTGGTCGGCTACCTGCTGCTGGCCCTGCTCTCGCTGGCCGCCGGCGTGGTCGCCCTGGCCTGGCCGGGCATCACCGCGTTGGTGCTGACCATCTGGGTGGCCGCCTGGGCGTTCGTCACCGGTTTCGTCGAGGTCGCGATGGCCTTCCGGCAGGGCGAGACGGCCGGCGAGCGGGCCATGTGGGGGCTGACCGGGCTGCTCTCGGTCGCCCTCGGCGTGGTGCTGGCCATCCGGCCGGACATTGGGGCGCTCACCCTGGCCACCGTCTTCGGCCTGTTCAGCATCTTCTACGGAATCAGTGCGATCACCCTCAGCCTGCAGACGCGCCGGCTGGGCAGCACCGCGGCACGGATGACCCCGCGCGCTGCCTGAGCCGCCGCGGCCGGCTCCCGGAGCGGGTCCGGGAGCCGGCCGACCGAGGCCGCCGCCGGGCTGGAACCCCTACCGTCCGCCAGTCGCCGTTCTCGCGCCGGAGAGCCGAGATGCAGCCGGACCAGCACCGTCGGTCGCCCGGCTCCGGGCCGGCGGGCGGTGGGGTGCGCGATCCGCTCGAAGACTGGATTCGCGAGGTGGCAGCCTTGGCCGACCCGATTCACCCTGGCCACCCGCGAGGCCACCGCGCACCTCCGCCACCTGATCGGATGCGCGGATGCTCTCAGCCCCGGTGGCCCACCCGACGAACCACCCACCTCGGCGGTTCGAGGCGGAGCCTCACTGGTCGATTGCGCGAGATCGCGCACGTCGCCCCGGTAGGACACTCAGGCAGCGGACCAGGGACGGCACGCTGAGCTCGTCCCGCTGGCGGCCAGCACCGCACTGCTGGCCGTCAGCCTCGCTCCCGGTGCGCTGGACCGGCTGTCGGCATAGCAGCGGCACATCGCCCAACTCGGCATCACGGCATGCGCGGAGTTGGCCGCCGCCGTGGTGACCGGCCTCGGGTTGAGCACCTCCTTCAGTCGGGTTACTCAAGACGCACCCTCGGCCCGCTCGGGATCATCGCTGGCGTGAGCACCGCTACGCCCGCGCTGACGCCCGAGGTAGCCAGGACGCCGCACCTGGTGCTGCTCAACGTCCACAAGGGACGCGAGAGCCTCGATCATGTGCTGGACAGCGCACGAGACGGCGTCGGCCGCGCACTCGTGCTGCGTGGAGAGCCCGGGACCGGCAAGACGTCGCTGCTGGAGTACGCGATCGGGCGAGCCCCGGACATGCGGGTGGCTCGCGCGGCGGGCGTCGAGCCGGAGACCGCGCTCGGCTTCGCCGGGCTGCATCAGCTGCTGATCCCGCTCCTGCCGCGGCTGGGCCGGCTGCCCGGGCCGCAGCGGGACGCGCTGCAGGCAGCCTTCGGCCTAGCCGCCGCGCCCGCCCCGGATCGTTTCCTGTTCGGCTTGGCGGTGTTGAGCCTGCTGGCCGACGCCGCGGCCGACCAACCCCTGCTGGTGGCTGTCGACGACGCGCAGTGGCTCGACCAGCCCACGATGGAGGTGCTTGCCTTCGTGGCGCGCCGGCTGTGCACCGAGCCGATCGCGTTCGTCCTCGCCATGCGCGAGTCGGGGACCCCCTGTTGGTCCCTCGACGGGCTGCCCGAGCTGTACCTCGCCGGCTCGGCCGAGCGCCACGCGCCGCAGCCGAGCGAGCGGCCGCGTACCCAGCGGGTGTTCGCGGCCGTCGTCGATCCACCGGCGGCCGCGGCCAGCGAGCTATCGCCCGCGGGCGGGTCGAGCCTCGACGATCTGGTCACGCTGGCCTGGCGCGGTAGCGAGGCGGAGGCCCGGCCGGCCGCCGCGGATCAGCTGCGGGACTGGACCGCCCGTGGCCTCGCGCTGGGCGTCACGACGGCCCACTACGCGCTGACGATCCTCGAGTTGGGGTTGGGCCGTTACGAGGCGGCGCTCACCTGCGCGCTGAGCGTTTACCGGGACGACCCTCCGGACCTGGGCACCCAGGTCCTGCCCGAGCTGGTGGAGGCGGCCACCCGGTCCGGCAACATGGACACCGCCCGGGCGGCAGTGGACCGGCTCTCCGGGCGAGCGCTGGCAAGCGGCACCCCGCTGGCGCGCGGGCTGCTGACCCGCTCCCGTGCGCTGCTCGCCGACGACCGGGAGGCGGAGGATCTCTACCGGGAGGCCATCGACCAACTGGGGCGATCGAGCACGGCCGGACAGCTGGCACGCGCCCACCTCCTCTACGGCGAGTGGCTGCGCCGCCGTCGCCGCCGCCGCGACGCCCGCGAACAGCTGTACACCGCACGCGACATGTTCGACACGATGGGCTTCGAGGCGTTCGCCCGCCGCACCTGGGTCGAGCTTCAGGCCACCGGGGAACGCGCGAGCAAACGCACCGGCAAGGCGACTGACCACCTCACGCCACAAGAGGCGCAGGTCGCCCGGCTGGTCGCCGAAGGCTCGTCAAACCGCCAGGTCGCCGCTCAGCTGTTCATCAGCCTGAACACTGTCGAATACCACCTGCAGAAGGTCTTCCGCAAGATAGGCGTCAGCTCGCGCACGCAACTCGTCCGGACGCTGCTCGACCAGGCGCAGAGCGGCCCGACCGGTGCGCTGCGGATCTGAGAATCGAGGAGTTGCGATGGCATCGACGGCAGGACCGACCCAGCTCAACCACCATCTGCGAAACACGCTGCGCAAGATCTTTCAGCATCCGACAAATCACAACATCGAATGGCACGCTGTCGTCTCGCTGCTGGAGGCGGTCGGCTCGGTCCGGCACCGTGAGGGCAAGGTGGCGGTCACCGTCGGAGCCGAGACCGAGTTCTTCGACATACCCGCGGACAAAGACGTCGACGTACGGACCGTCGTCGACCTACGCCGGCTGCTGGCGGCTGGCGGCTACGGAATGGAGGTTGCGCCGTGATCAGCGACGCCGAGCAGCGCAGGCTGGCCGAAATCGAGGTGGTGCTGCGCCGCGATGATCCGGCTTTCGTGCGACGGTTCGATGAGCGGCGGCTCAGCCCGCGCAGACGACGCATCCTGGCACTACTGGCAATCCTGATCGTGCCGACCGTCACCGCGGTCGCCCTGACTGTGGGCGGCGTCGCCGCGGCGGTCATCGGGCTGTCCGTCATGGCCGGCATGGGTACGGCCTTCGGTGTGTGGCGCCGTCGAACACGGCCTCCGAGGAGGTCGAGATGATCCGCCGGCTCCGCATCACCCGGCCGGCGCGACCGCCGCAGCGGCTTGCACTCGATTTGCGCACACCGGCCGGCAAGCCGTTGCCGTACTGACAGGCTGGGCGACATGACATTCCCCGCACACCGAGGAGACCACCATGTCCGAACGGCAGGCGAGCGCGCCGTGAACGCAAGTCTCACCTCCGACGTGGCGCGACTGGTCAACCAGGGACACCCCGTAATCCGCTTCCGAAGGAGAGCTTCACATGGCGAACACATCGCTGGAACGCACCGTCGCGGAGGAACTGGGCTGGGACCCGAAGGTCGACGCCGAGGCGATCGCGGTGTCGGCCGGCGACGACGGCACCGTCACGCTTCGCGGCACGGTCGGCAGCTTCCGGCAGAAGCGGGAGGCCAAGAAGGCCGCCGAACGGGTGCATGGGGTCACCAAGGTCACCAACGATCTGGACGTGCGGCTGCTGACCGAACACCTTCGTGACGACGCCGACCTGCGCGGGGACGTCCTGCAGGCGCTGATGCTCGACGCGACCGTGCCGACCACGATCGAGGTGAGCGTCAGGGACGGCATGGTGACCCTGACCGGCACCGCCGAGCGGTACTACCAGCGCGAGGAGGCCGAGTTCGTCGCCGGGAACGTCCTGGGGGTGACAGGCGTCGAAAACGACGTCTACCTCGTCGCGCCCGCCCCCAGTCCCGAGGACGTCGCGCACTCGATCAAGAAGGCGCTGGAGCGGGACGCGAAGTTGGACCCGGACACCCTGGACGTCTCCATCGCCAACGGCACCGTGACGCTCAGCGGCAGCGTCCGTTCCGGGTCCGAGCACGATGCCGCCGTCGCCGTAGCCTGGACCGCTCCCGGCGTCACCAAGGTTCACGACCATCTCACCATCTCCCACTGAACCCACGGCGCCGACCACGTTCCGACGATGACCGCCGACCCCGGCACGGTTAGGCCAGATTCCATTGTGGACCAGGTTCGGACGAGCCGCTGCACCAGGATCGGGTCGTCGGTAGTCGGCGCCGGAGTGAACGCACGCAGCGTGTGCCGAGGAGGTTCACCCGCCGTGCGGCTCTCCGTCACGGTGCCGGGAGCCTTCGCTCCACGTCACGGCGGATTGGCCTGATTTGGGCGGCGAATGCGAAGCGGAGCTTTCTCGGCAGAACACTGGACACAGGGAGCGGTCAGGTAGAGGCTGGCACGTATCCGTCCACACAACAGAAGGGTGGGATCCTCAATGGCCGAGCATCCACACGTCGAACTGGTGCGCAGAGCGTTCCGGGCGATGTCCGAAGGAGACGGTGCAGCTCTCGTCGAGAATGTGACCGCTGACTTCGTCCTGAACATCCCGGGCGACCACCTTCTCTCCGGCGAGCACAAGGGCCGCGACGCGGACCGCCAGATCTTCGAGCAGGTGCGGCAGGAAACCGACAACACCTACCGCCCGGAGCCGCAGCGCCTGTTCATCGACGGCCGCGGACACCTGATCTGCGAGTGGCGCACCGTCGCGGACCGGCGCGGCCGGCACCTCGACGCGCTCAGTGCGGCCCTCTTTACCATCGCCGGCGGGCGGATTGCCAGCGCGGAGCAGCACGAGGAGGACATCGACGCGCTGAACGAGTTCTGGTCCGCCACCGGCGAGCAGGCCAGCGCGGCTGGCTCGGCAGACCGTCGCAGGGAAAGCTCGGCTGCCCGCCGTCCCGAGGTCGAGCTCGTGCGTCGGACCTTGCAGGGCATGTCGCAGGGCGATTCTGCGATCCTGTCCGAGACCGCCACCTCCGACGTCATGCTCCACGTGCCTGGCAACCACCGGTTCTCCGGCGAGCACAAGGGCCTCGACGCGCTGCGTCAGTTGCTCGACCGGCTGCGCGCGGAGACCGACGGAACAGCCCGGTGGGAGACGCAGCACGTGTATGTCGACGGCAGCGGACACGCGATCGGCACGCGCCGCATGACCGCCGACCGCCGGGACCGGCACCTGGACGAGCTGGGTGCGGCACACTGCACGATCGTCGGCGGCCGGCTCACCGACGTCCTGCTCTGCGAGGAGAACCTCGACGCTGTCAACCAGTTCTGGTCCTGAGCCCGAACCTGCGGCCCCAAGGCCTGCGGCGGTGGGTCAGCCGGCGGCCATGGCGACCACATTCGCCTCCGCCGGCAGGGCGCTGAGGTGGGCGTTGGCGGCGTGCAGGTAGGCGATCTGGTCGGTCAGCCGGCGGCCGGCCGGTGCAATCACACCCTGCCTGCGCCCGCGCGACGGCGGCCGGCTACGAGTGCACCGGCCGGACGGTGGCGGCGCTGCGGAGGCACTTCGTGGCGACGCCGCGCGGGCCGTCGTTCGGCAACGGCCGGTACGCCCGCCAGGTGATGGACGCGGCGGTGACCCGGCACGCCAAACGGCTGCGACTGGCCTCCTCGCCCACATTGGAGGACCTGTGCCTGCTGCTGCCGGACGACGTCCCCGACCCGGCCCAGCTCACCCGGGCATGAGCCCGGGGGGAGAGGAACCAGCCTGGCCGCCGCGATCACCGTGCGAGTCGCCCAACACCGCAGAACTGATCCACTTCGGGAGCAGCGAGGTCGCCGGGCTTGGGGCGCCAACGCGAACACGAGACCACACCCGGGTGGAGCAGTTCCGTCCGGTCGAAGAAACGAGTGATCTGCTTCGCTGTACGGAAGGTGATCGGCGGCTTGGCATTCTCGTTCCAGAACCGCCGCGAGAAGCCGGTTCACGATCGCCTGTGCCTCGTCGTCGTCGAGGATGAAGTTCAACACCCCCAGCAGGGTCAGCGCGACCGGCTGGGCGAAGTCCAGCGTCCGAGCCGCTTCCTGCAGAATCTTGCCGGGCTCGTGCAGGTCGGCATCGAGGTAGTCGGTGGCGCCCTCCGGCGCGCTGGTGAGCAGGGCGCGGGCGTGAACCAGAACCAGCGGATCGTTGTCGACGTAAACGATCCGTGACTGTGGCGCCACAGCCTGGGCGACCTCATGAGTGTTGTCCGCGGTCGGCAGTCCGGTACCGACGTCGAGGAACTGGCGAATCCTGGCCTCGCCGGCCAGGTACCGGACAGCACGGCCGAGGAACGCCCGGTCGGCGCGGGCGGTGGTCCGCATGTTCGGCAGGAACTGGAGGATCTGCTCACCGACCTCGCTATCGGAGGCGAAGTAGTCCTTGCCTCCCAGCCAGTAGTTCCAGACCCGCGCGGTGTGCGCCACACTCGTGTCCAGCCGAGTCTCGATCTCGGACACAGGCGAGTCGTCGGTCACGTATGCACCCCTTCATTCCACGCCGGCGCCCTGGCTAAGATTGCACGCAGCATAGCCCCCCTTTCGTACCTCGCTGTACCACCTGTGGTGTACCACCTGTGACTGACCTTGCACGACGCCGAGCGGGCGGGCTACCACAGTGGGTGTGCTGGCCCGTGCCGGGCGCGCCGAGGATGGCATTGAGCCCCGGGTGAAGGTATGCGGACCAGTGCATGTGATGTACCCGATCGCACGCGGCAGGCAAGTGCCGCCCGCAGTGGTCCGTCGACCACGAGCAGGTCGTCGTCGCCGGCGGGTCGCGCCGGCAGCCTGGAACGGACGGCGACGGCGGCGCTCAGCTCCGCCTCGCCCGGGCTGCACCGCACTACCAAGAGACAGGTCCTTGATCTCATCCGAACGGACAGTCGAAGTGGATAGTCGCCGGCGTTGGCTGCCCCGGACGGGGAACCCCAGCGGGCCGGCGAGCAAAGGCGCGCGCACCGGGACGACTGACGATCAACTGGTCAACATCTCTGCTGGTCAAACTGTACTGGCACGTGCGGCAAGGTTGATCTTGCGAAGCTGAGGCCGCCACATCACGGGTCCGCGTTCCCTCGCGCGACCGCCTCCGCAGGCAGGTTCCGAAGCCGCGCGCATCCCGGACTAGTCGACCTTCCGATAGGTGAGAGTGAAGTCGGTCTCCCAGGTGGAGCCGTCCTCGGCCTTCTCCCAGCGGCCGGTGATGGTCCTGCCGTCTGCGCTGAAAGCGCCGCTGAAGCGCTGCCGGAACGGCTCCGGCGCGTCCCGCCACAGCTTCCATACGCCGTCGCGCAGGGTCATCTCGTAGATCCGGTGCACGCCCCGCGAGTCGAAGTAGTACTGACGCAGGGTGTCGGGCTGGTCCCCGGCGCCGATGATCGCGATGCCATCAGGCGCCTCCGGAAGGTCGACTGTCCACCGCTGGATCAGGAAGGTCCGGCCTTCCAGCCACTCGAAGGCGGCCTGTGCCTCACCCGACCAGGGCGGACCGCCGGGCGGCGAGGCCTCCAACTTCCACGTGCCGACCAGACCGTCCAGCGGTTCCAGAACGCGGTTCCGGTCCATCAGCGGAGGCTACCGCCCCGGACTGGTGCGCGCTGGCCGGGTGCCGCTGCGCCGCCCAGTGCGCGATCGTGGATGACAACCTTCACGCAGTTGCTGCCGGCCGCCGAGCCGGCTGCTCGTACCGACTTGTCGCGGCGGCCTACCTGGCCCGGTTCACCGTGGTGGCCGGCGGACCGGAGCGAGGTCACGCCGCGCTGGATCCTGGTCCACATGATCGCTGCCGGCGTGTCGGCCGCACGGTGGTCGCCGATGACGCGCAGCGCGCCATCGAGGATGTAGAGCGATTCGTCGAAGGCGTCATGAGCGTGCGGGATGGGCCCGGCGAAGCGGGCCGGCACGGTCATCTCGATGACCGCGAGGCCCTCCGGTTCGCCGTTCCAGCCGGCGAGCGCCCGCATCACCTGCCCGGCATAGCCCAGCGCGTGCCCCTCACCCGGCCCGGTCAGCAACGTCATGCCGTAGACGGCGAAAGCATCTTGTCGGTCGTGGAGGTCGCGGCGTGCGTGGGCGATGTTGGCGGATCGGCGGCACCGGGGCGCCGGGCGGCGGGTGGTGATGAGGTGTTGACGGACTCGCCCTTGTCCGGGCGAAGGCGGCGATGTAGACCAGCGCGGTGACGTTGTCGTGGGTGCCGGCTTCGGTGATCACGGCGCCGCCGTACGAGTGGCCGACCTGGACGACCGGGCCTGCTGGGCGTCGATGATCAGGCGGGTCGCGACAGCGTCACCCTGCAGCGACAGGGTGGGGTTCTGGACGACGACGTGGTAACCGTCGCGGGTGAGCCTGTCGACGCGCTTGTTGAGCTCGCCCGATCCAGCCGCTCCGCTTACATGTGTGTCAACGGTGGCGCAACTGGCGCGGTTACCCGGGTAACGGCACCGCCGGTCGTGCGGCGTCCACAACCCCTGGCGGCCGGATCCATCTCGACATGTCGTAGCCGGAGGCTGATCATGCGGCTACGCTCTCGCCCTGTCGGCCGGGTTCTTGTGGTCGACAACGTCATCGGCGGTCGGGCCGATTTTTCCCGCGAAGGATCACGAGGAGAGGCCGTGTTCGAAGGACGCATGCTCCTGCGCGAAACGACGAGGTACTGGTGGGTCGTCCTGCTGGCCGGAATCGCATGGCTGGTGATCGGCTGGCTGGTGCTCCGCGCGAACGTCACCTCGCTGAAGACGGTCGGTGTGCTGCTCGGCGTGGTGTTCATCCTCGCGGGAGTCACCGACGCCGCCCTGGCTGCCCTCGTGGGTGGGGGTTGGAAGGTGCTGTACTACATCATGGCGGTCATCTTCGTGCTGGCCGGCCTATGGGCATTCATCCGCCCGGTCAACACGTTCTTTGCGTTGGTCTCCGTCCTCGCGCTGCTGCTGCTCCTCTACGGCGCCTTCGAGATCGTGCGTGGCATCGCTTCGCGGGACGAGACCCCGTACTGGTGGCTCGGACTCGTAACCGGAGTGCTCCTGATCCTGCTCGCATTCTGGGTGTCCGGGTCCGACCGGGTGTACGACCTGCGCGCGCGCACCTTCCTGATCCTGTTCTGGGTCGGCCTCATGGCGCTGATCCGGGGTTTCACGGACATCGTGCTCGCGTTCTCCATACGACGTGCAGGCCAGGCCCTGACGGCAGCCTGAACACGGACCTACCGCCGACGGCGTGGCTTCTGCACGTCGGCCGCCCCGCCGGGCCCCGCTCCTCCGGGTCGCTCGGTCATCGCCGAGCCGATGCGCTGACCCGGAGAGGACAGCCACAGGAGCCATGCGCCGGTCAGCGGCCCGTCCGCCGCCGGCCGGCAGGTGCCGCTGGACCGGCTGCGGCTGGACCCGCCGTAAGCGGCCCGGCCTGCGCGCCATCCGCCTCAACGCCCTCGGCGCCAACGCCCTCGGGCTGCACTCGGTCTACCAACCACCGGCCGCTGACGCCGCCGCCCGCGACGCGCTCAAGGTCCTGCCGAACCTCGACATCGTCGCGGTCGGCACGCTGTCGGCCGCAGACCGGCTCGTCTTGGACACCTTCGCCGCGCCCGCCGGCGACCGGGTGTGGACAGTACGCGCCGACACGCTGCTCGCCGCCCACGCCCGCGGACGAACCAGCGAGGAGCTGGTCGGTTTCCTCGCCGACCACATCCCGCACGACCTACCCCCCGCCCTCACCACGCTCGTCGCCGACGTCACCGCCCGCGTCGGGCGGCTACGCGATCTTGGTGTCGTCCGCCTAGTCCACTGCGCCGAGCCGGCCCTGGCCGTGCTCATCGCCCGGGATTTGCGATGCTCAGGCGCTCAGGCTTCATAGCCGGGGGGGAACGCGCCGGGAGATGGATACGGCTAGCTGTGTATGTCAGCGGGGTGGGTTGAAGGTGGACCGGAAGTGGTCGAGCGCTGTTGCCGGGTCGCCGGAGGCCCATGCTTCGAGTCCGACTACGCCGGTGTAGTTCAGGCGTTGTAGTGCGGCGGCTATCGCGGGGTAGTTGATCTCGCCTGTGCCGGGTTCGTGGCGTCCGGGGACGTCGGCGACCTGGATCTCGGCCACCGTCGGGAGTGCCTGGTCGATCAGGGCGATGAGGTTTCCCTCGCCGATCTGGGCGTGGTAGAGGTCCAGGTTGAGCCGGAGGTGGGGGTTGTCCACGGCGTTGACCAGGGTAAGCGTGTCGGCGGCGCGGGCGAACGGGGTGCCGGGGTGGTCGACGGCGGTGTTGAGGTTCTCCAGGGTGAAGACGCGGCCGGCGCGTTCGCCTAGCCGGGCCAGCCGGTCGAGGGTGCGGGCGGCGGTGAGCCACATGCTCGGTGTGACCGACTGGCTCGGGATGACGGGCAGGCCGCGGTTGTCCAGGCCGGTGCCGTGGACGTTGAGCCGGGGGCAGTCCAGCTGCTCGGCGGCGTGCAGGGATAGTTCGGCGGTGCGCAGTAGTTCGTCGGCGCCGTTCGGGTCGGCGAGGGTGCCGCTGATGTAGCCGGTCATGGAGGAGAACGTGGCGCCGGTCTTGGCCAGGGCGTCGAGGTCTTTGCTGGTCCAGTCCCAGATTTCGACCTCGAAGCCCAGGTCGCTGATGCGCCGGATCCGTTCCGCCACTGGCAGGCCGAGGAAGACCATCTCCGCGGACACGGCCAGCCGAAACGCGTTCACTTGCCGACCTCGTCGGTCCGGACCGGCCGGCCGGCGCGGGCTGAGTCGGCTGCCGCCAGCGCGATCGTCAGGGCGGCACGGGCGTCCTCCCCGGTCGCCGCGGCTGCGGTGCCGGTCCGGGTGGCGTTGACGAAGGAGGCCAGCTCCGCGGTGTAGGCGGCGGCGAAGAGTTCCTGGTCGCTGCGGACCGTGGCGCTGCAGCGTCCGTCCACGCCGGAGAACGTCATCCCGGTGCGGCGGCCGTCGCCGATCGTCGCCATGCCGCCCGAGCCGAAGATCTCGCCGCGGACGTCGTATCCGTAGCTGGCCTCGAAGCACGCTTCCGCGGTGCCGATGGCGCCGTTGTCGAACCGCACCACCACGACCGCGGTGTCTAGCAGGCCGCGGTCCCGCCAGCCGGGCTCGACCAGCGCATCCGCCGTCGCGTAGACCTCGACCGGGGAAGCGCCGGGGTTGAGGAACCGCAGGGTGTCGAAGTCGTGGATGAGTGTCTCGGTGAAGATGGTGCCTGGCGGCACCCGGGACGGGTCGAACCCGCCGGGATCCCGGGTCACCGACCGCAGCAGCCGGGGGTTGCCCAGCCGGCCGGCGTCGAGCAGGTCGCGGGCGGCTTGCCAGTCCGGTGCGAACCGGCGGTTGAAGCCGACCTGAAGTATGACGCCGGCGGTGCGGGCGGCGTCGATCGCTCGGTCGGCGTCGGGGAGGGTGAGCGCCATCGGCTTCTCGCAGAACACGTGCTTGCCGGCGGCCGCGGCGGCCACCACCAGCTCGGCGTGGAACCGGGCCGGAGCGGCGATCACCACCGCGTCCACCGCGGGGTCGGCGAAGACCTCGCGCGGATCGGTGCCCGCCCGCGCCGCGCCCAGCGCCCTGGCCAGCCGGTCGGCGGCGCCCGGGGCCGGGTCGGCGACCGCGGCCAGCTCGGCACCGGGAAGCCGCCGGCTCACCGTCTCGGCGTGGAACGAGCCCATCCGGCCAGCGCCGATCACCGCCGTCCGAACCACACCGTCCTCGCTCATCCGTGGCTCCCTCGTGACCTAGAACGTTATAGACAGCCTCGGTGAACGACGCGCGTCAGTCAAGACCGTGGGCCTAGAACGTTCTAGGCTCTGCCGGCTACGATGCCGGCATGGACCGGAGGCGGAGACGGCGACCCACACTGGCCGACGTCGCCGGCCGAGCCGGGGTGTCCACCGCCCTGGTGTCGATCGTCATGCGGCAGGCGCCCGGGGCCAGCGCGGCGACCCGGCAGCGGGTCATCACCGCCGCCGAAGAGCTGGGCTACCGCCCGGACAACCGGGCCCGCCTCCTGCGCAGCAGCCGCAGCCGGCTGCTGGGCGTGGTCTTCGGCGTGGAACACGCGTTCCACGGCGACCTGGTCAGCGGGCTCTACGCCGCCGCCGACGACGCCGGCTACGAACTGGCGCTCAGCGCCACCACACCAGGCCGGGACGAGCGGCGAGCCGTCGGCACCCTCCTGCAGGACCGCTGCGAGGCCCTGATCCTCCTCGGCCCGCAGACACCGACCGGCTACCTGGCCGAGCTGGCCCAACGGCAGCCGGTCGTCGTGCTCGCCAGAGCGGTACGACACAGCAGCATCGACGTCGTCCGCACCGCCGACGCAGACGGGCTCCGGCAGGCCGTCGACCACCTCGTCAGCCTCGGTCACCGGCGCATCGCGCACATCGACGGCGGACGCGCCCCCGGCGCCGCCGAGCGCCGCCGCGGATACCGCACCGCGCTGCGCCGCCACGGCCTGGACGCCGAAGCACGAATCGTGCCGGGCGGACTCACCGAGGAAGACGGAGCCGCCGCCGCCCGTAGGCTCCTCGGCCGGCAACCGCCGACCGCCGTGACCGTCTTCAACGACCGCGCCGCCCTCGGCGTACTGGACATCCTCCGCGGCAGCGGCCTGTCCATACCCGCCGACATCAGCGTCGTCGGCTACGACGACAGCCGAATCGCTGGCCTATCGAACGTCAACCTCACCACCGTCGCCCAAGACACCGACCAGATCACCGCCCTCGCGGTCGCCCGCGCCATCGACCGGATCGACGGCACCAACCCCACCCCCAGAGAACTCATCGTCCCGCCGCACCTGGTCATCCGCGGCACCAGCGGCCGTGCTCCCGACATCGAACCGGTCAGCTGACAGACATGGGCCCATTCGGACGCTCCGCCGACCCGTGCACCGAGGCGGGCACGGCCAAGCTCCGATCGATCGCTGTGGACTCAGGCACCCACCACGATCAACGAACCGGCCGCGCCCGCCCGGCTTCTAACCCAACACCCGGCGTGTCACCCCGACAACACACCGCAACACCGACTTTGACGGAGCCCTGGCTTCAGATCCGGTCCAAGAGCCAGCGTTCGGTACTGCTGTTGCGGCGGGGACGGGTGATCACACCGAAGTCTTTGGGGGCGCCTTGGTAGGCATTGAGGAACCGGCCGTTGCTGCGTTGCTGAGCTGTCGGATGGTGAAACTGAATGGTGAAGCTGCCGTCACCGACCGGCATCACGATCCAGCGTTGGGAATCGACGCTTTGGGCGAAACGGGTCACGAGCCGGGAGTCCTTGTCTTCGATCTCATAGGCGTCGAGGAACCGGCCGCTGGTCTTGTGTCGGATCTTGTGGACCACACCCACCGGCGTCAGGATCCAGCGTTGGGTATCGTTGTCCTGGGCCGGACGAGTCACGAGCTGGAAGTCCTGGTCTTCGATCTCGTGGCCGTCGAGAAACCGGCCGCTGCTCGTCTGACGAATGGTGAAGATGCCTTCCATCGGTACCCCCTGGCTCACCTCGCCCGGCGACCATGAGGCCGCCGCTTTGATCGTCGGCGTCTCCTTCGTGATCGCCGTGCAGACCGGGAACTCGAAGGCGGGGCCGAGCCGCCGGCCCTTGCGCCGGCCGCTCGACTCTGACCGTCACGCACGAGTCGGCACGTCGTCCGACGAAGACGATCGGCCCACTACCGGCTCGAGGTTTCAGAGGCTGGGAAGCGGCCGGTCAACCTGGCCGAGGGCGACGACGAGCGGGCCTGGGAGGCCACCCGGCGAGCCTGCGGCCACGTTTTCTGATGCGATGAGGTCATGGCCGAACAACTGACCACTGAGCGGTTGGTGCTGCGGTCCTGGCGACCGGACGACGCGGAGGCGGCGCTGGGCGTGTACGGCGCCGCCGAGGTCGCCCGCTGGCTGAGCCCGGCGGTGGATCGGGTGCAGGACGTGTCCGCCATGCGCCTGCTCCTGCAGCAATGGGCCGCGGAGGAGTCCCGGCTGATCCCGCCCGCCGGTCGGTGGGCGATCGAGCGGCGGCCGGACAAGCGGCTGCTCGGCGGCGCCGTCCTGCTGCCGCTGCCGCCGGGTGCAGACGACCTGGAGATGGGCTGGCAGCTGCACCCGGCCGCCTGGGGGCAGGGGTACGCGACGGAGGCCGGCCGCGCGCTCGCCGCCTGGGCGTTCAGCCAGGGAACCGACGAGTTGCTGGCCGTGGTCCGGCCGGCCAACCGGCGGGCCGAGGCGACGGTGCGCCGGATCGGCATGGAGTGGGTGGGCGAGACGGAGAAGTACTACCAGCTGCGGCTTCAGGTGTACCGGCTGCGCCCGGCGGACCTCCAGCCGGATCGTCGCGACTCCCCGGCGGGCTAGCCGTGCCGGGCCGGCACGTCACCGCCGATGACGTCGACGCCACCTACCGGCCCGGCCCGTTGAGCTTCCGGTAGGGCCGGCCACCGCCGTCCGCGCCGCCACCCAGCGCGACGACGGTGCCCTGCACCGCGCCGCCCACGACCACCCCGAGGTGGCCACCTGACCGGTGATCCGCTCGGGCGCGCAGGCGGCCGATGCCCGCTATCTGGCGGGGTCAGGGATAGCGGCTTCGCCGACCGCCGGGGCGCCTGCGCCCGCCAGGGGCGCCGCGTAGCTGCCCAGCACCCGGTCGGCTAGCAGGCCAAGGCAGGAGAGGTTCGGGAACCCGGGTCCCTGAGCGACCCCGGCCAGCACCGGCAGGTGGAGCCTGGGATGCAGCCGGGCGACGGCGAGGTCGTGACCGATGGCGCGTTCCAGCGAGGCACGGGAGGGCAGCCGACCGGCGGCCCCGTCGCCGGTCGCCCGGTCACCAGCGGCGTCGGCGAGCGCCGCCCGGGCGCGCCCGCCGAGCAGCCGGGAGAACCACAACGGGTCGAAGCCGACCGCGACGACGACCCAGTCGAAGGCGATGCGTTCGCGTTCCTGCTCGTAGTCGACCTCGACGATGACCTTGTTCTCGACCGGTTCGAGGCGGACGACCCGGCCGGCGACGGCGCGTACCGCCTCGGCCTGGTTGAGCACGTCCTCGACCTGGACGGAGAACACGCCGCGGTCGGTGCGTTTGAGGAACTCGCGGCGGTGCCGCTCGGCCAGATGCCGCCAGCCCACTTCGGGATCGGAGTAGAAGCGGTTCTCGGTGAAGCTCTCCCCGCGGGTGTACAGCGTGCCGGTCTCGGAGACAAGCTCGATCGTCGAGCCCTCGGTGAGCAGGTCCAGTAGCCCGGTGGTGATCGAGCCGGCGGTCTCGCCGTTGCCGATCACACACACCTCGACCGGGCCGGCGCGGGCCAGCGCGTCCTGGCGGGTCCAGAAGGTGCGGCCGTCGAGGATGCGCGGGTGTTCGTCGGGCTGGCCGGGCAGCCGGACGGGCGGGCCGGGGCCGGTGAGGACCAGGCCGTCGCAGTCGAGGTCGAGCCGGGCGCCGGCGGGCGTGCTGGCGGTCAGCCGCCAGCGGCCGCCGGCGAGGTCGATGCCGTCGACCTCGGCCAGAGTCGGTTCGACCGGGATCCGCGAGGCGACCCAGCGCAGGTACTGGCTCCACTGCCGGTGGGTGGGGCGGGGCCGGCCGCGGTCGACCCAGTCGGCGAAGCCGTCGTGACCGACCAGGTAGCGCTGCCAGGACCAGCGGCTCACCTCCTGGTTGACCCGCTCGGAGGACTCGCCCCAGGCGTGCGCGTAGGGGAAGCCGACGTCCTTCTCCGGTGGGGTGCTCAGCCGCTGCCGGCCGTCGGTGTACCCGGCGTCGCCGGACCAGTTGGCGGCGACGCCCGCACCGTCGATCAGGACCAGGTCGGGCACGTCCCGGCCGGCGCCGGCCAGCGCCGCGCGCTTGGCCGCGATCGCGAGCCCCTTCGGGCCGGCGCCCAGCACGGCGAGCGTGGCCCGGCCGCCGGCGTGCTCGGTCATGTCGAATCCTTCCTCCGGCGCCGTCGGGCCCGGGCCGCATCGCATCCAGGGTCGCACCTGCACCCGGCTGCAACGTGCGGCCCGCCTCCGCGCCGATCCCGGCTGCCCCCGGACCGCCTGGTCGATACCGCCGGCCGGGGTGCTGGCTCGACGGCGCCGGGAGCGGGCTGGCGTGACGGCCGTCCCCGTACTGTGGGAGCCCGCACGAGATTGACGTACCAGCAGTTGGCCGCCGGTGGTGTCCAGGTCGTCGGTGTCCAACGCGGCCCAATCCGCGCAGGCCCTGTCGTCTGGCGCCACGTCGGCAGCGGGAGGTTTTCTCGCAGGCGAACAGCAGAGGCGGTGCCGGGGATCGCCAGCAGGCGGCATGAGGCCGAGGCGGGCGGCCGTCAGATGACCATGCCGGTTGTTACGCGGCGATGTGTTGTGCGGCGGCGAGGTGCGCCGACAGGAGCTGTCCG
>WNGI01000568.1_pt1 | contig 33202 bp, 29 predicted proteins | sample 5400621 | NCBI WGS metagenome assembly WNGI01 (sample SAMN13153374, study PRJNA577476) | soil metagenome | isolation source: 20 cm soil or saprolite under Garry oak tree replicate 1 | place: USA:California | collected 2016-06-15
AAGCGCTCATCGCATCGAACCCGTAGCGCTCGTCGCGCCGAATATCCGGAGACCATCCGTCGGGGCATCCTTGGCAAAGCAGACCACCCTGAAAGCGCCTAGCCCGTTCGGATCGAGCAGCGCGTCGATCGCCGAACGCCTGCTCGCTGCCCGCAGCTGCTCGATCGGAGCCGGTGGTCGCGCCGTAGCCTCCCGGATCCCGAGCGCAAGCAACATGTCGCGCTGCGTCCCCGATCCCGCGAAGCGGAAGCCTGCGCCTTCCGCAGCGCGGCGGATCGCCGTGAAGTCGACGCTCGCCGTCAGATCGTGACGGCCAGGCTCGGCGAGCGGGTCGGCGACGAGGCGATGACGAACGAATCCGCGGACCGTGCCCGCGCCATCACGCGTCAGCAGGTCGGCCTCCTGGCCACCGTAGTCGACGAAGATGATGTAGCCCGACACCAGCGCGCCCGCGAGGCTCGCGACCCAGCCTTCGGCCGCGGGGCTGATCTCCCAGCGGCCGCCGACGGGCACGGATTCGGGGACGCGCCAGCGCAGATCCTGGCTCGGGGCGCGTAGGACCTCAACGAGCGCCCCACTCTCCTCGCCAACGAAGAGCTCGCGCACACCTTCGGACGTCCGGCTCAGCACGTGGACCGGAAAGGCGTCGAGGACCTCGTTCGCGAACAGCACACCCTGGATGGGTGCGAGGCTGTGGGCGACCGACGCCCATCGCAGGTCACGTCCCTCGAGCGCGAGCGACTGCTGCCTGCGCATGCGTGGCGAGACCTCCACGATCGCAGGGCGCACGCCTCGCGCGGCATCGGATCGCTCGCGCTCCAGCGCGGAAAGCAGATCGCGCATGAGAATTCCACGCCCCGCACCCGCTTCGACAAGATCCCAGACCGGCGGCCTTCCCATACGCGACCAGAGATCGGCGACGCCGCGCGCGAGCGCTCGTCCGAACGCCGGCCCGAGGTCGGGCGAGGTGATGTAGTCACCTTCGAACCCCAGGGACGCGCGCGTCATGTAATAGCCATCGTCGGCATCGAAGAGCGCAGCTTCCATGAAGTCCGCGAAGGTGATCGGGCCGGATGTGCGGATGCGTGCCGCGATGCGATCACGAAGATTCCCCACGGGCCGAGCCTATCCGCTGATCGTGGCGATCGGATTCGTGCCCCTTCTTGTTCGTCCGGCGCTCGACCGAGGATGGTTGAGCACGCCATGACGCAGGGTTGAAGGGTGCAGGTGCTCTGTGCTCGCGAAGCCCGCGAACAGGGGCGGAACGTCACGCCATCCGCCAATGCGCCTCAATCCCGACGGGGCGTAATGGAGCGCGTGACGGGCTGCCTTCGGACAAGAGCGCGGATGGCCATCCGCAACATCCGCTTCCTCGCGATGGCCGCGCCGGTCGTCCTGCAGGTGACTCTCGCCCTGGCGCAGCCTGCGGCCGCCGCTCCAGGCGATCTCATCGCCGATGTCGTCATTGCGGAGCCGTATCCGCGCAACATCTCGCCTAGCGTCGCCTTCGATGGGCATTACCTCTACCACGTGGAGTACGGGGGATCGACCCTGCACCGCATCAACGTGCCTCCCGCTGGCGGGACGACCGGCGCGGCGGGCCAGGTGGACACTCCGATTCAGGGGTCGGCGTCAGGGATCATGACGTTGTCGTACGACGCCGGGCGCGACGCGTTCTGGGCGATCGGCGGCGATGGCCTCTCGATGTACCTGCTGCAGAAGACCGGAGCGGCGGCGCTCGTCTTCAAGGTCGATCCCGACACGGATCGCCCTGGCTTCCAACCGGTGCCTCCGTATGAGAATGAGATCAAGGTCGCCTACGACCGCCAGGACGACACCCTCTGGTACAGCTCCGACGCCGGGACGCGGATCTACCACTACCACACCTACGCCGACGCACAGGGCACGGCAGCGCTCGTCGCGGCGACGCCCTACATCGACGTCGACATCGCGCCGAACGACATGGTCGCGGAGTGCGGGTACAGCCAGAGCAGCGGCGTGGCAGTGGGAGGCGCCCACCTCTTCATCAGCGCGTCGGGCTGCTCCTTCCTCTTCGAGTACACCAAGACCGGCGTCAAGGTCGGGTCCTCTGCCCTCAACCCGTATGGCGGGTCCAGCACCCAGGATCTCGAGTGCGACAACCTGAGCTACGGGGTGTCGGTGTTCTGGATCCGGGACGGCTATGACGGGCACATTCGCGCGTTCCAGCAGCCCGCGGCGACTTCGTGCCTGTACGGCGGCGGCGCTGCGGCCGCGCCGGATCCGACGCCCACGCCGACACCCACGCCGACTCCTACACCCACTCCGACACCCACTCCGACACCCACTCCGACACCCACGCCGACTCCTACACCCACTCCGACACCTACGCCGACGCCTGGCCTATTACCGCCGCTCCCGATACCGCTGCCCATACCAACGCCGCCAGGGCTCTAAGGCCACACCCTCCAGCGCATCGGTCGGTGCTCGTCGAGCGTCAAGGGTCATGCGACGAGCAGCTCCCGTAAGCGATCGATCTCGGAGGATCGCACGCCGATGACCTTCAGATAGTCCTCGGCGTGAGGATGCTGCGTGTGGATCGCTGCAAGGAGCTCCCGGATCGCGCACGTTGACGTAAGCGTCCCACGCGAGGCGCCGGTCGTGCGCGATCAGGCGCCCCAGCGCGGCGGACCGGGCGGCCGGATCTCAGGCGGGCGCGGCGCGTTGTGACCGTCGAGCGGAATCTCTTCCGAAGGCTTCCAGGTCCGCGCGACGGCCAGCTCTTCTTTCGCGAGCACCGTCCGTCCGAACCGGCCATACGTCGAGAGCTCGAAGTTCGGGGTCTCGCCGAGCGCGCCGTGCGGGCAGACCTCGACACAGTCACCGCAGTAGATGCAGCGCACGATGTCCAGCTCGTACGTTTGGAGGTCGCGTTCGCGCATCATCAGCGCTCCGGTCGGGCAGGTCTCGGCGCACGCACCACATGACACGCAGTCGGTGTACTTGAGCGAAACGTTCCAGGGCGTGGTAACGATCGAGTCGTAGCCGCCGCCCATCAGGCCGTAGCAGTTCGCGCCGATCACATCGCGGCAGATGCGGACGCACTGGGTGCAGTTGATGCACTTGTTGAGGTCGCGGAGGATGAAGTCGTGACTGAAGTCGTATTCGTAGTCGTGGTAGTCGACGGGCTCCGCACGGTGGAAGCGGTTGTCCGTGAGTCCGTGCTCCAGGGAAAGCCGCTGGAGGTGGCACCGACCCACGTCGGGACACACGCACTGGAGACAGCGCGCCGCCTCCTTCTCGGCACCCGCCTTGTCATATCCGTTCTCGATCAGTTGGAAGCTGAGCTCACGCTCTTTGAACGGGAGCATCGGCATCCGCACCTGAGGCTCCTCGGGCTTGTACGGAACGATGTCGATGAGCTCGGGAACGGCCTCCTCCTCGGCGATCTCTGCCGCGACACGGGCCATGTCGTCACCGGCGAGATAGCGGTCGATCGCCTTCGCCGCGAGCTTGCCCTGCGCGACGCACTGGATGACCGTCACGGCGCCCATCTGCGCGTCGCCCCCGGCGAACACACCGGGGCGGTCGGTCATGAGCGCGCCATTGGTGACGAACGTCTCACGGCGCGACTTGCGTACGCCCTGCTCGCGCTCGAGGAAGTCGAGGTTCGGCACCTGGCCGATCGCGGGAATGGCCGTATCGCACTCGATGACGAAGTTCGAGCCTTCGATCGGTACGGGACGCCGCCGGCCTGAGGCATCGGGCTCGCCGAGGGCCATGCGCTGGAACTCCACGCCGCCAACGCGGCCGTTCTTCTCGATGAACCTCACTGGTGCGGCGAAGAACTCAAGCTTGATGCCCTCGTGCTCGGCATCGTCGACCTCGCTGTAGTGCGCACCCATCTCCTTGCGCGACCGCCGGTACACGACGGTCACCTCCGCGCCAAGACGGCGCGAGGTGCGCGCGCAGTCGAACGTGGTGAAGCCTCCGCCGACGACAACGACCTTCTGTCCCTTGCCGACCGGCACGGGATCGCCTTCCGCGTTCATTCGGAGATAGTTGATCGCCTCGATCACGCCGGGGAGATCTTCGCCGGGGACCCGGAGCTCGTTCGAACGCCACGCGCCGATCCCTAGAAAGACTGCGTCGTAGCCCTGCGTGAATAGGTCGTCGATCGAGAAGTCCCGACCGAGCATCATGCCGCCCCTGAACTCCGTGTCCCGGAGCTGCCACACCGAGTTGAGCTCCTTGTCGAGCTTGACCTTCGGCAGGCGGTACTCGGGGATGCCGTAGCGGGCGATGCCACCCTGCTTCTGCATCATGTCGAACACCGTGACCGCGTGGCCCTTGAGCGCGGTGTAGTACGCCGCCGTCAGCCCGGCGGGGCCCGCGCCGACGACGGCCACACGCTTCCCAGTCGCCGGGAGCTGCGGGAACGGCGTGGGCGCCTGGTCCATCTCCATGACCATCTCGCCGGTGTAGCCGTGGCATTGGCAGATGGCGATCTCTTCTTCGACGAGCCCGCGGCGACAGACCTCCTGGCAAGGCTTCGGGCAGACGAGGCCGAGCATGTAGGGAAACGGAAGGACTTCCTTCACGAGGCGCGCGGCTTCGACGTGCTGGCCCTTCGCCATGAGCTCCAGGTAGCCGGGGATGTCGATGTGGGTCGGGCAGCTGATCTGGCATGGAGGCATGCAGTACGCGTTGTGATCGCTAAGGATGTACTCAAGGTTCTGCTTACGCAGCTTGAACAGCGAATCCGAGGCTTGGGTGATTTTCATGCCCGGTTCGACCGGGAGGTGGCATGACGGCATCGGCCGGTGGTAGCCCTCGATCTCGACGAGGCACATGCGGCAGGCCGCGGCCGGTGCGAGCTTCTCGTCGTCACATAGCGTCGGCACCTCGAAGCCCGCGCGCTGCGCCGCCCGAAGAATCGCTTCACCGGGCATCGCGGTGACCTCTTTGCCGTCGATCCAGATCGTGCATGTCGGTTGTCCTGACGGGATCTCGCCCATATGCGAGACCGTCGGCAACTGCGATTCACCGGGCTGCAGGTATCGCTCGAGCAGGCTCATAACGAAGGCACTCTATCGGCGCGCAGCGGGTCCTGTCCCGGGCTCGGGGCCTCGCGCTCGCCGCACCCTCCCACCGCGCGTCCCCGTTCGCCCAGCCGTCCTGCCGCGGTGGGTCCCAGGGCCCGCGGCTCGCGCGAAACCCGCTCGCCCGTGCCACCCGCTGCGCCTCGTGTCTGGCTCACGGTTGCACCATCGTTTCGTAGCGACGAGAGCGGATCGGCTTGCACGCGCCCTCCGGACATCTCTTCTCCTGAATATGAATCCGATAGTCGTCGGGAAACTCGCGCATCGTCGTGCGCAGAATTGAAGGCGCCGTAATCCCGAACCCGCAGAGCGAGAACCGCTCCATGTGGGTGCCGAGCTCGTCCAGCCACGCGATGTCGCTGTCGCGGCCGAGCCCCGAATATGTGCTCTCGAGGATCGCGGTTACCCGCTTCGTGCCGACGCGACAGGGGACGCAGATCGCGCAGTTCTCCTTCGCGAGATACGCAAAGAGCGTGGCGGCCTCATTCACGATGCACGTGCCCGCGGCGATCGCCCGAACCTGCGCCGATCCCATGTGGGTGCCCGCGACCCGTAGATCGTCGAAGTCGAGTCGCGTGTCGAGCCGCGACGTGCCGAGGATCCCCAGAGTCTCGACGCTCGATACGAGCGTCGGCCGCAGCCGTAATCCCTGCGCCGCCGGATAGGGCGGACGCTGACGGGCCATCGCACGGCGCGACTCGAGCACGGCGAGCAATGCCGACTCCTCGCCGCCCATGAAACCGCCGGGACCGAGCGCGATCTCGATCGGTACGCCGAGCTCCGCAGCCATCTCGCCAATGGCCCGCTCCGCGGCGGCACGCGCCTCGATCGCTTCCGGATGTAGATACAGGTAGACCTGCGTCGCGCCGATCGCATGCGCGGCGATCGAGATCCCGTGCACCACGTTCGCTCCATTACGCGTGAGGAGCGTCCGCGCGAGCGGGCTACCCGGGTCAGCGTCGTACCCGTTCGCCACGAGGTACACGTCGCCGCCCTGGGCGTTGCGGCGAACCGCACGCAGCTTCTCGGCGAACGGATAACCAGCCCCGCCGCGGCCCCGAAGGCCGCTCCGCTCGATGATCTCGATGAGCTCCTCGATCGCGAGCGATCGCGCGCGCTGGAGCGCACCGCGAGCCTGGCCGTCGAGAAGGCGCGGCGCTGTACTAGCGGGCATCAAGAAATGCCGGCGCGAAGGGCGTGGTGGACCTCAGGCTCGTGCAGGTCGTCGTGCGCGGGAGGCGGCGAGAGCTCGGGCCACACACCCGCGACCCCGAGGTTGCCGGTGTATTTACGTCCACCGCGCGGGATCGCGGTCCCTTCGCCCTCGGGAGCGCCACGGAAGTTCGCGAGCAGCGATGCGGTCGTGTAGAGGTCGGTCATGGTCTTGCCGAACTCGGCGGCGATGAGCTCGGCGGCGCGCCAGGGGAGGTAGCCGTAGGCGGCATTGGTCGCGTAGAGCACCCGCGTCAGGCGATCGGCGCCTTCGGACGTTTCCCGCAGCACCCGCCTCACCGGACCGAGATCGAGACGTTCCTCCTGCTCCGCTGGAACGGTCGTGACGGCGGTGGACATCGGCCTACGGTCGCCATACGGCGCCGTCTGCACCATCCGGATGCGGTAATAGGAGGCGCGCGGCGCGAGCGGTGGCCGTTTGCGGAAACCGTTCTTGAACGTGTACGAGATCGAGATGGCCCGCGGTGGGCACGCCTTCTCGCACATGAGACAGGACTCGCATTTGAAGATGCTGGTCTCGGGTTCGAGGAGAAGCGCGATGAGCCCCCGCGAGCGCTCCGGAAGATCGCGCTTCTCGTACGGATATTTGCGAGTAACGGGTCGCGGACGGACAAAATGCTCCAACGTCCGGAGCATGCCGCTGATGATCCCTCTCATCTGTCGACGTCTCCGAGCACGATGTCGATCGATCCGAGGATCGCGACGGCGTCCGCGACCAGACGATCCTTTAGCAGCCAGGGAAGGATTTGCAGGTTGTTGAACGAGGGGCCGCGCATCTTCGCGCGGAATGGGTTCGGGCTGCGGCCGTCGCTGATCATGTAAATGCCGACCTCGCCCTTCGCGCCCTCGACCGTGTAATAGGCCTCGCCCTTCGGACACTTCCACACGTGGCCGAGCCGCGCGCGCACCGCACCGCCAGGTAGCTTGTCGATGCACTCGCGGATGAGTGCGATCGCAAGGCGCATCTCCCCGAGCCGCACCCGGTAACGCGCATAGGCATCGCCCTCGGCGAGCACGACGGGCTTCAAAGATCCGAGCTCGGGATAGATCGAGTACGGCCGGTCGCGACGCAGATCCCAGTCGACGCCCGAGCCGCGCAGCATCGGTCCCGTCAAGCCATAGGCCTTCGCGAGCTCGGCTGGGATCGTACCCACCCCAACGGTCCGCTCGAGGAAGATCTCGTTCTGGTCGAGGATCGTGACGTAGTCCTCCTCGATGTGCTTCTCGTAACGATCGAGGAAGCGCGAGAGCTTGCCGACCCAGCCCGGCGGGAAGTCATAGAGCACGCCGCCCGGCCGGTAGTAGTTGAAGTTCATGCGCGAGCCGCAGAGCTCCTCGAGCATGTCCAGGATCTCCTCGCGATCGCGGAAGCACCAGAGGATGGGCGTCGTCGCGCCGACGTCGAGTCCGTACGTGCCGAGCCAGACCAGATGCGAGGCGCAGCGGCTCATCTCGTCGACGATCACGCGAATGAACTCCGCGCGGCGGGGCACGTCGATATCGCCTATCGCTTCCATCGCGCCCGCGTACGCATGCTCGTTGAGCATGTTCGAGACGTAGTCGGCCTGATCCGCGTAGCGAATACCGCCGTGGTACGTGCGCCACTCGAAGATCTTTTCGATCCCGCGGTGCAGGTACCCCATCACGGGGATGCATTCGATGACCTTTTCGCCAGCGAGCTTGAGCACCAGGCGCAGCACGCCGTGGGTCGATGGATGCTGAGGCCCCATGTTGAGGATGAGCTCCTCGACCTCGCCCTCTTCGGTCTCGATCGTCGGGAGCGCGTACCCCGTGGGTTCCACGATCTGGCGCCGCTCCGTGTCGGTGGTGGCTATGCCCTATCCACCTTTCGCGATCTTTTCTCGGAGCCGGAGAAGCCCTTCGAGAAGCGCCTCGGGGCGCGGCGGGCAGCCCGCCACATAGACATCGACCGGCACGATCGTGTCGACGCCCTGGAGCGTGGCGTAGCTGTCCCAGAACTCCCCGCCCGATGACGCGCAGTTGCCCATGGCGATCACCCACTTCGGCTCAGGCATCTGCTCGTACAGACGACGGAGCCGGGGCGCCATCTTGTGGGTCACGGTACCCGCGACGATCATGACGTCGGCCTGCCGCGGGCTCGAGCGGAAGACCTCCATGCCGAACCGCGCGGTGTCATGGTGCGACATGGACGCGGCCATCATCTCGATGGCGCAGCACGCGAGCCCATAGCCGAGAGGCCATGGGGAGCGCGATCTAGCCCAGTTCACGAGATTGCTCACGGTCGTGAAAACGATGTTGTCGTCGTTCGCCAGAACGCCCGGCGTCGGACTCGTCGGATCGGGTGTCCCGAGGCCGGTCTGGGTGGTGACCGGTCGCCGCTGAATGACGTCCTCTTCGAAGTCGATGGGCCGCGCGGGGGCTTTTTCGTCGACCGTCATCGCTTTCAGTCTATTGAGTTCTGAGCGCTCTGCACGGCCTTGCTAAGCAATCGTGTGAGTGGATCGTGGATCGCTGGAGCGGTCGCGACGATGTTGGGAAGTCCAGCCCGCGACGGCCGTAACTCGCTCACGCGACCGCCCGCCTCGCGCACGAGTAGCCCGCCCGCCATCCAGTCCCACGGCTGGTCGACCGACTCGAAATACGCATCGAACCGACCGCTGGCCACGTACGCGAGATCGAGCGAGGCCGATCCGAGGCGACGCACGTCCCGTACTTCGCTCAGGACGCCGGCGAGGATGCGCGCTTGGAGCCGCCTGTCCTCGGCGATGTACGCGAAACCGGTCGCGACGAGCGCGGTCGCCAGGTCGGTTTTGTCGGTCACCCGGAGGGGCCGATCGCCGAGTCGCGCGCCGCCGCCGCGTGTCGCGCTGAAGAGCTCCTCGCGGAGCGGGTCATACACCACGCCAGCGAGCGCTCCATTGGCATCCACACAGCAGATCGTGACCGCCCAGTGAGGGACGCCGTAGAGGTAGTTCGTCGTCCCGTCGAGGGGATCGATGTACCAGCGAACGCCGCTCCGACCCTTGGTCTGCGAACCCTCTTCCGCGACAAGCGCGTCGTCCGCCCGACGCTCGCGGATGTAGGACACGACGGCGCGCTCAGCGCCCTCGTCTGCCTCCGAGACCATATCCGTGGCGCTCGATTTCGCACGCAGGCCCGCCGCCGGGCCGCCGAATCGCTCGACCAGAAGCACCGCGGCGGCACGCGCAGCTCCCACCGCGATCGCGAGCGCGTCTTCCGTGGTCAACGCCACGGTGTTACGCGCGATTGGCGCTCCGCCCGCCGTCGTCGATGGCGAAGCTCGCCGTCGTGCTCACGGTCGCCGTGGGCGCGCGGACGGTGGAGACCGCGCGGAAGTCGGCCGTCAGGCGGCCGGGCTCAAGGGTGCAGCGCACGTATCCGCGATGGTTGTCGAAGAACTTGAGCTGGGGGTTCCTCGCGGACTGCGTGAACTCCGTCTGTGGGATGAACGGGTCCCCCTCCGAGCTGATGGACGTGCCGAGCAGCTCCGCCGCCACAGCCGGCGAGGTCGGGTCCGAGAAATCGCGCTTGAGGTCGTAGACGAAATTCACGTGGCTGTCGCCGGAGAGCACGACTGGGTTTTTCGTGCGCGCGAGCTGATCGAGGACCAGCTGGCGGTCGGCGACGTAGCCCATCCAGTTGTCGACACCATCGAAGACGCGCTTCCCCGCGTCGGCGCTCGAGTCCTGTTGTGCAAAGCGCACCGACTGCGCGACGAAGTTCCAGTGAGAAGTCGATCCAGCGAGCCCGGCGAGGAGCCAGGCGCGCTGCTCGGCGCCGAGCATCGTGCGTTTGGGATCGACGCTCGCCGGGCAGTATCCCGATGGCGTCTCGTCCTGCTCCCGGCAGAGTGCCACCTCGGGGGAACGGTACTGCCGGGTGTCGAGCACGTAGAACGTGGCGAGATCGCCGAACGAGACCGTTCGGTAGAGCTTGAGCTCTGGGCCCTGCGGCCGCGGGACGCGGACGGGCATGTGCTCGTAGAAGGCCTGGTAACCCGCGGCGCGCTCCGCGATCGCCTGCTTGTTGCGAGGATCTTCCCTGTCGATGCCACCCGCGTAGTTGTTCTCGACCTCGTGGTCGTCCCACGTGACGATCCACGGGAAAGCGGCGTGCGAGGCCTGAAGATCCTTGTCGGTCCGGTACTGCGCGTACCGATCGCGGTAGTCGGCGAGGCTGAAGCTCCAGCCGCGCTTCGCGTACTGCCGGACGATGTCGCCGCGGGCGTTGCCCTCGTAGATGTAGTCCCCGAGGAAGAGCACGACGTGAAGGTCCTCGCGTGCGATGGCGGCGTGAGCGGTGTAGTAGCCATGCGCGTAGTTCTGGCACGAGGCAAAAGCGAAGCGGAGATTTAGCAGCGCGCCCGCGGGTGGAGCCGTCCGCGTCCGCCCGATCGGACTCTCCACGCCCCCGGCACGGAACCGGTACCAGTACACGCGGTTCGGCTCGAGGTCGCTCACATCGACATGCACCGAGTGCGCGAGGTCGGGGATCGCGCTGGCCGTGCCCGTGCGCACCACGTCCTTCATCGCCTCGTCCCGCGCGACGAGCCAGTCCACGTCGACGGACCGGTTTGGCACCCCGCCACCATGCAGGGGATCAGGCGCGAGGCGCGTCCAGAGCACGACCCCATCGGGAAGCGGATCGCCGGAAGCTACGCCCAGCATGAAGGGGTCCCGGTCGAACTTCACCGGGCCAGCTGGTTGCGCACACGAGCCAAGCGGCCCGAGCGCCGTGAGTGTGGCTATGCGAGCCGAGGCGATGAGAAACGCGCGACGATCCATCAAGGTGGCGCTATGCCGAGGCGCTCGCCTCGTGCGCGCGGTACTGCAGCTCGTACAGGCGGTGATAGACGCCGCGCTGCGCGAGGAGGTCGCGGTGCGTGCCTATCTCCACCACGCGGCCCTTGTGCAGGACGATGATGCGATCGACGTTCTGGATGGTCGAGAGGCGGTGCGCGATGATGATCGAGGTCCGTCCGACCATAAGCTTCGCGAGAGCATCTTGGATAAGGTGCTCCGTCTCTGTGTCGACCGAGCTCGTCGCCTCGTCCAGCACAAGCAGGATCTCGGGGTTGAACGCGATCGCGCGAGCGAACGCGAGCAGCTGCTTCTGGCCCACCGAAAGCGTCGACCCGCGCTCGGTGACGACCGTGTCGTAGCCCTGGGGCAGTCGTTCGATGAACTTGTCGGCGTTCACGAAGGTGGCCGCCGAGCGCACCTGCTGATCGTTGATCCCCGTGTTGTTCAACCGGATGTTCGACGCGATCGTTCCTGCGAAGATGAACGGATCCTGAAGGACCACCCCGACGTGCCGGCGGACGTCCATTTGGCGCAGCTCGCGCAGGTCGACGCCGTCCAGCAGTATCCGGCCCTTCTGCACGTCGTAAAACCGCGAGATGAGGCTGATAATCGAGGTCTTCCCCGCCCCGGTCGCGCCGACGATGGCGACGCTCTCGCCGGCGGAGATCGTGAAGTTCACGTCGCGCAGGACCCAGTCCCCCTCGTTGTACGCGAAGCTCACGTTGTCGAAGCGCACCTCGCCGCGGACGTGCGTGAGCTCCCGAGGCTGCGGCGGGTCGACGATCGTTGGCTCGGTGTCCATCAACCGGAAGACGCGCTCGCTCGAGGCCATCGCCGCCTGCATGATGTTGTACTTCTCAGATAGGTCCTGGATCGGAGCGAAGAAACGCTCGACGAGCTGCCAGAACGCGAGCAGCGTCCCGATGGTGAGCTGACCTCCGACGATCCAGTAGCTCGCCGCGATGAAGATGGCGGCACTCGTGCCTGCCCGCGTGAAGTTGACCGATGGAATGAAGAGCGCCATAGCGCGGATACCACCCTGGTTCGCCTCCAAGAGGTCGGTGTTCAGCGCGTCGAAATCCTTGAAGGACCGCGACTCGCGGGTGAACAGCTGGAGGATCGCCATCCCGCTGATGTTCTCGTTGAGATAGGCGTTCACCCTGGCCAGACGGATGCGGATCGCCCGGAACGACTCACGCATCATGCGGCGGAAGTACGCGGTCATCGCGACCAGGATCGGCACGGAGCAGAACGTCACGAGCGCGAGGCGCCAGTCGAGGATGATCAGGACGACGGCGATCACTGCGATGACGAAGACATCGCCGAAGATCGCGACCACGCCTTGAGTGACCATGTCGGTCAGCGCATCGATGTCGTTCGTGATCCGCGTCATCAGGCGGCCGACGGGGTTTCGGTCAAAGAAGCTCAGCGAGAGCCCCTCGAGGTGCTTGAACAACCCGACCCTCAGGTCGAACATGGCGTTCTGACCGACGTAGGACGCAAGCATGCTCTGCGCGTAGCGGAAGAGCGACGACGCCAAGAGAACGGCGATGTAGAGGGCACCAAACGGCGCGAGCCGGGCGAAGCCCTCTTCGGGTGGGATCTGGCCGCTCACCGCGGGAGCGATGGCGTTGTCGATGATGAACTTCGCGATGACCGGCGGCGCGACGTCCGCGAAGGAGAGTCCCAGGAGGATGACGAGCGCGACGATCACGAGCGAGCGGTACGTGCGCAGGTAACCGAGGAGCCGCCGCATGAGCCGCGCGTCGTAGGCCTTCCCGAGGATCTCGTCCTCCTGGAAGAATCCCGTTCCAGCTCCGCCGCCCCCTCCGCCGCCGCCGTGGTGACCCATCAGCCGCCCTCCGGGCCCATGTCGCCCAGGCGCCTGATCCGGCGGGGCGACTCGTCGTCGGAGGAGGCCTGCTTCACTCGCTTGTCGTGCTCCTCGCGCTCCTCGTCGACGTCGAGCTCCTCCTCGAGCAGCTGGCGCCGGTACATCTGCGCGTAGAGGCCGTTCTGCTCGAGGAGGTCGCGGTGCGCTCCACGCTCGGAGATGCGGCCGTCGTCGAGGACCAGGATCTCGTCGGCGTCCTTGACCGTCGAGATGCGGTGCGCGACGACGATGCTCGTTCGCTCACGCATCACGCCTCGCAGCCGGCGGAGGATCTCCGCCTCGGTATAGGTGTCGACCGCGGAGAGGGCGTCGTCGAGGATCAACACGCGCGGGTCCTTGGCGACCGCGCGCGCGATCGCCGTCCGTTGCTTCTGTCCACCCGATAAGGTCACGCCGCGCTCACCGATCATCGTGTCGTACCGCGCCGGGAAGTCCTCGACGTCCTTGTTGAGCTGGGACACGTCGCCCGCCCAGTCGATCTGCGCCTCGGTGAGCGCGCGATCCAGCCCGAAGCCGACGTTCTCACGCAGCGGCACGGAGAAGAGGAAGGTCTCCTGAGGAACGTAGCCCACCGCGCGTCGCAGCTGTTCCAGCGGATACCTTCGGACGTTGATCCCGTCGATGAGGACCTCGCCCTGCTGCACGTCGAAGAGGCGCGGGATGAGGTTGACAAGGGTCGACTTGCCCGAGCCGGTCGGGCCGACGATCGCGAGCGAGCCCCCCGCAGGGACCTTGAATGAGACGTCGTGCAGGACGATGGCCTGGCCGTACGCGAAGCTCACGCCGCGAAGCTCGACCTCGCCCCTGACCGGCGTCGTCACGGCGTCGATCGGATCGGCGATCGCCGGTTTCGCATCGAAGATCTCCTGAAGTCGCACCAGCGACGCCCACCCCGCCTGGAACATGTTCGAGATCCAGCCGATGGCGATGACCGGCCACGACAAGAGATACAGGTACGCGACGAACTGAACGAGCTGGCCGAGGGTCAGCTCGCCGCGGATCGCGTCCTGACCTCCGATGTAGAGGACGGATAGGACCGCGAGACCGAGGACGAACGACATCGTCGGCCAGATGAGGCCCTGCACCGCGGTGAGCTCAACGGCGCGGCCGACGTACTCGCGGTTCACCCGCGCGAAGTCTTGCGCCTCGGGCTCCTCCTGGCTGAAGGCCTTCACGACCCGAATGCCTGAGAAATTCTCCTGCGCCTTGGTGGAGAGGTCGCCGAATTTCGCCTGCAGCCGCTCGAAGCGGACGTGGACCTTGCGGCCGACATACCAGAACGCGAGCGACGCGATCGGCATCAGGATCATGGAAATGACCGTCAGCTTCACGGAGACGCCGAGCATCGAGAGCACCGCGAAGACGAAGGTCATGATCGTGAATGAGCCCTGCATCAGGGCCGGGCCGAGCATCTGACGGACGGCGGTCAGATCGTTCGTCAACCGCGCCATCAGGTCGCCGATCCGCTGATGTTGGAAGTACGCGAGGTGCAGCTTCTGCAGGTGCGCGAAGAGGTCGTTCCGTATCTGGTACTCGGCCTGGCGCGCCGTGTTGAGGAGCAGGTAGCGCGCGATCCCGCGGAACACCGCGTCCGCCGCGCTGAATCCGACGGAAGCAAGTGCGAGGAGCACCACCGTCTGGAACGTCGTGCCCTGCTGAAGCGCGTCGATGATCGCGCCGATGAACCGTGGCGGCATCACTCCAGCCAGAGCGGTCGCGGCGGCGCACAGGATGCCGATCGCTAGCTGGGTCTTCCGCTGGCCGAGGTAGTGGAAGAAGGTCGCGCGGGCGGAGGTCACTCGCTTGCGAGTCTAGCTTTCCCTCTCCGTCGCTCGCGTGTCGATTTGCCAGCGATCCACACGACGCCGACGATCGCGGCGAAGCCGACGAACACCGGTGCGACGCCCCACAAGTCCGCGATCGGGCCGATGACGAGCAACGGCAGCAGGCTGAAGATCGAGATCAGCATGTTCAGAACGCCGAAGACGCGGCCACGGATGTCGTCGCGCAGCTCCTCCTGAAGCAGAGTCATCGCCGGCACCGTAATGAACGCGTACGAGATGCCGAACACGAAGGCCGTTCCCGCTACGATCGCCGCGAAGACCGGGAATGCGGCGCCCAGCCCCGGCGATCCGACGCTCGAGAAGGTCTCGGCTAGGGGTCGCGCGCCGGCCAGGAGCAAGAGGGCCGAGGCCGCAACGATGAGTCCCGTGCCGATCGCGTTCGGCCTCGGCCACCGCCCACCGATCAGGTTCAGGAAGCCCAGGCCCGCGATGACTCCGATCCCGGCCGGCGCGACGATGATCACCACGTTCCGCTCGCCCACGCGAAGGACCTCGCGAACGAAACCGGGAGCGAGCGCACCGGCGACCGCTACGAGCGTGTACGTCAGCGCGATGTAGATGAGCGACCAGGTGACTATTGGGGCGGCCCTCAAGTAGTGGAACGCCTCGGCCATGCCGCTGCGGGTCTGCTGGACGGCCATCTCCGCGACGCGACGGGAGAGATGCTCGCTGACCGGCGGCGCCTTCGGCAGCGTGGCGCACAGGATCGACGCTGCCGCGAACATGAACGCGATCACGACCCAGAGCAGATCGTAGCCGGCAAGGCTCACGATGATCGGCGCGAGGATGATGAAACCGACGAGGAACGCGCCGTTGAACGTGAACGTGAACAACGAGTTCGCTGCCATGAGGTCGCGCTTTCTCACGAGTGTCGGGATCATTGCCGCCTCGGCAGGGACGAAGAAGATCGTGACGGTCGCGACGAGGAAGTTGACGACGTAGACGACCGTGAGGCTGGTGCCGAAGAGCAGCAGGGGAATGATCGACGCCGCGCGCAGCGCGTTCGTCACGATGAGCATCAGCCGGCGATCGGTCCGGTCGACGATGATGCCGCCGGCGATGCCGAACAGCACCGCGGGAATGATCGCGAGGAGGATGAGGAACGACGACGAGGTGTTCGAGTGTGTGATCTCGGCCACGAGGATGATGAGCGCGCTCGTCACCGCGTTCGCGGCGACCTGGGAGAGGATCTGGGCTCCCCAAATCGCGAGGAACGCGCGATTGCGCAGAATGCCGCGTTCAGCCGCGGCGAGGCTCGCCCCGGTCAACGCGCCCCTAGTCGGCCGGCGCGAGCGGCCCGCGCTCAGCGAACCGCTTCATGTCCTTTTCGAGATCGCGGCGAGCGATTAGCACGCGGCGCCCGCAGGTCGAGCAGCGAAGACCGATGTCGGCGCCGAGCCGGACGACACGCCAGGTGTCGCCGCCGCACGGATGCGACTTGCGAAGCACTACGACATCGTCCAGAAAAAACGGCAGCGGGCCCTTCGCTCGGGCTTGGGTCATGGCCGCGAAGTCTAAGGGCGGCGAACCCCTATCTGGACGCGGCGGCGAGCGCAGGGAGGTCCAAACTGGTCTCTTTGGAGACCGCGAAGCGTGTGCTCCTGTAGATGAGCTCGAACTGTCCGATGATCCCACCGGTGCGCGTCATCGCGACGTAAACGACGTCAGGTGCGCCGACAGCGCGGACCATCCAGGGACCGCGCACCTGATGGCCGTCCACCGCGATCGAGCGGTCCGCCGCGCCGGTGAAATAACTCTGCGGTCCGACGCGGACCTCATTCACCGATATCGCTTCGGCCCCGGCGTTGCGCAGCTCGTTCACGAGATCTGATAGCGCGCGCTCGTCGAATACACCGTCGATCTTGATCGCGATACCCGGCCCGGCTACCGCGCTTTGCGCACTGAACACGCGCAGCTGCGCGATCTGCCGCTCACCTTCGGTGAGCGACCCCTTGCCGCTCGAGACCGAGTCCTGCGCGTCGGCGACGTCGCGGCGGAGGTCCGAGATCTCGGTCCGCAGCTCGTTGTTCGTCTCGGAGAGATTGGCGATGAGCGTGGTGAGCGATGATGGGGTTTCGAGGTTGAGGCTCCGCGAGTACACATCCTGGGACCGGAACTGCGTCACGACCGCGACCCCGAGGAAGAGCGCGATGATGGCCGCCCAGATCGCGCCGCTGTTGGTCCGCACCTAATGAGGCACGGCGTAGCGGACGTTGAGCGACCCGCTGTACGCCGGGACGTGGATCGCACCGGCACGCGTGACGCGGAAGCCCAGACCTTGGACGTCGCGTCGCTGCTTGATGTCCTGAAGCTGTTGCGGATCATCGAATGCGCCGAGCAGTCCGTTTTGCGATCCGATCGCCGCGATGTTGAACGGCGGGGACATCAGCGTGCCGTTCACCATGATCGTCGAGCCGACGCAGTAAACGCTCGACGAGCTCACGACCCGCTCGTCGTTCACGGCGATGGCCGTGGCCCCGCCTTTCCAAGCGGTGTTGATGATGTCGGTGAGATCGGTCGCGTGACAGATGGACTTGTCGATGTCGCGCGAGGTGACGCTCACATTGCGCGCGTCGTCCAGCTGGACCATCACACCGTCGCCGGACAGGGAGGTGAGACCGGCGCTCGCCTTGAGCTCGTCGATCCGCGTCTGGAGCTCCTTCGCGGCTCCGCTCTGGGTCGATGAGTTGCGCTGGATCTCGTCGAGGCGCGCGCGAAGCACGGCGAGCTGCGACTTGAGATCGTTTTGCTCGTTCTGCAGCGCGTTCGCGGCGTCAATGAGCGGCGTGTTGTAGCGGACGGTGAGCTCGCTGCGCTCGGTCTGGGTACGCCACTGGAGCGTTACCAGGAGGCCGAAAAGTACCGCCGGAACGAGCAGCACGAGCGAGTGCTGAAGCCGTCTCTGGCGGGGCGCCGCGGGGGCGATCACAACGCAAAGTGTCCCATGTCGACCACGCCCGCTCGTCCGCCTAGCAGTCGGTCGGTTGCACTGGGGGCTGGGGAGAATCGAACTCCCGACGCCCGCCTTAGGACGGCGGCGCTCTATCCACTGAGCTACAGCCCCGAACGGACTAATTGTCCACGCGAGTCGGAGCCAGTGCTACCGCCTTGCGCGGAAAAGCTCCATGTCCTCTGTCGGGGTGGCCGGACTTGAACCGGCGACCTTTTGGTCCCGAACCAAACGCGCTACCAAGCTGCGCTACACCCCGCGACCATCACGGAGTGTAGCGTCGGAGTCGGTTGCTCGAAGTGCGCCTTCGCTCGAAGATCACCCGAAGGCGATGTATCGCAGCCAGATGTCGACGGTCGCGACGACCATGGTCGCGAGGGTTGCCGGCACGCCGTACCGGAGATATGACGCGAACGTGATCGGATAACCACGGGATTCGCTCATGCTCGCCACGACGACATTCGCCGATGCACCGACGATGGTCGCGTTCCCCCCGAGGTTCGCGCCGAGCGCCAGCGCCCAAATCAGCGGCTCGACGTTGACCGTACGTCCGAGCTCTTGCACGAGGGGCACCATCGTGATGGTGTAGGGAATGTTGTCGACGATCGCGGAGATGATGCCGCTCATCCAAAGGACGATCAGCGCGGCAATGTCGGTGCGGCCGCCGGTGAAGGACAGCACCCCGTGGGCGAGATCACTGATGATCCCCGTCTTCACCACCCCACCGACGACGATGAATAGACCGACAAAGAAGAAAAGCGTGGGCCATTCGACCGTCTTCAGGATCTCGTGCACGTCCTCGCGCGCGACGATCATGAGGACGACGGCGCCGGTCAGGGCGATCGTCGCGCCCTCGAGGCCCGCCACGCGGCTGAATAGGAACCCCAGGATCGTCAACCCGAGCACGGCGGCCGAGATACGCATGAGACGCGGGTCGGCGATGCGTCGCTCCTCGTCGACGAGCCGCTGGATGTCGCCGGCGTCGAGCACCCTCGCCGCCGCGCGAAGGTCGGAGCGGAACAGCCAGCGCGCGAGGGTGAGATACACCACGAGCGCCGCCGTTGCCGCCGGCGTGAGATTGACGAGGAAGTCGTTGAAGTCCTTCCCCATCTGGCTTCCGATGATGATGTTCGGCGGGTCACCGATGAGAGTTGCGGTGCCGCCGATGTTCGAGGCGATGACCTGTGAGATGAGGAATGGGACAGGCGAGATCGCCAGGCGCTGCGCGATGAAGAAGACAACCGGAGTGAGCAACACCACTGTCGTCACGTTGTCGAGGAACGCGCTCACCACGGCGGTGACGATCGAGGTGAGCACCAGCAAGGCGTAGGGCCGGCCGCCGGCGCGCCGCACCGCTTCAACGGCGATCCATTGAAAGACTCCGGTCTTCGCCGTGATGTTCGCGATGATCATCATGCCCGCGAGTAAGAAGATGACGTTGAAATCGACCGACGCGAAGGCCTCACGTTGGTCGACGATCCTGAAAAGGATCATCAGCGACGCGCCGAGCAGCGCCGCGAGCGTGCGGTGGATCTTCTCGGTCACTATGAGTGCATAGATCGCGAGGAAGAGCAGACCGGCGACGAGCGCCGGGCTCATGAAGGGTGGGGAGCGGCAGATGTGACGATTACGCGTGAGTATGCGAGCGTCGGCAGGCGCAACCCTAGGCGAGGCTAGCAGTCGCGAACCGGTAACCTTCACATGGTGGCGGAGTTCGCGCGAAGTCGCTCGCTGGGGCTGGGTGGGACGGGTGCGCGGATCGGCCACCTGCTCGACGGCGAGCGCATCTTCGGTTACGTGCTGGTCGCCCCCGCGGTCGCGTACATCCTCTTGCTGGTCGGCTACCCCTTCGCGATAGCCGTCTGGTTCACCGTGAGCAACGCGACCACCGCACGGCCGATTGCCGAGTTCACCGGCCTCACCAATCTCCTCGCGGTTTTGGACGACGACATCTTTCGGCGCGCGCTGGCGAACACGTTCATCTTCACGATCACGTCCCAGGCGCTGCAAATGGTCCTCGGGACCATCCTCGCCTTTCTGCTGCTTCAGAACTTCCGCGGCCGCCGGATCGCACGCGCGCTCATCATGATCCCGTTCACGATCCCGATCGCGATCGGCGCCATGGCCTGGACATGGATGCTCAACCCCACATACAGCGTCATCAACTGGATGGGCGTCCATGCGGGATTGTTCACCGAGGGCCCGAACTGGCTAGGCGAGGAATACCCGGCGATGATCTCGATCATCATCGTCAACGTCTGGCGGAATCTTCCGTTCAGCGCGGTGGTGCTCACCGCCGGAATCAGCGCGGTGCCGCAAGAGATCCTGGAGGCGGCGCACCTCGACGGCGCGAACTGGTGGGTCCGTTGGCGGAAGGTGATCGTCCCGATCATCGCGCCGATCCTCTACATCGCACTGCTGTTCTCGCTCGTGTTCACCTTCACCGACATGACCGTGGTGTGGCTCATGACGAGAGGCAACCCGGTGGGAGAGACGCACGTCATCGCCTCGTACGCCTTCCAGACCGGCGTGGTGGCCGGCTCGCTCGGTCGAGGCGCAACGATGTCGCTGTTCCTGTTCCCAGTGCTCCTCGTCGGCGCGATCCTGCTGCTCCGGAACCTGAAGGCGCGGACGATCGACTGATGGCTGTCCTCGCCCAACGCAACGTCAGCCACTCGAGTGGCTATCGGCTACGGAAGGTCCGCAACAAGGTGCTCTTCTGGGCGGTGCTCGCGCTCTTCATCGTCTTCGCATGTTTCCCCGTGTACTGGATGTTCATCACGACCTTCAAAGAGGTGAACGACCTCTACAACCTCCAGAACAACCCGCTGTTCTTCCACCTGCCGCCCACGCTCGATCAGGTGCGCTATCTCTTCGAGAAGACCAACTTCTCTATATGGGTCGAGAACACCGCTGAGGTCGGTTTCGTCGTGGTGTTGATCACCGTGCTCGTCTGCGTGCCCGCCGCGTACGTGCTCGCGCGCTCGCGCTTCCCTGGGTCGGGTGGCCTGAGCATGGGGATCTTCCTCACCTATCTCGTGCCACCGACCCTGCTTTTCCTCCCGCTGTCGCAGCTCGTCGCGGGCTTTGGCCTCGTGAACAGCAAGTGGTCCCTCGCCCTCGTCTATCCGACCTTCACGATCCCGTTCTGCACATGGCTGTTGATGGGTTTCTTCAAGAACGTGCCGAAGGAGATCACCGAGGCGGCGCGCGTCGACGGCTGCAGCCGACTGGGCGCCATGTTCCGCATCGTCCTGCCGGTGAGCGTGCCCGGGATCCTGACCATCGTCATCTTCGCGTTCACGCTTGCGATGCAGGAATACGTGTACGCACTCACGTTCGTCTCGTCATCCGATGAGAAGATGATCACGCTCGGCGTGGTCACCGACCTCATCCGTGGGGATGTGTTCTTCTGGGGTTCGCTCATGGCCGGAGCGCTCATCGTGTCGATCCCGGTGGCTATCGTCTACAACCTGTTCATGGACACCTTCGTCCGAGGCATCACGGGCGGCGCGCTGAAATAGCGAAAGGGGCCGGTCGCCCGGCCCCTTCGCGTGGTCCCCACCCGCATCCACGGGTTCGCAGCTCGCGTTACAGCGGGAACTTCGTGAGCGAGTCCTGAAGCCGCTTCTTCGCGTCGGCGATGGTGTCGTCGATCGACTTCTTGCCCGTGATGAAGTTGGCGAACATATCGGTGACGTGGTGGTTGTTCAGCGCGTCATACGCCGCCTGCGAGGACGGGCCAGGGTAGCCGACCGGCTGAACGAAGTTGGCGATGTCCTGCAGGTGAGTCAGCTTGGTGTCTGTGCCCAGAACCGGCATCGGCTTCTGCTGGTGGCCCTTGAGGAATGGGTTGTTGTACCCCTTGCTCGCGACCATCTGTGCCGGCCAGTCGTCGCTGTAATCCATGAGGAACCAGCGGGCCGCGTCGATGTTCTTGGAAAAGTTCCAGATCCCGTACACCGTGAACTGGATCGACGCGATCTGGTCCTTCGTGCCCTTCAGCGGGTTGTCGACGGCGATCTTCGCGGCCAGGTCCTTGTTCTGCGCTTCGATCGTGCGGTACGCACTGATCGGGTTGTAGATCCACGATCCCTTGCCCGACTGCAGATAGGTGTTGTTGTCTACGTCGGCCCAGGAGAGGACAGAGTTTTCCATGTTCGCATAAAGGCTTTTCGCGAAGTTCAGGACGGTACGGGTCTCGGGGCTGTCGATGGTGACCGTCTTGCCGTCCTTGCTGAACTCGTACGCGCCGTTCGACCACATGAGCGACCGCCAGGTGTGCTCCGCGTCCGACGTCTGGGATACGGCGCACCCGACGGGGTTCCCAGCTGCCTTCAGCTTCGGCGAGAAGTCGAGAAGGTCCTGCCAGGTCTCGAGATGGTCCTTCGTGTAGCCGACCGCCGGGCTCTTCCACACGTCCGTCCGCCACGACGAGAGGAATGGGACGAGGAAATCGGGGAAGCCGTACCACTTGCCCGCGACCTTGCCGATGGCCTCGCCCGCAGGGATCCAGCCGCCGTACATGTTCGCGGCGCGGTCCGCGATGTCGGTCACGTCGACAAGTGAGTCCTTGAACAGCGCGGGCAGGCCGTTCGCGAAGTGCGCTACAAGGTCGTGCCCCGATTTCGCGCCCACCTCGGCGGCGAAGCGCGCCGGGAGGTCAGCCTGTGGGATACGGTCGATGCTGACTTTCACACCGTTCGTGTCGCCCCACTTCTTCGCCCAACCATCAAGGTAAGTGTCGAAGTCGGGAACGAAGTGACTCCACTGCAGGATCTTCAGATCGCCGCTGAGCTTCGGTCGCGCGCTGATCGTCGCGGTGGCCGCCCCGGCGCTCGGTGATGCGCTCGCGCCGCCGCCGGGTCCACCGGCCTGTTGTCCGACGCATGCCGCGAGTGCCGGTGCGGCCGCCGCGGCTACCGCAGCCTTGAGCAATGTCCGTCTGCTGATGCGCTTGGTCGCCAACTCGTCGTTCACATCCACCTCCTGCGTCTCTCGGGCGAATCTATACCGACCGCGGCGCCCCGCGGACCTAACTTTCCGCTTGGCGCAAGCAATCATCGAGCCGGGCGAGGAGGCGAGCGAGGGGGCAGCTTAGTTAGCGGGACTCGACTCGGAGCAAGGCCTTCCCGCCGGCCGTCGGGATCTCGGCGAGCTGCCGACCGGTCAGCGCGTTGAGAAGCCAGACCGTCCCGTCGGATGACATCGCGTAGAGGCGACGGCCATCGGCACTCAGCGACAGGCTGGACACGACGCGGTCGGTGAGGAAGAGGCCCCGCAGCGCGAAATCCAACGTATCGACGAGGGCCACTCCGTGAGCGACCGGGAAGTACAGCTTGCGTCCGTCAGGTGAAACCGCGCTTCGTGTCGCCACTTCCTGCGTCGCCGGCGTACCCGAGGAAAGACCGGCGATCGTCGCGGTGCTCCGGACCTTCAGCGTTGTGGCGTCGATGGCGGAGACCATGCCGAGCGCGCCGTTCACCGCATAGAGGGTCGTCCCGGATGGAGCGAGCGCGAGGGACCAGCCCAGACGCTTCTCGTAGCCGCCGGGGACGATGGGGAGGTCCAGGATGCAGAACGCATTTCGCGAGTTGAGATGAAGCACGTGGATGAACGGGCCGCGACTCGGGTTGTAGTAGAAACTGAAGTTCCACTCACCGTCGCGGCTCGGCACCGACGACTGATAGATCCCGTTCATGATGCCGTCGAGTCGCGTCGCCGCGTTGTTTTCTGTCGTCTGGGACGCCAGCTTCACATCGATGACCAACGTCTCGGATAGCTTCGAAGACGGCACGTCGTATACACGCACGCGGTAGCTGTACGCGGCGTTCAGGCCGAGGGTCCGTGCGGTCTCCGCGCCGATCCGCTCCGTGAGGTAGAGCGACGAGCCGTCGTCGCTGATCGCGTCGTAGGTGAACGCACCGGGGACATCGGCGGTGGCGGCAAGCTTCAGGAGCGCCGTGTCGATCACCGCGAAGGAGCTCGTCGCACCAGTCTGTCCGACCAGCACGAGCCACCGCCCATTTGGCGACAAGCCCGTCGGCGCTGGACCAGCTTCGTCCGCGAATGTGAAGGCACCCGGCAACGCGAGTCGGGTGATGGGCCGTCCGGTCTTGGCCTCGATCCACTGGAGCGCGGGTGGAGACGCGCCGTCTAGGGCGTAATAGACGGAGCCGTCAGGCGAAGCGACGGCGCGACCGAACGAGTGCAGCAGCTCGCCCTTGGTGTCACGCACCTGGATCGCCGACGCCGTCCTGAGCACGAGCTCGTCGTTCGCAGCCGTCGCGCTTCCCTGCTGATCGCCGGCGCCTGCGGCGCAGGAGGCCAGGATCGCCGAGGCCGCCGCGAGACCGATCGCCGAACGCATCATCGACACCCCTACAACCCGCGGCCCCGGCAGGTTCCCTAAGGGATCGTCGATGCGATCCGGACCGCCTCCTCCTTGGTCACCTGGGCTTCCAGCCTGTAGGTGATGCCGCCGGCCTCCCAGAGCAGCGTGTTCCCGGCCAGGCGGAGCGTCTCCGCCTGGAAGTTGCCGTTCGGGTCGAAGTAAGAGAACTGGTGGGGCTGCCCCGAGAGCCACGTCGCGACCCCTCCGTTCAGGGGAACGGATTCAAGATGCGTTTCGGGTCCGGCGGTCTTGCCGACGACCGCCTGATCCAGCCGGCCGCGGAACTCGACGACGAGCGCGCTGATGCCCGGGAGCGCCGTCGCCGGCATCCCCTGACGCGAGCGGTACACGAGCGTGATGCGGACCGGTGCCGCGTCGACGTAGATCTCGTCGGGCGTCCCGAGCGCGGTGGGCGCGCGAACCGGGAACCCTGCGATCCGGCTTGCCTCCTCGACCGAGGCAGCCCGTTGGCCGGTGAACGTCACCACTGCGCCGGTCGTGGGCGCCGGCGACGGCGTCGCCGTGACGCGGAAGATCTGTATGCCCCTCAGGCCGAGGATTTCGGCAGCGCGCGCGACAAGATCCGGAGTGAGCGCGAGCGCCACCACGAGCAGGACCGCGAGAGTCGCCGCGATCGGCGCGAGCAGGCCCCGCGGAACCACGGGCGCCCACCAGGAACGCGCGCGGCGCTTGTCGATCCGCTCACGGACGGCCGGCCACATGTCGCGCGTGGGCTGCGGGAGCCGCTCGCCGATCTCCGTGAGGGCCTGCTCGAGCTCGCGATCGGACAGCGTCTTACCCATCGCGCGTCACCTCACCCGACGCCACCTCGCGCAGGCGAACGAGCGCGCGCGAGAGCCGCGACTTCACCGTACCGCGGGCGACGCCGAGCGCGTCGGCCATCTCGGCCTCGGAGAGGTCCATGAAGTACCGGTAGGCGATGACCAGACGATCCTCCTCACGAAGCTTGCGCAGCGCCCCGAGCACCAGCTCGCGGCGCTCGCCCGCCAAGGCCGCCGCCTCGGGCGACAGGGCCGTGTCACCCGAGGGGCGATCCTCGGCGACGCTGAGATCGACCGTCGGACGGCGGCCCAGCGCCTTGCGGCGGTTCTTGGCCTCGTTGGCGACGATCCGCAGCAGCCAGGGACGAAAGGGCGCACCGGTGCGGAACCGGTCAAGCGCGAAATACGCCTTGGTGAAGCCGTCTTGGGCCGCATCCTCGGCTTCGGCGGACGTGCCGGTGATGACGTAGGCGGTACGGGTGGCGAGGGCTTGGTAGCGCCTCACAAGCTCGCCGTACGCGTCGGTATCGCCATGTTGTGCTCGTTCCACGAGTACTGCGTCCTCCGCCGGCCGGCCCTCCAGGGAGTCGGTTCTCATCCCTCGTACAACGGTGCGGCCGAGCGGTTCCCGCATCACGCGGACACGAGTGTCTGCAGCTCCCGGACACGTGCCTCGACGCCTTTTTGGTCCGCCTGCTCGATGCCGTCGACGCTGAACTGCTCGACCGCGAAGGAGGCGCAGACCGTGCCGTGCAGGACCGCGCGGCAGAGCGTCCGGTCGTCGACCGTGCCCGACTGCGCCAGATGGCCGAGGAGCCCGCCGGCGAAGGCGTCGCCGGCGCCGGTCGGATCGCGCACCTCCTCGAGCGGATAGGCCGGCGTCCAAAAGGTCCGATCTTTCGTGAGGAGCAGCGCGCCGTATTCCGCACGCTTGATGACGACCGCGCGCGGCCCGAGCGCAAGGATCTGTCGCGCCGCCCGGATCACGCTGTGGGTCCCGCAGAACTGCCGGGCCTCCGCTTCGTTGATCGTGACGATGTCGACGCGCGACATGACCTTGGTCAGAGCGTCGCGCTTGCGCTCGATCCAATAGTTCATCGTGTCGAGCGCGACGGCGATCGGCGCTCGCACCTGCTCGAGCATCCGGAGCTGGATCTCCGGAAGGATGTTCGCGAGGAAGACGAATTCGCTATCCGTGAAGGCCGCCGGCACCTCCGGGTCCCAGTCACCGAACACGCCGAGGTCCGTATTGATCGTCTCCGCCGTCACGAGATCGTGGTCGTATCGTCCAAGCCAGCGGAACGACCTGCCCTTTGCGCGCTCGACGCCGGCAGTGTCGACGCCACTCTTGCGCAGGCGCTCAAGGTCGCTTTCGCGGAAGTCGTCCCCGACGACCCCCATGAGACGAACCGGCGCGTAAAGGCGCGCCGCGAGAGAGAAATAGGAGGCGGCGCCGCCCAGCACGTCGCTGCGGCGCTCGTAGGGAGTCTGCACGTCGTCGTAGGCGAGCGAGCCCACGACGAGGATGTGCGGCACGGGAGTCGGATGTTAGTTGGTGGGCGTGCTCGCGTATGAGAAGAGGATCGCGACGAAGAACGCGGCGGCTGCGGCGATCGCCACCCAGTCGGTCTCGAGCACGCGTTCCTCGACAGGGGGGCCGGGCCGCGCCCGCCAGTATTCGTTGAGCGCGCGCTGTCCGTAGACGACGACCGCCGTTCCGGCCAGGAGCTCCGCCGCGTTCAGCAGCGCGAAGATCGGCTCCGCCGAGTAATGGAACCACGTCAAATACCAGAGGAGCGCTCCGATCGTCGCGGAGAGCGGGTCGACCTTGAGCGTGCTCCCGACGCGATCGAGAGCGGCGGCGATCGTCGCGAAATGGCGATACACCTGCCACGAGCCGTAGCCCGGGACGAGGATCGAGAGCGCATGCCACGCCGGCTGCATTCGTTCATTCGCCGTCTCGCGGCGTAGTTCCGTCCACGACAGTCCGAACCAGACCGGAACGTAAATCCCGGTCGAGAGCACGCTCAGCGCGGCGACGAGCCAAAGGGGTCGCCGCCGCGGCGGCATCTCCCGTGCGGCGATCAGATCGCGCCGTCCGTACGGAGCTTGGCGATCTCGTCCAACGAGTAACCGATCTCGGCGAGCACCTCATCGGTGTGCTCGCCAAGGAGCGGCGGGTAGCGCCGCACCGACCCCGGTGTTCCCGAAAGGCGCACCGGGATGCCCGGCGCTTTGAATCGGCCCGCCACGGGATGGTCGACCTCCGCGATGAGCCCGAGATGACGGACTACGGGATCGCTGAAGACCTCGCGCAAGTCGCTGATCGGCCCGACGGGCACATTCGCTTCGCGCAGCTTGCGCACGACCTCCGCCTTCGGCAGCGTCGCGATCCTTGCTTCGATCCGGGGGACGAGCGCGTCGCGATGCTTGACCCGGCTCGGGTTATCGGCAAAGCGCGAGTCCTCGAGCAGGTCCTCGAGATCGAGCGCACGACAGAGCCGCTCGAAGAGCGCGTTGTTGGCGCAGCAGACGTTGACGAAGCCGTCCGCCGCTCGAAAGGTCTGATACGGAACGATCGACGCGTGCATGTTCCCCTCGGGCCGCGGAACGGTCCCATCCGCAAAATAACGCGCCGCCTGGCGCGAAAGCAGCGCGACCTGTCCGCCGATCATCGTGGCGTCGATCACCTGCCCTTCGCCCGTCCGATGTCTCGCTTCGAGCGCGGCCACGATCGCGAAGGCCGCGAACATGCCTCCCACCATGTCTGCCTGCGGGACGCCGACCATCACCGGCTCGCGTCCGGGCTCGCCGGTGAGACTCATGATCCCGCCCATCCCCTGCACGACGAGGTCATAGGCCGCCCACGCGCGTCCGGGTCCGTCCTGGCCGAAGCCTGAGATGTGGCAGATCACCGCACGGCGGTTCATCGAGCGGAGTCGTTCGTCGGGGAAGCCGAGACGCGCGAGCACGCCTGGACTGAAGTTCTCGACCACGACGTCGGCCTTCTCGACCAGCCGCTCCAGGATCCGCTTCCCGTCAGGGTGCTTCAGATCGCTGGTGACGCTGCGCTTGTTGCGGTTCACCGCGAGGTAGTACGCGGAGACGCCCTTGATGTGCGGTGGCGCCCATTCGCGCGACTCGTCCCCCACGCCCGGGATCTCGACCTTTACGACGTCAGCGCCGTGGTCGGCGAGCATCAGCGTGCAATACGGGCCCGCGAGCGCCCACGTCAGGTCGACGACTCGTATGCCGGCAAGCGCACCCTCGCTCTCGCCTCCGGTCATCGCCGGCAGAAGCTCGAGCGTGTCGCCGTCGCGCAGAACGGCCGCGTCGTCCACCTGCTCGCCGTTCACGACGTAGGCCGCGGTCTCGGCGGCAGGAATGCCAAGCGAGGTCACGATCTCGCGCGCGCTCTTCCCAGCCCCGTCGACCTCGCGCCGCTTCGCTCCGAACTGCTGGAGCTCCCCGTGAAGGACGACGCTGATCACGGCAGGCCGAGCGCCCGCACGAGTGGACCTCTTGGCACGCGCGCCAGAGTACCGTTCAGTAGCGTGAGCGAATTGTTGCCGCTGTTCCCGCTCGGCTCCGTTCTGTTCCCCGGGGCGCTCCTGCCGCTGCACATCTTCGAGCCGCGGTACCGGCTCCTCATCCGCCGCTCTGTCGAGCGCGAGCGTCCCTTCGGCATCGTTCTTATCCGGTCCGGCGCCGAGATCGGAGCGGCCGCCGTGCCCCACGGGATCGGCACCGAAGCGCGGATCGTCGCGGTCTCTCCTCTCACCGACGGGCGCTCGTACATCGTCACGCGAGGTGAACGGCGCTTTGCCGTCGACGCGCTCGTGTCCGATGCCGAGCCGTATCTCGTCGGGCGGGTCCACTACCTCGCTGAGCCCGAGGGCGACGATCCGACTAGTCATCTGGACGAAGCGCTCGAGGCGCTTGGTCGCTACCTCGTCGCCGTGCTGGCGGTCACCGACGACGCGCGTGGCGAGCGCGCGCTCACCGAACAGCTAAGGGGAGTCGCTCCTGTCGATGTCGCGTGGCGAATCGCGGGAAGCCTCGCCGTCGATCCGGTGGAGCAACAGTCGCTGCTCGAGATGCCGAGCGCGTCGGAGCGGCTCGTCGAGGAGACGCGCATTCTCCGCCGCGAGACCGATCTGCTTGGCGATCTGCTCGTTCGATTACGTGCCCAGGGCGAGCGCCAGGAGCTGAACTAGCGGGCCGCGATCCTCCGCGGCTGAGTTGCCTGGACCTGCCCTCTCACGAACGCGAAACCCACGACCGCAATGGCGAACGCGACGACGAGCGGCGCGAGAGGTCCGCCTGAGAACCAGAGGTATCCGCTCAAGCCGGCCGCCACCAACAGCCAACCCAGCCTTGGCCTGCGCGGGATCACACGCGTGAGAGGCCACGCGAGGAGAAACGCCAGAACCACCGCGACGGGAAAAAGCGGAATGAGAACGCTGATCGCGCTCACGTCGGGACACGGTACTTCGGTACAGGCGAGCCGCATCCCAATCGCTACGCCAAACCATCCGCGAAACGCACGACGCCGTCGGTGATCGTCGCGCGTACTTTCGCTTCGAGCAGCTCGTCGTCGCGGAGGGTCGCGAGATCTCGGTCGAGGATGGTGGCGTCACACCGCATCCCCGGCTCGAGCGTCCCCCACTCTCGATCGCGGCCGGTCGCGTAGGCCGCTGCCGCGGTGTAGCCGTGAAGCGCCTCGTCGAGCGTGAGGCATTGCTTCGGGAACCAAGCATCTTTGTCCGACGGTCGCCGCCGCGTGATCGCGGCGTGGATGCCGAGCAGCGGGTCTATCGGCTCGACGGGCGCATCGGATCCGAAGGCGAGCACCGCACGACGCTCAAGGAGCGTTCGCCATGGGTAGGCGCGCGGCGTGCGCCGCGGTCCCCAGTACCGGTCCGCGAGGTCGCGGTCGCTCGTGCAGTGGATCGGCTGCATCGAGGCGATCACGCCCAAGGCGCCGAACCGCCCGAGATCGTCTTCGCGCACGAGCTGCACGTGCTCGAGCCGTTGCCGAAGCGTCGGTGATGTGACGCGGGTCGGCGCGATCGCCTCGAGCGCGACGCGCACCGCTCGGTCGCCGATCGCGTGGATCGCGACCGCGAGCCCTGCCGCCGCGGCTCGCGCGACGTCCGCGCGCAGCTCAAGCGGATCGATTGTGAGGATCCCGCGGTCGTTCGTGCCTTCGTAGGGTTCCTCGAGGGCCGCCGTCTGCGAGCCGAGCGCCCCGTCGCTGAAAAACTTCACGTGACCGATCTGCAGCCACTCATCGCCATCACCGGTGCGTATTCCGCCTTCGATGGCCGCGTCGAAGTCGAACTTGCCGACGTCCCTGATCTGCGGCGGCGTTCCGGTCGTCGGGATCGATGATGCGAGGGAACGGTGCGGGATCCCCATGACCACACGCGCGGCGAGGCTCCCGCGCTCCCGCGCTCGCTTGAAGGCGGCGTACGAGCTCGCCTGCTCGAGCGACTCGACACCGGTGACGCCGCGCGCGAACGCTTCCTGCTGCGCCCGTGAGATCGCGGCGTCGCAATCGGCTTCGGTCGCAGCCGGCACCGCCCGGTCTGCGAGCTCGTTCGCGCGCTCCTGCATGATGCCGGTCGGCTCTCCGGATGAGTCGCGGAAGATAGTGCCGCCTTCGGGAACGGCCGTGTCGCGTCCGATCCTTGCCGCGCGTAGAGCCGCGGTATTGAGCCAGCGCGAGTGCCCATCGCGACTTCGCAGAACTGCAGGCCGACCGCCGGTCACGGAATCGAGCTCCTTCGCAGTCGGCCACCGGCCCCAGTTGTTCTTGTCGAACCTTCCGCCGGTCAGCCATCGGCCGGCCTCGAGCTCTCGCGACCACTTCCCGATCACCGCGAGCGCCTCCTCAAGCGTTCGGCAGGCACGAAGATCCAGCTCGGCCATCTGAAAGCCCCACCACATGAAATGGACGTGGGCGTCGAACCATCCCGGCGTCATCAATCCGCCTCGCAGGTCCACGCGTTCGGCGCGGCTGGCATCGCGGGCGAGGTCGGCGGCCTTTCCGACCGAGACGACGCGACCATCCCGCGCGAGCAGCGCCTCCGCCGAGGCGCCTGTGCGGACGTGGATGCGTCCGCCGTGAAACAGCGTCGCGCTCAATAGTGAAAGCCGGCCCGCCCTCGGAGGGGAACGAACTTCACCGCGCCGTGGCGAGTTTCGCGCCCGTCCGGATAGCGCACTACGAGATGCTGCATTTCCTCGTTGCCGACGGGCGCAACGATGCGCCCACCGGGAGCCAGCTGCTGCACGAGGTCCGGGGAGATGCCTGGTGACGCCGCGGTGACGAGGATCCGGTCATACGGAGCATCGGCTGGATACCCGGCGGAGGCGTCGGCGGCGATCACGCGCACGTTCTCGTAGCCGAGGTCGGCGAGGAGCTCACGCGCGCGTTCCGCGAGAACGGCGTGGCGCTCCACACTGACAACGTCACGGGCCAGTTCGCCGAGCACCGCGGCCTGGTAACCGGAGCCGGTGCCGACTTCAAGGACGTGGTGGTCGGGTCCGACCTCGAGGAGCTCGGTCATGCGTGCCACGACGAAAGGCTGCGAGATCGTCTGTCCCTCGGCGATGCCGAGGGCGTGGTCGCCGTACGCAACGTCCTGATCCTCTTCGCGCACGAATCGCTCGCGGGGGACCTTGGCCATCGCCGCGAGGACACGCTCGTCCGTGATGCCCATGCGCATGAGGTCGAGGATCATCTGCGCGCGCTCACGCTCGTATTCCACGTGCCGAATAGTGCGCCGACCGGCCGGCGAACCGTGAAGCCCGACGCGGGGCGCTCGCGACCGAAACCCTCTCTACGCGGCGGTATCCCCACCCTCCGTCGGGCGGGGACCCCTCCGCCGCGCGGGGTCCCTCGGTCGCTCGCGCCCGCTCTCTTCGTCTAGGCCGCGGATTTTTCGATCGGCACTCCGATGAGGCTTCCCCACTCGGTCCAGGAGCCGTCGTAATTACGGACGCGCTCGTGGCCGAGTAGGTACTTGAGCACGAACCAGGTGTGCGCGCTGCGCTCGCCGATGCGGCAGTAGGCGATCGTCTCGCCCTTTCCATCGATGCCCTTGCCGCCGTAGATCTGACGCAGCTCGTCCGCGCTCTTGAAGCGACCGTCCTCGGCGACCGCTGTCGCCCACGGAACGTTCTGCGCGCCAGGGATGTGGCCGCCGCGTTGCGCGCCTTCCTGGGGTAGGTTCTCAGGCGCGAGGAGCTCGCCCGCGTATTCCTTGGGCGAGCGGACGTCGACGATCTTGGCACCGTTCCCGATGACGCGCTCGAGCACGTACTCGCGGAGCGCACGGACCGAGGCGTCTGGTCCGGAGGCGCGATATTCGCTCTTCGGGTAGGTGGGAGCGTCGGTCACGATCGGCCTCTTCTCGGCGATCCACTTCGCGCGCCCGCCGTTCACCAGCTTGACGCCCTTGTGGCCGTAATACTTGAGCAGCCAGAAGAACCAGGCCGCGAACCAGTTGTTGTTATCCCCGTACGCGACGATCGTGGTGTCCGGGGTGACGCCGGACTTCGACAGCAGGGCCTCGAGCTGTTTCTTGTCGATCAGATCCCGGACCGGGTGCTGCTGCAGATCGGTCTTCCAGTTGATGCCGATGGCACCGGCGACGTGACCCTGGTCATAGGCACTCGTGTCGACGTCGACCTCGAAGACGCGGACTTTCGGATCCTTCGTATGCTCGGCGAGCCAGTCTGTTTCGACGAGAACGTCATTCGCATAGCCAGCCATGTCTGCCCCCTCCAAGCGAGTTGTTCGAAAAACGGCTGTGGGATCAGGCGACCGCCGCGGCGCACCGAGCGCCGCTAGGAGCCGCCTACGGACAGATGCAGGTGAGGCGTGACGAGCCGGAGCGGGTCTGAACGGGATTTCCGACTTGCTGAGTCAACAATTGGCTTTCTACCACCTCGCGGAGGACCCGGCAACCCGGAGAGTGCCTACCGCCACCCTTCGAGGATCGCCGGAAGCTCGGTCAAGTCGTCAATCGTGGCGTCCGGGTCGAGATCGACCGTTTCCTGGGGCGCACCAGCGAGCGGCCGACGCCACACCGCGCCGAGTCCCAGGCGCTTCGCTCCCCAAATGTCCTGACGAAGGCGGTCTCCGACCATGACCGCCTCTTTTGGCTCGCTCCCAGCGAGCTCGAGGGCACGGCGGAAGATCGCCGCAT
>WNGI01000342.1_pt1 | contig 33199 bp, 27 predicted proteins | sample 5400621 | NCBI WGS metagenome assembly WNGI01 (sample SAMN13153374, study PRJNA577476) | soil metagenome | isolation source: 20 cm soil or saprolite under Garry oak tree replicate 1 | place: USA:California | collected 2016-06-15
TGGTGACGGAGGACGTTCCCGCCTCGACGTGGCCGCGGGTATCGACTCCGCCGGCCTGGGCTGTGCTCGATCCGACGCCGCTGCCCGGCAACGAGCCGATGCGACCGTGGCAGACGGCGCTCGCGGACTATCTGCCCTCGCTGCTCCGCCAGCGGTCCGCCGCCGGGTCGCGAGGGTGAGTCCGGAGCCGTCCTCGCTCCGCGGCGTCCGGTTCGGGTCGATCGCCCGCCATGCCGACAGCCGAGGGTCGTTTCGAGAGGTCTGGCGCGCGTCCGCCTTTCCGGCGCTGGATCCCGCCGAGACCGGCGCGCCGGCCGGCAGCGTGCCGCGCTTCGTGCAGGCGAACCTCTCGACCTCGGCGGCCGGCGTCCTGCGCGGCCTCCACTACCACCGCCGGCAGCTGGACTACTGGACGGTGACGGCCGGCCATGCCCTCGTCGCCCTCGTCGACGTCCGGCCGCTGGTCGACGGCAGCGGGCCGCGGGCGATCGTCGAGACGCGCGAGCTCGCCACCGACGACTGGGTCGTCATCCCGGCCGGCGTCGCCCACGGATTCCTCGCCCTCGAGCCACTCGAGCTGCTGTACCTCGTGACCAATGAGTACGACGGCTCCGACGAGCTCGGCTTCGCCTGGGACGATCCGGCCGTTGGCGTCCCCTGGCCGACAGTCGCCGGAACGCCGGATGGACGGCCGATGCTGTCCGATCGCGACCGATCGAACCCCTCCCTCGCGGACCTGGTCGCTGGTCTCGGCGGACCGGCGGCGGTCACCTGAGCGTGACCTTCGGGTCGCGTCGAGCCGGGAACGGCGCGACTACACTGGTTCGAGGATGACGACGCCCCGGCTCGGCGAAGCGCCCCCACTGCTCGGCAGCGACACGTGGGTTGTCCTGCCGACCTACAACGAAGCCGACAACCTGCGGACGATCTCGGCGGCGATCCTGGAGTCGCTGCCGGGCGCGACGCTGCTCGTCGTCGACGACGGTTCCCCGGATGGGACCGGCACGATCGCCGACGAGCTGAGTGCCGTCGATCCGCGGATCCAGGTCCGCCATCGGGCCGCCAAGCAGGGCCTCGGGCGGGCCTATCTCGACGGTTTCGGGGTCGCGCTAGAGAGTGGCGCCGCCGTCGTCGTCCAGATGGACGCCGATTGGTCGCACGACCCGGCCACGCTGGCGGCGCTGATCGGGCCGATCGTCGACGACGACGCCGATCTCGTCATCGGTTCCCGCTACACCACGGGCGGCGGCGTCGTCGATTGGGGGCTCGGGCGGCGTCTGATCTCGCGCGGTGGCAGCCTCTTCGCGAAGACGGTCCTGCGGCTCGCACCGAGCGACCTGACCGGCGGCTTCAAGGCGTGGCGGGCCCCGATCCTCGCGGCGATCCCATTCGACGGCATCCACGCCGGCGGTTACGTCTTCCAGATCGAGATGACGTTCCGGGCATCGCGAGGCGGCGCCCGGATCCGGGAGGTCCCGATCATCTTTCGCGATCGACGGGTCGGCCAGTCCAAGATGAGCCGGCGGATCGTCGTCGAGGCCCTCGTGGTCGTGGTCATGCTCCGGTTCGACGAGCTCCGTGGACGGTTGACGGGTCGCCTGCCGCGCGGGGTGAAGCCGGTTCGTGACGAGATCGCCGACGCGTCGCTCGCGGCCTCGGTCCACGACAATCCGGCAGGTGCTCCGGCTGCCGCCGAGGGACCGTCCGCCGGCAAGGGCGGGTGACCGAGCCCGTCCGGGCGAGACTCGGGGCTTTCGATCCGGGACGGCCGACGGGGGTGGTGCCCGGCGTCCGCGTCGTCCTCGACGCACGCCCGCTCCAGGAGCCCGATCGAGCGCCACTGACGGCGATCTACCTTGGCGGCCTGCTCGGGGCGTTCGACGCCGCGCCCCTCGACGGCGAGTCGTTCGCACTCCTGCTCCAATCGGACCTCGACGATCCGACGGAGCGGTTCGGCCGGTTGACCGTCGTCGGGCGGCGCCTTCTGCCGCCGACTCGCCTGCTGCGCTCAGGCGCCCTGACCGTCGACCCGTTCCTCCTGACCGGAGCATCACTCGGCGCCGCCTGGCGGGCGGAGCGCGGCGGGGCCGCCGGCTCTGTCTACCACGCCGTGGGCGGGGCGATCCCGCTCGCATCCGGCCTGCCGCTCGTCGTCACCCTCCTCGACCTGGCGCCGTGGGAGCTCCCGCACGCCTACCAGAGCGGCACCGTCGCCCGCTTCGGCCAGCGGCTTCGCGGCCGCCTGTTGCGAGATGCCGCCGCCGTCATCGTCGGAACGCAGGCCGTCGCGACGATCGTTCGGCGCCTGCTCAAGATCCGGCGTGACCGAATCCACGTGATCGAGCTTGCGCCGAGGCCGGCGTTCGCGTTCTGGGCCCAGGCGGACGGGGCCGGGACGCGGGCGGGCGGGCGCGCGGGACGGCAGACGACAGATCCGAGAGCGGAGCGAGAACGGCTCGGCCTCCCGGAGCGGTACGTCGTCTATTCGGGGCGGTACGACGCCCGCCAGGATATCGGCACGCTCCTCCGGGCCCTCGCCGAGCTCACGCGAGAAGACCGCCCGACCGGCCTACCGGCCGGCGCACCATGGCCGCCGCGCGTGCTGTTCGCCGGCGCCTCGCCGGACGATCGCGCGGCGCTCGCGCGGGCCGCCGCCCGGGAAGGGGTCGGCGAGGCCCTCGCCTATGCGCCGCGGCTCGACGACTCCCGCCTGGCGACGCTCGTTCGCGGGGCCCGAGCGATCCTCCTGCCGACCGTCAGCGACGGTGCCGGTCTCGCGGCGATCGAGGCAATCGCGTGCGGCACACCGGTCGTCGCCTCGGCCGTTGGTGCCCTCCCGGAGATCGTGGGGGCGGCTGGGATCCTCGTGGAGCCGCGCGACTCGGGCAGGCTCGCTTCCGCCCTCGCAACGGCCTATGCCGACGATCGTGTCCAGGGCCAGCTCGCGGCGACTGCCGGTGAGCGGGCCGAAACGGATGGACGCACGTGGGCAGACGTCGCCGCGGAGACCCGTGCCGTCTACGCGGCGGTCGGCCGCCGGGGGTAGACCTGCCCGACGGCCCTGCGCCGTCGGGCAGGTCAGTTCGGGATCAGGGCGCCGCGGACCGGCTCCGGCGGTGGCGGGCTGCCAGCCCTGAGGGTCACGGCGGACCCCGTCTGGAGCACGTTGATGAACGTCTGGCCGACGGTCAGGATCACCTGCCGGCCGGCGCTGTCGAAGAACTGGGTCGGCGCGGTCAGTGATGCCTTCCGCCAGGTGCCCTTGATCGTCGTCCCGTTCGTGGCGATCCACGCGGTGCCCTGTCCGGTGACCTGGGCCTCGAGACGGCCGTGGTTGTAGCCGCTGCCTAGCGGCCCGAACTTCATTAGCATCACGACGACGTTCTTGGGAGCGACACGCGTGCCCGTCGAGGCATCGATCTGGCCCTTCGACCCTGTCACCGAGCGAAGGTACGTGTTCGTCCGCCAGTCGTAGTCGTAACGGATGTGATTGGCGAGATAGCCCAACTCGATCCGGCCGCCTCGCGGTCTGAGCGATCGAGCCAGGTCTGGCGCGAACGACCATGGCGCGGCGACCGCCTGGTCCTTTGCCCCGACGCTCTTCGCGATGCCTCGCAGGTGTCGGCCGTCGGTGTACAGGTTGTGTGGCGGGGAGCGGTTGGTGACCCGCCAGAACGAGTTGCCCCAGCGGAACTCGTCGGCGTTGTAGACGAGCTGGCCATTGCCCTTCAGGCGGAGCGTCTGGAGTGCCTGCGGCGACCCGCCGGCATGAGCGTAGACGGCGCGCAGCTCGGCTGCCCAGGCGATGTAGTAGTAGCGGGCGCTGCGGACCGGCCCGACGAGCTTCGGGATCGTCTCCTGGAACACGAGCATGTAGCGCGGGATCCCGCCTTCCGCCGGGGCCTGCCACACGACCGATGCGGAGTTGAAGCCTGACTGCGGACGGGCCGGTGACAGGTCGTCGACCATCACTGCGATCGGGTGTTGCGCAGCGACCTTCGGTGCGACGAGGACGCCGTCGAGCGGGGCGGCGACGAGCTTCGGGGTGGGGACGGGCGTCGGCGACGGTGCCGCGCTTGATGAGGGCGGGGGGCTGACGATCGGCGCCGTACTCGGCGTCCCACCCGATGCGACGGGTTGTGACGGCGGGACGAACGACGGGCTGCCCCCCGCTGCGACCTGGCCGGGATCGAGCGAGGCCGGGGATGGCCTGCCCAGGGCGGTGATCGCGCTCATGCCGATGCCGATCGCAACCGCGGCGATGACCAGGGCGACGATGGCCATGCGCTTCCGTCGGGCAGGCCGACGCCGGCGCTGGCTGTAGAGATGGCGGCGCTGGGGGTCCATGATCCTCGCTGTGACGCACGCGCGAAGCGCGATGGTGACGGTCGTCCGGGAATTCCCTCCGGCGCAGGATACTCGGTCGAGGTAATGGTCCCATCTCGCGCCCGTAGGGACGTCCGCCCAGGCCCCTCGACGTGATCGACGTCGCGCCGGCGTCGCGCTCGGGGTAGGCTGCGCTCGACACGACCGCCCGACCGGAGGAGAGGGTATCGATGGTTGACCAGGACCACACTGACGCCGCTTCCGACGACGCGCTTGCAGCTGCCGAGGAGGTCGCGGCCCGCGAGGCGGAGGCCGAGGCCGCAGCCGATGCGACGGATCCCACAGGCGAGTCGCCCAAGGTCGTCCGGCCCCGCACCCGGACGAGCGGGCGAGCCGCACCACAGAAACGTGCGCCGGCATCCAGCGCTGGCGGGTCGCCGGCGAAGGAGCGGTCCGGCAGCGGGAGCCTGATCAAGGCGGCGTCCCCATCGGCAATGCCGGTCAGCGGCGAAATCGGGGGCCCCGTCTCGATCACCGGATCCGGAGCCGCCGTCGTGAACGCAAGAACCGTCGACGTCAGTCGCGGCGGGATCGGTCGCGTCCAGGCCGTCGATGTGGCTGTCTCCCAGGGCGGGATCGGACTCGCGCGTGGCGAGCGGGTGTCGGTCGAGATGGGCGGGATCGGCGCGGCCCTGGGCAATGAGGTGAGGGTGACCCAGGGCGCCGTCAACGCGATCGTCGCCCGCGACGTCCAGATCGAGCAGGCCGGCGTCCGGACGATCATCGCCAACAATGTCCATGTCGAGCGGACGACGGGGGTTCTCGTCATGATCGCCCGCCACGTCGAAGGGGACGTCCGGACCCTTCTCGACTGGCGCGGCGCGATCGCCTTCGGGGCGGCATTCGGCGTCGTCGTCTCGTTCTTCAGGCGCCGCCGCTGAGCCGGATCGAGACGGCCGGCCGGTCGGGCGCCCGGGCTGGGCTATACTCGAATGCCGGACGGCGCCCTCTACGCGACCGCCCCGACCGACCGCAGCCGGCGTCGCCGATAGGAGCCCATCCACCCGTGATCGACCCCTCCGCGCGCGTTCATGGGACGGCTGACATCGAGCCCGATGTCAGCGTCGGGCAAGGGACGAGCATCTGGCACCGGGCCCAGGTCCGAACCGGCGCGACGATCGGCGCCGAGTGCGTGATCGGGCGAGACGCGTTCATCGACGAGGGCGTCACGATCGGCGATCGAGTCAAGATCCAGAACGCTGCGCTCGTCTATCGCGGCGTGACCGTCGAGGACGGCGTCTTCATCGGGCCCGGGGCGATCCTCACCAACGACCGCTACCCGCGGGCGATCACGTCGACCGGCGATCTCGCCAGGGCCGAGGACTGGACGGTCAGCCCGATCACCCTGCGCTACGGCAGCTCGATCGGTGCCGGTGCCGTCGTCGTCGCCGGGGTCGAGGTCGGTCGGTTCGCAACCGCCGGCGCCGGCGCGGTAGTCACTCGATCGGTCCCGAATCACGCGCTTGTCGCGGGCAGCCCGGCTCGCCGGATCGGCTGGGTCTGTGCGTGCGGCATGCGCCTGGTCGATTCAAGCGGGGAGCCCGCCCCGGCGGATCCGGATCGCTACGCGGCCCGTACGGGCCTGGCCTGCCCGAGCTGTGGCCGGGTCTATGCCTACGTTCCAGACGCCGAGTCGCTCGAGGAGCGGTCCGGCCCCCGCCAAGGAGCACCTGCATGATCCCGATCGCCCGCCCTGATCTGGGCTCCGAGGAGATCGCCGCCGTTACCGAGGTCCTCAGCAGCGGGATGGTCGCCCAGGGCCGTAAGGTGGCCGAGCTCGAGGGCCTCTGGGCCGATTTCGTCGGCGTCCGCCACGCGATCGCGGTTGGCAACGGCACGCTCGCCCTGATGGCGATCTTTGCCGGGATCGGCCTCGAGCCCGGCGACGAGGTGATCACCGTCTCGCACACGTTTGCGGCGACCGCGAATGCCATCCTGTCCACCGGCGCGACGCCGGTCTTCGTCGACATCGAGCCCGACACGTATCTGGTCGACGCGAAGCGGATCGAAGCGGCGATCACGCCGCGGACGCGGGCGATCTGCCCGGTCCACCTCTTCGGCCTCGTTGCCGACATGGACATGATCCGGGCGATTGCCGATCGACACGGCCTGATCGTCGTCGAGGATGCCTGCCAGGCACACGGGGCCACGTTCCGCGATCGGAAGGCCGGCAGCTTCGGGCACGGTGCATTCAGCCTGTACGCAACGAAGAACATGACCACGGCAGAGGGCGGGTTCGTCACCACGAACGACGATCGCCTTGCCGACTGGCTGCGACTCTACCGAAACCAGGGGATGCGGAGTCGCTACCAGTTCGAGATGCTCGGTTACAACTTCCGGCTGACCGACCTCGCCGCCGCCATCGGCATTGCCCAGTTCGGGAAGCTCGAGCGGAACACGATCCGGCGGCGGGCGATCGCCGCGGCCTACGACGGGGCCTTCGACGACCTGCCCGTCCGGCTCCCGACGACGCCCGATGGCCGGGCCCACGTCTTCCACCAGTACACGATCGACGTCGGCAAGAACCGCGACGAGATCCTGGCCGCCCTCCGCGAGGCGGGCGTCGGGGCAGATGTCTACTACCCGGTCCCCGTTCACCGCCAGGCCTACATCATGGAGCGCGGCCTGCACGCGGACCTCCCGGTCACCGACGCCGCTGCGGCGCGGACGCTCGCCCTGCCGATGTTCCCCGGCCTGACGGAGGCGGAGCAGGCCCAGGTCATCGACGCGTTCCGTTCAGCCGTTTCCCGACGCGGCGCCCGCGCGGCCAGCTCGGCCAAGGGCCAGGGAGTCGCCGCGCGATGAGCGGCGGCTGGCAACCGGCCGCCGGTCGCGAATTGCGGATCGGCCTGGCCGGTCTCGGCTCGATGGGCCGCAATCACCTCCGGATCCTCGCGAGTCGCAGCGACATCCGTCTCGTCGCCATCGCCGATCCGGTTGCGGCCGCGCTCTCGGCGGCCGTCGCCTCATCGGGCGCGCAGCCGTTCGACGAGCCGCTGGCGATGATCGCCGAGGCGGAGCTCGACGCCCTCATCGTCGCCGCCCCGACCACGTCACACGTCCCGCTCGCGCTCGCCGCCATCGATCGCGACATTCCGGTTCTCATCGAGAAGCCGCTCGCCGAATCCGCCGAGGAGGGGGAGCGGATCGTGGTCGCGGCGCGCCGGCGCGGGGTGCCCGTCCAGGTCGGCCATGTCGAGCGCTTCAACCCGGCCGTGCTGGAGCTCGGTCGGTTGATCAAGGACGGCTGGCTGTCGTCGATCTACTCGATCGCCTCGCGGCGGGCAGGGCCGTTTCCAGCTCGGATCCGCGATGTCGGGGTGACGATCGACCTGGCCACCCACGACGCCGACATCCTGTCCTGGATCGCCGGCGAGCGGCCCTCCCGCGTCTACGCCGAGACCGCCCAGCGAATTCACGCCAGCCACGAGGATCTCCTCTTCGGGCTCCTCCACTTTCCGTCCGGCGCGACCGGGATGCTCGACGTCAACTGGCTCACCCCGGCGAAGCGGCGCCAGCTCGTCGTCGTCGGCGAGGAGGGGATGTTCGAGCTCGACTATCTGACCCAGCGGCTGACGTTCACTCGTGCGACCGACACCACCAATCCGCGCCTGATCGGCGGCTACGCCCCGACCTTCGAAGGCGACGTCGCCGAGCTGCCGGTCGTCTCGGGCGAGCCGCTGGCCGCCGAGATCGAGGCCTTCCTGCGAGTCGTTCGCGAGGGCGGTCGCCCGCTCGTCGACGCCGAGGACGGCCTGTGGGCCGTCGCCATCGCCACGTCCCTGCTGACTGCCGCCGCGACCGGCCAGGCGGTCGACCTGTCCGCGCTTTCACAGAGGTTCGCTCCGGCATGACGATCGTCGACCGCCCGTCTTCCGTTCAGAGCATGCTCGGCGGCTCCATCGAGCTGCCCGTCCACGCCTGTGGCCACGGCCCGGCCGTCGACGCGAGTCCGTGGATCGGCGAGCCCGGCACGGCCGGCAGGGTGGCGGTCGTTGGTGCCGGCAAGATGGGCCTGCCGCTGGCCGCCCAGTTCTCCGATCACGGCTGGCGTGTCACCGCGGTCGATGTCCAGCAGTCGGTCGTCGACTCGATCAACGAGGGCCGCTCTCACGTCGAGGAGGAGCCGGGGCTCGCCGAGCTCGTGCGGAAGGCCCATGCCGGCGGACGACTCCGGGCAACGACGGATGGGGCAGAGGCCGCCCGCGAGTCGGACGTCGTCGTCCTGATCGTGCCCGTCATGCTGGACGACACCCAGCAGCCTGACTATCGCCACATGGACGCCGCGGTCGATGCGATTGGACCGGGTATCCATCGCGGCTCGCTCGTGATCTTTGAAACCACCCTGCCTGTCGGCGACACCCGCGAGCGTTTCACGCCCAGGCTCGAGGCCGCCTCCGGACTGCTGGCGGATGCCGATTTCTTCGTCGCGTTCTCGCCTGAGCGACTATTCAGCGGGGCGGCGCTCCGAAACCTGTCGACGTACCCGAAGCTCGTCGGTGGGATCGGACAGGCGTCGACGGCCCGCGCGGCGGCGTTCTACGACGCGGTCCTCGACACCGAGGTCGTGGCAATGTCGAACGCCGAGGCCGCCGAATTCAGCAAGCTCGCCGATACGACCTACCGCGACGTCAACATCGCCCTCGCCAACGAGTTCGCCCGATATGCCGAGCGGGTCGGGGTCGACATCCACGAGGTCATCGAGGCCGCGAACAGCCAGCCCTACTCGCACATCCACCAGCCGGGTCTCGGCGTGGGTGGCCACTGCATCCCGGTCTACCCGCACTTTCTCCTGTCTCGGGCGCCGGAGCTGGAGCTCGTCGAGCTCGCGCGGCGAACGAACGACGCCCAGATCGGGGTCGCGATCCGGGCGATCCAGCAGGAGCTCGGCGGGCTCGAGGGCGTCCCGATCCTCGTCCTCGGCCTGACCTATCGCCACGGCGTGAAGGAGCTGGCCTACTCGCGGGCGCTGCCCCTGATCGAGCGGTTGACCCACCAGGGCGCGATCGTGTCGGCCTTCGATCCGCTCCTCGCCGCCGACGAGACGGCTCGCTGCTGCGCGACGCCATACGAATGGGGCACTGCCGGCCCGTTCCGGGCGATCGTCACGCAGACGGGCGATCCGCTGTTCGGGACGCTCGACGTCGCCCTGTTCCCCAACCTCGAGCTCGTCTTCGACGGGCGCGACAGCCTTCGCGGTCTTGTCCTGCCGGAAGGCGTCGCCTATCGCGGGATCGGCGTCCCCGCGAGGCCGCGAGCGGTGGCCGGTTCGAGGGTCGGCTAGGCCGGCGTGCGGATCGTCAGCGTCGTCGGGACGCGGCCGCAGCTCATCAAGGCGGCGGCGCTCTGGCCGGTTCTTCGCGCCCGGCATGACGAGGTCTTCGTCGACACCGGGCAGCACTGGGACGAGGCGATGGCCGGCGCCTTCTTCGGCGAGCTGGGATTGCCGCGGCCCGATTACTCGCTCGGCATCGGCGGGGGCGGCCACGGCGAGCAGACCGGCCGGATGCTGAGCGCGCTCGAACCGATCCTGGCGAAGGAGCGGCCGGATGCGGTCCTCGTCTACGGCGACACCAACTCGACCCTCGCTGGCGCGCTCTCCGCGGCCAAGCTCGGGATCCCGGTCGCCCACGTCGAGGCGGGGCTGCGGAGCTTCGATCGGCGGATGCCGGAAGAGCTCAACCGGGTCGTCGTCGACCACTTGTCTCGGTGGCTCTTCGTCCCGACGCCAACCGCGGTCGCCAACCTCGCCGCCGAGGGGATCGTCGAGGGCGTCCGGCTCGTCGGCGACCTCATGCAGGATCTGGCGGCTCGCGTCGCGGCGGGCGTCCGCGATCCTGGTGTGCTCGACGAGATCGGCGCTCGGCTGGGCACCGCGCTCGAGCCCGGCGGGTACGTGTTCGCGACTGTCCACCGGGCCGAGAACCGGGTGCCCGACGCCCTTCGGTCGTGGACGTCGCTTCTCGGGGCGGTTGGTGGGCTGGGCCAACACGTGGTCCTGGCCCTCCACCCGGGCACGCGTGGAGCGCTGGCAGCCGAAGGGATCGAGCTGCCCGAAACGGTGCGAGTCGTCGAGCCCCAGGGCTATCGGACCACGCTCGCTCTGCAGCTCCATTCGGCTGCCGTCCTGACCGATTCGGGGGGCGTCCAGCGCGAGGCAGCCTGGCTCGGTGTCCCCTGCCTCGTCCTCCGCCCCACGACCGAATGGGTGGAGGCGGTGGCGGAGTCCGGCGGGCGGATGGTGGTCGTCGGTCTCGACGTTGGCCGCGCGGTCGCCGAGCTGGACCGACTCGCCGGAGCGGGGACGGCTGCTTCGGCGGCCAGGATCCGAGCCGCCGAGCTTGACCTCCGACCGGCCGGGGCCGCGGAGGCGATCGTCGCCAGCCTGGAACGGGACGCTTGAACGAGGCGCCGGTCGTCGGCCCCGTTCCGCAGCGGGTCGTCATCGTGGTGCCGTCGACGGCCGAGTTCGACTCGCGTACCTACCGAATTGCGAGCGCCCTGAGCGCCCGGGGCCACACGGTGACCGTCCTGGCCCGCTGGCGGACGGGTCTCCCGGCGGAGGAGCAGCACCCGGCGGGTTACACGATCAGGCGGGTGCCCGTCGAGGCGATCGACGGGCTTCCGTTTCCGCGAGCCGTTCGCGCCGTTCGCGACGCGCTCCGCCGCGTCGACGGGATGCGCGGCCGGCGAGCCGGCTCCCGATCCGGGATGAGTGTCGCCGGGGAAGGTCCGGGGGCCGAGGATGGCGGTGCCGGCTTGCCATCGGTCGGGCAGCGATCCGGTGTGCTCCGCCGTCTCGGGGCGAGCGTCATCCGACGGTTGGCGATTCAGCTCACGGTCCGCGCCCAGGCGAGGGCCAGCCGGCGCGTCTACCCGCCCGCGGACCTCGTTCACGGGATGGCCTACATGGGGATTCCGATCGCGCTCGGGCTCGCCCGCCGCGACCGCGCCCGCACCATCTACGACGCCCGGGACATCTACCTCGACGCGGGCAACCTGGCTCGCCTCTCCGGCCCGATGCGCTGGCTCGTTGCCCGGGCCGAACGTGGCTGGGCCCGGCGAGTCGATCGCGTCATCACCGTCAACCGGCCGTACGCCGAGGTGATGGCGAGCCGCTGGGGGGTGGACCTCCCGCTCATCGTCATGAACTGCTCGTATCGCTACGTGCCCCCGTCTCCACGAGAGCGCCGGTTCCACGATGCCCTCGGCCTCGGCCCGGCAACACGGGTCGTCGTCTACCAGGGCGGTTTCTCGCGCGACCGGGGCATCGAGCAGCTCATCGCCGCGATACCGGACGTCCCCGGGGCCACCCTCGTGCTCCTCGGCTACGGGACGCTCCAGGCCGAGCTCGAGCGCGTCGTCGCCTACCCGGCGACCGGCGGCCGGGTTCGGATCCTGGCCGCCGTTCCGCCGACTGAGCTCCTCGACTGGATCGCCAGCGCCGATGTCGTTGCGATGCTGATCCAGCCGACAACCCTCAACCATCGCCTGACCACGCCGAACAAGCTGTTCGAAGCCCTCGCCGCGGGTGTCCCGGTCGTCGCCAGCGACCTCCCCGGGATGGCCCCGATCGTCCGCGAGACGGGGTGTGGCATCCTCGTCGACCCGACCGACCCGGCGGCCATCGCCGCGGCCCTCCGCGACGTGCTCGCAACGCCGGCGGACGAGATGAGCGCGTGGCGGGCTCGCTGCGCGGCGGCCGCGCGCGACAGCTACAACTGGGAACGCCAGATGGATGGGCTTCTGGCCGAGTACTCCCGCCTCACGGGGCTGCCGTGGTGAGCCGGTGAGCGGGCGGGCTGTCGGCCGTCGCCGGGCCGTTCTCCTCGTTGCCAACGCGGCGGCGCCCTACTCGCGCGGGCTGCGCGTCGCCCGTAGCCTCGCCGCGGCCGGCTGGGAGGTCGAGATCGCCGCGCTGGCCGCCGACGGCGCCCCACTCGAGGAACGCGACGGCGGCATCCTCATCCGTCGCTACGTTCCGTCCGGTCGGTGGGTCGGCTGGGCCGAGCGTCCGAAGGGCGCCACGTCGGCGAAGCGCTCGCGGCGGATCCCCGCCCTCCTGCTCGATCGATTTCGCAAGACTGCATTCTGGCCGCTGCCGGTGCGTGGCTGGTGGGCGACACTCCGTCGGGAGCTGCCGCCGGCCGACCTCTACCACGCCTTCGGGATTCTGACGATCGCCGTGGCGAACGACCTGGCCGCCGATTCCCGGAAGCGCGGCCGTGCCGGGCGCGTCGTGTACGACGTCATCGACGTCATCCTCGACTCGAACAACTACAGCCAGGTGCCGCGGCCGATCCTCGCAACTTACCGCGTCCGTGAGCGACGCTGGGTCGGCCGGGCCGACGCGATCGTGACCGTCAACGACCCGATCGCCGATCACATCGAGCGGATCTGGTCGCTCTCGACCCACCCGACGGTCCTCCTCAACTGCCAGCCGCGCTGGATTCCACGTGATCCTCGCCCGGACCTGATCCGGGCGGCGGCCGATATCCCAGCGGAGCGGCGGATCGTCCTGTTCCTCGGCCGTCTGGGTCGGCAGCGCGGGCTGGAGGAGGCCGCGGAGGCCGTCCTCGCGGTCCGCGACACCGCGCTCGTCATGCTCGGATTCGGCCCGTGGGCAGAGCAGCTCCGGGCCCGCGACCGAGAGCCGCGCTTTGCCGGCCGCCATTACACGCTCCCCGCCGTCCATCCGGATGACGTGCCCGCGTGGACCGCGTCTGCGGATGTATCGATCATCGCAGTGCCCGCGAACTCGCTGAACCAGCGGCTCTCAACGCCGAACAAGTTCTGGGAGAGCCTCACTGCGGGGACGCCGGTCGTGGTCGGTCGCGATCTCGAGGTCATGCGGGGGATCGTCGAGGCCGATCGGCTGGGTTCGATCGCCGATCCGGCCGACCCGCTTGACCTGGCCCGCGGCCTGGCGGAGGTTCTCGATCAGGCACCCCGCGAGCTCGCGGCGATGCGTCTGCGGGCCCTCGACGTGACGCGCGAGCGGTACAACTGGGATGCGGCGGTGGTCGGCTACCTCGCGCTGACCGAGCGTCTCGTCCCGGGCGATCACGCCGCCAAGCCGGCGCCCAGACCTGGGGCCGAAGCTCCGGTTGAGGGTGAGGCCGACAAGCCGGCCGACGACGGGGCCGACCCCGGGTCGCCCGCGTAGGTCAGGCTAGGTCGCCGCGGCGCCCATGAGCCGAGCGGCCTCGGCAGCCTTTTCGGTCCGCGTCCGCTCGGAATGCTCCTCGTGGAGGGCGACGACCTCGGCCGGGTTGCCCTCGAGAATGACCCGACCCTTCTCGATGAGCATGGCTCGGTTGCAGTATTCCGTGACCCAGGCCATGTCGTGGGTCACGAGGACGATCGCCTTGGCTGCCTTTACCAGCTCGAGGACGCGAGCCTTGCTCTTCGCCCGGAAGACCTGATCGCCGGTCGCGAGGACCTCGTCGAGCAGCAGGATGTCCGGATCCACCGACGTGGCGATCGCGAAGCCGAGCCGCGCCCGCATGCCCGACGAATAGGTCTTGAGTGGTGCCTCGATGAACTGGCCGATGTCGGCGAACTCCACGATCCGCGCTAGCCGCTCCTCCATCTCGTTGTGCTCGATCCCGAGGAAGGCGCCGGCCAGGCGGATGTTGTCGAGACCGTTCAGCTCCTGGTCGAAACCCGCACCGAGAGTCAGCAGGCTCGACACCGAGCCGCGCACGTCGACCGAGCCGGCGGACGGCACGATGATCCCTGCGAGGGTCTGGAGGAGCGTGCTCTTGCCGGCACCGTTCGGCCCGATGACGGCGAGCGACTCGCCGTGCTCCACCCGGAACGAGACGTCACGCAGCGCCCAGAACTTCTCGGTTCCGGAGCCCCCGAACATGTTCGTGAAGGTCTGGCGGAGGGTGGTCTTCTTCGTGAACCGGAGGTTGTACTCGACGCCGAGGCCGTGGGCGTCGATCGCCCATGGCATGTCGATCGTGCCTGCCGAGAACGTCATCAGAGGACCTTCGCGAAGGATGGCTCGACCCGCTTGAAGAGGATCGTGGTCAGGAGAAGCAAGCCGAAGGAAGCGAGGAGCAGGACGGACAGGCTGGTCCAGTCCGGTGGCTGGCCGTCATAGATCACGGACCGGTAGGCATTGAACAGCGCGAAGAACGGGTTGAACGACATGAGCTGGATGAAGAGCTTGTGGTTGACGGCGAGCGTCGAGAGGGTCGCGGCCCCGTACAGGCCGGGCGAGAGGTAGAACCACAGCCGCAGCGCGTGCCGGCTGACATTGCCGACGTCGCGGTAGAACACGTTGATCGCGGCGACGGCGTACGCGATGGCGAGCGTGAACACGAACTGGACGGCCGCGATGAGCGGCAGGAGGACGAGATACGGCGTCGCCCGTTCCCGATAGAACAAGAGGAGCAGGCCGCCAAGCGCGATGAACCCGAAGGCGAAGTTGACGACCCCGGCGACGGTCGCCGCCGTCGGCAGAACGATCTTCGGGAACTGGAGCTGCTTGATGAGCCGATCCTGGGACGACACCGAGTAGATCGCGTCGGTGATCGCGGTCGTGAACCACTTCCAGGGCAGGATCGCCGCGAAGATGAAGAGCGGGTAATCCGGCTGGGACTTGTTGAGGATGACTGACACGAGGAGGACGTAGACGAGCATCTGGAGAAGGGGGTCGAGGACCCACCAGACGTTGCCGAGGACGGTGTCGGCGCCCTTTTTCTTCAGGTCCGCCAGGACGAGGTACCGGATCAGGCGCCTTCGGGACCGGATCTCGCGAATGGCCTGGCTGACGAGCCCCAGCGCGCCGGGTCGCTTCGCCGACGAGTGATAGGAGATCGGCGCTTCCCGGGTGAGGTCCATACAGCGGGGTACGGTAGCACGGCTCCTCGTCGCGACGGCCGACCGGCGACTCGACGGAGCGTGACCCCCTAGCGAGCGGCCAATGCTCGCAGCTCGAGCAAGGCCTGGCTCCCGGCCGAATCCTGGGGATCGACAAGGATCCGGGTCGTCAGCCTCGTCGCGATGGCGGGCCCGTCCTGGATCGCAGCCAGGAGTCCGACGAGGCGGGTCAGTGCCGCCGGTGCGATCCGGATCGGGGCGTCCCCGAACCCGAGGCGGTCAGGCGCGATGCGGAACACCCACGCCTCGAGGGTTCTCCCCCCGTCCGGGAAGGTCCAGTGGGCCGCGACATCGAAGCCGTGCGCGGGCGTCAGCGCCGGGACGATCGTGGGAGCAGCCGTCGTTTCGCCCGTGACGTAGATCCAGTAGGCGATCGAGTTCGAGCGAAGTGCCTGGACGAGGGAGCCGGCGTCGATCGCCAGGAACATCGAGGTCTTGCGAGGATGCGGATCAATCGACAGCCAATCCTGGATTGCGTCCCCGGGCGCGATGCTCAAGCCGAGCGGCGCGGTTGCCGACACCGTCGCCTCTCGGGCAGAAAGCTTGACGACCCGGTACTCGGGCAGCTCGATCGCCGTCTCGTTGCCCAGCAACGAGCCGGCCGCCAGAGCCTCGTTCATTGGGACGGCACTCCTGACCCACGCCGCAATCGTCGCCACGGCCGTCCTGGCCGCCGCTGTCTCCGCGGAGCCCGGCCGGCGATGGACCTGGGTCGTGAGGAGGAGGGCCGATCCCACGAAGGCGATCACGAGCAGGGCGAGAATCGACATCGCGGGCGCGGCTGCGGCGCCCGGACGTCGACGCTCGAGTCCCGCGCGGAGGCCGACGACGATGGCACCGGCGGCGGCGCCTGCGACGGCCCCCTTGACGACGGCTGCTCGGACGGCGAACACCTGCGCGAGTGCAAGCCCGGTCAGCACACCCGCCACGGCTCCGAGCCCGATCAAGACGATCGCCGCGTCCCGTGTCGGCCGACGGGTCATGAGTTCCTCAAGGACGAGCAGCCAGCCGGCAGCGGCCAGGGCAAACGCGAATGCGAGGGGCGCGAAGTCGTTGCGCGGCGGCTCGCCGGTCGCCACGACGAAGATGATGAAGGGCACGCTCACGACGACCGCCGGAACCAGCTCCGGGGCGGCGCGCAGGGGAGCGGGAGGCGGCGCCACAACCCCACCCGGTGCCCGGCCCCTGGCCCGGAGTGTCAGTGCGACGGCGAGGACGAGTCCCGAGGCCGCGAACAGGACCGGGAAGGCAATGGTTCGCTGCCAGGTGACGAGCCATGCCCGGATCTGGGCCGGGTCGATGAGGCCGGCTCCGCCGAGCTCGGGGCTCCGTGCGAGCAGCACGAGAAGGAGGGCCACCCAGGCGAGAGTCGCCGCAGCGCCGACCACGGCCGGCGAGAGCCGCACAATGGGCCCGGCCTCGCCGCCGATGTCGCTCGGGGTGGTGACGCGGCGGGGCCACCTAGCGAGGATCGCCGGCGCCGCCAACCCGAGCACGATCGCCGCGCCGAGGCCGATTCCCAGCGGCACGAGCACCCAGGCGGGCAGCGACGTCCTGAAGACGCGTCCGGTCTGGTCGGCGACGACGACGAACCACCACGACGTCCCGATCGCGAATGTGAGCGCGATTGCGGCTGTGAGCCTCGCCAGTCGGGCCGCCGATCGGCCATCGAAGATGGCGGCGAGCGTCGGCACCGCCAGGAACACGACGGACGTCTCCTTGACGAGGAACGCGAACGCGAAGAGGGCGCCTGCCACGAGGGCCCCGCGCACGGAGTCGCGGCGCATCGACCACGTCCCGACGAGCACGGCGAGGACCGTGATCGTCGCACCCGGGACGTCGAGCCGGGCGGTCCGGCTCAGATCGCTCAGGTAGGTCACCCCGAGCATCGCGACCGCAGCGAGGCCGCCGGCGGCCGGCCGGATGCGCCAGGCGAGGAGGCCGGCCAGGACGATGAGGCCCGCCCCGCTCAGGAGGTCGAGGAACCGACCGACCGCCAGGGGGTCGATACCGAACCACGCCTCGGGCGCGGCGAGAATCAGGGGCCAGGCCGGCGGGTGGGTGAGGAACAGCGATCCGAACACGGTCGTGTAGCCGCGTCCGGCGACGAGATTCCGCCCCAGCCCGACGTACTTCGCCTCGTCGAACGATTGATAGAACGCGCCGCCGGCGAGGACCAGCACGACGAAGACGACGGCGGCTCCGGCGATCAGAAGAGCCGGGACGGCGCGGTCGGCGTTCCGGCGTGACTCCATCGGCCGAGTGTACGAGAACGAGCCTCCGACTCGACCCGACGCCCGTCCCGAAGCCGGTAGGATGGCCCGAGTGATCCCACCGCCGACGCCACTGCGCCCGGTCTGCATGCTAGTTCATGCCTACTACGAGGAGGACTCGCGGGTCCGGCGGGAGGCCGAATCGCTCGTCGCAAGGGGCCGATCCGTGGACGTGTTCGCCCTTCGCCGTCCCGGTCTGCCGGCGGAGGAGAAGCTCGAGGGCGTCCGGCTGCGGCGTCTCGACGTCCAGCGTCACCAGGGAGCCGGCCTCGGAACGTACCTCCGGGAGTACCTCGCGTTCCTCGTCCGGGCCGGCTGGTCGGCGAGCAGGTCGCATCGGCGCCGGCACTATGGCGCGGTCGTCGTCCACACCCTGCCGGACTTCCTCGTCCTGGCCGCGCTCCCGCTCCGCATCGTCGGTGTTCCGATCGTCATCGACCTCCACGAGGCAATGCCGGAGTTCTTCCGGATGCGCTTTCCTCGAGCGTCGAACCCGGTGGTTCATCGCCTGCTCCTCGTCCAGGAGCGGCTGTCGATCGGCCTGGCAACGGCCGCGATGACGGTCAACGACGCCCTCGCCGCGCGACTGGTCTCGCTCGGAGTCCGGCCGGAGAAGGTCACGGTCATCCTCAACAGCCCGTCGCTCGAGCGGTTCGACGCGGCCCGCCAGCCGCCCCGTGCCTTCATGGAGGATGGCACGCTCAGACTCGTGTACGCAGGGGCGGTGACGCCGATCTATGAGCTCGAGATCCTGGTCGAGGCGCTCGCCCTCCTGCGCAAGCGACGGCCCCACCTCACTGTCCAGCTCGAAATCTATGGTCGCGGCGACGCAGAGGCGGCGTTCGGCCAGCGGGCCCACGATCGCGACCTGGCGGGACGCGTGACCTTCCACGGGCGAATTCCGCTCGAGGACGTGCCCGCCGCGATCGCGGCCGCCGACATCGGTGTCGCGCCGACCCGGCGCGATCCGTTCACGGACTTCTCGCTTTCGACGAAGATCTTCGAATACGGGGCAATGCTCCGGCCCGTGGTCGCCTCGCGGTTGCCGATGGTCGAGCGCACGTTTCCGGCGGACACCGTCACGACGTATGAGCCGGGCGATCCGGACTCGCTGGCCGTGGCGATCCTCGCCCTGGTCGAATCGCCCGCGGCTCGCGAGAAGCGAATCGAACGCACCTTCGCCCGGGTCAAGGCGCTGTCGTGGGAGCACGAGGCCGACCGCCTCACGGCGCTCATCGGACGCGTAGCCGGTGACGCACTATCCTCCCCCGAGAGCCCCGGGCCACAGGCCGGGCCCGCACCCGCCTCGGAGAGACAGTGACCCCGGATACGCGCGTCGCGATCGTTGGCCTGGGCTATGTCGGATTGCCCCTCGCCCTCGCCTTCCTCGAGGCCGGGCTCGACGTCGTCGGGATCGACGCAAGCGAGCGGCGCGTCAGGGAGCTCCTCGCCGGCCGATCGCCGATCGACGACGTAGACGACGCGCGTCTTCGCAGCGGTCTGAGCAATGGGTTCCGGATCGTCGGCCCCGACAAAGCCTCGCTCGAGTCCGCCGACGCGGTTTTCGTCTGCGTGCCGACGCCGATCACCGCGACCAAGGATCCGGATCTCGGCCCGGTCCTGAGCGCCGCGACGGTGGTCCGGGAGCACCTCCGGCCGGGCATGCTCATCGTCCTCCAGTCGACCACGTTCCCCGGCACGACCGGAGGCCCGTTCCGGACCGAGCTCGAACGATCGGGCCTGGTCGCCGGCCGTGAGTTCGACCTCGCCTTCGCCCCGGAGCGGGTGAACCCAGGCGATCCGGCGAGCGCCGGCCGCGCGATCCCGCGGCTCGTCGGCGGGCTGACACCCGAGGCGACGGCGCGGGCCGCCGCCCTGCTCGGTCGGATCAACGAACGAGTTGTATCTCTGTCCTCGCCCGATGCAGCCGAGCTGGCGAAGCTCCTCGAGAACGTGTTCCGCAACGTGAACATCGCCCTCGTAAACCAGCTGGCCCTGCTCTGCGAGCGGATGGGCATCGACGTCTGGGAGGTCATCGACGCCGCGGCGACAAAGCCATTCGGGTTCATGCGCTTCACACCCGGACCGGGGGTCGGTGGGCACTGCATCCCGGTCGACCCGTACTACCTGGCCTGGCGAGCCCGCGAATTCGACTTCGTCGACCGCTTCGTGGAGCTCGCCGGCGATATCAACCTCGCGATGCCGCGGCACGTCGTCGACCTCGTGGCAGAAGCACTCAACGACCGGGGCCGGGCGCTCAAGGGTGCCAGGGTCGGCGTCCTCGGCGTCGCCTTCAAGCCGAATGTCCGCGACCCGCGCAACTCACCTGCGGCAGACGTCATCGCCGGCCTCCGGGCGCGCGGGGCCGAGGTCTCGTTCCACGATCCGCACGTCGGCTCGTTCCGGGCGAGCGACGGCGTCGAGACGGAATCGACCGCCCTGCCGGACCTGCTCGCGTCATCCGATGTCGTCGTCGTCATCACCGCCCACGCTGCGATCGACTGGGGCGCGGTCTATGCGAAAGCGAGCCTCGTGGTCGACACGACCGACAGCTCGCGGGGCCGGGCCGTCGGGCCGCGCCAGGTGCTCCGCCTGGGGGCCGGCTGGGCCGTACGGGCATGAGATTCCACGCCGTCGAGAGCGTTGGCCACGGGCCGCTGCTACGCTACGGCCGCCTGTCGCCGCCCTCGCCGCGACGCCCACGAGGGTGCGCATGACCACCTCTCTGCCGAGCCGGATCGCCCGCCGAGTCCGCCGCCTCGTCGGCCGTTCTGCAAGCTCGGCCGTGACCCGGGCCGACTTGCCGCCGGGACGGCGCAGCCGCAAGGCCTGGCTGTACGAGCACCAGGTTCCACCGGAGCGGACCGTCGCCGCCCTCGAAGGACGGCATCCGGGAAGTCGCGTCCTGATCGTCGGGACGGGTCCGTCGGGCAAGACGGTGCTGCCATACGACGACCGCCTGCACGACAAGTGGGACATCGTCATCGGGCTGAACGGGAGCGTCGAGCACCTCCGCAACCTCGACTACTTCCTGTCGGTCGAGAGCAAGGCCCACCTCTGGGACTGGTACCGATTCAGGACGGATCCGCGGGTCGTCCGCTGCGTCTCGGAATCCGGGGCGCGCCTCGCCGAGGAGTCCGGCTTTGCCGATGACCAGCCGAATTACTTCCTCATCCGCCACGTCTATCAGACCCCGTTCGACATCCGCCACTACCGCAATCCCGAAGGCGAGGAAGGGCTCGTCGTAGGCCCGCCGGGCGAGACCGGGCTGGGCCCCGGCACGGTCACGATGCAGGCCATCCACTTTGCGGGGCTCCTCGGGGCGAGGACGATCCACGTCATCGGGGCGGACCTCCACTTCAAGGCCGGCACCCAGCATTTCTACGGCGAGAATGAGTACGGCACGGAGACGGTCGAGGGTAAGCGCTATCACCGCCTGGACGTGGAGCATCGCCTGAACCCGATCGTCGAGGTCCGCCATCCCGAGACCGGCGAGATCGTCGAGACCACGCTCCACTTCCGCGAGAGCTCGGAATTCATCGACTCGGTCGTCCGCCACGTCCTGCCGGCGGCCGGGATCGAGCTGACCGACTTCTCGCACGGCCTGATCTCTACCGCCCGACGGGCCGACATCGACGAGTACATGGCGTCCTGAGCTCGGGACGGCAGACATGACAGGCCGGCGGCCGGTCGTGCGATTGCGGCGTGCGACGGAGTCGGACGCGGATCTCCTGCTCGCCTGGTCGAACGACGGGGCTACTCGAGCCGCCTCGTTTCACCCCGAACCAATCGAGCAGGCAGGCCACCTCCACTGGCTGGCGGCCATCCTCGCGTCGCCGACGACGGGCTTCTGGATCGGTGAGGCGGATGGCCGGCCCGTCGGACAGGTGCGGGTCGAGATCGTCGCCCATGAGGTTGGCGAGATCTCGATCTCCATTGCGCCCGAAGCCCGAGGGGCCGGCCTCGGGCGGGATCTCCTCGTCGCCGCGACCGCCGAGGCGGGCGAGGTTCTTCCGATCAGCACGCTGCTGGCGCGCGTCCGATTGGACAACCCGGCGTCGCTCGCCCTGTTTGCCGGCGCCGGTTTCGTCGAGCGAGGCCGGACGACCTGCGCCGGGGTGCCGTGCGCCGAGTTCGAGCTGCAGCTCGCCTGACGATGGCAGTCGAGCTCGTTTTCGTCCTCTCGCCAGACGATCTCCCGCGAGATCGAGGCGGTCGTCGGTACGTCGTCACGGACGAGGCCTGGACAGCGCCGTCCGATGGGCTCGATGGCGTGGTCGCCGTTCGGGATCTCATCGTCGAAGCGCTGGCCGGCCGGGACCTGTTGGCCGAGTCGCTCGGCCTGCTCGACGGGTGGGCGGCCGGCACCGGCGTCGTCGAGGCGAGCACGGTCGACGGCCTTTCGGCCTGGTATCACCGCCGCCTTCATCTATGGCGCTGGCTGCACGAGCGGCTGGCCTGGCTCGCGGTCCTCGAGCTGCTCCTGGCCGACGGCTCGGTCACGTCGATCGTCGTTCCGGCCGCCGAGACCGCGCTCGCCGAGATGACGACGCTCGAGGCTGCCGCGCGCCGCAGCGAGGTCCGTGTCTCGCCGTCGGGCGCGGCCGCTTCCGGTTCTGGCATTTCCGCGGCGGCTCCTCGACCGGTGGCCGACAGGCGGCCGATCGCCCGACTCCGCCGCCTCCCGGCCCGTGTCGGATCGGCCGTCCGGCGAGCCCGGATCGATCGTCGCCTTCGGAGACTCGCCGCGGACCCGCCGCGGCTCCTGGTCCTCGTCTCGCCGGGCGACCGCCAGGTGGTCACGACCGCCGACGGGCCCGGCGAGCGCAATCCGTTCCTCGATCCAGTAATCGACGCCCTCGCCGGCTCGGCGCTCGACCCGATCGTGCTCGAGCTGGGCGGCACGACGGATGGGGACGACTGGGCGCGACTCGTAGCACCCGGCGGAGCCCGGACGATCCCGGCCGAGCTGCTCGCGACCCGATTCTCGCGGCCCACGGACGTCGCCACCCGCCCCGGGGTCGAGCAGGCGGCCGCCCGCGTCGCCGCCATCTCGGCTCCGCTCGTCGTCGGCCGTGTCGATCTCGGGCCGCTCCTGCGGGCGGAGCTGGTGACCGGGATCCGGGGCGCCCTCGCGGGGCGGCTCCGGGACCTTCCCCGGATGTGCCGCCTCCTCCGGCGTCTGCATCCAGCGGGGATCCTCCTCGTCGATGAATACGGCCGGCCGGAATGGCTCCTTGCGGCCCGTGCCGAGGGCATCCCGTCGGCGGCGGTCCAGCACGGGATCATCCATCGCTTCCACGTCGGCTACCGCTATCCGGCGAGGTCACCCGAACTGGTCCTGCCGGCCCGGACCTACGTCTTCGGCGACTACGAGGCCCGCCTACTGACCGGGGAGAGCGTCTATCGGCCGGATGAGGTCATCGTCACCGGCTCGCCGCGTCTCGACCTCGTCCCTCCGATGCCTGGACTGGCCAGGCGAGTCGAGACCCGCGCCGCCGTCCGGCGCGAGCTCGGCGTGGCCGATGCGGATCGGCTCGTGGTCGTCTCGACGACGGCGGCCGCGGTGCTGACGCGGTTCGGGGTGATGCCGGCGCTCGGCCACCTGTTCGATCATCCGCTCGATCGCATCCATCTCGTGATCAAGCTCCATCCCGCCGAACGTGACGGAGCTCGCTACGAGCGGCTCGTCGGCGGTATGGCCGCGGCACGGGGCATGCCGGCCCCACCGATGACGGTCGTGAAGGCGATCGACCTATACCGCCTGTTGGCGACGGCCGATGCCCATCTCGGCAGCTTTTCAACCGTCCTCACCGAGGCGACCGTGATCGGGACGCCGAACCTCCTGGCAGCCGCGGACGCCGGTGGCGATCTCCTGGACTACGTGAAGACCGGCGTCGCCAGGCCGGTCCGGGACGGCGGCGACCTGCTTCGGGAACTCGACACTGCCGCGGCCGGCGAGACGCCGGGCGCGAGTGCTGCCCGGGCAGCGTTCGTCCGCGAGCATTTCCTGTCCGGCGCCGCCGCGCCGCGGATCGCGGCAGACCTCACCTCATGGCTGGTGCGATCGGAGACCTCGGACGCTTCCTCAGAGCCTGGTCATCGGGATGGCCAGGAACTCGTAGGTGAGGATCTGCCCCGCCGCTGACATCGCCGTGTTGCGACCGATCGTGATCTGGGCAACCGCCGGACCGTAGCCGAAGGGCCCGGTGTAGTCGGCCCAGGCCGGGACCTCGAGGATCAGCCCGTTTCGGGCGGTGTCGGTAACCAATCGATACGGTTTCCGATCGTCAAGGCGCACGAACCAGTCCTGAGCCCGCAGCAACGGCGTCCGGAGGCGGTCACCCAGCGTGCCGCCAATGCCCGTGACCCTGACGACGACCATCGAGTCGGCCGGGGCCGGGGGAACCTGGGCGGGTTGCCCGACGTGCGCCTCCACCGTCCCAAGGGGCACGGGTGCGCCACATCGATCGGGTCCCTGGCTCAGCACCTCCCAGTGGTCGGTGGCGAGGGCCTCGCGGTAGCGGCACAGCATCTCGACGTTCGTGGCGGGTGACTCGAACCACCGGAAACGCCCGTGGATCGTCATGCCCGGGTCGATGTAGAACTCGCGCAGGATCCGTGCCGGAGCCCGGTCGGACGCGAGCATGGTGGCGTTCATCTGGTCGAGGGTTGCGGTGTAGGCGCTGTAGCTCTGGAACACCGGCAGCGGTCGCCAGACAACATCGGGATAGGCCGCCGCGACATCCGCTTCGAACGGCTCGACGTGGACCGTCTGCCCCGCGAGCGCGTCGACGACCGCCGTCGGGATGGCCAGCTCGCTCCGAATCGCAAGGCGCGTTGCCGCGACGCGGGCATCGATCTGGTCGAGCCTGATCGCGGCGTACAGCTGGCCGATCGCGGTCCGCGCAGACTGCCTCGGCGAAAGGAACACATCTGCGCGGGTTTCCGTGACGCCGAGATTCAGGACCAGGATCAGGGCAACCGCGAGCCCCATCTCGCGTCGCCGAAACGCCCCCAGGAAGGGGATGAGGGTACCCGCGGCGGTCGCGGCAACGTACGTCGGGAACGGGCGCAGCGCCAGCTTCCACTGCAGGAAGAGGATGATCAGCAGCAGGCCGGCGAGACCGAACTGGCGGGGCCGCGGTAACCCTCGTGCCACGAGCCACGCACCGAATGCAACGATCGCCCAGCCGACGCCGAGAGCCGGCAGCTCCCACAGCTTGGCCTGGATCAGGGGGCGTGTCATTGCCTCGTTGTAGCCGGAGACTATCTCGACGGAACCACGGACGTACGGGACGACATTCTCGATCGCCTGACCCGACCCCAGCCAACCGACGAGGAAAGAGGCGACGGCAATCCCGATGAACGCAAGCCACGCCCTCGGTCGGCGAGGCGCCAAGGCGAGGACGACGATCGCGACGACCGCGATCAGCGTGATCGCCAGGCTCAATTTGATCAGCGGGGCGATGCCCGCGGCGATACCGGCCAGCACGATGACGCGCCGATCGGCTCTACCGCGGCGAAGGGCCTCGACCGACAGGACTACGGCGAGGACGGCCGCCTGCTCTGCCGCCGGCAGGGCGATGGCCACGGCGCGGATCAGGAGGTATGCAGCGAGCGCCGCGATCGGCAGCGGCAGCGACCGGCGCAGGATGGCGAGGCCGGTGATCGCCAGCGACGTAAAGACAGCGCCGGAGAAAAGGATCGCAAGGACAGACGTCGGGCCGTAGATCGGCCACGGAACTGTCAGGAAACCGAGTGGGCCGTAGGTGAAGACGAGGTCGGCGCCCCATGCAATCCGGTCGGCGGCCGCCAGGTGAAGGGCCGCCCGCCATGACTGATCGAGACCAGTGATTTCGGCGGGCGGACTCGGCCACGCCGCGACGGCGATCAGCGCGCCGACGATGACGACGACGGCCCACGGGCGGGCGAGCCGGGTCAGCCACGGCCAGCGACGCAGCGAGCCGTCCATGAGCTCGCGAGCCCGATCGCCGGGCCAGCGGCGCCACCGCGCCCCTCGCGTCGTGTCGGCCCTCATCGGCCCTCCGGCGGATCGGTCAGTCCCTCGTCTCCGCAGCGTAGCCGAATTGAACGCTGGATCGGGGGCGGTCGGATCGCCGGAGCAGGAGGGCACCAGCGACCGTGGCTGCCAGGGCCAGGGCCGCCAGGACGAGGCCCACGTACGTCGCCACGGGGACATAGCGAAGGACGACGGCGTGAGGGCCTGCCGCCAGGGCGACCCCACGGAATGCAAGGTCGACAGGAGCGACAGGGGTGGCCGCGCCGTCGACCAAGGCCTGCCAGCCCGGCCCGAACGTGTCCGTGACGACGAGGACGCCGGCCGGACCGTCCGGCACCGACACCTCGACACGGTCCGGCGCGTAGGCCGTGATCTGTGCCGGGCGCGACTTGCCGCCGCCGTCGGCCGAGCCCTGGCCGGACGAGCCGCCGATCGGCCGGTTCGGGCCGAAGGATGCCGCGTCGTCGCCGAGGATCCAGGCCGTCGCGGCGAGCTCGTTGCGACTCGCCCGGCCGATGGCGTCGACTAGGCCCGCACGTGTCGGCTGTATCGCCACGGCCGTGGCGACGAAGGCCCGCGGCAGGGGATCGGGGTTCTCGTAGACGACCACGTCGCCGTCACGGAACCGCTCGACGTAGCCATCCCCGGGACCGGGCGCACCGTGGACATAGATCCAGCGGACGCCGAGCAGGTCGGCCACCTCCGGATCGATCACCGATTCGAAGCTGTAGGCCCGCACGCCCCAGCTCCAGAAGTAGCGATAGAGGGCCGGATCGGCGGTGAGCTGCGGCGCGATCAGCGCGCCGAACAGGTCGTGAAACCCGAGTGGATGGATCGGCTGGTAGCCGTCGGCCTGGAACAGCCCGACAGCCCCCATCCGGTCGCCGGCGTCGCCGATCGTCAGGACGCGGTTCTGCTCCGGCGGTCCCTGGGCGAGGACGAAGGCCTGGCCCGGAGTCATCGCAATCTCCTGCTCGTAGGACCCGAGGGCGCCGCTCGAGAGGCGCTCGCCGTGGGCGAACAAGATGCGATCCGACGCAAACAGGACGAACACGACCGCGACGACGGTCGTGCCCATCCGGCCGCCGCGGCGGACAGCCAGGACCGCGATCGCGACCACGATGATCCCGACGAGGATCGACACGAGCGCCAGCAGCCAACCGATGTCGGACGTCGCGAGGCCGCTCGGGCGCCGGACTGCCCGCGAGAGCCGGATCGCCGCCAGGACTACCTGCAGTCCGATGACGAGGCCGATCGCACCACCAAGTCCGATCGCCCGGATCCGATGTGTCGCGACGATCGACCGGAGCCAATTTCGTCCGGCCTCGCCACGGATCGTTGCCGCTCCGATCGCCACGGTCGAAGCGATCGCGAACGGCATGAGGTGGCGGATGCGCACAAGCTGGAAGGAACGCAGGAAGCCGAAATCCTGCTGGATGGGGGTTGCAAGAACCGAGACCAGGTCGATCAGCGGGATCAGGCCGAGCAGCGCGACGATGGCAACCGTCCGGCGGTCGACCGGGCGGCGGGCTGCCACAAACACGCCGATCAGCAGCAGGACCAACCCGACGACACCCGGGAAGAACGTTCCGTAGCGGTCGGCGGAGCCGCCGATCCCGGCAGCGACCTGCAGGCCGAATGGCACGCCGCTGTACAGCGACAGCGTGTTGGCGATCGCGTGGAGCGGCTGGGTGTCATAGATGTCGGCGAGATTCCACGCCGCTCGCTCCGAGATCGGCAGGTAGGTCAGCTGCGCGAGTAACACCGGGCCGTTGAGGGCGATGCTGCCGGCCCAGGCCGCCATCCACCAGCCGAGTCGGACGATCGGGCGCGGCCCGTCCGGTGTCGCGAAGAGCAGCCAGCCAAGCTGGAGAAGACCCGAGATCAGAACGACCTGCGAGAGGCTTGCGTAGAGCAGGAACGCGTCGAACCCGATCCAGCCCACCACGGCCAGCCATCGCCGAGGTGCCGGCCGAACGGCCCGATCGGCCAGCCACAGCCCGAGCGGGACGCCGAGGGCGCCAAAGCCGTAGATGTAATGCCAGAAGCCGAACAGGAAGACGAGCGACCCGATGAGACAGGCGACGAACGGCAGCCGCAGGACGTCGCGCAGGAACAGGTGCATCCCGATGCCCGCGACCGCGGCCATCAGCCAGGCGGTGATCGCGTACGCCAGAAATGGGCCGAGAAGGAAGCCGAGGGCGACGTCCGGCGCGAATGGGGCGATCGAATGCTGGGCGAGGATGTCGTTGCCGGCACCGAAATACGGGTCCCACCAGCTGAGGCCATACCGCGTCCATTCGTTGATCGTCGCCCCGATCCGGGGCACGCCGCCGGCGAGATCGAAGACATCGAGGTTGTAACCGAGCCCGCGAGGGCCCGCGAGGATCGTCTCGAGGGTCGGAAACGAGAGCAGCGCCAGGAGGCTGTACAGCAGCACCAGGCGAGGGGTGCCCGGGTTCCGCGGGGTCATCCGGCTGATGCATCCGTCGGGTGCGCCGCGCGACCCCTTCGCGACGTGAGCTCGAGCACCGCCGCGGCGACCCTCTCGGCGCCTCGACCGTCGACGACGGCGCGGCCGCGGGCGGCCATCGATGCCCGGGCCGCCTGATCCGCGATCAGCCTCGTCACCGTCGCGACGACCGTCGCCGGATCGATCGATCGACCGTCGCCCAGGTACTCCGCAGCGCCCGTTCCAGCAAACGAAGGCCCGACCGGCAGCTGGTCGTCGACGACCGCAAGCAGGATCATCGGTCGCCCGAGCAACGCGAGCTCGAACTTCATCGTCCCCGCACCGCTCACGACGAGGGTGGCCGCCGCGAGGCGAGGTTCGAGGTCGGGTGGGTCGCGCAGGACTTTGGGGTACGTCGTGCGGCCGGCACGGCCGAGCTCGTCCAGGCGTCCGCGATAGCCCGAACCGACGATCGCGACCGTCGACCAGGCGCCGCCGGCGGCGATGGCCGGGGCAACCCGAGCACTGACATCCGCCGGATCGCTGCCCCCGAAACAGACCACGACCTCGGCCGGCGCCGCGTCGGCAGGCGGCTCGTCAGCGAGCCGGCGCAGCGAAGACCGGATCGGCGCGTAGTCATAGCCCGCGAGAACCCGGCCCGCATCGGCCGGTCCGCCCCACGTCGCAAGCGAGGGCTGGATGACGAGCGCCGCGGCGCCGCGGAACCATTCGCGATCGTCGAATACCGCCAGCCGATCCGCCGGCCAACGTGCGCCGACCTCGTTGGGGTCCGGCAGGTCGACGAGGACGACCGCGTCGGCGTCGTCGCTCACTGAGCCCATCCCGACGCCGAGCTCGCTGAGCCGTTTGGCCTGGCTCTCCGTAGGCGCCCCCCGAAGAATCTCGAAACTCGCCCGCGCGCCGGTCCCGGCAAGTGCCTCGGCCATCGCGACCGCCCGCGACAAGTGGCCGCCGCCGTCCGCCGGTCCGCCCGCGGTGACGAGGTGGACGGCGGTCATGCCTTCCGCGTGGGCATCTAGAACATGTCCCAGGCAAGCGGCTCGTGGCGCCCGATCGGCCGGAGGGTTGTCCGGCCGACGACCTTCGACAGGTCGCGCACCTCGATGCCAGTACCGGGCCGCAGGACGGCGACGTCCTCCGCGGTTACCTCGATGCCCGCCGGCAGGTCGCGGGCGGCGAAGAGGCTCCGTCGCGCGGTCACGTACAGGTCGGCTTCGGCGGGCGCCATCCGCTTGATCCCGCTGCCGAGAGCGTCGTGGGCATCGCGAATTGCCCGGACCATCGCGGTCAGCTCGTCGGGCTCGATCGCGAACCGGTGGTCGGGCCCCGGCAGGTCGCGGCTCAGCGTGTAGTGCTTCTCGATCACCGCGGCCCCGAGCGCCGTGGCGACGATCGGTGCCGTGATCCCGGCGCTGTGATCGCTGTAGCCGACAGGCACGTGGAAGGCGGTTCGCAGCGTCTCGATCGCCCGGAGGTTCAGGTCGCTGAACGGCGGCGGGTAGTTGACGACGCAGTGGAGCAGGATCAGCTGGTCGTTGCCGGTCGCGGCGACCGTGTCGACCGCGTCCTGGACGTCTGCCAGGTCGGCCATCCCGGTCGAACAGATGATCGGCTTGCCGCGCGATGCGATCTCGCGGATCAAGGGCAGGTGCCAGAGCTCGTACGACGCGACCTTGAAGGCCTTGACGCCGAGCTCATCGAGGAGATTGACGGCCTCGACGTCGAACGGTGTCGAGAGGAAGTCGAGGCCGGCTGCCGTCGCGTGCTCGAACAGGGCGGCGTGCCACTCATGCGGCAGCTCGAGCTCCCGGAACAGGTCGGACATCGTCTTGTCCGGCGGGAGCAGGTCGTCGAGGTATTTCGCTCGGGTCGTCGTCTCGGCGACGATCCGGTCCGCGGTGAACGTCTGGAACTTCACCGCGTCTGCGCCGGCCGCCGCGGCGACGTCGATCAGCCGCTTGGCCTGGTCGAGGTCGCGGTCGTGGTTCGAGCCCGCCTCGGCGATGATGTAGACGGGCGCGTCGCCGCCGACCTCGCGATCGCCGATCCGCACGACGTCCATTCAGCTCTCCTCGGACTTCCTGGGCTGGTTCAGCTCGGCCTCGCGATGACTCCGCTGGCTGATCGTTGCGTTCAGCTCCGCAAGACCCGTCCCGCCGGCGACGATCGACTCGAGCGTCGCGAGACGAGCCGGCGGCCGACGACCGGGCAGCCGGGCCGCGACCGCTCGGGCGAAGACCAGGTCCGCCGGCGTGTCGACCGTGTACCGCGGGTGGCGCCAGGCCGGCGGCGCGGTCAGCGACCCGATCGCGAACCGCTCGGGCCGAGCATAGACGAAGGGCAGGACGTGCTCCCGGTCGGCGGGCTCGGTCGCCTCTCGATCGGCGATCCAGAGGGCTTCGGCACGGACCGCCTCACCACCGATCCCCAGCGGCAGGCCGGCGATCCCGACGTAATCGAGCGGGCCTTCGTAGAGTCGGACGAGTTGGGCGGACATGATTTCGGGATCGGCGAACGGGTTGTCCCCGGTCTGGCGGAGGACGACATCCGGCTCGAGCGGCCGGACGGCGTCGGCGACGCGACGCAGCACGTCGTGGACGGAGCCGCGATGGACACGCACGCTGAGGACCCGCACCGCCTCCGCCACGGCGTCGTCCTCCGGGCGGTCCGTGGTGGCGAGAACGATATCGTCGACTACCGGAACGGCCCGTACTGCCGCGATCGTCCAGGCGAGGAGTGGACGGCCCTCGATCGACTCGAGGATCTTGCCCGGAAGGCGCGTCGAGCCCATCCGTGCCTGGATGACTGCGATCGTCCGCATCGGGCCGATCAGCCCGCTCGGTAGGTCGTCGTCACCTTGTCGAGCGCGGCAACAACGTCGTCGACGTCGGCGGCCGTCATCGACGCGAACAGCGGCACGGTCAGGAGCCGATCGTACGCGGACTCGGCGACCGGCATCGAGACGCCCGGGAACCGCTCGCGATACCAGGGGTGGCGGTGGACCGGGATGTAGTGGACATTGACCCCGATCCCCTCCGCCCGAAGTGCATGGAACACGGCGCCGCGGTCGACCCGAAGGCGGTCGAGGCGGAGCTGGACGAAACCGAAGTGCCACGCCGGATCGGCCTCGGGCAGGACAACCGGTGGGTCGAGGAGCTCGTGCCCGGCCAGGCGACGGAGGTAGTGGGCCGCCAGCTCGCGGCGGCGGGCAAGGAACGACTCGATCCGCGCGAGCTGGCTCGACCCGAGCGCGGCGCCGATGTCGGTGAGCCGGTAGTTGTAGCCGAGATCGACCATCTCGTACGTCCAGTCACGGCGGGCCGCCAGCTCGGTCGCGATCCCGTGATTGCGGAACCGGTGGAGCCTGTCGGCGTGGTCGTCGCTGTCGGTCAGGACGGCGCCACCTTCGCCGGTCGTCAGGATCTTTGCCGGATGGAGGCTCAGGACGGTCATGTCCGCTAGGGTCCCGACCGACCGCCCGCCCCACGTCGCGCCGAGCGAATGGGCCGCGTCGGCGATGATCGTCAGCGGCCCGCCGGGAGCGCCGTCGGCGATCGTCCGGAGCGCGTCGTAGTCGGCCGGCTGGCCGGCGTAGTCGACCGGCAGCAGCGCCTTCGTCCTCGGCGTGATCGCCGCGGCGACTGCGTCCGGCCGGATCAGAAGCGTTCCGGGGTCGATGTCGGCGAAATGCGGCTCAGCCCCGACGTAGACGACGGCGTTGGCCGTGGCCACGAACGTCATCGGCGTCGTGATCGCCTCGTCGCCCGGGCCGAGGCCCGCCGCGGCCGTCGCACCGTGCAGGGCCGCGGTCCCGGAGCTGAAGGCGATTGCGTGGCGGGCGCCGGTAAACGCCGCCAGCTCCCGCTCGAAGGCCGGCACGCGCGGCCCGGTCGTCAGCCAGTCGGAGCGCAGGGCGGCCGTGACTGCCGCGATGTCGTGGTCGTCGATCGACTGATGCGCATACGGCAGGAACTCGCGACGAACCGGCTCTCCGCCGTCGATCGCCAATCGCGCGGCGGCAGGCGCGCGGACCCGGCCCTCGGCGCCGCTCACCGGATTGCCAGCTGTGCGGCCAGCCGATCGGCCATCCAGGATCGGACGTGTGCCAGCCCGACGTCGAGGGCGACCTCGGGCCGCCAGCCGAGCAGGTCGGCCGCCCGGTGCGGATCGCACCGCAATACAGCGATCTCGCTCTGGGGGTGGATATGCTCGACGTGGACGATCCGTGAGCCGTCGCTCTCGATCGCGGCCGCCAGCTCGTTGACGCTGACGTCGGCGCCGGTTCCCGCGTTCAGGATCTGGCCGGTCGCCGCTTCCGACAATAGCGCGTCGCAGACGAACCGCGCGCAGTCCGAAACGTAGAGCAGGTCGCGCGTCTGCGTCCCGTCGCCATAGATCCGGAGCTGCTCGCCGATCAGTGACCGCCGGCTGAAGATGGCCACGACACCGCCCTCGCCCACGGACCGCTGGAAGGGGCCGTACGTGTTGAAGGGCCGGACGACCGTCGTCGGCAGTCCGTACGCGTGGAAGTAGGACAGCGTCAGGGCCTCGCCCGCGAGCTTCGACGCGGCGTATGGCGAGGCGGGCTTCGTTGGGTGATCCTCGGAGATGCCCTCTGGCGTCGTCGCCCGGTCGTAGACCATGCACGTGCTCATGAACAGGACCCGGGCACCCGATGCCCGGGCGCCCTCGAGCAGTTGGAAGGTGCCGACGACGTCGTTCTCGAAGGTCGTCGCCGGGTCGTCGATCGAGTCCTGGACGGAGATCGAGGCGGCGAGATGGGCGACCGCGTCCACCCCGCTCGTCCAGCGCCGGCAGGCGGCGGCGTCGCGGACGTCGCCTCGCTCGAACGGCAGCAGGCCCGGGTGGCCGGCGAATTCGGCCAGGTTCTGCTCGTCGCCGGCGACGAGGTTGTCGATCGGCAGAACGCTGTGCCCGCGGATAAGCAGCTCGCCGACCACCCAGCGGCCGATGAAGCCCGCAGCTCCAGTGACGAGGATCCTCACGCCGGCCGGCCGTCGGCTGTGAACGACGGGGCAGACGACGCCGCGAACGTCGCCTCGACGAGGGACCGAACCTCGTCGGCCGTGATCCGCTCGACACCGTCCGAGCGGTATGCGACGACCGGCGCGGGCGGTGTGTCGCGATAGG
>WNGI01003637.1_pt1 | contig 33186 bp, 32 predicted proteins | sample 5400621 | NCBI WGS metagenome assembly WNGI01 (sample SAMN13153374, study PRJNA577476) | soil metagenome | isolation source: 20 cm soil or saprolite under Garry oak tree replicate 1 | place: USA:California | collected 2016-06-15
TCCGGAACGGGCGATCGAGATCGGGCCGCTTCTTGCGGAGAATCCACACGCCGGCGCAGACGAGCACGAACGCGAGCAGGGTGCCGATGTTGACCAGCTGACCAAGCAACTGCAGCGGCAGGAGACCGGTCGCGAGCGTCACGGCCACGCCCGTGAAGATCGTCGAGAGGTACGGCGTCCGGTATTTGGGATGGACGGCGCCGGCCCATTTGCCGAGCAGGCCGTCACGCGACATCGAGTAGAACACGCGCGACTGGCCGAGCAACATCACGAGGATGACCGAGCCCAGCCCGAGCACGGCACCGATGTCGATCGCGATGCGGACCCACTCCGGTGCGCCGACCTTCTGCATCGCGTAGGCGACCGGCGCGGCGACGTTGAGCTCCTTGAACGGCACCATGCCGACGAGAATTGCGGAGACGACGATGTACAGCAGCGTGCAGACGAACAGTGAGCCGAGAATGCCGATCGGCATGTCTTTTTGCGGATTCTTTGCTTCCTGAGCCGCAGTCGAGACGGCGTCGAATCCGATGTACGCGAAGAACACCAGTCCTGCGCCACGCAGGACACCCGACCAGCCGTAGGTGCCCCACTCACCCGCGTTCGGCACGATGAGCGGATGGTAATTGGCGGGGGTGATGTGCCCGAGTCCGACGGCGACGACCAGGAGGATGATCGTCACCTTGAGGATGACGATGAAGTTGTTGACCGTCGCCGATTCCTTGATGCCGATGACGAGGATGGTCGACATCAGGATGACGATGAACACCGCCGGCAGATTGATCCACGCGCCGGTGAAGACGAGCCCCGCTTTCGTGCACCCCGCGACGGCGGCGGTGACGTTGGCCTGCGTGCACCATTGTGTGGGTGAACCGGCGAGCTGCGCGGGCAACGAGAGACCAAAATTGCTGAGCAGCGACACGAAATGGCCCGACCAGCCGACGCCGACCGTCGCCGCGCCCGCCGCGTATTCGAGCACGAGGTCCCAGCCGATGATCCAGGCGACGATCTCCCCCATGGTCGCGTACGAATAGGTGTACGCGCTGCCCGCCACCGGCACTGCCGATGCCATTTCGGCGTAGCAGAGGCCGGCGAAGGCGCAGGCGACGCCGACGATCGCCATCGAGATCCACACCCCGTTCCCGGCGTAGAGCGCGGCGGCCTGGCCCGTGAGCACGAAGATGCCGGCGCCGATGATGGCGCCGATGCCGAGCGTGATCAGGTTGAGCGGGGTGAGCGCCCGGTTCAGCTGGTGCTCGCCCGCCTCGTTGGCCTCGGCGCGCAGGGTCGCAATGGATTTGGTAGCCCACAAACTCATGCGGGACTCCGTTCAGGAAGGTGACGAATCGGCGGCGCGGGACGCCCCAAGGTTCGCCCGGGGCGGCGATCTGTCAATAGAGTCGGAGGTTAGCTTGGTTAGTACGAGACCCGAACCCGCAGAGTCCACGTGCGCGCGAGCGGCACGGTCGCCACGTCGCCGATCGCCATAGGCGTGCTTGGGCTGTGGACGCCATAGCTGGCCGCTTCGGGATCGGCGCCCGAGTACTTCGTCCACGTCGCAAGATCGCGACCGCCGAACACCACGGTGGCGGCACGCGCGCCGAATAGCGCGGCCGCACGCTCCGGAAGATCGAACGCGATGGCGAGCTCGCGCAGTTTGAGGTAGTCGGCGTCTTCGTAGTAGGCGGACGGAAGCATGCTCGCGGTGACTGCCGTAGCTTGCGCCGCGAGCGGCGTTCCGGGAACCACACTCGCGGGACAGCGCGCGTACTCACACCGCCAGGTCGCGATTTGATTGAACAACGTCTGACCGGCCCGATAGTCGAGTGTTGCCGAAACGCGCCAGCGCCGCGCGAAACGCCACGTCGACATGAGCGCGGCGCCCTGCGTCGGATACGGGGTCCCCATCCAGGTGTACGATCCCATCACCACTTCGCTGCTGGTGACGATGCCGTCGCCGTTCGTATCGGCGAAGCTGACGATCGGCCGTCCCCAATAGCCATTGGCGGGGTAGCCCTGCTGTAGCTGTTGGCCTGTGGGACCGTAGGGTCCCGCGTACCCCAGCGGCCCAGGCACGAGCTTCACCATCCGATTGCGATTGCCCCACAGAGAGAGCCGCAGGTCCCAGCCCACGGATGGGCGATCGACAAGCTGCGAGGAGATCGTGGCGCCCACACCCCGGTTGCCGATTGCGGACCCCGAGAAATACTCCTGATAGTAGCCGGTGGCCCCGCTGACGTAACCAAACATGAGAACTCGTGACCGAGAGTCGTAGTACGTGCCCTCGGCGCGGACCTTGCCTGCCAGCGCAGTTGCCGTGGCGCTCAACTCCACCCCGCGTGTGAACTCGGCCTGCGGCCGTGGAGGCGGAGCGAGGAGCGGCGAGTAGAAAAGAGGGACCATGTCGTTGGCCGGGGCCTGGCTCGACGATCCGTATGCCGCATGCAACGTCACCTGGCCGAGCGTGCTTTGCGATGTCTGCCGCGCGATCCAGTCGATCGCAAGATTCGCATGCGTCGCTGACCAGGGCAAATAATCCTCGATGGCATCGTGGCGTAGCGTTCCGGTCACTAGCAGGCGCTTCCCGATCTCGATCTGCTCCACACCGTAGACGCCGAGCGATCTTACGCGCCGGATGCGGGTCTGAGAGGACCACGAGCAGGCCGTCGAGCCACAACCCGTTCCCGGCTGAATCCGCAGCAACGAGTCACGTCCCCGATCTCTCCAGTGCTCGACGCCGATGGTAGTGGTGAAGCGCATGCCGCGCCACGCGAGGTTGGACGACGTTGCACTGAATGCAAGCGTCCGGTTCGTCGCGGACCGGTCTCCGGTCGTATGCGCACTGGGGATGATTTTGATTTCGTCTTCCGTCAAATCGTCCAGACCAAGCGCCGCCCGAACGCTCAGCCAGGTGATGAGTCGGGCCTGTGCCGTGACGGCGAACTGCGTCCGGTCAAGCGTCTGGGTCCCGGGATCATGAAAGAACGGCGTCCAGGTAAAACCCGTGCTGTCGCTGGGTCCGGTCAACGCGTTGAGCACGGGTTCGTACATCGGCAGCCGCAGTGTGCTCGAGATGCGGCCAACGCTCGTGCTGATATCGAGATTCGGGACTGGGTGAAGCACCCCGCTGGCGCGGAGATTCCAGTTGCGGGAATCGCGGGACCAGTTCACCGCCGGAACGTCGTAAGGCACGGCATCACCGTCGATGGTCCCTGCAACCCGGAACGAACCCCACCGCGGACCCCCGGTCGCACTGAGGCCCAGCTGACCTCGCGGTGCCGACGCGAAGGGATTCCGCGCGATGAGGGGATTGAACGACTGCACGTAGTCCTGGACGCAGGCGCCATTCGCCTGCGCTGCAAGGCTGCATTCCCCTTGACGCATGTACGCGTTGGCATTGTCGAGGTCGACGCCGCCGTAATTCGTGGGCCAGCGGGCCGGGATGGCGCGGACCGTGCCTTGGGCGAACCCGCTGACCCGGACGGCTCCTGAACCGCCTTGCTTGGAGTGAATCAGGATGACTCCCGCCGCGGCACCGGGTCCGTAGACCGCCGTTGTTGCGGGCCCGCGCAGCACCTCGACGGTTGCCACTTCTTCGACCGGGATGTCATCGATTCGCGAAGGGGCCGGCCCCACCAACGGCATCTGTGAATCGTCTTCCCGCGCGTCGATGCGTATGCCATCGAGAAAGACGAGTGGCGGCTGATCGGCGATCAGGGAGCGAACACCCGCAAACCGAATCTGGGCGCCACCGCCGGTGAGGCCAGAACCAGGGACAACGAGGAGCCCAGGAATCCGGCTGATCAGCACCTCGCTCAGCTCGAGGGCGGTGCCGTCACGGACTATTGTCGCAACGTCGATGGTGTAACGATCCAGGGTGGAAAGGAGCCTGGGAGCCGAGGATGCGAGGGCGCTGTCGCTGACCCCTTGCCCCCACAGCAGCAACGGCAACACGAGCAACACCAGCAAACTACAAACTGTAGTTCGGCGCTTCTCGCGTGACGACGACATCGTGCGGATGAGATTCACGCAGCCCCGCGGTCGTGATCCGAATGAACTCTGTTTCGGTACGCAGCGCAGCGATATCACATACCCCGCAATACCCCATTCCGCTCCGCAGCCCTCCGACCATTTGGAAGACGACGTCCGCCACCGGGCCCCGGTACGGCACCCGCCCTTCAATTCCTTCCGGCACCAGCTTTTGCATCGAGACCTCCCCCTCCTGGAAGTAGCGATCGGCCGAGCCTTCTTCCATGGCTGAGAGGCTGCCCATGCCGCGGATCACCTTGAAGCGCCGGCCCTCGAGCAGGAACGACTCGCCCGGGCTCTCCTCGGTGCCGGCGAGCATCGAGCCCATCATCACGCTCTCGGCCCCGGCTGCGAGCGCCTTCACGGCGTCGCCCGAGTACTTGATGCCGCCGTCGGCGATCACGGGGATATCGCCCGCACCACGCACCGCGTCGATGATCGCGGTGATCTGCGGAACCCCGATGCCCGTGACGACGCGCGTCGTGCAAATCGAACCGGGCCCGACCCCCACTTTCACCGCGTCCACCCCCCGCTCCACCAGCGCGCGCGCGCCGGCCTCGGTCGCCACGTTGCCCGCGATGAGCTGCGCCTCGGGGAAGACGTCCCGCAGGCACGCAACGGTATCGAGCACGCCCTGGCTGTGCCCATGCGCGGAATCCACGACGATCACGTCGCAGCCGGCGTCGAGCAGCGCTTGCGCGCGGGCGCGCGCATCGGCCGTGCCGCCTACCGCCGCCGCTACGCGGAGCCGGCCATGCTCGTCTTTGTTGGACTCGGGATACTGGCGGCGCTTGAAGATGTCCTTGATGGTGATGAGACCTTTCAGCAGGCCCTGCTTGTCCACGACCGGAAGCTTTTCGATCCGGTGCTTGGCAAGAATGCGCTCGGCCTCATCGAGCGTCGTCCCGACAGGCGCCGTGACCAGCTTCTCCTTCGTCATGACGTCGCGAATCGGACGGTCCAGCTCGCGCTCGAACTGCAGATCGCGATTGGTGATGATGCCGACCAGCTTGCCCGCGCCGTCGACGATCGGCACACCCGAAATCTTGAAGCGCACCATCAGCTGCTGCGCTTCGCGCAGCGGCCGATCGGGCCCCAGGGTGATCGGGTTCATGATCATTCGGTGACTGTGTCCATGGCAGCGGAGACGATCGGAATGTTGAGCGGAATCTTGCGAGTGAAGCGGCTGGCGACGGCGACGTTGCGGGGATGCACCGTCGAGTGACGGGGCACGAGCAGGACGTCGTCGAAGGTGAGGGCGACGTCGGATCGGAAGGTTCCCATCTCGGAAGTTACTGGGACGGCTTCGTTTCCTCAACCGGCTTTTCGGGCTTCTTCCTCGCCTCCTCGACCGCGGCCTTGCCGGCCGCCGCGAGCCCTTCGAAGAATCGCCCCGCCCTTCCTACGGCGTCCATCGTGCCCTTGATGATCGTGACCGGCACGCGACCGGCGCGCATCGTGTCTTCCAGCGTCTCGGCCACCTTCTGAAACGCCGGCGCTCCGGCGGCGCGTTGCGAGTATTTCGATTCGAGAAACTCGATGTAATCGAGGACCTGGTACGCCTGCTCGTCGGGCATGACGTCGAGCTTGCGTCGGATGCGCTCGTTCAGCACGTCGTTCACGGCGATACTCCTCCCTCCAGCGATATCAAGTCCACAACCGGGTTGCCGAGGTAGCGGCTCCGGCCGTTGCGCACGCGCGCCGTGACCGTCATGGTGGCGAGCGGCGTGAGCGCGCGGAACGCGGGCAGCCGGGCGTCGGGCACGATGATGTACACGAAGCCCCGTTCCGGCAACGGCCCCCGTGCCAATACGTACGAAGCGCCGTTCGGGATGTCAGGCCGCAGCTCATCGGCTTTCTGGATGGCAATAAATTCGAGATTCCAGCGGAGCACCTGGCCGGCGTAGCGTTGCGGCTCGGCACGGAGCTCGGCTGCGGTCACCCCCACCTGTACCCCGGCGGGCGCGACCTGCAGATCGCCGCCTTTTACCCACCCCTCGAACTGCACGCGCGTCCACTCGCCGTTGCGGCTCAGGACACGCAGCGGTGTATCGGTGGCGAGTGTCCCGGCTTCAGGTCCGTCGGGAACGCGATAGAGGGTGGTCATGCGCATCGGTTGGGCGCGGCTGCTGTCGGTCTTGGTGGTGTCGACCGCGGGGCGTGGGACTCCCCCTCCGGCCGGAGTGGCTGCACCCTGGGTGGTGTCCGGGGGGGGGAGGGGGGGAGCGGTTGTTTCGGCGGTGCGCGTCGACACCACGTCGGCTACTCGCGCGAGCGCGCTGCGCTGCACCCATCCCTCGCGCGTCACGTGGATCCAGCGACCGCTGCTATCGGGCGGCGTCGCGCGTTTCAACCCAAACCCTTCCGCCAGCTCGGCGACCAGCGGACCGGCTGGAGCGGCGCGCAAGTTCTCGTTCGGTGTGCGGGTAACCAGCAGGTCGAAATCGGGGCGGTCGCTCTTGCCGACGGAGGTCGCGAAGATCCAGCCGTCGATCGTGACCTGGATCCAGTCGTTGCGCGTGGCGCCACCGGTCAGCTCGGCTCCACGCGCGAGGCGCGCGACACGGCGGCCCGCAACATCCTGGTAGAACCAGGCATTCTCGACGGTGACGCGGTATCGCCCCGAGCTCTGTGACAGCGCGGGCGGTGGCGGCGCAAGGCTCACCACAACTAGTAGCGCGGGAACGATCTGGGTAACTTGCATCCCCTTCAATATGACAACGTCCCGTAACACGCGCACCTCGCGCGGACCGGTGGTGCTCGTGGTACTCGACGGGTGGGGGTTCCGGCCGGGTCGCGACGGCAATGCCATCGAGCTGGGCCAGACGCCGGTCTGGCATCAGCTGTGGGAGCGAGCGCCGCGCACGCTGCTCGAGGCGTCGGGGCTCGCCGTCGGTCTTCCGGAAGGACAAATCGGCAACAGCGAAGTCGGTCACCTGAATCTCGGCGCGGGGCGCGTCGTTCCGCAGGACCTTGTCCGCATTTCGCAGTCGGTCGAGGCCGGCGAGTTCTTTCGCATTCCAGCGCTCGTGGAGCTCGTCGAGAATACACGTCGGCACGAACGAACGTTGCACGTGATTGGGTTGATTGGGACCGGTGGTGTGCACGCGCTCGATAAACATCTACTTGCAGCTGTCGAGATGGGTCGTCGCGCTGGTGCGCCGATCGCGCTTCACGCTTGGCTGGATGGCCGTGATACACCACCAAAATCTGCTCTCGGGTTCATGGAAGAGTTGCTGCAGGCCGTCGGGCCGTCGGGACGTCAGGCCGTCAGCACGGTGATCGGTCGGTACTACGCGATGGATCGCGACAAGCGGTGGGATCGCACCAAGCTCGCCTACGATGCGATGGTGAAGGGCGTCGGGGTACCCGCGCCCGATCCTGTCACCGCGATCCGGCAAGCCTACGAAGCGGGCGAGAGCGACGAGTTCGTGAAGCCGCGGGTGATCACCGGTGCGCCGCTGATCCGCGAGGGGGACGGCATCTTCTGCTTCAACTATAGAGCCGATCGCATGCGGCAGATCGTGCGCGCCCTCGCCATGCCGGACTTCGACGGGTTCGATGTGAAGGGCCGGCCCGCCGTCCGTCTGGTCACGATGACGCGCTACGACGAGACGTTTCCCTTCCCCGCCGCGTTCGAGCCGATGGTGTTGTCGAAGATCGTGGCCGAGGTGCTGTCCGATCGCGGAAAGACGATGTTCCGGACTGCGGAAACGGAGAAGTACGCGCACGTCACCTACTTCTTCAACGGCGGATACGAGCCGCCCTACAAGGGCGAAGAGCGGCTGCTGGTCCCGTCGCAAAAGGTGGCAACGTACGACCTGATGCCGGAGATGAGCGCGCCGGGTGTCACCGATGTGTTGTGCAAGGCGATCGCGGCGAAGCATCACGACTTCATCCTGTGCAACTACGCCAATGGCGACATGGTGGGCCATTCGGGCGTCCTGCCCGCCGCTATCAAGGCGGTCGAGACCGTCGATGATTGTCTCGCGCGCGTGCTGGCCACGGCCGAGCGAGCGGATGCCACGGTGCTGGTGACGGCGGACCACGGGAACTGTGAGCTGATGATCGATCCAGCGACCGGCGGTCCACACACTGCCCACACCACCAATCCTGTTCCAATCGTCATCGTGGGCGATGGCGCGGGGACCAGGCATTTGCGTGCCGGCGGCTCGCTTCGCGACGTGGGACCGACGATCTTGCAGCTGCTCGGGATTGAGCCTCCGAAAGAAATGACCGGGAAGGATTTGAGGGAGACCGAATGAACGAGGGATTGTCGGATCGACGGATCGCCGGATGGAAGAGCCGGGCTGTGCTGAGCGCAGCGATTGCGCTGCTGTCCGCCAATCCGGCGATCCCGCTATCCGCCCAGGTCGGTCATAATCCTGGCTCCTCTCCCTATCGCGACATTCCATGGCATTCCGGTCCGGTGGTATTCGCCGGTCACCTGAGCGGCGACCGCGGCACCGCCGATGCCGGCATGAGCAATGCGCGCACTACGGGTGTGCGGTGGGAACTCAATGCGGGCCGGACCCTCCTGTTTCAGTTCACGGGTGCCTATCTGCAAGGCGATCGCTTCATCTTCAATCCGTCGCTGGACTCGACCAACCCGGAAAAGCAGACCGGTCCGCACCCGTCGAATATCGGGATGGGGGAGATCGCCATGCAGCTCAAGCTCACCGGCGGCAAGACATGGCACAGGTTCGCGCCCTACGTCGGAACCGGACTCGGCCTCGCGTTCGATATCGACTCGCCTGGCGACACCACGCACAGTGGCTACACGTTCGGGACCAAGTTCACGATCGACTTGATGGGCGGCGTACGCCTGTATGGCAGGCGCCACCTGATGATCAATCTCGATGGGCGCCTGCTGTGGTGGAAACTCAAGTATCCCCTGTCGTTCCATTCGCCGGCTCCCGATGGGTCGCGGGTACTGCCCTTCTACCAAGGTCTGACGGACTGGACGATGCACCCCTGGGTCAGTCTCGGCATTGGATGGAATTTCTAGCCGAGGGTTTTCGCCGGGCATGGGCGCTCCTCGTCGCGGGTGATTCCGAAGTCTTCGGAATTGCGGTTCTCACTCTCAAGGTTGCCGTTGTCGCGACCACCATCGCCTGCGGGGCGGGCCTGCCGCTTGGCTACTTCCTGGCGACGCGCCGGTTCTGGGGCCGTCGCGCCGCGCTGACGGTCGTCAACACCGCGCTGGCATTTCCCACCGTCGTCGTAGGCCTGCTGGTTTATGGCGTGCTGTCGCGACGCGGTCCACTCGGCAGCATCGGCTGGCTCTATACCTGGCAAGCGATCGTGCTCGGCGATGTGCTGCTCGCCTTGCCGATCGCCGCGGCGCTGTCGGCGGCGGCCCTCCAGGGCGTCGATCCGCGCATTCGCCGGACGGCCGAGACGCTCGGTGCAGGCTCGTGGCGGACGGCGTGGACGGTGGCGCGCGAAGCGCGATTCGCGCTCGCCGCCGTGATCACCGCGGCCTTCGGCCAGGTGGTCGCGGAGATCGGTGCAGCACTGATCGTCGGCGGCAATATCCGCGGCGAGACGCGTACGCTGACGACTGCCGTCGCGCTCTACACCTCGCAGGGCGATTTCGGCATGGCGCTCGCGCTCGGTTTGGTGCTGGTCATGCTGGCGCTGATCGTCAACATCGCGTTGCAGCTTCTGCAGGGGCGCGGCAGTGGTTGAGCTACGGCAAGTGCGGCACCGGTATGAAGGACGCGTGGTGCTCGACTTCGAGCAGTTTGGCCTGCCGAAGAACGGCGTTGTGGGTCTGGTGGGCCACAATGGCGCCGGAAAAAGCACCCTGCTCCGGCTGCTCGCCCTCCTCGAGGCGCCAACGGAAGGGCAGGTCCTCTGGAACGGCACGGCCGTGTCGAAGCGCGCCCGCACCGCCTTGCGCCGCCGCGTGACGCTTGTCGAGCAACGACCCATCCTGCTTCGCGGCACGGTCCGCGATAACCTGGTTTACGGTCTCGAGCTGAGAGAACTCGGACGCACAGCGGTGAACGGGATCATCGGAGAGGTGGTCGAGAAGCTGGGACTCGCGCCACTGCTGGGCCGCCGGCGCAACGAGCTGTCCGACGGGGAGATCCAACGGGTCGCCGTCGCGCGGGCGCTCGTGCTGCGCACGGAGGTGCTGCTGCTCGACGAGCCAACTAGTTCCGCCGACCGCGCCGCCGCGAGCGCGCTGTATCGTACCCTCGCCGCCGAACGCGCCGACCGGGGTGAGTTCGCGGTGTGCATCGCGTCTCACCAGCTCGAAGACGCGTATCGCTGGGCCGACGATATCCGCGCGCTCGCGGACGGCCGGTTGTCGCCGGTTACGCCGGAGAACCTGTTTCGAGTGGAGCTGCCCACCGGCGAGGGTCTGAAGAGTGCGCGCGTCGCCAACATCGACATCGCGGTGGTGACCGATCGCAGCGGGCCGGCCGTGCTTGCCGTCCCTTCCACCGACATCTTCGTGAGTCGTGAGCCCCTGGCCTCGTCGGCGCGCAACGTGTTCAAGGGCCGCGTGACTGGTATGGCGATCGAGCAGCGGGGCGCGGGGGTGCAGGTGCGCGCGGAGATGGGGGGCGTGGAGCTCGTCGCCGCCGTCACCGCCGAAGCGGCGCGCGACCTCGCGCTGACACCCGGCAGCGCGGTCACCTTCTCTTTCAAGGCCACGGCGGTCCGGGTATTCTAAGGAATGCCGACAGCGTATCTCACGCGCATCGTCGAGTTCACCGCGACCCATCGGTTCCCCGCCACGCCGGAGTTTGCCGGCGCTACCGACGATCACAGCCACCAGTACAAGTGCGCGGTGACGGTGAAAGGCGCCGCCGATCCGGCGAAAGGCGGCGTCATGAGTCTGCCGGCGCTCAAGACGCTGCTCCAACGCGAGATCGTGGCGCAGTTCGACGGCCGGCACATCAACCAGGACATCCCGGCGTTCGCGGCGGGGAAATGGGTCGCGACGGGTGAGGCGCTCGCCATGTACGTCTGGGAGCGCCTCGTCGATCACCTGCCCAAAGGCGTGATGCTGCACTGCGTGCGCATCGAGGAGAGTTCCCATCTCTACTCCGAATACCGCGGGGAAACGTAGCGGCCGCATGCGGGCCGACTCCGCCGTGGTGGAGGAGTGGCCCGTCTGGCTCGAGGTGAATGGCGAACCCGCCGTCACCTGGATGTGCACGCCCGACCAGCTCGAGGAATTGGCCGTGGGCTGGCTGCACGGCGAGGGCTACATCGCATCGCTCGACGACCTCGTCCAGCTGCGGCCCTGCGCGCCCGACCTCGGGTTCTGGGCCGACGTAAAGCCGGAGCGCCTCGCCGAAGTAAAGGGCGAAAACCGGAAGCGCGTGCTCGCGTCGGGGTGTGGGGCGGTGGCCACCATGCTCGGCGATCCGGAAGCCATGGCGCGGTTCGCGCCGCTGCGGGGCGATCCACCGCCCGCCGAAACGTTGCGCGCACTTTTCAAGCAGCTGTTTGCCGCCGGCGCGCGCTACAACGAAACGGGCGGCATTCACGCCGCCGCGCTGACCGACGGCACCGCCGCCCTCCTCTTCCACGCCGAAGACATCGGGCGCCATAACGCGGTGGACAAGGTGATCGGTGCCGCCGTGCTCGCGCGGACGCCGGTCGTGGGCCGCGGCCTCCTCGTCACCGGCCGCATTTCCGCCGAGCTCGCGTTCAAGGCCTCACGGGCCGGCCTCGCGTGGGTCGCGACGCCCAGTGTCCCCTCCACACTCGCCGTGACGATCGCGGAGCGATCCGGCATGGTGCTGGTGGGCCGCGCCGTCAGCGGGACGCCGCACCTCCACAAGCGCGAAGCATGACGCCCAGCGATGCGGAGCTCCGCACACTGCTTGCGGAGGCGCACACGATCGCGGTGGTGGGCCTCTCGCCCAATCCCATGCGGCCCAGTCACTCGACCTCGCGCTACCTGCAGGGCGCAGGTTATCGGATCGTCCCCGTGAATCCCGGTCACAAAGAAGTCCTGGGCGAGAAGAGCTACCGGACACTGACGGATGCGGCCCGCGATCATGCCATCGACATCGTGAACGTGTTTCGCCGCAGCGAGCACGTCGGCCCGATCGTGGACGAGGCGATTGCGGTGCGCCCAAGGCTGATCTGGCTCCAGCTCGGCGTCACGGATCCCGCGGCGGAGCGGCGCGCCGAGGCGGCGGGCGTCCCCTTCGTCATGGATCTCTGCCTCGCGGTCGAACACGAGCGGCTCAGGGATTAGCGTCCGGGGCGCGGTCCTCGCCGGCGGCGCGGCGAGTCGCTACGGCGGAGTCCCCAAGGGATTGCTCCAGGTGGGCGGCCGCCGCATTCTCGACCGCGTCGTGGACGCGCTCCGCGCGGTCACGGGACAAGCTCCACTCCTGATCGCCAACGCGCCGGATGCCGCGGCATGGCGCCCCGACCTCCAAACCTTTCCAGACGTGCGGCCGGGGTTCGGGAGTCTCGGCGGGATCTATACTGCGGTGACGGCGGCCGCCGGTCGGGTGCTGTGCGTTGCGTGGGACATGCCGTTCGTGCCGGAGCAGCTGCTGCGCGCCTTGGTCGAGGGCGCGACCGCGGGGAATTACGACGCCTTTCTGCCGGAGAGCTCGGGGCGGCGCGGTCTCGAGCCCTTGTGCGCGGTATATGACGCATCGTGCGGGCCCGCCATCGCTCGGCGCCTCGACCAGGGCGATTTGAAGGCTATCTCCTTTCACTCTGACGTTCGGGTCGGTATCCTCTCCCTCGCTGAAGTCGCGAAGTTCGGGGATCCTGTCGAGCTGTTTTTCAACGTCAATACGCCCGACGAGCTTGCGCGGGCGGAGGCATTGTGGCGGCGACGCGGATGATCTCGATCATCGGGCTCAAGAACGCGGGCAAGACGACGTTTCTCGTCGCGCTCGCGGCGGAGCTCGCGCGCCGCAAGTTCCGCGTGATGACGATCAAGCACGGCTCGCACCCCGCCGACATGGATCAGAAGGGCAAGGACACCTGGCGCCACTGGCATGAAGGGAAAGCGGAGCGGGTGTTGATGGAAGGGCCGGGGCAGCGCGTGCTGTTCGAGCGCACCGAAGTGGAATCCGATCCCATCACCCTCGCGCGACAGTATCTCGACGGCGCGGACATCGTGCTCGTCGAAGGGTTCAAGCGCGCGCCGTTACCCAAGATCGAGGTCTACCGCGCCGTCGCCGGCCCGAAACCGGTGTTCGATCCGGCAGCGCACGATCCGGCCGACTGGGTTGCCATGGTCACTGATGACCGCGACCTGCGGATGCCCTTCCCGGTGTTCCGGTTCAGCGACACGGCCTGGCTCGTCACGCTGGCCAACCTCGCGTGGGATCGCGCGAAGATTCTCCCGCCATGACGCCCGCCGAGGCCGCCCGGATTATCCTCGAGCACTGCCAGCCGCTGACCACGGAGCGCCGGCCGCTGCGCGACGCGCTGGACGCGGTGCTCGCCGAGGATGTCACGAGTCCGATCGATCTGCCGCCCTGGGACAACTCGGCGATGGACGGTTATGCCGTACGCAGCGCGGATCTTTCAGCGTCGGAGACCACGCTGGCCGTGATCGAGACGATCGCTGCCGGCCAATTCCCACAGAAAGCGATCGGCGCGGCACAGGCGACGCGGATCTTCACCGGCGCGCCGCTGCCGCAGGGCGCCGACACCGTCATTCGCCAGGAAGACACCGCGCCGGCCGGGAATGGAGGGGGAGGGGGAGGGAGCGCCGTCACGATCCGCAATATCCGGGATGCGAAGAAGAACATTCGGCGCCGTGGGGAAGACATCCGGAAGGGCGCCGTGGCGCTGCCGTCGGGGAGTGCGCTTGGTCCGGCCCAGCTTGGCGTTCTCGCATCAATCGCCTGCGACGCACCGCTGGTGCATCGCACGCCGCGAGTCGCATTCATGGGATCGGGCGATGAGATCGTCGATCTCGATCAGAAGGCCGCGATTCTCGCCGGAACGAAGATCGCGACGTCGAACTCCTACACCCTCGACGCGCTGATTCGGCGTTCCGGCGCGAAACCGGTGAATTTAGGTGTCGCACGCGATACTAAGGAAAGCTTGCGCGAGCACCTGCGCGGTGCCGCCAACGCCGACCTGCTGGTCACGACGGCCGGTGTCAGCGTCGGCGAGCACGATCTGGTGCGGGAAGTGTTGCAGGAGCTGGGTGGCGAGCTGAAGCTGTGGCGCATCGCGATGCGGCCGGGCGCCCCGGTGGGGTTCGGCCTCCTGCGTGGCGTGCCCTGGATCGGCCTGCCCGGCAATCCGGTCAGCACCATGGTCACCTTCGAGCTGTTCGTGCGGCCGGCCATCCGGCGGCTGCAGGGCTACGCGTTGCCGTTTCGCAGGACGGTGCCCGTGGTGGTTGGGGAGCCGATCACCCTCGGTCCCAGGTTGCGACACTACCTCCGTGCCGTTGTCGAGGATGGGCACGCCCGTTTGACAGGGCCGCAGGGCTCTGGCATTCTCACCAGTATGGCGCGCGCGAACGCCCTGCTCATCGTCCCGGCCGACATGCCGACCGTTCCCGTGGGGGTCGAGCTGCAGGCGCTGATCCTCGACGATCCCCGCCACGTAGCGGAACCGCCCTACTGATGATCGCCGCGTCTCCCGTATTACGTCAGGTCCTGAGGCTCACGGCATATGTCCTCCTCACGCTTCTCGTCTACTGGTTCAACGCCGTCACGCCCCCTGAGGCACGCCTCGGCATCCTTTATATCATTCCGGTCTTGCTGGTCACCTGGACCGAGGGGCTGGCGTGGGGCATCCTGTTCGCCCTGGTGACGACCGTGTACCGGGAGGCCACCGCCTGGGTCCAGATGCCCCCCGACACGCCACTGGTGTGGCGGGTGGTCACCGGCCTGGCGTACCTGGCGGTGCTTGGCGTGGCCATGGCCGGGTTGCAGACCCTGCGGCGCAGCCAGGCGGCACTCGCCCGTCTCGTCACCCAGGATCCGCTGACCAACGTGATGAACGCCCGCGCTTTCGCCGACCGGCTGGGCCAGGAGCTGGACCGCAACCGCCGCTATCCGCGGCCGCTGGCGCTGATGTACATGGATCTCGACAACTTCAAGGTCATCAACGATACCCACGGCCATCAGACGGGCGACGCGGTGCTGCGGCTCGTCGCCGACGCAATGCGGTCGTCGGTGCGGCATGCGGACGTGGTGGGACGGCTCGGGGGCGATGAGTTCGCGGTGCTCATGCCGGAGACCGATTCGGCACTCGCCGACGCGGCTGCGAAGCGCCTGATCGTGGGACTGCGCAACGTGTTCAAGGGCACGCCGAACGTGACCGCCAGCATCGGCGTGGTCTCCTGCACGGCCACGGATGCGAGCACGGACGACCTGTTGAGACGGGCGGACCAGGCGATGTATGACGCGAAGAAATCAGGTAAGGATCGCGTGGTGCAGGTCGCAATTTGATTCTGCTGCTTGCGGCGTTCTTTGTTTGCGCGCAGGACACCACTCCGCAACTCTTTTACAGCGTCACCGTTCCCAACGATCGGTCGGCCTACCTCGTGGAATTGCAGATCGACCGGCCTCCCAGACAGAGCCGCCTCGTCATTCCGAGCTGGGCGCCCGGTGCCTATCGGCTGATGGACTCCTGGCAGAACATTCGTGACTTCGCGGTCGTCACCAGCGCCGGCGATCCCCTGCCCGTCCATCAGGACTCGCCGATCTCCTGGATAATCGACACGAGGGGCAGCCAGCGGATTACGGTACGCTACGCGGCCGGCCTCACCGACTCCGTCGCCTGGCGGCGGCCCAACAATCGCTGGTTTCTCCGCGGCACGTCGGGCGTCATCGATGGTGCGCGCACCTTCCTGTATCTCGATGGCTGGAAGCAGGTGCCCGCCCGCGTGACGTTCCAGCTGCCGGCCGGCTGGCGCCTCGCGACGGGGATGCCGCCCACGTCCAAAGACAGCACGATCTTCGCCGCCGCGAGCTACGATGTGCTGATCGACTCGCCGGTGCTGCTCGGCCGTTTCCTCACGTACTCCTTTACCGCGGCGGGCACGACGCATCGCGCCGTGGTCGATCTCGGCGGAGGCCGAGCCTACGCGCCGACGGTATTTGTGGACATGCTGCGGCGCATCTCGACGACCGGAATCCGCATTTTCGGCTCGGCGCCGTACACCGACTACACGTACATCTTTGTCGGGGGGCGCGGCGGCGGGCTCGAGCATCTCAACTCGACGACGATCGGCGTCACGACCGGAACGCTCGCCAGGAATCCGCGCGGCGCCAGAACGGTGAGCGCGCACGAGTTCTTTCACGCCTGGAACGTGAAGCGGATCCGGCCGGTGGAGCTCGGCCCGTTCGACTACGAGCACGAGGTGCGCACGGTCAATCTCTGGTGGAGCGAAGGTCTCAGCGACTACTATGCCGACGTGATTCTGGCGCGTGCCGGACTCAACAGCCCGGCCGATTTCGCGCAGGGGCTGGCCACCTCGATCGGTAATTATCGGGGGAATGCGGCGCGCCTGTTGATCTCGCCTGAGCGGTCGTCGTGGACGACGTGGGATTCCCCCGCCGTCAACAACAGCTATGTCATCTCCTATTACCTCCAGGGTGAGCTGCTCGGGTTTCTCCTCGACCTCGCCATCCGCGATTCGACCGACAACGCGAAGTCGCTGGACGATGTGATGCGCTACCTGCTCGCGCACTACGCCGGCGAGCGCGGCTTTACGCGCGACGACCTGGTGGCCGCCGTGCGGGACGCGACCGGGCACAACTTCGAGGAGTTCTGGCGGCTGTACGTCACCGGGACCTCCGAGATCCCGTGGGACGACTACGTCCGCGCGGGGGGGTGGCGGGTCGTCTTCACCAGCGCGCCGGCCGTCGATGCCCGCATCGGCTCGATTCCGCCGGCGGTGCAAGGCGGCCGCTGGCGGGCGGTGGCCGAGCCTGGAAGCGCCGCGCTCCAGACCGGCGATGAGCTGGTCCGCATCAACGGCCGCCCGATCATCGACGGCACCGATGTGCGCGACGCGACGAGGCCGATCGGCGCGGAGGCCGCCGTGGTGATCGATGTCGTCCGGGACAGCCAGCCGGTCACGATCCAGTTCCGCGCCGGCACGTACACCCGCACGCGTGCGCAGCTCCGCGATCTCCCGTCCCTCACGTCCAGGATGCGCCGCATCCGCGCTGGACTGGTGAGCGCTCCCCGATGATGGCGCGCGCGATCGAGCTGCTGCTCATCTTCACGTCGGTCCTGTTCATCGTGGATCCGTTCGCGGTCATCCCCACCTTCCTCGCGATGACCGCACGCGACACGCCCGCGCACCGTACCGTGCTTGCCCGGCGCGGCGCGTGGACCTGTGCGATCACACTCATCGCGTTCGCGCTCGCCGGAAGCCTGATCTTCAAAATCTTCGGCATCACGATCGGCGCGTTCAAGATCGCGGGCGGCGTGCTGATCGGACTCAACGCGCTCGACATGGTCCAGGCGCGCCGCAGCCAGCAGCGCGAGACCGCCGTCGAGACGGCCGAAGGGATTCAGAAGGACGACATCGGCATCATGCCGCTCGGCGTACCGATGCTCGCCGGACCCGGCGCGATCTCGACCGTCATGGTGCTGGCGCTCGGCGCGAGGTCGGCGGCGGGGACGGCGGCGGTCTACGTCTCGATCGTACTCACGGCCGTCATCACCTACTTCGTGCTCTCGGCGGCGTCGATGGTCGAGCGGCGGCTCGGACAAACCGGCATGCGCATTCTCACCCGGCTCATGGGACTCGTCTTGTGCACGATTGCCGTTCAGTTCATCGTCGACGGCATCAAGCTCAGTTTTCGCTGAGATCAATCCAAAGAACTAGTCCCTCGGAGCGAACGAAAAACCGGCGGAAATCCTTCCCAGGATTGATTGTTGCCCTTCGCGGCGCTTCTACGTTACGGCGTTATGTGCAAATCCCCTGCTTCGCTGCAATCCCGCTGAATGACGACGTCTCTTGTCAGTTCGCTGCTGATCGAAGCTCCGGTCGACCGGCACTTCGCTCAGCTGCACCGCGACCCGCAGGCCCTCACCGCCGCGGTCACGCTGTTCTTGCAGACGGGCCTGCGGCGCGGCAACGGCGTCGTCATGATTGCCTCCCGCGAGCATACGGACCTGTTCATGGCCGGCCTTCGGGAGGAGGGTCTCGATCCTGGCGTGTTCCTGAAGTCCGGCCAACTCGAGCTCCACGATGCGGACTGGACGCTTCGCAAATTCATGCGAAACGACATGCCGGACTGGGAAGACTTTCGGCGGTCGCTCGGCGCCATGTTCGAGCGGGTACGGGCGTTCGGGCGCGGCACGACTCGAGCGTATGGCGAGATGGTGGACCTCCTGTGGCACGAAGGGAAGCAGGACGCAGCAATTCGCCTCGAGGAGTACTGGAACGAGCTCGCGCGCCTGTATCCATTCTCGTTGTTCTGTGGTTACCTGCTCGATGTGCATCACGAGCACACCTACAGTGGCCGGCTCGAGGAGATCGGCCGCACGCACTCCGACATCATCGGAACTCCGGAGGATGAGCGCTTCCGCGTCGCGCTGGATTCGGCCAGCCGCGACTTGTTCGGTGTGCCGCTCTCGCAGATGGTGGGATTCTCCCGCAAGCGCGACAGCGGGGAGCAGCGCTTCCCGAGCGGCCAGCGAACGATGCTCTGGGTGACGCGCAATCTCCCGTCGGCCAGCGCGGCCGTGCTTGAGCGGGCGCGCCGGTACTACGACGAGTCGTTGAAGTAACCCGGTAGTGTCCCTACTGCTCGAAGCCCCGCTGGGGCGCCACTTCGCACAGTTCCACCGCGATCACGATACGCTCGTCGAGTCGGCCTTCGCCTTTGTCGAAGCCGGCCTGCGTCGCGGCAACAGCGTCCTCGTGATTGCCTCGCCCGCTCAGGTCGAGCGGCTGTTCGAGCGGCTGGCGGCGAGCAAGCTGCACCCCAAGTCTCTGGGCAACTCGGGTCAGCTCGCTATTCTGCAATCGGACCGACTCCTGGAAGAGTTCGTGGCGGATGGGCTACCGGACTGGGCCGAGTTCCGCGGCGCGTTGGCGCCCGTGCTGTCCCGGCTGCAGCCGTTCGGCCGGGGCATACGCGTTTACTCGGAGCTGGCGGGCACGCTGTGGGAGTGGGGGAACACCGAGGCCGCCGTGAGGCTCGAGGACTTTTGGAACGCGCTCGGAAGCGCCTATCCGTTCTCGCTCTACTGCGGTTTCACTGTAGACACGCACTCCGAAAACTCCTACGTCGGGCCGCTCGAGGAGCTCGGCCGCACCCATTCGGAGATCCTCGGCACGCCCGAAGACGAGCAGTGGGGTGTTGCGCTCGACCGCGCCAGCAAAGAGATCTTCGGGATTTCGCTGACGCAGATGGCCGGCGTCACCCGTCAGGACGGCGCACGGCGGTTCCCCAGCGGCCAGCGGACGATGCTGTGGGTGAAGCGCAACCTGCCGATGTCGACGGCGCAGCTGGCGGAGAAGGCGCGGCAGTACTTCAGGTTGAACGGCGGCTAGCGCGGCCAGGCATGGTACCACTCGTGGAGCGGCCTTGTCTTGAAACCCTCCACCATTCGCGTCATGCCGTTTTCCATGCTGAAAAGCCGGTCTGCCGTACGTCTCACCGATTCCACATCGTGATCCGCGTACAGGATCGCCGCGCCGCGATCGGCGAGCTCCCGCAGGCCGCGGCCCACTTGCTCGCGATGTAGCGGCTCGAGGCCGCGGAACGGCTCGTCCAGGACTGCCACGGCTGGGCGCATCGCAAAACCGAACGCGAGCTCCGTCAGCCGGAGCTCTCCTTCCGACAGCCGCCCCACTTGTTGTCCGACCCATCCCCCAATTCCGAACACGTCAACCACGCTGGTCCAGTCCTCGTGAGGGCAGAGTGCAATGTGATCGTTGAACGAGAGATGACGCGCCAGCCACGCTCGGTCGGGATGATAAAACAGCCCGTCACGCGCGAGATCGGAAAGCCGGGGTCGTGCCAGGCGCGTGCCACGCCAGCGGACCTGACCCAAATCCGGCCTGCGTTCGCCGACCAGCACCTTGAAGAACGTCGTCTTGCCGCATCCGGACCGACCGACGAGAGCCGTGATGGCCCCGGGCACGGCGTCGGCATAGGCGGAGTCGAGAATGGTCCTTCCGCCGAGCGACAGCGTGACCGAATCGCCCACCAGGACGGGCGTTTTCATCGCGCGAGTAACGCCAGCGCAGCGCTGAGGGTGACGTGGACCACGACGAGCGGCGCGAGGGCGGCGGCCAGGCGCAGGCCGAGGTTCCCGAGCAGGATGTCCTCATTGTCACGCTTGATGAACGCCACCAGCGCCCCGAGCTCGAACACGAGAATGACCAGCTCGGTACCCGCACGGAAGCTGAAGGGGGGAACCCCGACGAAACCAGCTGTGGCGGCGTTCGCGATTTTACCGGCGATCCAAAGGAGAACGAAACGGCGGACGTACGAGAGGAAGAGCGGGCTTTTGAGCCACGCCTCGAAGCTTACATGCGCTTGTATTTCGGTCCGCTCCCGCCTTCTCGTGGTGTCCATCGGGGCCCCAGAACATCCGTCGCCTTGCAGTCCACGCAATTCGGTGCGTTGATGCGCAGTCCACCGTCGGTTGCTTCGTATACACCGGCCGGGCACATGTGGGCGTAGAATCGCGCGACCTCGGCGGGCACGTCGGTCGGTGCAATCAGATGGCTTGGAATCGTATCGCGAGTCGCGTTGCCCGACTTGAAGACCGCATCAACCTTACTGACCCCAGGCGAAGTCTCGGCTGACCCCGGGCGCAAGCCCGGGGAGCTGCGGCGCTCGACCTCTGCATCAGCGTGCATCGCGTACTTCCCGCCAGGAAACCGTCCCCCGGTGAGCGTCATCAGCGCCGCCTGCAGGCCACCCAAGTAGAACCCGTCCCGGAAGGCCAGCCGCATGTTGCGCGTGCGATAGAGGTCACCGGCGATGTACGACGCGTTCACGAGGCGATCGTACTCGGCGAGCGGGGTGCCTGTCTTCAGATTCTGAAAGATTGCGCGTGCCGCGTAGATGCCCGACTGGATCGCGTAGTGAATCCCCTTGAGCGACGGGACGTCGACGAATCCAGCGGCATCGCCGAGCAGGACCACGCCCTCGCCGGTGCGACGCTGCGGCAGTGCGTAGTAGCCGCCTTCGGGAATCGTCTTCGCCCCCCACTCCAGCATCTCCCCGTGCGCGAGCAGCGGCGCCACCAACGGGTGCTGCTTGAAGCGCTGCACCAGGCCGTGGATATCGAGCGCCGCGTCGTGATAGTCGAGACCCACCACGAGGCCGAGCGCGACCAGATTCCGCTCAATTGGATAGATGAAGCTGCCGCCGAAAGCGTTGGACGGCAGCGGCCAGCCGAGCGTATGGATCACGCGATCGAGCGGCTGCCTGGTTTCCCAAAGCTCCTTCACGCCAAGCGCAAAGATCTGTGGATTCTCGGACGGCACGCCCTGCCATTGGCACCACGCCTGGGCCAGCGGGCCCCGCGTGCCTTCGGCGAGCGCGGTGACCCTGGCGACGAGATCGTTGGGCGCCTGTCCGGCTGGTGTCGGTTTTCCATCTCGATCGAGCCCGGCCGGCGCCGTGCGCACACCCGCCACCGCGGATGTGCGGACCAGGAGCTGCGCCGCCGGAAAACCGGTGAAGATGTTGACGCCGAGCTCTTCGGCCTTGCCGCCGAGCCACCGCACGATCTCGCATAACGACGCGATGTAGTAGCCGCGATTGTGCATCGTGGGCGGTGTCGGCAGGCGCAGCTTGCCGCCCTTCGTCAGCAGATACACGGCCTCCTTCGAGACCGGCGCGCGGAATGGAAAGTCCGAATCCTTCAGGCCGGGGAACAGCTCGCGCAGCGCCCGCGGGTTGACGACGGCGCCTGAAAGGGAGTGCTCGCCCAACGCCTCGGCTTTCTCGAGCACCCCGATGTTCAACTCCGTGCCATCCGCCTTCGCGAGCCTGGCCAGCTCGATCGCGCACGCGAGCCCCGCCGGTCCGGCACCGACGATGAGGACGTCGAGCTCCATGCGGTCGCCGGCACCTGGGCTGCCATCGTTGAGCACGAGGCGCTCGAGAGGCAACGGTGGCTGGTATTGGGAAGGGATGATCGAATTGTGCGGCGTGCTGCGTGCGGCGTGTTTATCCATGGAGCTTGCGGATTTCTTCGGTCAGTTTGGGAACAATCTCGAACAAATCGCCGACGATGCCGTAGTCGGCGACTTTGAAGATCGGCGCGTCTTTGTCCTTGTTGATCGCGACGATCACCTTCGACGTGCGCATGCCGGCGAGATGCTGGATCGCGCCGGAGATGCCCACCGCGATGTACAGCGACGGACTCACCGTTTTCCCGGTCTGTCCCACTTGATCGGCATGCGCGCGCCAGCCGGCGTCCACGACTGCGCGTGAGGCACCCACCGCGGCCCGCCCATCGAACGCCTGCGCCAGCTCTTCCAGGACCTTGAAGTTGGCCGGCTCTTTGAGGCCGCGGCCGCCCGAAATGATGATCTGCGCCTCCGCGACGTCGAGCGTGCCGGCCGGCGCGGGCTTGATCTCCCGCACGACCACACGTCCGGGAGACGGGACGGAGAGCGTTTCATGTTTCACCTGTGACGCCTGAGCGTCGGGGGGGGGAGTGAACACGTTGGGGCGCACCGATATCACCGCCGGCTCTCCGAGCACACGGACCTTCTGCAGGGCTTTGCCGGCGTATACCGGCCGCGTAGCGACGATCGTGCCGCCATCGACAGAAAGGTCGGTGATATCCGCGGCGACGCCCACGCCGAGCTTGGCTGCGACGCGCGGCGCGAGGTCCTTTCCTGTCGCAGTCGCGGCGAACACGACCGCGCGGTAGCCGCCCGACTTCACGCGCTCCGCGATGGCGGTGGCGCAACCCTCGGGCCCGGCGGAGCTACAAACGACCGCATCGACCGCCGAGCCCAGGCGTCGCGCGGCGGTCACGACCTCGTACGAGACTTTGCGCAGGGTACCGTCGCGCTGTTCGAGTACGGCGAGCGTCGTCACAGGACCTTCGCCTCTTCGCGCAGGAGCCGCACCAGCTCGCCGACTGCGGCGGCTCCCTCACCGACGATCCTTCCCGCTTTGCGCTCAGGCGGCGGCGTGAGCGCGACCACCTCGAGGGCGCCGGCTCCCGGTTGCACCGGCTTCACTTCGAGCGGCTTCTTCTTTGCCGCCATGATCCCCTTGAGCGCGGGGTACCGTGGCTCGTTGAGTCCCTTGTCCGCGGTGAGCACCGCCGGGAGTGGAAAGTCCACGACTTCGATGCCGCCCTCGATTTCTCGCTCCGCAACACCTTTCGTGCCCTCGATATCGAGATGCGACACGGTCGTCACGCATGGCAGATCGAGCAGCTCGGCGACCAGCGGCCCGATCTGGTGGTTGTAGTCGTCGATCGCCATGCGACCGAACAGAATCAGATCCCAGGCGGTCCCCTTCAGCTCGGCGGCGATGATCTTCGCCGACTCGAATGGATCGGCTGGAATCCTGTCTGCCTGGAGCAGCACGCCGCGATCCGCGCCCATCGCGAGCGCGGTGCGGATCGTCTCCTGCGCAGCGACGGGACCGAGGCAAATCACGGCGACCTCGCCGGTGCCGGCCTTTTCTTTCCGGCGCAGCGCCTCCTCGACGGCGAATTCGTCATAGGGATTCAGGACGAACTTCACGCCGGCTTCGTCGAGGCTCTTGGAGTCGGCCGCGATTTTCACGCGCGTTTCCGAATCGGGGACGCGCTTGATGCAGACAGCGATTTTCATGAGGCCGGAAAGCTACGCTACCGCCTCGCCAATCGGAACACGGAGATGCCCCAACTTTCGGGGTCGTCGGGTGGGTTGGTATTCCAGTCGCCGTAGGAATGGGAGCCGTCGGAGCGGTACCGCAGGACGTAGCTCCCCGCAGGCAGTGTGATGACGCCATCGAATGCGCGATTCTTGTCCGCCCCACCGGCCGGATCGGTCACGTCGTACGTCATCTTCCACACGGTGTGACCGGCGGCGTCCTCGATCCAGCCGTAATCGAGCATGTCACCGTCGCGGCCTTCGCCGATCGCCAGGACCCGCACGCGAGTTTGCGCGCTCAATTGGAACGGGGCGCGAGCATCTTCGTCGTCACCCATGTGCTCGAGCTGAGCCACGGTGGCGTCCGTCCCGGCGCCCCGTGTGCGCATGAACGGGCCAATGTCGGCGGGATTCAGCCGGCCGCTCGCCGGAAAAATGCTGATGCCCCAGTAGCGTCCCTCCGCGGGCGGCGCGCCGTTCCAGTTGTTGTAGGAGTGCGAGTCGTCGCTCTTGTAGTAGACGAGATAGTTGCCCGGTGCGAGATGGATCACACCGTCGAACAGGCGGTTTTTCTCCGCGCCGCCGGCGTGCTCGGTGTTCTCGTAATTCATCGCCCAGATCCGCTTGTGTTGCTCGTCGTCCACGATCCACGCGTAGTCGGCCATGCGGTCGGTGAATCCCTCACCGATCGCATAGATCCGCACGTCCATCGGCCGCCGCAGCGCGAAGCCAGCGGCGCGCATCTCTTCGTCATGGACGCCGATGAGCGAGACGATGGTCTGACCGGCAGGCACCGGCTCGTACTCGAACGGACGTACCGACGCACGCGTGGCCCGATCAGCAACGCGCAGCGTCAGTCCCCACGACTCCGGATCGGTGGCCGGCACGCCGTTCCAATTGTCGGGATTATGGGTGTCGTCGCAGGCGAAGTAGGCGACGTAGTGCCCGGGCTTGAGCCGCAGCGTTTCGTGCGCCAGGCGATTCTTCGCGGCGCCACCCGCGGGATCGGTGTCGTCGTAGGACATCGACCACACGCGCTTGCGGGTGTCGGCGTTCATGATCCAGCCGTAATCGAATCCCTCAGCGGCGGTCAGCTCACCGACCGCGTAGACCTCGACCGCCGTCGGCCGCGTGATTTCGAATCCCTTCCGAATCGTGCTGCCGCCGTCGGGTGCGAGCGTGACGATCGCGGAGCTCGCGAAGGCCGCTTTCGCCGCCGCGATATCGTCCGGCGTCGCGATGCGACCTGTCCCGGTAATCGCGAGCGCGAATTGCTTGTAGAGCCCGGTTTCGACGTAGGGGCCGCCATACTTGGCCCGTCTGCCAAGCCGGATGATGTCCCTGAGGTTGAGATCGAGACTGCTGCTGTTGAATGTGATCGACGAGGATGGATAGGAGGCGTAATGCGCTTCGTAGGTACCGGCCGGCAGCTTCACGGTGCCGGAGAAGCGGCGCAGGCCATTCGACTCACGGCGCGTATCGACCGAGCGCAGATCCCACACGACCGCGCGCGTGCGCGCATCGAGGATCCACGCCGCGGCCGGCCATGTGGTCTGCTCATCGTCCTGCCAGTGCGCGTCATCCCGCTCGTGCAGGCGGTCCGGCCACGGCTCAGCACCGGTCGCCGTGATCGAGAGCGCCTGTGGGGACGTCAGAACGAAGACGCTCACCCGGTGATCCCGGGTGCCGAGGTTCTGGATGTCTACCAACGGCGTTTGCGCGAGAACGAGTAAGAGAGCGAGCGGCATCGCTCACATAACGGGCAGCCGGGAAGCGGGGTTTCTCCGGCCTAAAACGCAGACAGGCCGGTGATTTCCTGGCCGAGGATCAGCGTATGGACGTCGTGCGTGCCTTCGTACGTATAGACCGATTCGAGATTCGCGAGGTGCCGCATCGCCTGGTATTCAGCCAGGATGCCATTGGCGCCCAGGAGCCGCCGCGTCTCGCGCGCCACGTCGGTGGCCATGTTCACGTTGTTGCGCTTCGCGAGCGAGACCTGCTGCGGCGTCGATTTCCCGTCGTCCTTCAGCCTGCCGAGCTGCAAGCACAACAGCTGGGCCTTGGTGATCTCGGTGAGCATGTCGGCGAGGCGCGCCTGCTGCAGCTGCGTGCCTCCGATCGCTTTGCCGAACATGACGCGCTGCTTGGCGTAACTGACGGCTTCGTCGTAACACGCCATCGCCGCGCCCACGGCGCCCCAGGCGATGCCGTAGCGAGCCGCGGTGAGGCACATCAGCGGCGACTTGAGGCCGCCCGATTTCGGGAGCAGGGCATCCTTCGGCACGTGCACGTCCTGGAGCACCAGCTCACTCGTGTCGCTCGCGCGCAGAGACAGCTTGCCCTTCTGGTCTTTGGCCGAAAACCCTTTCGTGTCGGTGGGGACGATGAACCCGCGGATTGAGTTCGGGTCATCGAGCGCGCCGATCTTGGCCCAGACGATGGCAGCCTGCGCCGTCGAGCCGTTCGTGATCCACATCTTGGCGCCGTTCAGGACCCAGCCGTCTTTCGTTTCTTTGGCGACGGTGATCATGCCCGCCGGATTGGAACCGTAGTCCGGCTCGGTGAGCCCGAAGCAGCCGATCACTTTCCCACTCGCCATCTGCGGCAGCCACTGCCTTTTCTGCTCTTCCGAACCGAACGAGTAGATCGGGTACATGACGAGCGCGCCCTGGACCGACGCGAACGAACGCACGCCCGAGTCGCCGCGCTCGAGCTCCTGCATGATGAGCCCGTAGGCCACGTTGTTCAGCCCCGCGCAGCCGTACTCCTCCGGCAGATTGGCGCCGAACAGGCCCAGCTCCGCCATGCCGGGGATCAGCTGTTTGGGGAATTTGCCGGCGACATAGGCTTCGCCGATCACGGGAATGAGATTCTCATCCACCCATTCGCGGACAGTGTCCCGAATGGCGCGCTCTTCCTCGCTGAGCAGCCCGTCAATGTTGTAGAAATCAACGCCAGAAAACTTCGGGGGCATGACGCTCCTTGGGGTTGTTAAGCTACGGGGACGGGCTTTGAAGCGGGTTGCGCAAGCTTGGCTTGCGAGCGAGCAAACGCCGCCGTATCCGAGGGCTGGAACCGCTGTTTTGCAGCATCCCACCGGAAGAACGTGACCTGCACCGCCGCCGGATCGATCGTGACGAAATTGAAGGACACGGGCCGTCCACCGCGCGCCCGCGTCGACAGTGTCCCGGCGGTCGAGACGACCACCTTTCCCTCCAACGTCTCGGCGCCTTCCTGGTGGTCATGACCGCAGAGGACGACGTCGGTGCCGGCTTCGGCGATGCGGCGTTGCGCGCCCTTCCAGCGCGCCAGTCCCATCCGCTTCGACATGTCGCCACGGAGCAGGTTGTGGTGGATGACGAGCACCCGCGGCAGTCCCGTTTCAGCCTTCGCGAACACCGCCTTCACGCGCTCCATCTCGCGCCTGGGCAAATGACCCTTGACGGCGATGTCGCGCAGCCGGGCGGTCAGCGAGCCCCACGTGACGCCGTGCGCGGTGAGCGCCGAGGCAATGATGGCACCGCCCGGGATCGTCAGCGTCGGGCTGAGATCGGGGCCGAAGTAGCTGCGGTACTTGTGGTAGATCGCGTCCTTGCCAAATGGGATGAACGGCCGGCGCCACCACTGGACGTCGTGGTTCCCCGGTATGACGAGGACCGGCGCCGTTTCGCGACAGAGACTGGCGAACGCGCGGCCGCGCTGGAATTCGCCGTGGCGCGCACGCTGCGACATGTCGCCGCCGATCACGATGGCGTCGGGCCGCAGATCGGGCAGCATGCGTTCCAACGCCTCGACGACCGGGATGTCGGCCAGCCCACCGAAATGCAGATCTCCGATGTGAACGATCTGGACGGTCATGACTCGATTTGCACCGTATAGGTCAGGGTTGCCGAGCCGCTCGCGGGCACCGGGACGCGAAACCGCGACTCCGTGGACGACAGCTTCTCGGCCGGCATGCTGCTCTCGACAATCTTCCAGTTCCCAATGTGGGACTCACGCACGTCGACGGTTACCGGTTCGGCCTTCGCATTCGAGATGGTCACGCGATACGCAGCCGTCACGCGCTGGCGGGCCGGCATGTCGCGCTGCTGGGGCGGCACCTGCTCCTGATTGTAGTCTGTCTGCACGCGCTCGGCTGTGACGTCGAACGCGTCACCAGACTGCACGCGCAGATCGCGCCCCGGCGCGGTGTGATCGTTCGCGGCTTCCCCGATGAGCTGCACGCGGCCGCTCGAGTCGGCCTGGTAGAGCTGCACCGTGCCGGCGGGCAATGGTCGGTCGCCGAAAGTCGTTTTGGCGGCACGCTTGATCGTGTACCACACCTGCACCGGCACGCGGTTGGGTTCGGGGTTTTGCGGCATCCATCCGCGCCATGGGAGTACGCCAGGGACGATGAGCTCTTGGACAACAGGTGCGGAGCTGCGCGGGAAGAGCGCGGTGGTTACGGGAACGCCAGGTTCGATCGTCAACCGGCCCGGCAGTTGATAAACGTGGGTCTCGCCCACGGTCTCATCCGGCGCGGGCATCTCAGCCGCCACGGGCGCCCTGCGCAGCCAACGGACCCCGTTTTCACTTTCCTCCAGCGCCTTCGGCTCGCGCGTACGCCGGATCGACCCCGCGACGAGCTGTACTTCCACACTGTCGGCACGCAACAATTGTGACGTGACGGTCGCGGTGCCGGTAACCTGCGCGCGTGTACCCGCGAGAATCACCTGATAGAGAGCCTCCCACGTAGCGCCTTGCGCCACATAGGCGAGCTCGGTGCGCGGTCTCGCACGGGTGGCTTCCAGCGAGATCTGCGCTTCGGGCGCGGTGCGTACCAGCTCGGCGGGAAGGAGCGGCTCACCCGGTAGGCTCAGCAGCAGGCGACCGTCGGGCAGCTTGAACTGGGGTGGGTCGGCGCGCACGACCGTGGCTCGAATCGTATCACCCTTAGCGCGCACGAACGCGAGCGTCTGTCCGATCGCTCGAGAGAGCGCGTCGGTCGCTGTGCTCGGATACCGGACGGTCGCCGAGCTGACCGAGACTGCGCTGTCAGGTGAAAAGAGCGTCGCCGGATCGAGGGCCTCGAGCCGCAGCGTGAGCGCATTGCGGCCCTGCTGCAGTGCTTGCGGCAGCGTCCGCCGCACCACGACGCGACCGTCTCTATAGATGGAAAGGGATGTCTGCGCCGCGAGCGGAGTGCCCACCAGCATTAGCACCGCCGATAGCCGATAGCCCATAGCCGATAGCTTCATTTCAAGAACTCCAGCGTAACGCGCTTCGCGATCATGAACGTCAGGACGTACCACAGGAGCACGCTCGCCGCGCCCACCAACCGAGCCGTCCGCTCCACGGGCAACGACATAGCCACATACACCGCGAGCGGCACCGTCGTGCCTATGGCGACCAGGCGCGCGATCTTGCCGGCCCGCCGGTGTAGTTCTCGCAGGCAGTTGGCGCACAGCCCGCCGATCGCGATGCCCGGCGTCTCCGTGCCGCACCTGGCGCACGGGTGGCTAGGCCCCAATCCGCTTAACCACGGCGCGGGCGAACTCGGCCGTAGAAGCACGTCCCCCCAAATCCGCTGTGCGGATCTTGTCCTGCACGATGGTCGTCTCGAGCGCGCAGCGCAGCCGCTTCGCAGCCTCGAGCTCACCGAGGTGATCGAGCATCATGGCCGCGGCCAGCATTTGCGCCGAGGGATTGGCGATCCCCTTCCCCGCAATGTCCGGCGCCGAGCCGTGCACCGGCTCGAAGATCGCGGCGTGCGTGCCGATGTTGGCGCCGGGCGCGAGGCCCAGGCCGCCGATGAGGCCCGCCGCTTCGTCGGACAGAATGTCGCCGAACAGATTGGTCGTGACGATCACATCGAATTGCTCGGGCTTGAGGACGAGCTGCATCGCCGTGTTGTCCACGATCTTGTCCTCGCTCGCCACGACGCCCGCATAGTCTTGCGCCACGCGCTTCGAGACCTCGAGGAACAGACCAGACGTGGACTTCAGAATGTTCGCCTTGTGCACGATCGTGACCTTCTTCCGTCCGTGCGCCTTGGCGTACTCGAAGGCATACCGCGCGATCCGCTCGCTGCCTTCGCGCGTGACGATCGACATCGCCTGCGCCATGGCGCGCCGGTCGCCCCCGATCTTGAAGGTGTAGTCGACACCGACGTATAGCCCCTCGGTGTTCTCGCGGATGATGACGAGATCCACATGCTCGTAGCGGCCTCCCGGCACGATCGTCTTGGCCGGCCGCACGTTCGCATAGAGGTCGAACTCCTGGCGCATCGCGACGTTGACGGACCGATAGCCGCCGCCGACCGGCGTGGTGAGCGGCCCCTTGAGGCAGAGGCGCGTGCGGCGAATCGAATCGAGAGTCGCGTTCGGAAGCGGCGTACCGGCTTTCTCGACCGCGGCCATCCCGCCGTACTGCTCGTCCCAATCGAACTTGATACCGAGGGCGTCGAGTGCCTGCAGCGTGGCCGCGGTGATCTCCGGCCCAATACCGTCACCCGGGATCAGCGTAGCCTCCCGAGCTGTCACGGCAATCCCGGAGTCAGGCTCTTTACAGCGCGCGTCAGCGCAGTCCAGGCGTCCGGCCCCTCACCGCGCGCGACCGTACGGAAGCCGACCTTGCCGACGCGCGAGTCGACCATGACAACAGAGAGCTCCGCGCTTATCTCGACCACGTGATCGGCTCCCACCGGCTGCCCAGTGGCGACCACTTTGGGCTTTCGAAAGACGAGACCCGCCGGAATCAACACATATCGCCCACCGACCAGCGCGGCGGGCGATGTGGCGTAGCTCCGCCGGCCCGACCCACGTAACCTCGGGCGCGCGCGCCGCCAGCAACGTCATGATGATGCTGTCGCACCTGTCCAGCGTGGCACGCCGGCTGGTAATCAGCGAATCGAGGTGGATCGTGTCTTCAGCCCCGACCAGCTCGAGCGGTGTGAGTGCAACACGCTGGCCCGCGAGGCCGGCGGTTGGGAGGGGCGCGGTGGGTTCGGGCTTGGGTTGCTGTTCGGGCTTCTTGGATCCGCAGGCGACGAGGGCCCACGCACCTACGACCCAGATCCCACGCCTTAAGTAGTTGTGTTTTAATGGATTACTCACGGGCCGCAATTTAAGCGAGCGTGAGGCCGCCGTCTACCACAATGACCTGTCCGGTGATGTGCCGTGCCGCTTCGCTGCACAGGAAGAGAATCACGCGCGACACGTCCTCGGGCTCCGCGACCCGCCCGAGCACCGATTCATGCTCAGCGCGCTCGAGGACCTCGCGCGGCAGCTGTGTCAGCAGCTCCGTCTTCACAAACCCAGGGGCGACCGCGTTGACGTTGATGCCCGCCGAGCCGAGGTCCACTGCGGCAGCCTTGGTCAGACCGATGAGCGCCGCTTTGCTCGCGGCGTAGTTGGCGATACCGAATCCCGGCCGGAAGGCCTGATGGCTCGCGACGTTGACGATCTTGCCGAAGCGCTGGGCGCGCAGGTGCGGAGCGACTGCGTGAATACAATTGAACGCACCGGTCACGTTCGTGTCGATCACTTCCGACCACGCCTCGGGCGTCAGTCGCCAGAGGGCCCCGTCGTGGGTGACGCCCGCGTTATTGACGAGGTAGTGGACGCCGCCGAGCTTGCTGCGCACTTCGCTCACGAAGTACTCGACCAAATCCATCTCACGCACATCGCACAGCGCCGAGTAACAGGGGACGCCGCACGCTTTGATCGCCGTCTCGGTCAGCAGCGCTTGCGGGCCGACTTCGCGCCCAGGCATCTCGACGTAATTGAAGGCGACACCACAGCCGTTCTGCGCGAATTCGAGCGCGACCGCGCGACCCAGTCCCGTCGCGCCACCCGTGACGATGACGACGCGTCCCTTGAGGGACTCGACCTTCGTCTGAGGTTGGGGGCGCTCCTGTACCGCGGGCGCCGAGGCTGAGCGCTCCCCCCCGCTCGATGACCAAGGATAGGAACTAGAGGGGCTCAAGGGGTTCGAACCTATGTTCGAACTTGAACATCGGCAAGCGGCGCCGCAACTTACGCCGCGTGCGGGCGGCGAAGGCAGTCATCTGGATCGTCATTTCCGTGCTGGGGGCCGTCGCCTTCGGTGTGCTGGCGTTGGCCCGCGGCGAGACGATCAGCGCCGCCTGGCTCCTGACCGCCGCGGTCTGCACCTACGTCATCGGGTACCGCTTCTATTCGAAGTTTCTTGCCACGAAGGTTTTTGGCCTCGATCCCGCGCGCGCCACCCCGGCCGAGCGCTGCAACAACGGGCACGATTTCGTGCCGACGAACAAGTGGGTGTTGTTCGGACACCACTTCGCGGCGATTGCCGGCGCCGGTCCCCTGGTCGGTCCGGTGCTCGCGGCACAGTTCGGTTTTCTCCCCGGGACGCTCTGGCTCGTGATCGGCGTCGTGCTCGGCGGCGCGGTGCAGGACTTCACGATCCTGTTCTGCTCGCTGCGGCGCGACGGCAAGTCGCTCGGCCAGATGGCGAAAGAAGAGGTCAGCCGGGTTACGGGCATGACGGCGATGATCGCCGTGCTGGCGATCATGATCATCCTCCTGGCTGTCCTCGCCCTGATCGTCGTGAATGCGCTGCGCGCGTCGCCGTGGGGGCTGTTCACGATTGCCTGCACGATTCCCATCGCGCTCCTGATGGGGTTGTGGATGAAACGCTGGCGCCCCGGCAAGGTGGGCGAAGCGTCGGTCATCGGCGCGCTGCTGCTTCTGATCGCCCTGGTCGCGGGCGGCAGCGTCGCGAGTCATCCGGGCCTCGCGGCCGCATTCACGCACAGCGGCACGTCGCTCACGGGGATGATGATCGCGTACGGCTTCATCGCGTCGGTACTCCCGGTCTGGATGCTGCTGTGCCCGCGCGATTACCTCTCGACGTTCCTCAAGATCACGACGGTCCTCGTGCTCGGCGTCGCGATCTTGATCATCCGGCCGGCGCTACGGATGCCCGCACTCACGCCGTTCGCCACCGCGGGCGAAGGGCCGGTGTTTGCGGGCAAGCTGTTCCCGTTCGCGTTCATCACCATCGCCTGCGGCGCGATCTCGGGGTTCCATTCGCTCGTCGCCTCGGGCACGACGCCCAAGATGATCACGCGCGAGACCGATGCCCGCCTGATCGGCTATGGCGGGATGGTCATGGAGTCGTTTGTGGGCATCATGGCGATGATCGCCGCCTGCACGCTCGATCCCGGCGTCTATTTCGCCATGAATGCGACGCCGACGGCGCTCGCGGGTGCCTCGGACGTGCTGCGCCAGGCGGGGTTTGTCGTGACGCCCGAGTACATGCAGGCCCTGGCGGCGCAGATGGGCGAGCAGACACTGATCGCGCGCACGGGCGGCGCGCCCTCTCTCGCCGTCGGCATCGCGCACATCTTTTCGGGCCTC